>WNGL01010042.1_pt1 | contig 13740 bp, 10 predicted proteins | sample 5400591 | NCBI WGS metagenome assembly WNGL01 (sample SAMN13153377, study PRJNA577476) | soil metagenome | isolation source: 80 cm soil or saprolite under Garry oak tree replicate 1 | place: USA:California | collected 2016-06-15
ATTTTTTCCGCGAACACTCGCGCGCCAACCCCGCTCGCTTCACAAATGTGGCCCAGGTCGGTCGAAAGCCCGTCGGAAGTATCAATCATGGCGGTGGCTAACCGGCTTTCCGCCAGCCATTGACCCAGCGCCAGCCTCGGTTCCGGATGTAGATGCTTTCGCAGGAGCCGCCTCCGGCGCCGCCCGCGAGCCCACCCGCGCAGAATCAGCTCCAGCCCGAGCTGCGCTTCTCCGAGCCTCCCGCTGACGCAGATCAAGTCGCCCGGCCGCGCGCCCGAACGCAAGACCGCCCGGCCAGGCGCGATTTCGCCGGCCACTGTGATTTGAATCAGGATTTGCCGGTGGCGTGCGGTGTCTCCGCCCGCCAAGGCCATCCCAAATCGCCGGGCGGCCCGTTGCATCCCGGCCAGAAAGCCATCCAGCCACCGCCGCGTCCGCGATTCCGGAAGCGCCAGACCCAGCAGGAAGCATCGCGGAACGCCGCCCATCGCGGCGATATCGCTCGTCGCGCGCGCCAGAGCCTTATACCCAACGGCCTCGGCCGCGTGCTTTTCTCTATCAAAGTGCACTCCTTCGAGGAATGCATCGCAGGTCACAAGGAGCTCCTTATCCCGGGCTGGCCGAAGAATCGCAGCGTCGTCACCCATACCGAGACGCACAAACCGCCCATGCGCGCCGATTCGCCTCTGAATCCTGGCGATTAGCTCCGCTTCGCCTGTCATCGGTGATGGCTTCGGCAAGGCGTTTCCTGTAAATCTCTGTTCATAATGCAGGTCACATTATAGGGGTGCAGCCTCGCCGAAGCGAGGCGGGGGGTGAGTACCTGGCCCCGCGTTACTGTCCTTCCGGCCAGCTAACGCTTTCGGTGGAAAACCGGGCCTGGTCAAATTAGGGGTTGACTCCCCATTCTTCAAATTCTAATATTAGGCCAGTTTCGGACCAGCACCTTCGGTCCAGCCCGGTTTTCTTGAATGACCGAGGCTGCCGCAGGGTTTTCGGCACCCAGCCCGTAAAGTCCCTGCGGCAAATGAGATGAGGAGTTCCGAGGAACGATGAGGGTCAAGTCGTACACGTTCTTTATCGCCTCCAACACCCCTGGGCGCATGCGCAAGCTCCGCGTGCCGATCTATGTCTTGCATCTGCTTGTAGCCCTTGCGATTGTCGGAGGGGTCACCGTTCTGGCGGCTGTTAGTTCATACTCCCGGATGCTCTGGAAGGTGGGTAACTACAACGCTCTCCGCCACGAGCAGGACACTCTGAAGAAGCAGTACCAGCAATTACAAGCCACCGTGCATGACACCAACCAGCGTCTGGACTCCCTGCAATCGCTGGCCACAGAAGTGGCCATGAGCTACGGTGTGCTTCGCTTCCGTCCCACGCCCTTCATTGTTGCGGATGTGCCGCTCCAGCCGGAAGAAGCCTTCGAAACTTCCGTCGAACAGTTCACTTTTCTCAAGCAGAATGCTTCGGCGGTCGCCCGCGTGAGCAATGGAATGGGGTTGATGCCCGCCGGAGGATTCGCCAATTCTATCTATACGCCGTCGCTCTGGCCCGTTATGGGACACCTTACCGGAACATTTGGCGAGCGTCTCGACCCGTTTTCGGGTGAAGGCGCGTTCCACGCCGGCGTGGATATTTCCGCCGCGTATGGCCAGCCCATACACGCTTCTGCCGACGGAATCGTAAACGTGGCCGAAACGCGCGCCGGGTACGGCCGCCTGGTGGTCGTGGACCACGGTTTCGGCATCTCCTCCTGGTATGGACACCTTTCGGCGTTTGCGGTCATTTCCGGGGCGCGTGTCAAGCGCGGCCAGGTGATCGGCTATGCCGGAGTCAGTGGCCGCGCCACAGGCCCCCACGTCCATTACGAAGTCCGCATCAATGGCGCGCCCATAAACCCCTGGCGATATCTCCGTACCGCCCCCTCCGGCGACTGATTCTCCTCCGCCGGATCCGTGACTTGCTTCCCCCAACGCCGAAAACCTTCCTCTCTGCGTAATCTTCAAGCGCTGCTGCCTTTCTCCCTGATGGCCGTCCTTCTTGGACTGTGCATGGCAGTTCCCGCCCAGGAAAAGCCGCCGGAAAAACCCGCGCGGGAAAACCCCGCGAAGACCAATCCCGCAGCGGAAAGGCCGCCTCAAAAGCCGGACGAAGCTCCCCCAACCCCGCTTCGCATCCTTTGGGTGGGGGACATCGTCATGGAAGTCGCTTGGCGCCAGCCGGCGGTTCCGCCCCGCCTGCTCTTTGACGGTGTGCGGGAGAAGCTGCGCGAATACGACCTGGTGATCGCCAACCTGGAATCTCCTCTCACGAATTGGCCGGAGCCAACCCCCCACAAAGACAAGGCGGCCATCGAGTCCGGGCGCGACGTCATCATCCAGGTCCGCTCACCCAACGCTGCGCGCGCGCTCCACGATGCCGGCATTCAAGTCGTCGGCCTCGCCAACAATCACACCATGGACTACACCGAGCAAGGCCTGCTCGACACCTTCGCCCGGCTGCGCGCTGCTCATGTTTTGTTCGCGGGTGCGGGAAACAACATCGCCGAAGCTGAAGCGCCGCTTATCGTCGAGAAGAAAAGCCGCCGCATCGGCATTCTTTCCTTCAGCGACGTTGTGCCGAAATACTCTTGGGCGGAGCCGGACCGCCCCGGCATCGCCACTGCCAAAGAAACCGTGCCCGTCATCGAAGCGGTTCGCCGCGCGCGCCCCCGGGTGGACATCCTGATTGTGGTTTTCCATTGGGGCGTTCAATTCGATCGCGAGCCCTCCGAGCGCCAGAAATCGCTGGCCCTTGAGACCCAGCGCGCCGGGGCCGATCTGATCCTGGGAGCGCATCCGCACGTTTTGCAGGGTGTGGGGTGTCTGGACCGCGTGCCGGTGGTCTACTCGGCCGGGAATTTTGCTTTTCCCACCTCCAGCCTCCCCACGCGCCGCACGGCCCTCTTCGAATTTGATTTTTCCGCCGGCGCTCTCCTCATTGACGAGCGTGGCGCGCCTCAACTCGCCCCCGACGATGTCCGCGCGGACATCCTCGCCGAAATGACGCAACTCTCCTCGCCCCTCGACCTCCACCTCGATGGAGACTCCGGAAGCTGCGCCGCGTCGCCCGCTCCTCCTCCCCCGGCCGTTCCTCCATCGTCCTCCCCGCCCTAGTAGCTCGTTGCCTCAGCCGTGAAGGTTTTTTCTGTCATTTTGAGGCCGGCGGCTCTTGCCGGACCGAGGCGTCGCGCGAGTAAACACACATTTCCGCTCTTCGCATTAGCCGGCAGGCATGAGAAACCCATTGACCCGCTGGCGGTCGAAGATCTTGTTAGCCTGCTTGATTCTTATCAGTTCCCCTCACTCAGGGGCTGGAAATGGGTGCGAATCCGCGACACGGTAAAGTGCCTGACCTGGGCGCACCATTGCGAATCAACCGCCTGTACCAGGCCGAACACCCGCAAATCCAATGCGAGATTCGTTACATACAGAAACTCGCCGTTGCGGCTGAACGCTGGACTCGCCGGGAAAAGCAATCCGTGGGGCAAGCCATGATCGTCAACGCCTTCGAAGTCCCCCAGCTTTGCGGTGAGCTTCCCGCTGGGACTGACCACGACGATCTCATCGCCCTGATTGGCAGCCACCCAGAGATTGTCATGGCTATCAATCGCGATACCGTCTGCGCCATTTATGCTGTTGACAAACACGGCTGGTTTCCCCGGAGTGCCATTCGTGACCGGGATTTGCACCACGGTGTCATTTCCGGTGTTAGCCACGAACATCGTGGTCTCCGCGTGGTTGAATTCAACTCCATTCGCGCCAAATGGCGGTATTCCCGTGGTGCTCAGCAGGGGATCACTTACCCACATTGTTCCGGCGCCGCCGCCAGGCCCGGTCTTCCAGATGATGCCCTGGAAGGAGTCCGACACGTACACGTTTCCCGCCTGATCGAAGGTGAGTGCGTTCAGGCCCGAGTTGCCGGTGACGGTCATAAACACTGACGAGGCTCCATTGAGTGGATTCACCTTCAGGACCTTGCCGGCGCCGAAATCGATTACCAGCAACGCTCCGGTCTGAGGATGAAACGCCAGGCCGAGAAGGTGAGGACTTGAGCCGGGAGTACTGACCTGCCGCAGCAGCCGGCCTTCAGGGTTGAAGACGAATAGTTGACCGGGGCCGCTCACCTCGCCGTTCTGGTCAAAACCAAAGGTGGTGATGTATACGTTGCCATCGGCGCCCACGGTCAGACCTTCGGGCCCGGTAGATCCATCCGGCAGGATGGCAAAAATCTCGGCGGCAGCGCGATTCGCCGTGTTCTGCTGCCCCACAGCGGCCGGCGCAAAAAGCGGTGCCGCCAATAGCAACGCCGCAATGAAAGCCCATCTGTTTCGTAACATGTTCATGTGCACTCCTCCTGCTGTAACCATCAGCCCTATGGGCGGGCCGAAAGATTCCAGTTTAGAATTTTAGTCGGAATTTCGTTTTTCAACTTCCGGTCGCGGAAATTATACCCCCAGTTTTCGCGGTATCCGCATTTCTTGCCATGCCCGCCACCACTCCCCTCGGGGACGGCCAGCACTGTCTCTTCCAGGTACGCGAAAACCTGGAACCACCCTTTTGCGCGGCGACCTCGCCGACACACAATCAACTGTCGACCGTCAACTATGGCGACTTTCTCGCCTCTGTGACACAATGAACAAAGCCATGCCCAACGAGCCGCGCGACATCCAGAAGCGCATTCTCCCCAACGGTCTCGTAGTCATTTCCGAGACCATGCTGCACGTCCGCTCGGTTTCCGTGGGGATCTGGATCCGCACCGGCTCGCGCCGCGAGACTCCCGATCAGAACGGCATCGCTCACTTCATCGAGCATATGGTCTTCAAAGGCACCGAGCGCCGCACCGCCCAGGACATTGCGCGCTCCATTGATTCCATCGGCGGGATGCTGGACGCCTTCACCGCCAAAGAAATGATCTGCTTCAACGCCAAAGTCCTCGACGAGCATCTCCCCATCGCCTTCGACATTATTTCCGACCTTGTCCTGCGCCCTCGTTTTGATGATGGGGACCTCGGCAAAGAAAAGCAGGTGGTTCTCGAAGAAATCAAGATGGAGCTGGATAATGCCGAGTATCTGGTCCACGAGCTGTTTACGCAGGGCTTCTGGCCCGACCATTCCCTCGGCCGCCCTATTCTCGGCACTCCCGAAACGGTGCGCAGTTTCAATCGCGACGCGGTGTTCTCCTGTTATCGTCCCTGGTACGCCCCGGACAACATGGTCATCACCGCTGCCGGCAATCTCGAACATCCGCGCCTGGTCGAACTCGTCGAAAAAGAATTCGGCCCTTTGCCCGCCTCCGGCTTTTCCCGGAGGGCGGACGCGCCTTCTCCACAGGCGCCCATTCGCCTCGAAAAGAAGCGCGACCTCGAGCAGGTGCACATTTGCATCGGCGTTCCTGCGTATCCCATGGCGCACGAGCGCCGCTTCGCCACCGCGGTGCTGAACAACATCCTCGGCGGCGGCATGTCTTCGCGCTTGTTTCAAAAAATCCGCGAGCAGCACGGCTTGGCCTACGCCGTCTTCAGCGAACTGAGCCCTTATTCGGACACCGGCATGCTCTCGATTTACGCCGGCACGGCCAAAGAGACCGCCGCGCGGGTCGTGGACATGATCGCGGCGGAATTCCGTAGCCTCAAGGAATCCCCGGTCAGCGAAGAGGAGCTGCGCCGCGCCAAAGACCATCTCAAGGGCTCGCTGATGCTTTCGCTGGAATCCACCAGCTCGCGCATGTCCAATCTTGCCCGCCAGGAAATGTATTTCAACCGTTTCTACACGCTCGACGAGCTGCTCGTTTCCATCGAAGAAGTCACGCGCGAGGAATTGCTGTCCATCGCCCGCGAGTTTTTCCGCACCGACCAGATCGCCGTCACCGTACTCGGCAATCTGAACGGCTTCTCCCTCACTCGCGACGTTCTGGCCTGCTGAGCTTCCACAGAAAAATAAATTGGGCATCCCGCTTTGGTTTGTCATTGACGGCGGAGCCGCGCTTTGCCATCATCCTGAAAACCGAGGGAGGGTCCTCATCGGACTGCGCGTATCCATTCTGGCGTCGGGAAGCTCGGGCAACTGCACGTTGCTCGAAACCGAGCACACGCGCCTCCTGGTTGACGCCGGACTCGGCAAACGCGAGACCCTGGCGCGGCTCGCCGCCAGCGAAAACAAGCTCAACCGCCTCGACGGCATCCTGATTTCCCACGAGCACGCCGATCATTGCAACGGTCTGCCGCAGGTTCTGGGAATGTGGCGCGCGCCTGTGTATCTGACCGAGCCGACGCATTTCGAAGTCCGGCGCCTTCTTCCCGGCACGCTTCGCAAGCGCATGGACCGCGTCGAGATGATTTCCGCGGGGCAGCGTTTTCTGGTCGGCGACATCGAGGTCTCGGCGTTTGCCATTCCTCACGACGCCGCCGATCCCGTCGCCTTCACATTTCGCGCGGGCGGCTTCAAAGTGGCCATTGTCACTGACCTCGGCTATCTGCCGGCTCTCGTCAAACATCATCTGCGCGATTCCGATTGTCTCATTCTCGAATCCAATCACGACCTCGAAATGCTCAAGGTCGGGCCGTACCCCTGGCACGTGAAGCAGCGCGTCTTGAGCCGCACCGGTCACCTCTCGAACCACTCCGTCAGCGAATTCCTCGCGGATTCGGAGGCCTTCGATGGCCGCGCGCGCTACCTGGTGCTCGCGCACCTTTCCGAGCAGAACAACAATCCGCACCTCGCGCGCATCTCAGCAGAAGAGGCGCTCGGCCGCCGCCCGTCCGATGCCGCGTTTCATGGCGAGCTGTGCATCGCCTCGCAGCACATCCCGCTCCCGCTGGAGCTCTAGGAACCATTTCGTGAGACAGCCGGATTCATCGCACCAACGCCTTCGGGTCTTCTGGTTCTGTCTGTTCTTCGTGCTCTCTGCGTGCTCTGTGTTTGGTTTCTTGTTTTTCCGTTCTGCGCATGCTCAGGAACACCGTGCAGACGCTTCGGAAGTGTCCCGAGATCTTCTCTATCTGGCGCCGGATCGCATCCAGACCGGTCCATCGGATAAACCCGAAACGCTGCTTATCGGAGAATCGTTTACCTATCGCTATGTCGAGCGAGAAGGTTGGACAGTCTCGCCGACTGGCAACTCGTCTCAGAGAGCCGCGATCGAGCGCAAAGCCAAGCGCATCGTGAAATTTGCGGGCGAGAACTACACCCTCGCGCCGGCTTCCGATGACGACCGCGCCACGCTCGCTTTGCTGCGGGAAGGCGACGCCGAGCCCTTGGTGACGGCGGTTCTCTGGACGCGGGATGAGCTTGCAGAAGCCTGGCTGCCGTTTCTGCAACGCGAGCGCAAGAGTCTGACCCGTGCCTCTCTTCTGCGAGACCTCGAAGTGGGCGACCCCTTGGTCACATCGGTCGAGCCTCAAGGCGATTCCCTTTGGGTAGCCCTCGCTCACTCCGCAGGAGAACAGGAACTCGGTCTGGGTAGCGTCGTGCGCTTTTTTCCCAAGACCAAACAAGCAAAAGTGTTTCATTCCCCTGTGCTCGCCACCTGCGATGTGACCCATCTTATGACCTATGGAAGCGACAAGGTTCTCCTCGGGACTCGCCGCCAGTATGAAGGCACAATCCTCCCCTGCGCCGGGCTGGTCTCGCTGGATGCGGCGACCGGTCAGGCTCAAAGTGTCGGTCCATTTTCGAGGGGCATCGTGACCGCCCTCGGCGCAACGGATCGCGTGTGGGTGGCAACCGATTCAGCGATTTGCGGCGGAGCGCCTGAAGGCGCGTGGCACTGCGCACGCATCGTGCCGAAGGTGCGCCTCGCAGAAGAAACCCCTGTCAGCAACCTCCCCGGAGATGAACCCAGCGGCAAGCTCGCGCCCGGTGAATATGAAGTGCTGTGGGCCAACGCGGGGTTTCTGGAACTCGCGACGAAGGATTCGCTCGATGCCTGGCTCGCCGAAGATGATTTCAGGGATTTGACCGCCCGCCATTTCGACGCCGAGCCTTACAAACTGCTGAACACCGCAAGCGGCGGCCCCGCCCCGGTTCGCTTGCTCTTGAAGCCCGGCGCCGCCCCGCTCGGCGGCGCGCTTCTCCTGCGCGTTCCGCTCGAAAAACTTCCCACCCCGCCGGGCACGCCCGCCGGTTGGGTTCGCGTCCGCGCGCACTTCGGCTGGATCGGTCGTGGGGAGTTGCACGTAACGCCGGTTCTCCAGCCTCTTTCCGGCAAGGAAACTCCTTAGCGCCGACGTGGGAATTCCTCAGTACCTCCAGGGTCTTCTCCAGATTCATTTCTTTGCTCGGAGGCGTTCACCGGCGCGTCGCAGCTCTCCGAAAAATATGGCTGTTGCGCAGAGAGTTTCGGCTCGTTCTGTTGGAGTGCGTTCCAGGCTGCTCAACAGCAGCGTGAGATCGATTCCGTATTCCTTTGCAGCGGCCAGCTTGCTGCCCGGAGGAAGGTTGGCGATAAGTTCGGCCAGACGCGCATGCCTTTGAGCCGTCATATGTTTCTATGCGCATCGTCTCACAAGCATTCCCCGAGTTCAATTCAGGGCTTTGCGAGACAGCGTGCCCCTCTATACGAACTACTCAGCGGCGCACAGCACCCTGAATTATTTTCAATGCGAGAGAACTTCTTCGAAGAATGCCAGCGCGCGCGGGTCGTTCGATTGCCCCAGCCAGAACATGGCCTGCTTGCGCACCGCAGGATTGCGGTTGTTGCGCGCCACTTCGATCAGCTTGGGCACTCCGTCGTCTTTCGGCAACTGGCTGAGAGCAAACACGGCCTTCTTCTTGACCTCTGTGTTTGGATCGTTTTCGATGGCGTCGGTAATCGTGCTCGCAGCTTTCTTCCCCGCTTTCTGAGCCAGCCAGAATAGCGCCTGGCCGCGCACGTGGGCGCTCGAGTCCTCGCGGGCCATGCGGATCATTTCCTCAAGCGCTCCCGCCTCGCGGCTCACCGACATGGCAAACGAGACGTGTGCGCGCACATTGTCGCTCGGATCAGAATGCGCCATGGTCTTCAGCACAGCCAGTCCGGCTTTGCCGCGGGCTTCCCCCAGCCAGAACGCGGCCTGCTTGCGCAGTTGTTCCGGACGGCTCGAAGCGGTAAAACCCTCGAGCGCCCGGTCCGCCGAGGGGTCCGCATGCAACGCAATCGCCGCCATCGCTCCATGCATCCTCCGCTCCGCTTCGCGGCCTTCGGTGGTTGTCCCTGTCACATATCCGGCGAGCAGCGCGACGCTCTCCGCCGGGCGCACGCCTGTCAACCAAATTAATGGCAGTCCGCCGACATCGAGTTCGCAATTCTCGCTGACCACGCGAATGCGCTCCACAGCGGAATCTTGCGCGCGGAACAATATAGAAACCCGGCTGCTCCCTTCGAGCTCGACGCGCTGGCGATCGTTCGAATTCATGCTGACTCCCTCGTCGTTGCGCCCCTCCAGCCGGCAGCGCCCGCAGCGAAACGATGAATCATCGTTCATGAAGTCTCCGCAACAGACGGTCTGGTCTCCGGCAACTTCGGCGACGGAGTACCCGATCCAGACCGGTCCCGCCGCGCGGCTAACCAGCGCACGGAAGCCGCTCTCGAGCGGTCCTTGCAGCGCGCGTGTTTCCACCTTGGCGTTCACCACGCGCGGCTGGTCCGCGGCCGGCGGGTTACCCGCCTGCGCGTTGCTTCGGAGACTTGCGCTCAGACTCAGCAAGAACAGCAGAAGGAATGCAAGTGTGTGCTTCATCGCTCACCTACTGTTGATTCAGGATTTCCATCAGAAAATCCGTAGCTTCTTTTGAACCCATCAAGGAAAGCTTCGAGACCGCTTCCTTCTTGAGCTCTGGGTCGGTTTCCTTTCGCGCGACGGCAATCAACGCCTTGGCATTTCCTTGCAGGAAGAAAGCGTTGAGCACTTCCTTGCGGATGGAGCGGTCTTTCTCGCTGGCGTAGATTTCAACCAGCGCCGGGGAGGTCTCGCCGCCCATCAGCCCGAGATTGCGGATGGCCGTCCGGCGCATCGCGGGATCCTGGTCCGTTCGGGCAATTTCCAGGAGTTTGGAAGAGTCTCCGCCCAGGAAGAACGATTGCAGAATCTCCCGCTTTACATCCGCCGACGATTCGCTCTGGTAAAGCTGCTGGAGTTCGGATGGCGAGCCCATCAGGCCGAGCTGCCGGATTGCTTCGCGGCGGACTTCGGGGTCTTTCTCTGATTTCGCTGCCGCGAAGATACGGTCCTTTTCGCCGGACAGCATGAACGCGCGGAGGATGGCGCGTTTCACACCGGTGTCTGAAGTTGCCGCATATATATTGGAGAGCTCCTGGCGGCTTTCCGCGCTTCCAAACAAGCCGAGGGACTCGATGGCCTTGTGCTGCAGCTCGGGAGCTTCTTGACCACGGGCTATGCGACCGAGGATTTCGCGCGCTTTCGGCGAGCCGCTCTGCGACAGCACGAAAAGTGCTTCGCGCTTTTGTTTGGGAGTGCTGTTGCCGGCGAGCACTTTTTCGAGCATCGGCGCCGCGCGCTCAGGGTCGCTGTTCATCAGGCCTCGAATCGCAAGAAGCTTCAATTCCTCGTTATTGACATTCCCCGGGTCCACCGGCTTGCCGGAAGACTGCCGGAGCTCCACTTCGAGGGCTTTCCCGTCGTTGACCCAGCGGCTTTGTGGAAACCGGCGGTACAGTTCGTTGAGCGAAGCAATCGCCGCTTCGCGCTGGCCCAGTTTTCGCTCGGCCCAGGCTTTCCAATAGAGCGCCTTATCGGTTTGCGGACCATTCAGTTTGGCGAGGGCATCGTATTTCTCGATGGCTTTCTCGTAATGACCTTCGTCCAAAGCCTCCTGGCCTTCGTCGTATAGCTCCTGCTGGCGGTCGAGCTTCTCCTGCTCGCGATCCCGCTTCTCTTGCTCCCGATCCCGCTGTTCCTGTTCTCTGTCGCGCTTTTCTTGCTCTCGATCGCGCTGTTCTTGTTTCTCGTCTTCGGGAGATTGGATCGCGAGTGGTCCTGAAGCGAGCGGCGCCCAGGATAGAGCCGCGCCCTTTGCGGCTCCTCCCGGCCAGGCCAATAGCGCGCCCAGTGCAATCCAGGTCCAAGCCGTGCGGCGAAATTCGGCCTTCCTCAACTTCCTCATGTGTGCTTGCCTTTCTGATTTGTGGAATTGTCTTGCGCCGGAACGGGCGTAGCCGACCTCTCGCGCTGGCGCACTTCACTGCCAACCACGCGCACCTTGAACAGGATTCCGTGGGCTTCCATCCGCTGGCGAATCTTTTCGAGTTGCGCCGGTGTCATCTCCTCCGGGCTGTGCGCGATATCCAACAGTACGCGCTCGAGTTCGTCGAGGACGCCGGCGAGCGCGCTGTCGCCCTGCTGAAGCGCCGTCTGCCGGTAAAGCCGATTTTCATCGAGCAGGTCTTCGGCGCGCTTTTGTTCCGTCGAAATGTTCACTAGCCTCTTGTCTGCAGGCCCGGGCTCCGCGTTGGTCAGCTCGACGAGCATCATTTCCGAGCGGTCCAGGTGATCGCCCACGGCCACAAGCAGAATCCGCTCACGCACCTGCTGAACGCTTTGATCGTTTGTCGGCAGGCGCACGGGTTGCCGGCGTCCCAGGAAAAACGCTGCGATCACCAGCGCGGCGGCAGCCGCGACCGCGCCCCACCGCCGCGGATCCATGCCAAAACTCCACCACCAGGAGCTGCGTTGCGGCAGGCGCGGCGCAATCTGTTGCCAGACGCGCCGCCCGTAGTCTTCCTCCCGCTCCGGCACGGGCATCGAGTCCATCGCTGCAAGCACGCGCTCGAGCCGCGCGAAGCTCGCGCGGCATTCGGAGCAGCCGCCGAGATGCTCTTCCATGGCGCTGCGGTCGTGTGCCTCGCCCAATTTGTAGCCCACCAATTGTTCTTCGGTCGGATGCGTCATGATTCCGTTCCTTGCGCCGCTGGCATGGCCCGGCGCGTTCCCGGCGTCACCGGCTCTTTTGCCAGCAAGGGTTCCAGCGCGCGGCGCAGCTTTTGCACGGCGCGGAACACGGTGTTCTTTGTCGCGTTGTTCCGCAGATGGAGCGCCTGCGCGATCTCTTCGATGGCGCAGCCTTCCCAGTGGCGCATCACAAAGGCGGCTCGCTCGGCCGGAGAAAGTGCCTCGAGCGCGGAGACAATCTGCTTTCCCAGTTCAGCGCTCAAGGCCAGGCGGTCTGGCGCGGGACTCGCGGAGGCGCGCTGTTCGATGGCGCGCGGCGCATCGGCGTCGTCCTCAGCAGGGCTCGCGCGGTGGCGCTCCGCGGCGCTTCGTTTCCGTCGGCGGTCGAGCGCGCAATTCACCGCGATTCGATAGACCCAGGTCCCGAAATTAGCGCGCGACTCGAACTGTCCAAGCTTGCGATAGGCGCGCAGGAAGGCATCCTGCACGATTTCTTCGGCGTCTTGTTCGTTGCTTGTCATGCGATACGCGAGCCGGAAAAGATTGCGGCTGTGGCGTTCGACCAGCACCCGATAGGCGTCAGGGTCGCCCGCCAGCGTCCGCTCCACGGCAGCGGCGTCGCTGCCCTGGGTGCTCTCGGTCATCTGAATCATTAGACCGCGGCGCCTCCGCAACGGTTAGGTGCCGGAAACCACAGCAGGGAAGGGACTTACATGCCGAAGAGCCTTTCCCGCTGCTGGACTCCGCGGGGGGCTCAAAATACGGTATCATTGGGAAGGGAATTTGCCCCGCCAGAAGTTTTTCCGGGAGCGAGATTTGATTCCACGATACACGCGCGAAGAAATGGGCCGCGTCTGGAGCGACGCGAATAAGTTCACCCGCTGGCTGGAAGTGGAGATAGCCGCGGCAGACACGCTTGCCGAGGCCGGACAAATCCCCAAACAAGCGGCGGCGGCGATTCGCCAGCGCTCGCAGATCAACGTGGCGCGCATTGACGAGCTCGAAGCCAAGGTCAAGCACGATGTCATCGCGTTTACGATGGCGGTGGGCGAATCCATCGGCGATCCGGAAGCGGCGCGCTGGCTGCATTACGGCCTTACCTCGAACGACGTCGTGGACACAGCGCAAGCTCTGCAAGTCCGCGAGGCTTCGCGGCTCATCGAGCACGGCCTGGTGCGGTTCGGCGAAGTGCTGGAACGCCGCGCGCACGAATTCCAGCACACTCCGCAAATCGGGCGCACACACGGAATTCACGCCGAGCCGATTACCTTCGGCTTGAAGATCGCCAACTGGTATTCGGAGAACCGCCGCAACCTGCTGCGCTTCGGCGCGGCGGCGCAACAAATGGCGGTGGGAAAAATCTCCGGAGCGGTGGGAACCTGCGCGCATCTCGGCCCGGAGATCGAAGCCAAGATTTGCCGGCGGCTTGGGCTGGAAGCCGCGGCGGTGACTTCGCAAGTGATCCAGCGCGATCGTCACGCGCAGTATCTCGCGGCGCTCGCGGTGATCGCGGCGTCGCTCGAAAAGATCGCGCTGGAGATCCGGCACTTGCAGCGCACCGAAGTGCGCGAAGCTGAAGAGCCGTTTGCCGGCGAGCAGCGCGGCAGCTCGGCGATGCCGCACAAACGCAATCCGGTGAGCTGCGAGCAGATTTGCGGGCTGGCGCGCGTGGTGCGCGCCAACGCCATGGCTGCGCTGGAGAACATCGCGCTGTGGCACGAGCGCGACATCTCGCACAGTTCGGTGGAGCGCGTCATCCTGCCTGACTCAACGATTCTGGCGGACTACATGCTCGCGCGGATGACCGACATCGT
>WNGL01022127.1_pt1 | contig 13738 bp, 14 predicted proteins | sample 5400591 | NCBI WGS metagenome assembly WNGL01 (sample SAMN13153377, study PRJNA577476) | soil metagenome | isolation source: 80 cm soil or saprolite under Garry oak tree replicate 1 | place: USA:California | collected 2016-06-15
CGCATTGAACGGGGTGATCGCTCTCGCTGGGAGGTAAAAATGTCGAGACTCCTACTGCCTCCTTTACACAACATTCGCGATGGCATCCCATCGACAGTCACATCGTAATTAGATACACCTTTCCATTGCCCCCTGCCTTGGTATCTGCCCACGCAAACTTTTCTGGCTTTTCCTGCAGAGGTGCGAGCAGAAGTGATTCAGCAAGAGAGGCACTAAGAGAGGCGCTCTGGGGCCCCTCAATGGAGCCTTGCTGTTGTAGAGAAGGGAAGGCATGAAGGCCACCGGCACTATGGTTCTCTGCAATGACCTTGGTGAACGACCCGGTTTGGCCGCTACTCAGATCCACCAGCAGCACCTGGTCGCTGGAACCAACCAGCTGAAGCGCGGAGACCAGCAAGATGAGCTCGCCCGTGGATATGACCTGCGTCAAGGCGAGGCCCGCCGGGTTGCCAGTTCGAACCCGGTCAATTAGCACGCTGACCGTGCTTCCATCGATCTTGAAAACCTTGCCGATGCTCCCACCCGAGGCGGATCGATCCGAGACGTAGACGATCCCCGCCGGTGTGACGACTACCCCGTCGGGGGCGACGAGTGGTGACCCCTTCGCCACAACTGTGGGTGCTGCGGCACCCGAGGTGGCGAGCTTGAGCATCGCTGCCTGTCCACTGCCTGGGTCCTTCCCGCTGAAGTAGATCACCTGCTGGCCACTTTGGATCGCCACATAGAGATTCTGGGGTGCGGTCCCCGCGCTACCGCGTACTGGGGACGGCAACCCGCCACCGGGAATCCGCATCAAGCTAAGAGCTCAGCCAGAAGCCGCGAAGAGGCGTTGTGAGGTATTCGGGTGTTTCTTGCGAGGGTTGAGAGCTCGACTTTGTACATTTTTTAGACCAATAGCTTCGAGGCTGCACCAGTCGAGTCAAATCGGCGCTCTGACTTTTCAGACATCGGCTGTTCAACCCAATGTCTGAAAAGTCAGAGCATCCTAGTACTGCTTATGCAGGGCTGTTGTGTCAAAGGCCCATTCATCGTCAAGATGATGCCAGGCGCAACCTTTTGCACGAGATGACAGGCTTTGACCAGACTGCGGTGCGGATCACTCCAACAGCCAGCATTGGTAAACCAATGCTGCAAGATCATAGCCATCAGTTTGGCGTAGACCTCACAGAGGATACGCATGCCTTTCTCGCTGTGCCAGCAATCCACCTTGCCATACTGTTTCCACAACTTCCAGATCAGCTCGATTTGCCACCGGACCCGCAGCAGTGTTCGAGCTTGCGGTGCGCTCAGCCGTGAGGCTGCTGCATTAGTCAAGAGCACCAGAGCCCCCTTCAAGCGTCGATGTTGCGGACTCGCCTCCGCACGCTTGCGCCCTTTCTTGCCTTTGGGAGCCTTGTGTCGACCCACTTGCCCATCATGACGGCTCCCTTTGACACGGATCTTCTGGTCCTTTTTTCGGGGCTGTGCTTTGCCGTCAGGAGGAAAGACGAGCAATCGGCAATACAATTGCTTGTCTGCTCCCACCCACACCCACTCATCAATCACCCCGGCGGGTCGGCTAGCAACGAAGGAAGGCAAATCTCTTCTCATACCTTTCTGGTCGGTAATAATCAGATGAGCGCGTGCGGGCGTGAGCCAGAAGTCTCGTTGGGCATCCAACTCACGCATTCTTTTGAGGATCAAATAGCCGTTATCGACGACATAGAGCGCTCCCCTGGGCAGGCGTGTAGTTTCGACGGTCGCCTCCCCTGTATTTTCGGCTTTCGCGAGCATCTTGCAGCCAGGGACCTGTGAGCTGCCCATCACTCCAATTGATGCGCAGTTGCACACGCAGTCCCGCTTCTCCTCCCGTCTCCCCTGAACCATGCCAGTAATCTCGCAGCTCATCTGGCAGGGTCAAAACGGTCCCATCTTGCAGGTAGACGCCATCGAAAGATTGGAGGACTGGGATGTGGCACTCCTGGCCACTGACAACCATTGCCACCATCTCTTCGAGTAAGCGACCCATCAATGCGGCGGCTTCTGCGGTCATGCGTTCTTCAATGGCTTGCGGACTCACATGAATCCCCTGTAACTCCATCGTCTGTTGCAAATCCGTGTAGGAGGCCTCCGGCTGATTGAGAAAACCAAAGACCAAGGTTTGCGCGAAGGCTGATCCAGTAATCTTTGAACTCCGCTGGACAAAGCCTGTCGATCGGGCCCACTGCTCTGCTTTCTCGTGGAACAAGCTCTGGACATAGTTTTCTATCTCCCCCAATTGCTGGTCTTGCATTGGGGTGAGGGCTGGTGATACCGTTTTCATCGCTTTCTCCTTTGGGAAGATGGTGCCAATCAGTGTCTTCATCTTCTCAAAGGAGTTCCCTCTTAGCAAGCTCCACTGTTCCTTGCCCCCTTACCTCATCCTTCCTTACCTTGATGCAAATTCCCCGGTCCATACTGCGTCGGGGCTGACACCTCTGGTGGAAAGCTGCCTCGGCTGACCTGCTGACACTGCGGGCAACACAGTTCTTCCACCTGATGTTCACACACCACTACCTGCAGCGATGGCAGATCCTGCACTTGGCGGCGCTCGACCACGGCTCCTGGCACCCCCTCCAAGGACTGCTGGCAGCCGCCACAGCGCGCCGGCCGATGCGTGAGGACCCTCTCGGGCGACTCCACCATCGCCAAGGTTGCCCTGTATGTCCTACTTGCCCTCCGCTGGGCTTGCCACTGGCTTTGCGCTGGTTGTACCTCTTGCGCCACGGCTGAGTGCGCGAAGGCGGCTGATGGCTGTTATGGCTATCTTTGCTCTGTTGCCCCTCCAGTTCGTGGATTCTTGCCAAGGCCTGGGCTAACTGTTCTCGCAAGGTGGCCACTTCCGCTTCCAGTTGGGCGATCCGTTCCTCTGCTTTCAAGTCCTTCATTCTCTCAGCTTACGCAACCCCTCCTGAGCTGTTACGACGCAGGAAGCATAACGGTCATGGCTGGTATGAAGGAGGAGATGGAGTTGTCTAGGCACAGACAGTGCCGATGGCTAAAGGAATGATAAGGAATACTACAGTTAATCTGATAAGGAAACGGAGCATGTGGGTTAGGATCCCTATGGGATTCCTCGCTTTCTGACTTCACTTGATGTGTTTAGCATAAAAGTAAGATTTGGCTCTTCTTTTTCTCCTCCTCTGAATTGGGAAATGCCCTGAGGTGGCGATCAAATCGCATAACCTGGTCCTATCGAATAATAGCTGCTGAACGTGTATAACTTTTTCTACACGTCCAGCAGGTGTGTCTATTTACGAAAGCTGGATATCAAGTTGCTGAAAGCTGTACAGGAAGCAGCGTGACGAGGGAATAGAATTCCTTATAGTCCTGGCTTTTGGGTCCTGGCCCTTCCGTTTCGCCTGCAAGCTTGCTGGCTGTTTCATAGTAGTATATATATCCAACGCTCGGCGACCTAAAGTCGAAGCCGTAGATCGTGATGATATGATTAGCTGAGTGGTCCCACCCCTTGAGGGTATAGCCGTTACCCTTGGTATTAATACCGGTAATCAATGGATGGTGGTTATTCAGGATGTCCCCACCAATCATGTTGCTAAAGTCTCCCTGTGAGCTAGCATGGTGGACGCTATAGTAATTCCGGCCTATAGCGTTATTGATAGGGACGACCATATCTGACATATACGTTCCTGTTTTGCCTTGGTTAGTTTTCTCTTCAGTGGCCAGTGTTTCAAGACCGGGCACGTTGGAAGTCCAAGCGGAGATGAGCTCTTGGCTGGCAGCCGGCCCACAGTAGTTGACATGCGCTAGGTCGGGCGGCTCGTTATAACGTCCTGAGGTATCAATATTGGACAAGATGACGAATTTCCCACCGTAGTTACCGACACCGTAGATCCGGGTCGCGACTGTGAACTGGCTCTTCCCTGAAGAACTCACTCCATTATAGGTCACTGTTACCGTGAGCGTATATGACCCTGCCGGTGCAGTAGTTGGCACATTCGAGGCCGAAGTGATGGTATGTGTGCCCGAAGCAACCGACTTCGACCCTGACCAGGAGAAAATCTTTTGGGGCCCTGTTGCCCCAAAAGTGAACGTGGCAGTCACTGTGGTGCTTTTCGTGTTCTTCACTTGCACTCTGTAGTGGATAGGGTCACCGGGGGCAAAGGCGGTCCAAGCATTGTTATAGCTATCCGCAGTCCAAACTTTTTGCACGGTTAGGGCAGACGAAGTACTTGTCTTGACCGTGAACTGACCGCCTTCTTTTGTGTCTTGGTTTTGTGTGTTATTCTGATCCTGTACATGCACCCGCATGGTATATGTTCCGGCTGGCGCATTGTTTGGCACAGTCCCTTGTACGTACCAACCCGATGCTCCTTGAGGAATAGTAGCAGTAAAAGTGCTGTCGAAGATGAAGTTGTTGTTTGGCCCGTAAGCTTGGTAATGCAACGTGATATTCATCGAATTACCACTTGAGTTGTTGACGTTCACAACATACTGGATGGTAGCACCAGGGGCAAAGGTATTTTGGACATTGCCATTCCCATCCCTGGTATAGACTGCTGTCACTGTCAAGGCAGACGAAGTGCTTGTCGTGACCGTGACCTGGTAGCTCCCAGTATTGTTTCCATACAGACCAGAATCATCGTTGTAGAGGAGAAACAACCGTCCACTGGTAACGACATTCAACCCATCACTACTCCCAACAGCAAACCATCCTGATGATCCAATCTGGGCTATCAGTTCACCAACGGGCGAAGAAGGGAGTACAGCAGATGGGTCATTGTCTGGTGAGCAAACAGTTCCATCCGTTAAAAGTCGTTGTCCATCGGGGTTCGTTAAACCCGTGGTAGAGCAATCCTGTGTACTACCGGGATCATATGACGCCTCTCCCGAAGCCGTAATAGTGAGATTGCTGCCAGAGGTCAAATCAATGCCTGTGTCAAGTCCTGGCGGGTCCTGGTTAGCATTAACAGTCAAGTTTGTTGTTGTTAGCGGGCGTGCAGTGGTTGTGGGTGAAGCTATTTTCAAGGGACACAGTGTCCCTTGAGGACATTGCACAGGCTTGGTTTGTGCCAAGCCTGTGCCGGACAGGATGTTCAGGGAAAAAACATCGTCAGAAATAGCAGGGACATGAGTGCGAGGGTAAACCGTCGCCTGAGTGTAGCTAGCAATAGAGTGTTCCTCTCTTTCGTGTGACTAGACTTCTCTTAATGAGTTAGCAGATTGGAACTCCTCTCCATGAGGAGGGAAATAAAGAGAACGTACGAACCATTACCTACGAGATTATGCCTAAACACCGTCAAAAACGTTTGCAAGACAGACTACAGAGGATAACAGAGCAAAATGGGGGCAAGCAAAATTCTTACGAGGAGAGGATTGGAACAATACCCCCTTATTGTTCACTTGAATAAGTATAATTGTTGTTGGTTCCAGTGTCAAGTGATCGAGCTATTGATTTTCAATTTTCTCATAAATCGACTTAAAAGCAGGTGAGCAATGATATATTAAGTACGTTACCTAAAAGTGTATGATGTTTTTATATTTCTTGTATGAAAGTTGCTGTAGAAAGCAGCTATCTATATTAATTTATGATGCTCCTCATTGCATCATTGTAGTTCTTTCCACGTCGCAGAATATTTTGTTGAGTCTCGGTATGTCGTGCCGGGTGTACTTTTCCAAAGTCTCATAAAATCGTACCTAGTGGCCGCAACTGATAGCGGCTCTGATTCTCCAGCCCGAACGATCAGCGGATCGAGCTGGAGGCGGTACGATAGGAGGCTCTATGCTACGGCGCGGACAAACGACCACCTTTCAAGAACGGCTGAACATCACCGAACGGGCCGCCGCTGGACAGTCCGACCCCCAGATTGCGATGGCGCTGGGTTGCTCAGTCTGGACGGTGCGCAAATGGCGCCGCCGTGGGCGATATCAGGGGCGCAGCGGCCTCCGCTCGCAGATGGGCCGCCCCACCACTGGACCGCTGAGCACGCTTCCCACGGGCATGCGCGATGCTATCTTGCACCTGCGCCGGAGGCATCCAGGCTGGGGGCCCACTACCCTCCTGGCTGAACTCCGCGTTGATCCAGGCTTCCCAGCTCACTCTCTGCCAAGTCGCTCTCGCATCGCGGCGCTACTCAAAGCCGAGAAACTCACGCGGTGGCGGGAGTGGGCAATGTCAGTCTTATCACTATTATTGATGTGGTAAGCCGCCTTAAGATCGAGAGCTATCCATGTCTCGATACGACCAATCCGCCATTCTCTGCTTACCAGTTCATGCTCCGACGCGCCTTCGTGACGACGGGCCTGCCACGGCGCATCACCTTGGATCACGGAACGGTCTTTTACGATAACACCTCGGCATCGCCGTTTCCGACCCGCCTGCATCTGTGGCTGCTGGCCTTGGGCATCGACATCTGCTTCACCCGCAAGCGTTGTCCCACTGACCATGCTAAGATCGAGCGCACGCACCAAACCATGACGCTGCAAGCACTCCTGGGCCAACGCTGGCCGGATCAAACAGCCTTATGGGCCGGTGTGGATGCACGCCGCGCCATGCTCAATCAGCATATTCCCACTTGGGTCTTACAGGGCCGCGCTCCCTTACAGGCCTATCCGGAAGCTGTGCACTCAGGTCGCTCGTATCGCCCAGAATGGGAAGTGGAGATGCTCGACCTGGATCGCGTCTTTGGGTATCTGGCGCGCTGTCGCTGGTTCCGGCGCGTGCGAGCCAACGGGCGGCTTGATCTTGGTGGCTATGACTACTATCTGGGCGTCACCTGGCGCAACCATATACTCGAACTTCGCTTCGATACCGATCAAGGTTGCTTCCTTGGGCAACCAGCAGGCAGTGAGACCACCCTCACGATTGCACCCCAAGGGCCAATACCGTTCAAATAAGCACGGATGAGCTCCCGCCCCTACGATACCCCGAGCAACTGGGATCGGAGTATCGTAGGGGCGAGGGCGGTGGGGATGCGGATGGGAGGGCCCTTGTGGTCGCCCGTCCCGTTCCATCATCGTGCCAGCTTGAGTATACACGCGTCTTGGCCGGTACGACTTCTTGAGACTTGCACCGAGAAGGGGGGTACGACATACTGAGACTCAACAATTTGATGTCCGGATCGAGCCTCAGAAAAAACGTGATTGCAAACATTCAGTGAAATGATATAATAGTTCTGCTTATGAATACTCATCAACCAACTTATCAAGGAAGAATTATTGTTGACTCTGAAATATTGGCAGGCAAACCTGTGGTCAAAGGAACGCGTATTCCTGTTGAGTTGGTATTAGAATATCTTGCCTACGATCCAGACTTCAAAACCCTCTTTGAAGCTTTTCCTCGGCTCACTATAGAAGATGTTAAGGCATGTCTTGCCTATGCCCAGGAGCTTGTTGAAGCAGAGAAGCTGAAGCAGAGCCATGCTCATCTATGAAGTTTCTTCTTGACGAAAATGTCGATTATCGGCTGGCCTCTTTTCTTACCCACCTGGGTCACGAAGCGAAAGCTATCTCCTATGATTACCCCTATGGCTTAAAAGATCGGGAGGTATTACGCATTGCCCATGGAGAAAAGCGTATCCTAATTACCAATGATAGAGACTTTGGTGAGCTTATTTTCTCTCACCATCTTCCCCATTCTGGTGTTATTCTCTTTCGTCTTAAACGAGGAGACATTCACATAAACGCCAGAAAGGATAAACTGCAACAGGTGCTGAATGAGTATGTAGATCACTTGCAGCATTTCATAGTAATCACACCCAAGAACATACGGGTACGCAAGAGCAGAGAGCAGGTCGCTGCGTAGCAGTATTTTCAGGCTCGTACACACCTAAATTTGTGGCATAGAAAGGATGATAAGCTCATCAGCAGTGATTTGATATTTCATATGGCAATGCGTTTTACTAGATAAGTAAAAATGAAGCAGAACATAAAATATGTAATGTCTCTGCATCAAAATTATATGCTACTTCATTTTGAGCCAAAGGGGCTCGTAGATGAATGACTATATAGCTTAGCCACCTATGCACCACTGATTAGTTAAGAGCTTAGGAGACCTATAATGACGCGTAGACACCGCTCTACTCCTCGCATTTTTGTCAGTTACAGCCATAAAGACCATGAGTTTGGCATACAGTTGGTACGTGATTTACGCATCAGTTTAGGAGACGAAGACGCAGTTTGGTACGACAAATCGGCTGGACTACGCGGTGGTGATCCTTGGAGGAAGAAGATCCTAAATGAGTTGAATAACCGCAATGTATTCATTGTCTTGCTTTCACCTGCTGCCAGGAGGTCAAAATGGGTAGAAGAAGAAATTGATATCGCCTCGCATAATCGGGTCACAAGAGGAATGCTTATCATACCAATCGTCTATCGTCGATGCAGCATTCCAGACGATTTGAAGAGGATACAAACCATATTTTATTTACCTGACAATGACTATGATACTCTCTTCCAAGAGTTGTTAGGAACATTGAAAGAAAATTTCGCTGTGAATGTCAGTACACCTACAGCCGTCATAGAGGAGATCGACCTTGCACACCTAGAACAAATGACCCAAAATATCGAGGAAGCTTTTGACAATGAAGATTGGCATTATGTCATTGCAGCGGCAAAGGCTCTAATCACTCGGTATGCAGGAGATATACCCGCTTCAATTTACCAGATGCAAGGGTTAGCATATATTTAGGCAGATAAAATATATCCTGATCAATCTATGCTTGCTCAAGAAGCGATAAAAGCAGCACTCACCCGTGTAAGTGATCCTGAACAGCGCTCGTCATTGTTAGATGTATATGCATCTATCCTTATTTTACGGCATCAATGGACCGAGGTACTAACGTGTGCCAATGAAGCGATGGAAGTGACGTCTAACCTGCGTATATGGCAAATAGTACGAGAAGAGGCATTGAAGAGAGTGAACCAAAGCGAATTGGAAGTTACTTCTCAAAATCACAAAAGCCCAAGTATAAGAGAAATGGGGACTATTGAAGGAGAAAGAAAACAGCATGAGATAGAGACGCAATCAATCCCTGATAGGCAACAGGATCGCCAAATAGAAGCACAAAGAGCTATGCTCGAAATACAGAGGTTATTGCTTGAGATTGAGAAACAACGGGTGGAAGTACAACGAGCACGCTTTGCGTTTGAAAGGGGGCGCATAACCTTTGCGTTAGAAATTGGTGACGTGATTGCTGAGAAATTCTATCCTGAGCCTGATATGAAAGCTAAAGCAGTACTTTCACGAATCTTGTTACCGAAACTTATGCAACTAGGCTCTAGCAAGGCAGTAGAATTAGAACTACCAGCACTCCAAAACACTCAAAAAGAGACAAAGATAGAAGACGGCTTGAGCCAAGCTGAATTCAGCGTGCTCGAATAGGGACTGCTTCTTTATATATTGTCCAAAATATCTTTCACTTGGGAAAATAAGGCATTGTCAAAAATCATAAATTGGCTGCCATCTTCCCTGTCCTAGAATATTCTTTTGCGACTTCGCATTTGATTTATTGTACGACACTGCTACAGGAGGGCAAAGCCAGCCAGTTCTTACAAAGTAGGCTTATAACCGCTTGAAAACTGTGCTATAGGCCACGAGATCATGCGGGCAGAAATGGCGATGAGGCTTAGAGTAATGACTCTATTGTTTCTTCTAACTGGAAGCATTGAAATTATTTGGAATGAGGTGACTTCCTACCCTAACTTTAATCGTCTGGTTGCCTCTCATTTAGGTGCCTTCGATTTGATGGAACTGTCGGATGCATATATAGGCAATCAGTGCTGCAAAAAAGATCGAAACAATATAAGTCATATCAACAGATTGATTGAGTAGCAGAAATCTCTGCCAACGGAAGAATGACAATATTATTGAGAGCAAAGGATAGATAATGATGTAAGACCATCCTCCAAGTGCTGTACCATAGATGTAGGCAAGGCTGCGATCATGCCATGCTGTGATCCCAAACAGTCTTCTCGTGCGATCAGGTTTCTCGGTATATAACCCGCCGTTCTTTCCCTCCTTGTAACTATTAGGCATATGAAGTCGCCTTTCAAGGTATTTTGCTCTGTGTTGGCATGCGTCATAAATTTGAGAGTTGCGCTGGTCATATAGAGCTATACCGAACACTGCAAAAAAACCGAGAAGTCCTACGGCTAGAATTGTCCCTTGAGCTATCTTATCGGTGGTCAACAGTGCTACTGCGGTCGCTGTCAACGTGGGTACAAATGCAAGAAGTTTGAATCGAATATCAGCAAGCACATTTATTTGCTGATTGGTTTGTTCATAGTCGGCTCGAAGGTTTTCATCAGATGGAGTTGTATTGTTTTGTCCAGAGGCAACGTTAGATGTCATTGTGGCCTCCTAATTTTTTATCAAGTCTGCGCAAACTTTCTTATTAATGATGAAAGTATACCAGACATCTGCTGAATATACGAGTTTTTGCTGCGTTTCTTGTCGCTTTCCTCAGATATTGTCGCAAGACAAAGAAAAAAGGTCTTTTTAGATAATCCCTTCCTCCCCTTACGTCGGCTTATATTTCATTTACGCCGCTTGCTTACTCCTCTGAAGCTAGCATTTCCCGAAAAAGAACAACTACAGGCTAGGGTTTTGCGCTCTATAGGATAGTTCGGGAATTATGCGAGAAAAACTTTCTCCATTTCACTCTAGAGCCCGTAGTTTGACAAGCGGCCTGGAGAATGAGTCTATTGCTTCTCCCCTTTTTTGAATAATGCCTACACCTGATTAGGGTTGTTGGGGTTGACAAATACGAATGTTTCCCACTCTGCAATACCTCCTGCAGTAGCCTCTAATCGCTTGTTGTTATCAAAGTCACACTGGATATATTTTCCATTGTGTGCTTGCAAAGCAAAGGGACTTCCGTAGCGCACAACGTCCTGTTTCACAGGTTCGCTTACAGGAGCGAAACAGAGTGTGAAGGATTCCCATTCTCGCACGTGATCGACCCAAGCTGTCAGTTCACTTTCGTTGTGCAGTGCAGCGCCAACCATTTTCCTTTTATTGATTGTTTTGAAAGCGACCTGATCTCCGTAGTGTACTGGCTTCCCTCGTCTTCGTCTCCTCGCGAATGGGGTCGATGCGTCAAGTATTTCAAAAAGTTGCCATGCTCTGATATATTGCGCTCCGCCAAACAATTGATTATCCTTGTTTGTATCCATTGTGACAAAACTATTATCATAGGTGCGTAGGGCAACTCTTTTGCCATAGCTTACAACATCTTGATTGAATTCTCGGTAGAGCCGAAAGACGAACAAGGCAAGAAGCGCACCGCCAAGCGCGAAGACCCACCAAGAGTTTAAGTTCAGTTTGCCGACGAAAAGAAGATTGAAAATAGTGCCAGCGAGAGCACCAATAACGGTCACTATCGAACCCACGACAATTTGTTTGAGTGTTGAATTATCGCTCATGCCCATCAACTCCTTTCCATTGCTTCTGTAACGCTTGAGAGGAAAAAAAGCTGGAATCGTGTAAGCACTGTTCAAGATGATTTTATGTGGTACTTATTAAAAATTCGCATCTTAAACTGTTGCGTTTACTATACTCTACTGTGCGCAGAACATCAACATATTCATACAAATATTTTGAGAAGTAGCTCGAAAATCTAATGGAACGCTCCGCGATCTTTATATCCCTCCCCTGCATCAAAGAAATCTCCAGCCCACTCCGCTATATGTTTAACGGCTTACGACGAAGCGACCGTGCGAAGTATTCTGCATGGAATCCCTGGTAAGGCCGCTTCGTCTTCCAAGCCTAACACATAGCAACAGAGTTGTATTTCTTCGATGCCCTCCCCATTTAGCCTCGCACCCTCGTTCGTGCCAGCCAAGAAAGATGCATGAGATGTTTTTGTTTCTGAAAGCACCCTACCCGCCATCGTGACCATAGCGGGCAGGAGAAAAGGAGTTTCCACGATGAACGATCAAACCCCTTTGGAGATTGTAACGAATAGGGAGTGACGCAATGACACAAAAACCAACTCCCTACTACCTGACAGCACGCTTTGCCAACAAAGCAAAAGCAGGCCACCTCAGGAAGAGCGAGGCCTAAGTCGTCCCGCGCTTGCCCCCGTAGAACTCTCCCTCTCCTTATTACGTACATGTGTTATGCTATGCAATAGCTCACGAAAGGGTCTGATATGCGTGCAAAAGTGCCAAGAATTAATAGATTTTCGCAAATGATACGCTTTATCCGCGTCTCCCGTCTTCTCCTCTGGACCATCTGGATTATATACCGCGAGCGACGTCGTGTAATACGGGCTCGCGAGCGCGGCAACTACGAAGTACAACCGAACATTGAAGTCTTGATCAAGGTGCTGGTAGCCTTCCGTACTACGGCGATAAAGCTCGGTGTCTTGATGATTAAACTTGGGCAGTTCCTCAGCTCTCGCGCCGACTTGTTGCCGGAACAGGCCCTTGCCGTGCTCGGTTCGCTCCAGGACGAGGTGCCCCCTGCCCCGTTCACTCATGTTGTCTCTCTCATCGAGGCAGAATTGGGCAAGCCGGTCGATCAAGTATTCAGCATGTTAGAACGCAAGTGTACTGCGGCAGCCTCGCTTGGCCAGGTGCATAAAGCCGTTCTCGTCTCTACAGGTGAGGAGGTCGCCATCAAAGTTCAGCGGCCCAACATCGATCAGCTTGTGCGCTCGGACCTGAGCACACTCAAGTTTGTCATCTGGGTGATTAGCCGCTTCGTCGATACCGGCGAATTTATCGACCTGATGGGCGTCTACCGGGAATTTAAACGCACCGTCTATGAAGAAATTGATTATATCACCGAAGCAGCCAACGCCAGGCGCTTCCACGAGATGTTCAAGGATGACCCGACCATCTATATTCCGCGTGTGCACGACGATTATGTAACCCGGCGAGTTCTTGTGTTGGAGTGGATTGATGGCATAAAGATAAATGACTATGCCGCGCTAGAGGCGGCAGGCATAAACCGGCTGGAAGTGGCCAAGCGTACCGTCAGGGCCTACTTCTACCAGTTCTTCACCGAAGGCTTCTTTCACGCGGACCCTCATCCCGGCAATATCTTCATCAAGAAAGGGTCTGACAGTAGTGGTCCTATCATAGAATTTGTCGATTTTGGTATGGTCGGCTCACTGACGAAAAATATGAAGAAAGCGCTGAAAGACCTGTTTTTGAGTTTCATCGCACGAGATTCGCATGCTCTGGTCGATTCCCTGGCCAGGCTGGGATTTATCGGTGAAGGTGCCAACATGACAGCCATTGAACGAGCCATGGCGCTGATGATGGAGCATTACTATGGCATGACGTTAGGTGAGGCCCGCGAACTGGAAATTCCCGAAGTGTCACGGGACGTCGAGAATCTACTTTATGGTCAGCCTTTTCAGATTCCGGCGCAATTCGCTTTTACAGGGCGCGCCATTGGGACGCTGATAGGGGTCTCGACAGGCTTAGCGCCAGAGTTTAACTTTGTTGAGGTTGCTACACCCTATGCGCGGAAGTTCCTGGGACTTGACGCCGAGGGATCGGGAGAGACGATCCAGGAAATATTGAATCAGTTAGTTGATACTGGCCGCATACTCCTGACCTTGCCACGTTCATTGGAGCGGGTCGTCACTAAGCTTGAGACGGGACAGATCGAGGTGAAGCTGGCCGACAGTCCGCGCAATGGCAGGTCTCGCCGTCGCGGACGGCGAAGAGGCAGAGATAGCGGTAATGAAAGTAATGCCTCGGGCATGGGCAGTTTCTCCTGGGTTATGCTGTTTCTGGCAGAGATGGC
>WNGL01019359.1_pt1 | contig 13737 bp, 11 predicted proteins | sample 5400591 | NCBI WGS metagenome assembly WNGL01 (sample SAMN13153377, study PRJNA577476) | soil metagenome | isolation source: 80 cm soil or saprolite under Garry oak tree replicate 1 | place: USA:California | collected 2016-06-15
CCGCCTTTCCCGCATGTCACCGGCGGCGGCGGAGTACACGGTGACCCGGACCTACCTGGACTGGCTGGTCGCCCTCCCCTGGAGCAAGCGCAGCGAGGGAGAGATCGACCTCGTCAAGGCCAAGGAAGTCCTGGACAACGACCACTACGACCTCGAGAAGGTCAAGGACCGCATCCTCGAGTACCTGGCGGTCCGGAAGATGAAGCCCGACATCAAGGGCCCCATCCTCTGCTTCGTGGGGCCGCCCGGGGTGGGCAAGACCAGCCTCGGCAAGTCCATCGCCACCGCCCTGGGGCGCAAGTTCCACCGCCTGAGCCTGGGCGGCATGCGGGACGAGGCGGAGATCCGGGGCCACCGGCGCACCTACATCGGCGCCCTCCCCGGGCAGATCATCCAGGGCCTGCGCCGCACGGAGACCAAGAACCCGGTCTTCATCCTGGACGAGGTGGACAAGATCGGGGCGGACTTCCGGGGGGACCCCGCGTCGGCGCTCCTGGAGGTGCTCGACCCCGAGCAGAACAACACCTTCAAGGACCACTACATCGACATGCCCTTCGACTTGTCGGAGGTGCTGTTCATCACCACCGCCAACATCCTGGACACCGTGCCTCCCGCCCTGCGCGACCGCATGGAGGTGATCCGCCTGGCCGGCTACACCGAGGAGGAGAAGCTCCATATCGCACGCCGGCACATCATCCCCCGGCAGCTCGACAACCACGGCCTCTCCGCGGAGATCGTCGCCTTCGGAGACGAAGCGCTCGTGAAGCTGATCCGCGAGTACACCCGCGAGGCGGGCCTCCGGAACCTGGAGCGCGAGATCGCGAGCATCATCCGCAAGGTGGCGCGCAAGAAGGCGGAAGGGGTGGGAGAGACGGTGGCCGTCACCCCCGAGAAGGTCGAGGAGTTCCTGGGCGCGCCCTATTTCATGCGCGAGGAGATGGACGAGCGGACCCTCATCCCCGGGGTGGCCCTCGGCCTCTCCTGGACCGCCGCCGGAGGCGAGACCCTCTACATCGAGGCCACGCAGATGTTCGGCAAGAAGGGCCTCAACCTCACGGGACAGCTCGGCGACGTCATGAAGGAGAGCGCGCAGACCGCGCTCTCCTGGGTGCGCGCCCACGCCCGGCAGCTCGGCATCGAGGACTCGTTCTTCGAGCGGGTGGACCTGCACCTCCACGTCCCCGAGGGGGCGATTCCCAAGGACGGGCCCTCGGCCGGCATCACCCTCGTCACCGCGATCGTGTCGCTGCTCACGGGCCGCGCCGTGCGGCCGCGAGTGGCCATGACCGGCGAGATGACCCTGGCCGGCCGGGTCCTGCCCGTGGGCGGGATCAAGGAGAAGGTCCTGGCCGCGCACCGTCTCGGGGTCAAGGAGGTCATCCTCCCCAAGCGGAACGAGAAGGCGGTCAAGGAAGACCTCCCGGGGAACGTGCGGAACGACGTCAAGATCCACCTCGTCTCCTCGATCGAGGAGGTCCTCGAGACCGCGCTGACCCCGGGCGATCCCTACGCGATGCGCGAGAAGGATCGCTGGCAGCTCAGACTGAGTAATTGATCCTCGGGGGCCCCACTGCCCCCAAGGGGTCCGGGCGCCCCATTGCCCCCAAGGGGTGCGGGGGGCCGCGCCCAAGCGTCGACGCCGGCCCCCACGGCGAGCAGCAGCAGGACGGGCAGGACGAGGCCGCGGAACCACTCGTCGATTCGATCGTGGTCCCTGGCCAGGCGATCGAGGGCGACGAGCGTCCCGAGCGCCAGCACCCAGAGCAGAGCCACCCTCCATTCGGCCGCGTCCGGCAGGGTCAGCGCGGGCAGGTAGCGGCCGATCGGGGTCTCCCCCGAGAGCTCGGCCCACACCCGCGTGGGGCGGTTGCCGCGGTTCAGTAGCATCAACCCGCCCGGGTCGGCGGCCATGAAGCCGGCGAGCGCCACCCCGAGGGCGAGGAGCGGCCCGCGCCAACGCGCGAGTCCTCGCACCGGCTGCGCGGCCCGCAAGGCCAGCGCCGCTGCCAGGACGGGCACCAACGGCACCAGGAAGCGCCCGGGCGGACACTGCCCGCCCCACCACATCCGCCACGTCAGGAGCGGCGCCAGCACCGCCAGGCCAGTGAGCAAGTGCGGCCAGGCGTCCTGCCGGGCCCGCGCTCCGAGCAAGACCAGGCCGAGAGCTGCAATCAGGAACACGGGCGCGTGGGGCAATAGCCCGAAGGACCGGTCCAGCAGGAACCCGAGGACGGCAGACACCGGCGACGAGCGCGCGGCCTCTGGGACGACCCCGCCGTAGAGGGCGAGAGGAGTCGACTGCCCGAACACGTGCCGGTAGTAGGCCAGGTCACCCAGGGCCATGGTCCCCGCCACAATGAGGAACACGGCGCGCGCGGGTCCGCGCAAACGGCCCAGAGCGACCACGCCCAGCGCCGCGGCGGCCGGGATCATCTTGACGTGCAACCAGGGAAGGAACGACGCGAGCAGGGCCGCTAGTCCCGCTTCCGCCACCCCCGGGGCGCCCAGAAGCAGGTTGAGGCCCGCCGCGAGACAGAGCGCCGAGGGCACTTCCGTGTAGAGGTGGAAGGCGTAGAAGCACACCGGAGGCCCGGCCGCGGCCGCCCCGGCCAGGAAAGCGGCCGCGCGGTCTCCGGTGAGGCGCCAGGCCATCCGCCGCACCTCGAGACCGAGCAGGGCGGCGAGGAGCGACATCAGGACGACACAGGCGGCCCGTCCTCCCACGGCGTACACGGGAGCGAGGAGGACCGGCAAGCCGGGACTGTGGTTCGGGTACGGCCGCCCATCGCGCCGGGGCGCTCCGTAGTGCGTGGACAGGGGCCCGGGGGTGTACTCCCGCCAGTCCTCGCGCGCGAAGTTGTCCTGCAGGTCCAGGTCGTGCTCGCGCCAGAGGCTCTGGGCCATCAGCAGGTAGTAGGGCTCGTCGCCCGACACCTGCAGGCGGCTCGTGTAGGGGAGGCCGACGAGCAGGTACAGGCTCAGCGACGCCGCGAACAGGGCGACGCTACCAGGTGGACGCGGCCACCGTAATCGCACCGTCCTCGCGAGCGCCACCCCGCCCGCCAGCGCGAGAAGCACGACGCCCATCGGCCCCTGGAGCACTCCGAGCGCCGGCAGGGCGGAGCTCGCCGCCGCGACCCGCGCGAGCAGGAACGGCACGACGCCCCCCGCGAGCACGGCGGCCGACGCCCGGAGGTGCCGAGGGACCATGGCGCCGCATCCTAACCCACGCGCGGTCGGCGCCGTTGACGCCCGCGCGGCGGATCGGGCATGATGCCGTCCCCATGCTCTGTCCCAAGTGCAGCGCCGAGAACGCTCTCGACGCCACGCGCTGCCCCGCCTGCGGCGACAACCTGACGGTGGCGGTGCTGGAGGTGATCCGGGGCGACCTCACGGAGAAGATTCGCTTCCTGAGGCCCCGCCCGTACACCCTGGGCCGGGCGCGCCAGAACGACATCTCGCTGAACGAGCCCTCGATCTCGAAGAGCCACTGCCTCCTCGACTATGAGGACGGCCGCTTCTACGTCGAGGACCGCGGCAGCCTCCACGGCGTCTACGTGAACGCGACCAAGGCCCAGCGCACGGAGCTCACCCCCGGCTGTCAGCTTCAGCTCGGCAACCTCACCCTCAAGTTCTCGCTGCTCTCCGGCGAGACCACCACCGGCCAGGCCGCCAAGCTCCCCTGGCTGGAGCAGCAGCAGCTCCTGCTCTCCCTGGTCCAGACCCTGAACTCGACCCTCGTGCTGAGCCAGGTGCTGGAGCAGGTCCTGGACGCGGTCATGGGGATCACGGGGGCGGAGCGGGGCTTCCTCCTCCTGGCCGACAGCTCTCCCGAGGCCGGCCGCTTCCCTTCCGTGGCCGGCCTGCGCCTCCGCGCGGCCCGGGGGCGGGCCGACCAGGCCTCCGACGGACGCGGCATCTCGACCTCCGTGGTGCGCCGGGCCCTCGAGGACGGCGAGACGGTCGCGACCGGCAACGCCCTGGCGGACCCGCAGCTCAGCCACGCGACCAGCGTAATCGCCCTCGACCTCCGGACCATCGTGTGCATCCCCCTCCGCTCGCCGCGCGCGGAGACCGACCGGAGCGGTGGCGTCCCCCGGGCCCTGGGGGCGCTCTACGTCGACAACCAGGAGTCCACGGCCCCTTTCAGCCCGGAGAGCCTGAGGACCGCCGAGGCCCTCGCCCGCCACGCCGCCCTCGCGATCGAGAACGCCCAGCTCTTCGAGCGCGAGCAGCGGACGATCGAGGAGCTGCAGCAGGCCCAGCAACAGCTCCTGCAAGCCGAGAAGCTCGCCACCATCGGCCAGATGGCGGCGGGGATCGCCCACGAGCTCAACACGCCCCTCACCTACATCATGGGCAACCTGGAGCTGCTGGAGGCCCAGGAGGTGACCGACGGCCAGCGGGAGATGCTGGGCTCCGTCGCGCGGGGAGCGGAGCGCATCAAGGGCCTGGCCCAGAGCCTGCTCGCCTTCAGCCGGCCCTCGCAGGAGGAGCTGGTTCCCGTGGCCCCCAACGAGCTGATCGAGCGCAGCCTCGAGCTCTGCCGCTACCAGATCATGAAGGGCGGAGTCGTCCTCCAGAAGCAGCTCGAGCCGACCCTGCCCCGGGTGATGGGAGTGCCGAACCAGCTCGAGATGGCGCTCATCAACCTCACCGTCAACGCGATCCACGCCATGGAGGGAACGGGGGGGCGGCTCACGGTCAGCTCGTCGGCCAAGGCGGGAAACGTGGAGATCGCGGTGTCCGACCAGGGATCGGGCATCCCCGCCCACATCCAGCCCACGGTCTTCGAGCCCTTCGTCACCACCAAGCCCGAGGGCAAGGGCACCGGCCTCGGCCTCTCGACCGTGCTCATGGTGGTGGAGCGGCACCACGGCAAGGTCGATTTCACGACCGACCCGGGGGCGGGGACGACGTTCCGGATCATCCTGCCCGCGGCCGCGACCCGCTAGGAGCGAGTCCGCGTAGCCGCCTGGGCCTCGGTGATCTGGCGGCGGATCTCCTCGGCGTCGCCCCTGAAGTGGCCGTGGCAGCGAATGGGCTGCGAGCCTCCGGTCGTCTCGATGATCACGTCGCCGAAGATCAGGCTCGAGTCGACGCTCACCGAGGCCACCTGGTCGATCCCGATCGTCTCCTCGAAGTGGCCGAAGAGCCGTGGTGTATACCGCACGACCCGGTTCGGGAACACGGCGACCTGCGTCGGCCAGACGCGGTTGCCCTTCGTCCAGCGGGACGCGCGGAAGACCGGGACATCCTTCGTGAAGGGCCGGTTGCGGCCGAGGTTGACGGCCCAGGAGAGAAGCCCGAGGCCGAGCACGGCGGCGATGGTCAGGGTGATGGGCTCCATCCGCGCCGGATCGGGACTACTCGGTCACGACGAGGCGGCCCTGCTTGCCTTTGTCGGCGGGATCCGCGAGGCAGTCGTAGAAGGGGAAGGTCCCCGCGCGGTCCGGGGTCAGGTCGATGACGCTCGGGCGTCCGGGCGCCACGCGCTTCTCCACGCGGAACGCGTCGAGGGCGAAGCAGTGCTCGCCGTCGGTGGCCGTGAGCGAGATGCGGATCGGCTCACCCTTGCGGGTGGCAATGCGGTCGGGGCGGAAGCCCTGCCCGGAGACCGCGACCTCGATGCGGTCGACGGGAGCCGCGAAGCCAGGGGCCAGCCCGGGTCCAACCAGGGCCGGGAAGAGCAGAGAGAGCAGCCCCGCCCGCGCGAGGCTACCGACCCTCCCCCCCGGCCGGGGCATGGTCAGCGGGGACGCCCGCCCCGCGCGTGCTCGCGGCGGTGCTCGTCGCGATGCCCGCCGCCCCGGTGCTCGCGGCCCTGAGGGCGGTGCTCACCGTAGGGTCGTCCGGGTCCCCCGCCCGCCCCCGAGCCCGTGCTCGAGCCGCCGTCGCTCGGCGCGTCGCCCGGCCCCGGCTCGAGCAGGGCCTTGCGGGAAAGGCGGATCTTGCCCGAAGGATCGATGCTGACGACCTTCACCAGGACCTGGTCGCCTTCCTTGACCTCGCTGCGCACGTCCTTCACGCGGTGGTGGGCCATCTCGGAGACGTGAAGGAGGCCGTCCGTCCCGGGCAGGATCTCCACGAAGGCCCCGAACTCCACGACCCGGACCACCTTGCCCAGGTAGGTCTTGTTCAGCTCGGCGGTGGCGGTCAGCTCCTCGATGATCGCGATCGCCTTGCGAGCGGCGCTCTCGTCCACCGACGCGATCGACACGCGGCCGTCGTCCTCCACGTCGATCTTGCACCCGGTGCGCTCCACGATCGAGCGGATCATCTTGCCGCCCGGCCCGATGATGTCGCGGATCTTGTCGACCGGCACCTTGATGGTGAGGATGCGCGGCGCGTAGCTGCTGATGTCGGGCCGCGGCGAGGCGAGGGCCTCCGCCATCTTGCCAAGAATGTATCTGGAGGGCGGTGATCCCCTCCCGGGTGCCCGCGACCTTGAAGTCCATGTCGCCGTAGTGGTCTTCCTCGCCCGCGATGTCGGAGAGCACGGCCCAGCGGTCGCCCTCCTTCACGAGGCCCATGGCGACGCCCGCCACCGGGCTCTTGATGGGAACCCCCGCGTCCATGAGGGCGAGGATCCCGCCGCAGATCGAGGCCATGGAGGACGATCCGTTGGATTCCAGGATGTCGGAGACGATGCGCACCGTGTAGGGGAACGCCTCCTCGTCGGGCAGCATCACCCGGATGGCCCGCTCCGCCAGCGCCCCGTGGCCGATCTCACGCCGGCCGGGACCCCGCAGGAACTTCACCTCCCCCACCGAGAAGGGCGGGAAGTTGTAGTGCAGCATGAACCGCTTGCGGTATTCGACCTCCTGCACGGTATCGATGATCTGGCTGTCCTCGGAGGTGCCCAGGGTCACGGTCACGAGGGCCTGGGTCTCGCCGCGGGTGAAGAGCGCGGAGCCGTGGGTGCGGGGCAGCACCCCGACCTCGGAGGTGATGTTGCGGATCTCGTCGAAGCGGCGTCCGTCGAGGCGCCGACCGTTCACCAGGATCTCGGTGCGCAGGATCTTCTCGCGCAGCGAGTCGTAGACGGGCGCCACCGCGGCGCGCTTCTCGGTCTGGTCCTCGGGGATGCCGGCCAGGTACTCGTCCCGCACCGCCTTCATGCGCGCGTACATCTCGAGCTTGCCCGTCTTGCGCATGGCCTCGTACAGCGGGGCCTTCAGGGCGCCCTCGATCTCGGCCGCCAGGGCGGGATCGACGGTCTTCTTGACCACCGTCCGCTTCGGCTTGCCCACCCGGGTCCGCAGCTCCTTCTGGAGGGCCACGATCTGCTTGATGACCGCGTGCCCCTCGACGAGCGCCTGGACCATGACCGCTTCCGAGATCCCGTCGGCCCCCGACTCCACCATCACGATCGCGTCCTCGGTGCCCGCCACCAGGAGGTTCAGCCGGCTCTTGGTCTTGATGTCGACCGTGGACGGGTTCACCACGACCCGCCCGTCGATGTAGCCAACGCGGACCGCGGCCACCGGGCTCTCGAACGGGATGTCGGAGATGTAGAGGGAGGTCGATGCCCCGATGATCGCCAGGGTGTCGGAGTCGTTCTCCATGTCGGCCGAGAGCAGCAGGCCGACCACCTGCGTCTCGCAGGCCCAGCCCTCGGGAAAGAGCGGCCGCAGCGGGCGGTCGATCATCCGAGAGGTCAGGATCTCCTTCTCGTTGGGCCGGCCTTCCCGCTTGAAGAACCCGCCGGGGATCTTGCCCCCGGCGTAGGTGTTCTCGCGGTAGTCCACGGTCAGGGGGAGGAAGTCCACCCCCACTCGGGGCTCCTTCTGCGCACAAGCCGTGGCCAGCACCACCGTGTCTCCGAGGCGCACCACGACCGCGCCGTCGGCCTGCTTGGCCATGCGCCCGGTCTCGATGGACAGGGTGTGGGCCCCGAGGGGCATCTCGAGTCTCTGCATCATGGTCTCCGCTCGCTAGAGGCCGCCCGGGGCGGGCGGCCCTGGAGCGCGATGCCTTGCCTCACCTGTGCCTCGACCCGCGTCGCTCGCCGCAGAAAAAAAATGAGTGCGGATGAGGACTGAGAGCAAACGCCGGGGCGGAGATCGGTGGAACGGGCACGCGCTCCTGTTCCTTGCTTCGTTCGGTGAACGGGGGAAAACGGCCGGGACGAGGAGCTACTTCCGGATGCCAAGCTTGTCGATGAGGCCGCGGTAGCGCTTGATGTCCTTGCCCTTGAGGTAATCCAGCAGGCGTCGGCGCTGGCCCACGAGCATCATGAGGCCACGCCGCGAATGGTGGTCCTTGGGATGGGTCTTGAAGTGCTCGGTAAGGTAGGTAATCCGCTCGCTGAGGAGGGCCACCTGCACCTCGGGGGACCCGGTGTCCGTGTCGTGGGTCCGGTAGCCCGAGATGATCGACGTCTTCTGAACCTTGCTGAAAGTCACCGACTGACCTCCTCTTTGTCCTTTCTCTTTCTTTCCAACGCGAGATCCTACCACAGGGGACATACCGTGTAAACTCAAAGGCTGATTCGACTTCACGAGGTCCATGCCCGTCTCCTCCGGCCTTGCTTTCGCGGCCAGTCTCACCTTTGCGGGCCTCGCACTCCTCGGGCCCGGTCTCGCCCTCCAGCGGATCTTCCGGGTCCGCGTCGACCCCTGTCTGGTCCTGCCTCTCGGCACGGCGGTCTGTGCCGGCGTCTTCTGGCTCTCCCTCGTGCTGGACCAGGCCCCGGTATTTCCGGCTGGCATCCTCCTGCTGGACCTCATGTTGGTGGCACGGCTCGGCCCCTGGCGGCAGGCCGAGGGCCCCTCCCTCCGCGGCGCCCTCCCCCCCCTTGTGGCCCTCGTCGCCTTCCTCGCGGCCACCGCGTACCCCTGGAACCGCCGCGGTCCCGCGGGCGACTTCCTCCTCGATCCCCTGGTCCCCTACGACACTGCCTTCCACGTGGGCCTCACCCGAGAGCTCACCCTCGGCTACCCGCCCCAGATCCCGGGAGTCTCCGGCTTCCCGATCGGCTACCATTTTGGCATCGACCTCGTCCGCGCGGCGGCCCTGCGGTGGGCCGGCATCGACCCGTTCGACTCCGTCAGCCGTTTGGACGCGACCCTCGGGGTGCTGGCCCTCGTCCTCGCGCTACGGGCCATCACCCACCGGCTGGGCGCGCCGCCCGCCGCGGTGACCCTCGCCCCCTGGACGCTGCTCCTGACCGATTTCTCGTTCGTCTTCGCTCCCAACCCCCAGGCCCACTGGTGGACGGACCTCCTGCGCGGCAACCTTCTGGTGGCCCTGGCCGTCGCCAACCCCATCGTCCCCGCGCTGGCCATGGCTCTCGGCGCCCTCTGCGCCTTCTCGCGGTACCAGGCCGGCGAGGGCCGCGGCCACCTCGCGCTGGCGGGGGCCCTCGCCTTCGCGGTCCCGTTCTTCAAGGTGTTCCTGGGTGCCCACCTGCTGCTCGGCCTCGGGACGGCCGCGCTCCTCCTGCGGGGGCGCGGGCGGGGGCCGTTCCTCGCGGTCGGCCTCCCCTGCGCTCTCGCCACCGCCATGCTCGCCTTCGGCCGGGGCGGCGAGACCGTGGGGGTGATGGTCGCGCCCCTCGACCTGGTGGAGGTGACGCGCGAGAGCCTCCAGCTGGCGCCCCTGAGCGGCCCCGCGTTCCTGGCCTGGAGCGCGTTCTGGCTCGCCGCCTCCCTCGGGCTGCGCCTGGCGGGGCTGCCCACCGCCTGGCGCGCTCTCCGCAGCGGAGCGACCGGCGCCGTGGGCGCCGTGCTCGCGGTCATGAGCCTCTCCGCCTGGCCGCTCGGCCTGCTCTTCCGCGTCTCCGCGCCGGAGGTCCTGCCCGGCCAGAAGACCGTGAACGACGCGGCCTATCTCGTCGAGCAGGGCGGTCCCGTGTTGTGGATCTTCACCGTGATGGCCCTCGTGGCCTTCGCGCGGAGCGGACCCCGCCGCGTGCTGGCGGCGGTGGCGGTTGTCGTGCTCGGCCTTCCCTCGACCGCCCAGTTCGTCCTCAAGAAGCTGGAGACACGGGCCGACCCCATCCCGGCCGCGATGGTGAGGGCGATGGATGCGCTGGAGGCCGCGTCACGCCCGGGGGAGGTGGTCCTGCAGCGGCCCGGAGGGCGCTTCCCGCCGGTCCCCGTGATCCTGATCGGCCGGCGCGTCCCCTACGAGCGCTTCACGCCGTACCTGACCCAGTTCGCGCGGCGAGCGGACCTGCTGGCCCGGCACGAGATCGTCTACCGGTTCTTCCACAGCGACCAGCGCGGAGAAGCGATGGCCATCGCACGCGAGCTCGGGGCGCGCTACGTCGCGCTCTACGGCCGCGAGCGGCTGCGGTTCGACACCGAGGGGCTCCTCGAGTCGATCGACGAAGAGCCGGAGGCCCGGGTCTATCGGATCAAGTGATCAGAAGGCGGCGGGGAAACAACTGCTGCGGTACATGTTGGGGTCCCGCCGCACGTGGGTCAAGCCGAAGGTGATCGCGTACTGCTCGTTGAACTCGTTCGAGCCCCTCTTGACCTCCAGCTCCTTGCCGTCCCATCGGGAACAGTAGCCCTTGCGCGTCGTGGCCTCGGCGACCGCGGTCGCGTAGGCTTGCAGATCCCGGATCGCGGGCAAGCCGTCGCGAGCGGCGTTCAGGTTGGACTTGTCGTCGTAGTCGAATAGCTCAGGCCGGGCCTGCAGCACCTCGCCGATGGCCGCGTTGACGTCCCCATAGTACTTGCCTTCGCTGCCGTCGCGGCCGCAGGCGATGGCCTCGCTGGAAGGAAGGTTGCAACCCGCCGGGGGTGGGATCGGCGGCCCTGGCTTCACCGGGAAAGCCGCCGGATAGCACGTGGCGCGGTAGCTCACGGGTCCGAACCGCACCTGCCCGCCTGCGGTCTCGATGTCGTACTGCTCGTTGGACACGTTGTCGGTCTTGACCGCGAGCTCCTCGCCGTCGTATCCGGCGCAAATGCCTTGCTTGTCGAGGATCCTGATCAGGCCCACGTAGTAGGAGCCGAGGCTCTGGATGTAGTTCCCGTTGAAGATCTCCGGACGCTCGCGCTGGAGGGTGCGGATCGCGTCGTCGACCTGCTGCTGGAACTGGGCCACCTGCATCGGGCACTTCAGGGCCTCCCCGCCATAGCCGATTTTCACGCAGCTCGCGCTCACGGGCGGATCGGCGGTGGGAATCGGGGTCGGAGTCGGACCGGTGTTGGGGGTCGGCGACATCATGGGGCCGGGTCCGGAGGGCGATTTGCCCCCACAGACGCTCAACGTGATGAGGGCAAGGACAGAAATGAAAGCGCGGCAGAAAAAACTTGGCGACAGCTTCATGTGCCTCCTCCTTTGCGCGACCCGTGATGGCGCATAACGTGGCCCATCAACCTGGCACGCCAAGGCGAATCAATGCCCGGAAAAATGACTGACGACCGTGTCATTATAGGGCCAAGCTCCGATCCTGTCTACTAGAAACTGGGGTACCGGGGACGCTGAACCCTGCCCCTGGGGTCCGGGGCTAGTCCGCCAGCACCACGTCGGGGTGCCAGACTGGATTCAGAGGGAGGCCCGGCACGAACGGCCCGAACCCCCGGGGCACCGCCAGGGCCAGGAGCTCACCGTCTTCGCCCACGATGCGCACGCGCTGGGGGGGAGCTTCCCGAAATCCCTCGGGACCGAGGGTGCGCGACAGGTCGCGGCCGTGGGCGACCGCGGAACGCCCTTCCCGGCCCACCTGGACCGCCGGCATCTCCCGGAGCAGGCCCGACAGCGGGATGACGTTCCTCCACGACGCCGGGCCGAGCGCTTCTGCGGCCACCGCCTCCTCGAGGCCAAAGGCCCCGGACCGGAGCCGCCGAAGCGCGCTCAGGTGTGCCCCGACCCCCAGCCCCTGGCCCAGGTCCCGGGCCAGGGCGCGAACGTAGGTCCCGGGCGAGCACCGGACCTCGATCGTGATGCGGTCGTCCTCCGCCGCGAGAAGCGCCATGGAGTGAACGGTGATCCGCGCGGGCGCCGGCGATCCCCCCTCGCCCCGTCGCGCCAGCTCGTAAAGGCGGCGGCCGCCCACGCGCTTGGCCGAGTAGCGGGGCGGGACCTGGTCCAGCGCCCCGGTGAGTCGCGCGAGGGCGGCCTCGACCGACCCTCGATCGAGGCGCACCGGCCGGGGCTCGCCGAGCGGCTCCCCGGTCGCGTCGTCCGTCGTGGTGGCGAAGCCCAGGCAAACCGTCGCGCGGTAGAGCTTGTCGCCCTCGCCCAGGAAGCGGGCGAGGCGGGTGGCCTTGCCCAGGCAGATGGGGAGAACGCCGGTGGCGAACGGGTCGAGGGTGCCGGTGTGGCCGACCCGGCGCAGGCCCAGGGCCCGGCGGACCCGGTCGACCACGTCGTGGGAAGTGGGGCCCGCCGGCTTGTCCACGACCAGCACGCCGTCCCGGGGGCCGTCCATGCGCGGCCTACTCCTCTTCCGCGTCGGGAGCGCGCTTCGTCTCCTCCAGCAGGCGCGCCACGCGGTCCGTGGCGTCGAGGCCTTCGTCGTATTGGAAGATCAGCTCCGGGGTGTGGCGCACGCGGATACGCCGCCCCAGCTCGCGCCGGACGAAGCCCGCCGCCTGCTGAAGCCCCGCCAGGGTCTTCTCGCGGTCTCCGGCCGCTCCGAGCACCCCCACGTGGACGCGCGCCGTCCGGAGATCGGCGGTCAGCTCGACCCGGGTGATGGTCACGAAGCCGATGCGGGGATCCTTCAGCTCCCGGCCCACGATCCGCGCGACCTCTTCCCGGATCTCTCCGGCCAGCCGCTCCGTCCGCCGGCTCACAAGAGCTCCGTGTGAGAGTCGAGCAACTCGATGTTCCGGGCGGTGGCGGCCTCGCCCGCGACGCTGTGGAGGGTGGACTCGAGGTGCACGTGGTCGGTGTTCACGGACACCACCGCGAGGCGCGCGCGCTGCCAGAGATCCTGGTGCTCCACCTCGGCCACCGACACGTTGAAGCGGTTCCGGATGCGCGTCTCCAGGCTCCGCAGGGCCTGCCGCTTGTCCTTGAGGGACCGCGCCCCCGGGAAGTGCAGATCGAGCGTCAGCAGGCCGATGACCATGACGGCACCGGTGGGACGCGCCTACTCCAGGGTCTCTTTGACCTTCTCGGTGGTGAAGAACTCGATGACGTCGCCCGGCTTGAGGTCGTTGTAGTTCGCGATGCCGATGCCGCACTCCAGCCCGGCCTTCACCTCGCCGGCGTCGTCCTTGAACCGCTTCAGGGACGACACCTTGCCGGTGTGGATCACCACGTTGTCGCGGAGCAGGCGCACCTGGGCGTTCCGGTTCACCCGGCCGTCCACCACGTAGCTGCCCGCGATCGTCCCCACCTTGGAGATCTTGAAGGTGTCCCGGACCTCGGCCGAGCCCAGCCGGACCTCGCGGATCGAGGGCTCGAGGAGGCCCTCCATGGCCTTCTTCATCTCCTCGACCGCGTCGTAGATGACCGTGTAGAGGCGGATCTCCACCCGGTCGCGCTCGGCGATCTCGACCGCCTTCCGCTCGGGGCGCACGCTGAAGCCGATCACGACCGCGTTCGAAGCCGCGGCCAGCAGAACGTCGCCCTCGGTGATGGCCCCCGCCCCGGAGCGGATGATGCGCAGCTTGATCTTGTCCTGGGGGAGCTTCATGAGCTGGTCGGCCACCGCCTCCAGGGAGCCCTGCACGTCGGCCTTCAGCACCAGGGGGAGCTCCTTGAGCTGGCCCTCCGCGATCGCGCGTCCGAGGTCTTCGAGACGGATCTTGGAGGTGGCGGCCATCG
>WNGL01013541.1_pt1 | contig 13730 bp, 7 predicted proteins | sample 5400591 | NCBI WGS metagenome assembly WNGL01 (sample SAMN13153377, study PRJNA577476) | soil metagenome | isolation source: 80 cm soil or saprolite under Garry oak tree replicate 1 | place: USA:California | collected 2016-06-15
CTAAAGCTTGAACTCTCAACAGCCGCACTCGAGTCTTGTTATTTCAAAATCACCATGAGATCCTTTATTTCTGACATTGAGCCACGCCGGCGTGTTTGATGCGCACCGGCGTTACCGGTTTCTCGCCTTCAGAGGGCGCGCGATTGATTGCGTCGGCCACTTCCATTCCCTTCAAGACCCGACCAAACGCGCTGAACTTGCCATCGAGATGTGGTCCATCGCCAACCAAAATGAAAAAATGCGTGGTAGCGCTGCTCGGTTCGTCGCTACGGGCCATCGAAACAATTCCGCGCACGTGTCTTACGTCGCTGGGCTCGTCCGGGAGGCGACGCGACATTCGCGCTGCCAACTCCGCGCTCCAATTCTCGCTGGTGGAAAGATTGCCGCCTTGAATCACAAAATTTTTTACGACTCGAGTGAAGGTGGTCGTATCCAGAGCGCCGGTCGCTGCCAGATTGAGAAAGCTCCGCACAGACTCGGGTGCTTTTCCCGGCAGCATTTCAATCACAATCGAACCTTGCTCGGTCTCAAGCGTTACGCACTGTGCAGACATCTTCTCAACGGAAGCGCCATCAAAAGGATCAGCCTGAGGGGTTTTCGTTTCTGCCGGGCGGGTATTCGCTTTCTTCAACGCGTTAGTGTTCGGTGCCGGGTTCTGAGTGTAGACTTGGGTCACCACAATCCCGATAAAAGTGAGCGAGAATAGAATCGCGAAAACACTCTGCTTGTTCAGGATCACGGCCTCTGTTCCTTCGATAGACTAAACTAATAACAGCGCCTTTTTGAGCGCAGTCTGAACGCTGACTGCGAAATCAGCGGGCAGTTTCCCCAATTTCCTTTGGAAAACCGACTCGTGGATAACGGCAATCTTCTCTGCCTTGAGGATTGAACTCTTCTTGAGTCCGGTCTGCTCAAATCCAATCTGTTCGTCATCAATAAGAACCCAGGTTGCACGTAACTTCGCAGGCACGCGCGAAAAGATTCCGGTCACGATGATATCTTCACCGTGAGTGGCAATTACAAACGCAGGTCTTTGTTTAGTCGTCGTGAGATCGGTAAAAGGAAAGCGAACCAGCCAAACTTCGCCTGGTCTAGGTGTCGGCATCGTAGATGTTTTCTCCCGGTTCGTTCCACTCCTCAAACGCCGATTCTGAGAGTTTCATCATCGCGATCGTTTCTGCGCGATCCTCAACCTCATCGGCGATCGTGAGTAAATCCTCGGGTGGCAACTGAAGAATCAAAGCCTTGAGTTCCTCGGTGCTAATCTCCAGCGTTACTTGGGGCATTGTTGCTCTCCTTCTCGGACATCATATCATGAGGCTGGTCCTTACAATCCCTTCTCAGCCAACTCAATCGCCCGAAATAACGCCCGAGCTTTATTAACACACTCTTCATACTCACGCTCGGGAACTGAATCGGCAACGATGCCCGCGCCTGCTTCCACGGTGGCCATGCCATTCCGCAAATCGATGGTGCGAATTGCGATGCAGGAGTCGAGATTGTTTGCGTAATCGACGTAAAGAATCGCGCCGGCGTAAACGCCGCGAGGCGCCGGCTCAAGTTCGCGAATTATTTCCATCGCCCGAATCTTGGGGGCGCCGGATACCGTACCCGCCGGAAAGCATGACGCCAGAGCATCGAAGCGATCAAGATCGTCACGCAAACGCGCGCGCAGGCTGGTCACCAGGTGTTGCACGTGCGAGTAGCTCTCAACCTTCATTAACTCCTCAACGCTCACCGAACCGTAGTCTGAAACCCGTCCCAAGTCATTACGGCCCAGGTCAACCAACATCGTGTGCTCCGCCACTTCCTTCTCATCATGGCGCATTTCTTCGGCCAGCATCCAGTCTTCGGTCTCAGTCGCACCGCGCTTGCGCGTTCCGGCTATGGGCCGATAATCAAGCCGCTGATCGTGACAGCGCACCAGCATCTCCGGCGAGGCGCCGATAATTGTTTCATGACCTAAACGCAGAAAGTACATGTACGGCGATGGATTCGTCGCCCGCAACGCGCGATAAATCGATAGCGGTTCCGCCGGCGTGGGCTTGGTGAACTGCTGTGCGATCACCACCTGATAGCAATCGCCGGCGGCAATGTGTTCTTTGACGCTGTCTACGGCAGCTTCGAAATCTTTTCGCGGCCAGTTCGATTGAAAATGAACCGTGGTGTCGCCGGAGCGTGGTCGCGCGTCAGACGCTAACGTCATCTCCTCGTACAGTTTCTTCTCAATCTTCTCAGTCTCGGCGACGGCGGCATCGTAGAGTTCGCGCAGCCGGGCGCGATCGCCTACCGCTTCGTCGGTGAAGACTATCGACGTAATCTCCATCTGCAGGCGAACGCGATCGAACGCCACGATATTACGAAAGAACATAAGGACCGCACCATCAGTATCGCCCGCGTCAGTCCCGTCCACATCGAGCACCGGCTCAAACCAGCGCGCCGCATCGTAGCCGAGATAGCCAACCGCCCCGCCTGAGAGCGGTGCCAGTCCACCGCGGCGCGCAAGTTTCTGATCGCGAAGATATTCGCGCAGAAATTCGATCGCGTTTTTCTGGTGTACTTCGCGCGCGCCACTCTTTTCGACAATTGTTTCGGCGCCACGCCCACGCACAATCATCCAGGGATTCGCCCCAAGGAAAGAAAAGCGAGCAACTCGCTCGCCGCCTTCGATCGATTCCAGCAGAAACGCGTATTGCGCATCACCGGCAATTCGCAGAAACGCCCCCACCGGCGTTTGCAAATCGGCAAGCACACTGCGGACGACGGGCACGACATTGCCACGCTCGGCTTGGCGTTCGAATTCTTCGAAGGTTGCTGGTTTGAGATCGAGCATGCTCCTAAAGCTTATCAACTTTAGTCGGATTCTACCTTCATCACAAAGGCAAGACTAAGGCTTGCTACTCTAAATGCCTTTCTCTAGCGCAGAGACTACGAACTAATCTAGAATAGCCGCGTTTCGGGAGATCCCCGATACGATCCCCGAAAAGCATTTCGTGGCAATTGCGACCGGCACAAAACTAGGTCCATACGAAATTGCCGTTCCCGTCGGCGCTGGCGGGATGGGCGAAGTTTATCGCGCGCGCGACACGCGTTTGGGACGCGATGTCGCGGTCAAGGTTCTGCCTTCGTCTTACTCTGATGACAAAGAACGATTGCAGCGATTCGAGCAGGAGGCCTGCGCCGCGAGCGCGCTCAATCATCCGAACATCCTCATCGTGCATGACATCGGCACGCATGATGGTTCGCCCTATATTGTCTCGGAGTTGCTCGAGGGCGAGACCATGCGCCAGCGAATGAGAGGGACGACGTTTGCACAGCGTCGAGCGATCGACTACGCGAGCCAGATCGCCCGCGGTCTGGCGGCCGCGCATGAGAAAGGAATCGTTCATCGCGATCTCAAGCCCGACAACGTCTTCATCACCAAAGATGGTCGCGTAAAGATTCTCGACTTCGGCATTGCGAAACTCACACAGCCTGACGGCAGCCAGTCGCAGACTGAAATACCAACTCGCCGCGTCGACACTGATCCAGGCGTGGTACTGGGAACGGTCGGCTACATGTCGCCCGAACAGGTGAAGGGTCGCCCGGTCGATCATCGTTCGGACATCTTTTCCTTTGGCGCGATTCTCTACGAGATGCTTTCGGGCCGGCGCGCCTTTCACGGCGAGTCGGCAGCGGAAACGATGAGCGCGATCTTGAAAGAAGATCCGCCCGATCTTTCAAGCACGAATCAGAATATCTCTCCCGCGCTCGAACGTCTGGTGAATCATTGTCTCGAAAAGAGTCCTGAGTCGCGTTTTCATTCGGCGAGCGATCTCGCGTTCGCGCTCGAAGCCATCTCGGGTTCCTCCGGAGTTTCCGGCCAGACGATGACGGCGATGGCTTCGCTGTCATCGCGAGAGCGGATTAGAAAATTCTCGCCGTGGATCGTCGCGGGAATTTTTGGGCTGGCGTTTCTCATCGCACTACCGTTTGGCTTGCTCTATTTCCGCCGCCCATCGACGCCAGCGCCTGCCGTCGTACGCTTTCTCATCCCGCCGCCGGAAAAGGCGGATTACATTGGCAATCCAGTTATTTCGCCTGACGGTCACCTGATTGTCTTCGGGGTCAGAGATGCTTCAGGGAAGGAGAGTCTGTGGATTCGACAGCTCGATTCATTGGACGCGCATCCTCTCACCGGAACGGAACTCGTGGGGGGTACGGGCCAGACGTTCTGGTCGCCCGACAGTCGCTCGATAGGTTTTTTGGGTGGGGGCAAGCTCAAGAAGATCGATGTCTCAGGTGGGCCCGCGCAAACGCTGTGTGATGCGGGGATTTCTGGTGGAGGCACATGGAACCGCGACGGAGTCATCGTCTTTGTGCGCAACCTTGCAGACGGCCTCTATCGCATTCCGGCCACCGGCGGGACAGCGACGCGTCTGACGACGCTCGACAAATCTCGCAACGAAATTGTTCATGTCTGGCCTTATTTTTTACCCGACGGCCGGCACTTCCTATACCTTGCTCGCAGTTCACAAGCCGACAAGACCGCAATTTTCGTCGGCTCGCTCGACTCGAAGGAGACGAAGTTTCTGCTGAACGCTGATTCGAGCATGGCCTACGCGCCGCCCGGCTATCTGCTCTTCGCGCGCCAGCAGACATTGATGGTGCAAGGCTTTAATGCGGATAAGCTTCAACTCGCGGGCGAGGCGGTTCCCGTCGCCGAACGGATCGGGCGCTATCTCGCCACCGCGTTTGCGCTCTTTTCCGTCTCAGAGACGGGCGTGCTCGTCTATCGCAGCCAGGGCAGGGAAGACTCACAGCTTGTCTGGTTTGATCGAGCGGGCAGACAACTCGGGACTGTCGGGCCGCCTGGGGTTTTTGCGGTTATTCGACTCTCGCCCGACGAGAAACGTATTGCCCTGCAACGTCTTGATGACGAGAAGGGAACCTACGATATCTGGCTGATCGAACTCACTCGCGGCACCCCCACGCGCTTGACGTTCGATCCGGCAAACGATGTCTATCCGACCTGGTCGCCTGACGGCAGCCGCATCGGCTTCTCTTCAAATAGAGAGGGCACGGCAAACCTTTATCAAAAGCTCTCGAGCGGCGCCGGCAACGACGAGCTCCTTTTCAAATCGGACGACGCGAAACTCCCCACCGATTGGTCACCGGACGGGCGTTACATCATTTATCAAGACTTCTCGCAAAAAGATTTCGACTTGTGGGTGCTGCCGCTTTTTGAAGAGCGGAAGCCCGCGCTTTTCCTGCAAACAGATTTTGCGGAATTATATGGCCGTTTCTCGCCCGATGGACGATGGATCACCTACGTCTCGAACGAGTCGGGGAAAAGGGAGGTCTATGTGCGTAGCTTTCCGGCCGCGGGGGGCAAATGGCAGATTTCAAACGGCGGCGGAGCGCAGCCCCATTGGCGGCGGGATGGTAAGGAACTGTTCTACTTATCCCCGGACAAAAAATTGATGGCGGTCGAAGTCAACGGAAGTTCCGGCACATTTGAGGCCGGCATCCCGAGGGCCCTCTTCGATCTTCGCATCAACTCTACGAACGGCTTCTCTGACTACGATGTCACCGCCGACGGCCAGCGCTTTCTCGTCAACACACTCGTCGAACAGAACGCCCGGTCGCCGGTGACCGTCGTGATGAATTGGACAGCGGACTTGAAGCGATGACGCTTTCACCTGACACAAGACTTGGCCCCTACGAAATCATCGCGCCGCTCGGCGCGGGCGGAATGGGTGAGGTTTACCGCGCGCGCGACACAAAACTAGGACGCGATGTGGCAATCAAGCTTCTTCCTGCATCTTTTTCTGGTGACTCTGATCGATTGCATCGCTTTGAGCAGGAAGCTTGTGCAGCGGGGGCGCTGAATCATCCGAACATCCTGGTCATCCACCACATCGACACGCACGAAGGCGCGCCTTACATCGTTTCGGAATTACTGGAAGGCGAGACATTGCGTCAGCGAATGAGCGGCGCCGCGTTGGCCCAGCGCCGCGTGACCGACTACGCTGGTCAAATCGCGCACGGCCTCGCCGCCGCGCATGAGAAAGGAATCGTTCATCGCGATCTGAAGCCCGACAACCTCTTCATCACCAAAGATGGGCGCGTGAAGATTCTCGACTTTGGAATAGCTAAACTCACCCAAGCCGATGGCCGTCAATCCCAGACAGACATTCCTACCAGGCGTGTTGATACTGACCCAGGTGTCGTAATGGGGACGGTCGGGTACATGTCGCCTGAACAGGTCAAAGGCCGCCCGGTCGATCATCGTTCAGACATCTTTTCCTTCGGCGCGATTCTCTACGAGATGCTTTCCGGCCGGCGCGCCTTTCACGGCGAGTCGGCAGCGGAAACGATGAGCGCGATCCTGAAAGAAGATCCGCCGGATCTTTCCGAAACGAACCACAACGTCTCTCCCGCGCTGGAGCGGCTGGTCAATCATTGTCTGGAAAAGAATCCCGAAGAACGTTTTCATTCGGCGAGCGATCTTGCGTTTGCGCTGGAAGCGCTGTCGGGCTCGACGTCAATTTCCGGCCAGACGATGACTGCGATTTCTGCTGAGCCAATTTCGTCAAGGGTCCTCAAGCATCTGCCGTGGATTGTTGCGGGTGCACTTGCGCTCGCGCTGGTGATAACTATCCTGCTTCTAATCTCTTCATTCAAACAGACACCTGTCCGCACGAACGTCATCCGCGCATCGATTAATCAACCCGAAAACGCGAGCTTTTTGCCCCGCAGTCAGTTTGCAGTTTCGCCCGATGGTCTGCGCATCGTGTTTGTCGTTCGCTCGGCGGGTGGAAAACAGTTGCTCTGGATTCGGCCACTGGGAGCGCTTGGGGGCCAGCCACTCTCAGGTACTGAGGACGCCACGTATCCGTTCTGGTCGCCCGATAGCCGCTTCGTCGGATACTTCGCGCAATCGAAGTTGAAGAAAATCGACGCGTCCGGTGGTCCGTCGCAGACGCTTTGTGATGCACCAAACGGACGGGGCGGCACCTGGAATCGGGATGGCGTGATTGTTCTTGCGCCTGATCAATATAGCGCGCTTTATCGTGTTTCAGCCGGCGGTGGTAGAGCAACACCCGTGACCAAGCTGGACGACTCGAAATTGCAGGGTACGCATCGTTGGCCCTGGTTTCTTCCTGACGGTCGGCACTTTCTCTATCGCGCGGGGACTACATCTGCTGCATCGCAAAAAGAAAACAATGGAATTTATCTCGGATCGCTCGAATCAAATGAACAAAGATTGATTCTGCGCGTCGACACGACAGCCGCTTATGCATCGGGATTCTTGCTTTTCGTTCGAGAGAACACTCTGATGGCTCAACCTTTTGACGAGAAAACCTTTCAACTTACCGCCGACGCGGTTCCCATTACCGAGCAAGTTCAGTTCGATTTTTCTCTTTCACGCGCGGCCTTCTCCGTTTCACAGAATGGCATTTTGATTTCCCAGAGCGGCGCCGCATTGGACCGGCAACTTCTCTGGTACGAGCGCGACGGTAAGCCGGCAGGTTCAGTAGGCGCGCCGGCATTGTATGCTACGCCTCACCTTTCGCCTGATGGACGGCGGCTCGCCACCGGTATTTTTGATCTTCAAGCGGGCAGTCCGGATCTCTGGATTTACGACCTGTCGCGAGACGTGCCGATAAGATTCACTTTCGATCCTGACTTTGACGCACACCCTATCTGGTCGCCTGATGGAGGCCGCATCGTCTGGGGCTCAAATCGAAAAGGCCACTTTGAGCTTTATCAAAAAGTATCAAGTGGCGCAGGCAGCGACGAAATCCTTTTCGAGTCGGATGAGAACAAGACTCCCACATCCTGGTCGGCGGACGGGCGCTTCATTGCGTTTACCAGCACTAATATGAAGGGGAACACAAAGAACGATATCTGGATCCTGCCGCTGTTTGGCGACCGCAAACCTTTTCCATTCTTGCAGACACAAGCTAACGAAATCGATGGACAGTTTTCGCCGGACGGTCGATGGCTTGCTTACACTTCAGACGAGTCGGGAACCAATCAAGTATACATTGCGCCGTTTCCGGCCGCGGGCGGTAAGTGGCAGGTTTCACGAAGCGGTGGCACGGAACCGCGTTGGCGCGGCGATGGAAAAGAAATTTTCTTCCTTTCTCCCGAAAATAAATTGATGGCGGTGGCGCTGAATGCGAAGGAGTCCACGCTGGAGGTTGCCAATGCCGAAACCTTATTCGAAGTACATCCAGCGAACCCGCCCGGTTACCATTACGATGTCACGAGCAACGGCAAACGCTTTCTCGTGGACGCAGCCAAAGAAGGAAACTCCACGCCTCTTGCTCTGGTCGTTAACTGGACCGCGGATTTGAAGCGATGACCCTGCCCGCCGGCACCAAACTAGGTCGCTATGAAATCCGCTCGCAGATTGGCGCGGGCGGAATGGGCGAAGTTTATCTCGCGCAGGATACGAAGCTCGATCGCAAAGTGGCGCTGAAGATTCTACCTGGGGACCTCGCCGCCAATCACGATCCCATGCGGCGCTTTGTGCAGGAAGCAAAAGCTGCTTCGGCGCTGAACCATCCCAACATCATCACCATTCACGAGATTGAGGAAACGGATTCGGATCACTTCATCGCGACTGAGTTCATCGACGGCCTCACGTTGCGTGCGCGCATGCAGACATTACCGCTGAAGCTCGGCGAATCGCTCGATATCGCAGTTCAGATCGCGAGTGCGCTCTCGGCTGCTCACGCTGCCGGCATCGTACATCGCGACATCAAGCCTGAAAACATCATGCTGCGGCGCGACGGCATCGTGAAGGTGCTGGATTTCGGGCTGGCGAAGCTGACGGAGTGGACCTCGCCAGAATTAGTTGACACCGAAGCGCCGACGCGTGCTGCGATCAAGACTGAACCAGGCGCGGTCATGGGCACTGCGCTTTACATGTCACCGGAGCAGGCGCGCGGGCTTGAAATGGATGCGCGCACGGACATCTTCAGTCTTGGTGTCTTGATTTACGAGATGGTCGCGGGACGTCTCCCGTTCGAAGGTTCGAACACAAACGAAATCCTCGCTTCAATTTTGAGCGACAAAGAACCATCGCCGTTGGCGCGTTATTCAAGAGAGATTCCAGAGGAACTCGAGCGCATCGTCTCGAAAGCGCTACGCAAAGAGCGAGAGAAGCGATATCAAACAACAAAGGATCTGCTGCTCGACTTGCAGAGCCTCGAGCACCAGTTGGAGTTTGAAGCCAGGCTGAAACGCTCAACGCGGGAGCCGAAAGCTGCCGCGGCCGTTGCATCCGAGACAATTACGAAGCCAGTTGGAAGTCCGACGTCAAAGATTGGGCGAATACAGAGCGCGTTGGCGCTGCAACGAAGAGATGTGATTGTGGCGGCGGCAGTCGTCGTCGTGCTTGCCGTGGTGCTTGGTTATCCATTGCTATTTCGAAAGGCGCCGGCAACCACAAATGTCTCTGAGATCAAATCACTGGCAGTCTTGCCACTGGCAAACCTATCGGGCGATCCCAACCAGGATTACTTTGCCGATGGGATGACAGAAGCCGTAATCGCGGAGTTGTCCAAGATTTCGGCACTGCGGGTGATTTCACGTACGTCGGTGATGCAATACAAAGGCACTCTCAAGACGATGCCGGAGATCGCTCGCGATTTAAATGTCGATGCGATTGTAGAAGGTTCAATTGTGCGCTCGGGTGATCGAGTGGGAATCACGGTGAAGTTGATTCACGCGACGAAAGAGGAACAGCCTCTATGGACAGAAAGCTACCAACGCGATCTGCGCGACATTCTTGCGCTTCAAAGCGAGATCGGGCGAGCAATTGCGACCGAGATCAAAGTTAAGCTCACGCCGCAAGAGAGAGGCTTGATGACGAATGCCAGACCCGTCAACCCGGAGGCCCATGAAGCGTATTTGAAAGGCCTTCAATTCTTTAACCAGGGAATTAACGAACGGAGAGAAGATCTACTGAGAAAGAGCTTCGATTATTTGGAGGAAGCGATCAAAATACAACCTGATTATGGTCTGGCTCATGCGCAGTTGGCCCGATCTTACCATTGGCTTAGCTGGAGCTCTCCCGAATTTTATCTAAAGGCAAAAACAGAAGCCATAAAGGCGCTACAAATTGACGAGACGCTTGCCCAAGCTCACAGTGCGTTGGGATTTACGATTTTCCGACTCGACTGGGATTGGGCGGGCGCCGAGAAAGAATTCAAACGCGCCATCGAACTTAATCCGAACTATTCGGAGGCCCACCATGCGTATGCTCTATACTTGTCGGCGGCAGGCCGTCATACGGAGGCCATCGCAGAGATCAGACATGCCCAGGAGTTAGATCCGCTTACGCTTCCACTCAAAGTAAACGTCGGAATCACATATCTTCACGCGCGACAGTACGACAGCGCGATAGAACAATTCCGAAACGCCCTTGACGTGAATGCGGACAATCCTGGAATACACACGTGCCTCGGCGTTGCTTATGTGTACAAGGGAAGTTACGAGCAAGGCATCGCCGAATTCCAAAAAGTGATTGCTCTTTCAAAGAGTGAGCCAATAAACCAAGCCGCTATCGGTTGGGTGTATGCGTTAACAGGCAAGGCAGGAGTCGATCCAAGAAAGAAAGCAAACCTGGCATGGGCGTATGCGATGTCGGGTAAGAGAGACGAAGCGATCAAGATAGTAAATGAATTGAAGCCAGTGTCGAAACAAGAGTCGCTCGTGTCGTTTTCCATTGCGTCGATCTATGCTGCCGTTGGCGAAAAGGATCAGGCGCTGGAATGGCTGCAAAAGGTTTACGACGATCACGCTTGGGTGATTCTGTGGATGAACTGCTACCCGGAGTTTGACAGCTTGCACGCCAATCCGCGATTCGCTGACCTCGCGCGGCGTGTCGGGTTGCCGTAGTGGAGCAGCCTGCTAGTTCGCGAACATGAGGAAACGCATTACGAAAAAGCCAATCCCGCAAGCTGACAGCTTGCGCCACACAACGTGACCATTACCGCTGGCACAAAACTCGGACGCTACGAAATCCGCTCGAAGCTTGGTGAAGGCGGAATGGGCGAGGTATATCTCGCGCAGGACACAAAGCTCGATCGTACTGTGGCGATAAAAGTGCTGCCTTCCGATCTGGCAAGCAATCAGAATCGAATGCGCCGGTTTGTTCAAGAGGCGCGCACAGCGTCCTCGCTGTCACACCCAAACGTTGCTCACATTTACGAGATTGAAGAGATCGATGGCTTGCATTTCATCGCCATGGAATACGTCGATGGCGAAACGTTGCGCGAGCGAATGTCGCGCGGCGGGTTGGCTTTGAATGAGGTGCTCGACGTCTCGATGCAGATTGCGTCGGCTTTGGTTGCGGCGCATGGCGCGGGCATCACGCATCGCGATGTCAAACCGGATAACGTAATGCTTCGGCATGATGGATACGTCAAGGTCCTCGACTTCGGTCTGGCGAAATTGTCAGAACCGCCTGCGGTAGCGGGCGGGTTGAACGCCGACACCGAAGCGCCCACGAGAGCGTTGGTCAATACCGATCCCGGAACCGTGATGGGCACGGTCGGATATATGTCGCCGGAGCAAGCGCGTGGTCACGCAACTGATGCGCGCACAGACATCTGGAGTCTCGGCGTCGTGATCTATCAAATGGTGACCAACCATCTGCCTTTCGAAGGATCGTCGAACAGCGATGTGATTGCCGCGATTCTGGGAAAAGAACCGCCGCCAATGGCGCGTTTCGCCCGAGACGTTCCGGAATCGCTCGAATGGATCGTCACGAAGGCACTGACGAAAGATCCCGAAGAGCGCTATCAAACCGCGAAAGAGATGATGGTCGATCTCCGGCGTATCAGACAACGGCTTGATGCGCAAGCAGAGATCGAACGATCCTCCTCGCCTGAGTCAACTAACATCGTTTCGGGAATGTCAGCATCAACGGCGCGAGCCGCAGTTCGATCCTCCGCTCAATCTGTTCAGCCATCGGCTGCCGGAAGCGGAGTAAGCACTGCGCCTGGCGTTTCCAGTGCTGAATTCATCGTCAGCGAAATCAAACGACACAAGACCGGAATCGGAGTAATCGCAGCGCTCGTGGTCGTCGGCATGCTGGCAGGTGGAATTTGGATTTACAAGGTCGCAACATCCAACAAGTCCATTGGTCCGCCGGCAATCAAGTTCACGCGACTTACCACCGGCGGAAAGATTGGCCACGAAACAATAACCGGAGGCGCCGCGATTTCGCTCGATGGCAAGTACGTTGTGTTTTGGACTGTCGAGGGAAATAAGAGTTCGTGTTATGTCGGACAAGTTTCGACGAATAGTCTGGTGCGAATTGTCGGGCCGCTAGATGGCAACTACGGCGCGTCGACGCTCTCACGTGACGGCGAGTTTGTCTATTACAGCGGAGATGACAAAGACAATGTGGATGGCGCGCTCTGTCAAGTTCCGGTGCTTGGAGGCCAGCCTCGCAAAATTGTGAATGGGATATCGAGTCCGGTTACGTTCTCGCCCGATGGAAAACAGATCGCCTATGTGCACCTAATTCCAGCAACCGGCGAAAGCTTGTTGAAGGTTGCGGACGCCGATGGCAGTGCTTCACCAAAAGTCATTGCGAGGCGCACTCTTCCTGACTATTACTCTCCCGATGGCCCCTCATGGTCACCTGATGGTCGCGTGATCGCAGTCGGCGCCGCTTCGATCTCCGCGGGCAATGCCAACTCAACCGTCGTCGAGATTCCCGCGCAGGGTGGCAAGGAGCGATCTATCACGCCGCCACAATGGAGTTATGTGTCGCGGGTCAATTGGCTCAACGATGGCAGCGGACTCGTGATCGCGCTCCTCACAGCCTACACGTCAATCGGCACTCAAATCTGGTTTGTATCATACCCCGATGGCGTGGCGCGTCACATCACCAACGATCTCAATGGCTATGGAACCGTCAGTCTGGGATTGACTGTCGATTCGAAGACGATCGTGACGGTTCAGGAAGACATCACACGTTCCATCTGGGCCATTCGCCCCAATGATGAGCCGAATCAGGCGCGGCAGCTTTCAAACGGCAAGTATGAGATATCGCTGGCAATGCTAACGGACGGTAGAATTGTTTATTTGAACAGCACGGGTGAAGCGAATGAAATCTGGATCATGAAAAATGACGGCAGCGACAAGCGCCAATTGACCAACGATCATGCGCTTAAAGATACTCTTTCAGTTTCGCCTGATGATCGCTACATTCTTTTCACTTCGAATCGATCGGGGAACTTCAGCGTCTGGCGGATGGACATCGACGGCAACGAGCAGAAACAACTCACGCAGGAAAGCACTTTCGCGGTCGGCCCGGTCTGTTCCCGTGATGGTAAATCGGTTTTGTTCCAATCCTTTCGCTCAGGCAAGTGGGCTGTTTGGAAAGTGCCAATCGATGGCGGCGAGGCAACGAAAGTGAGCGATGCCGAGTGTTCTCTACCAGCCGTTTCACCCGACGGAAAGTCGATCGCGTGTCTGACGCCAAACCAGAAAGCCAGTTTCAGATGGCAGATCGCAATCATGCCGATTGAAGGCGGCTCTTTCCAAAGAGTCTTTGATTTACCGTCAACGTTTCAATTCAACGCCGGTGTGAGCTGGACGCCGGACGGCCGTTCGGTTTCTTATCTCAAGGACGAGGGGAACACGTCGAACGTGTACGCGCAACCGATTGACGGCGACGCGGCCAAGCCGCTAACTAAATTTAAGTCCGACCGCACATC
>WNGL01000051.1_pt1 | contig 13728 bp, 14 predicted proteins | sample 5400591 | NCBI WGS metagenome assembly WNGL01 (sample SAMN13153377, study PRJNA577476) | soil metagenome | isolation source: 80 cm soil or saprolite under Garry oak tree replicate 1 | place: USA:California | collected 2016-06-15
GCACCAGCACTATCAATCTCCGGGAGGTCAATGCCCGCGCCGACAGCGCACAGCACATCATCATCGGATTCGCCCGCGCCATGCCGAGCCTGAGTGACCTGTGGCAGCAGATCAGCAATTCCCTCTCCGACATCCCCATCCTGACAGCCGAAATCAACCGTCTTGATTCCGAACTGACACTCATCCGCCTCCACCGCGCCAACTTGGCCGCAGCCGGCCGCGCGACCCTCGCCGCCCACCACGACGGCGAACACGACCCGTGGCACTACCTGCGTGACGAACTGGACGCCCAGGGCTTCGGCACCCAGCGGAGGCCAGCGTGACCAGGGGCTACCAGATGCGCCGGACCGCTCGCCGCATGCGCCGGTACGGCTTCCAGCCGATGATGTTCATGAACCCTGGCGACCGGCTGCCCGAGACCGTCGCCGTGGCGCTGGCTCGCTGGGCCTGGCGCTACCGCTCCGAACTCGCCCCGCTCACCACGGCCGTTCTCGTGTGGCTGGCCGCGTGGCTCCTGCAAGTGTTCCGGCCCCACTGGTGGCTCTACCTCGCCGCACTCGCCGTCGTCGCAGGAGCCTGCCTGATCGCGGCCGGGCGCCATTTCGGCCTGCCCACCCGCGCCGAACGGCTGTACGCGGCCGTCACCACGGCGGCAGTCGGCGGATGGCTTGCGGCCGGCACTGCGGCGGGGCCATGGCGCTCCCCGCTCCCAGCGGTCCTGCTGATCGGTGGCATGGTGCTCGCGGTGCCCTGGTGGGCGCACCGGCGACGCCGCGCCAGGGTCCGCGTCGAACGCACGCTCGCCGTGTGGCCCGAGATCGCCCAAGACGTGGGCCTGGCCGGATCGCGGGTCCTGTCAGCGGTGGTCGACGTGTGGGGCTGGCGGGCACGGTTCGCGCTGGCACGTGGCCAGACGATTCAGGATGTGATTGCCAAACTGCCTGCCATCGAGTCAGGGCTGGGCACGTTTCGAGGCGCCGTCCGCGCCCTGCCTACCTCAGATGACCTGGCTAACCGATTTGAACTGCGGGTACTGGACAAAGACCCGCACGCCGACGCGATCGCCTGGCCAGGGCCGTCCGTCTCGTCCATCACCGAGCCGGTCGACCTTGGGCCGTTCGAGGACGCCGCACCTGTGAAGGTGCTGTTCCTGCGCCGGCATGCCCTGTTCGGCGGGGCAACTGGCTCGGGCAAGAGCGGCGGTCTCAACGTGCTCATGGGCAACCTGACCGCCTGCTGTGATGTGGTCATCTGGGCTATCGATCTCAAACGCGGCATGGAACTCGGCCCATGGGCTGCCTGCATTGACCGCCTTGCCACCACACCTGCCGAGGCCCGCGCCCTGCTGGCCGACGCAGTAGCCATCTTGGAAGGCCGCGCCGAGCACCTGGCCGCAACCCGGCAGCGTGTCTGGGAGGCATCTCCCGGCATGCCCGCGCTGGTCATCATCGTGGATGAGTACGCCGAGCTGGCCGAGAACGCGCCCGAGGCCGTCTCGGATGCGGACTCCATCGCCCGGCGCGGTCGCGCGGTCGCAGTCACCCTCATCGCGGCGACCCAACGGCCCACGCAGAAGGCCATGGGCCAGGGTGCTCTCCGCTCGCAGATGGACGTGCGCGTGTGCTTCCGCGTCCGTGAACGCCGAGACGTCGACCTCATCCTGGGCCAAGGGATGCTCGCCGGCGGATGGCAAGCGCACACGCTCAACGCGCCTGGCAAGTTCCTGATCTCCGCACCCGAACACGACACCCCCCGGCGTGCCCGCGCCTACATGGTCACCGACGAGGCCGTCGCCGAAACGGCCAGCCTCCACGCACCGCTGCGCCCAGAGTTGGACGAGGTATCGCTACGCGCCCTCGCGCAGCGCCCACACGGCCACCTAGACGCCGGGCAACCCGGGACCGAGGCCGGGGACGAGGGAGGCACAGGGCACGATCCAGAGGCGCTGCTGTGGGTTGCGCTGTCGCTCGCACCAGAGCAGGGCATCCCGGTAGCCGACCTGGTGGCGGCTAGCGGCATGAGCCAGCGCTGGGTCCACTACCGGCTCCGCGCCCTCGCCAACGTCGGCCGGGCGATCCAGATAAAGCGCGGAATCTGGCGCGCCACTCATCCCGAAAGTGACGCTCAGTGAGCACCAGAGCGCAAGCGCAAGCGCAAGCCTCACGCGCGTCTGCACCCATAGACCCGCATTTGCGTGATGCGCTTGCACGAATACCCCCTACTCATCGTGACCAACGAAGGGAGCCGCCTCACGACCATCTCACCGCACGAGGAGGTGACCACATGCAGGCATACACAGTCGAAGAAGTCGCAGAAATGCTGCACGTCGGCCGGGACAAGGTGTACTACCTGCTCCGTACCGGCCAGCTACGCAGCATCAAGATCGGCAAGCTGCGCAGGATCACGAACAAGCACCTCGCCGAGTTCATCGCATCTCTGGAAGATGGCTCATGAGTGTGTTGCATCATATTGCACTGCATTGCATACTTGTCATGAAGCACCGCCGCACGGCCCAGGATGGAGCCCATGCCAGCAACCCAGACCTACAGCCTGCGCCTTGATGCCGACCGCAGAAACAAGCTCGAAGAGATCGCACGGCGGAAGGACCGTGACCTGTCCTACGTGATCAGAAAGGCAATCGATGAATACATCGAGCGCCACCAGCACGACCCCAACGGCGACTGACAGCAGCGCCAGCCCTGGCAACCACGAACCACGGTGGCACGCCTCGAACGCAGGCCGGGGCACGCCAGGCAAAACCGCTACCACCTGGCAGAACCGGAGGGGCTCAATGTCCAAGATCTTAATCGGCAAGTACCAGGCCACGATCTACCCGGAGGACAACGGGTACATAGGGTCGATCAGCCTCGGCTTTGACGGCAAGGGCAACCGTCACCGCGTCAAGCGCAGGGGCAGGACCAAAACGGCCGTCAAAGACAAGCTCGTTAAGGCGGTGGAAGAACTGGAGGCGGGCCTCCAGTCCGCCGAGGGCTACACGGTCAAGGATGCGGTCAACGACTGGCTCGCCAAGGGCCTCAAAGGCCGCGATGAGAACACGCTGGCCACCAACCGCATCCTCGCTGATCAGCATGTGATACCGCTCATCGGCGCGAAAAAGGTCAAAGAACTGACGGCCGACGATGTCGACGAGTGGCTCGAAGGGCTGACCGGCAAGCTCGCGACAAGGAGCCTGCAAGGGGTCCACGCGATCCTCAAACGGGCAATCCGGCAAGCGCAGGCCCGTGACAAGGTACTGCGCAATGTGGCCGAACTGGTCACGACCCCCAAGGGGAAGCCCGGACGCCCCAGCCGGGCCATGACGCTAGAACAGGCCACGGCCATGCTGGAACAGGCGAAGGTGTCACGGCTGCATGCCTATGTCGTCGTGAGCCTGCTGACAGGCATCCGTACCGAAGAGGCCCGTGCCCTGAGCTGGTCTCACGTCGTGGCATGGGTTGAGGACAAGGCCGCATGGGTGCCGGTCACCGAAGCCGGATTCGATCACGAGCGGTTCGCGATCTACGTCTGGCGCTCGGTGCGGGCTAATGGCGATACCAAGACCCAGAGGTCACGCCGAACGCTGGAACTGCCTGGCTACGCTGCCGAAGCACTTCGTGACCACCGTGCGCGCCAAGCGAAGGAACGCCTCGCGGCAGGCACGCGCTGGCAGGATCACGGTTACGTCTTCGCCAGCCAGGCCGGGACGCCTCTGGACGCCTCCCACGTGCGCCGCTCGTTCAAGGCGATCACCAAGGAGGCAAAGCTCGGGGAGGCTTGGACGCCCCGTGAACTGCGCCATTCGTTCGTGTCGATCATGAGTGACAACGGCGTCCCAATCGAGACCATCGCTGATCTCGTAGGGCACGCCAGCACGGCAGTCACCGAGGAGGTCTACCGGCACCAGTTGAAGCCGGTGATCACCCAGGGTGCCGAGACCATGAACACCATCTTCAACCAGCAGAAACAAGCTAAGTCTGCGTGAGTGAGTGGCCCCCGTTTTGGCCCCCAGACTCCTCCGCCAAGATTGCTTAGGGCCGGGTTTTACCTGGTCGGGGTGGCCGGATTTGAACCGGCGGCCTCTTCGTCCCGAACGAAGCGCGCTGCCAAGCTGCGCCAGGTGCCGAGCCCTGCTGAGACGTGCAGCCACGGCCGGCCCGGTCCGCCGTGGACCGGGTGGCGGGAAAGGCCCTTGGCGCGCCGCCGGTCGATGCCGCAGTTGGTGACCAGCGTCCCGTACCCCGGCAGGCACACCTGCCCACCGTGGGTATGGCCAGCGAGCAGCAGGTCGTAGCCATCGGCCGCGAACTGGTCCATCACCCGCGGCTCTGGCGAGTGCATGAGCCCGAGCCGCAGGTCAGCCGAGGAATCAGTGGGCCCGGCGATGGCGGAATAGCGGTCGCGGTGGATGTGCGAATCGTGAACACCACCCACCTCAATATCGAGGCCCCCGGCCTTGATCCGCCCGCGCTGGTTGTTCACGTCCAGCCAGCCCGCTGCGGTCATGCCCGCCCCGAGTTCCGCCCACGGCAGGTCAGGAACATCCCTGTTGTGGTCCTGCCCACGGGAGTGGATGAGGTAGCGCAACGGGTTCTTCGGGATCGGTGTGTAGAGGTCGTTGGAGCCGAACACGAAGACGCCAGGCCGGTCAAGCAGCGGCCCCAGTGCTTCCAAATAGGGCCGAACGGCATCCGCGTGCGCGATCGAGTCCCCCGTGCTGATCACGAGATCGGGGTCGAGCACTTCCAGGGACCGGATCCACGACAGGAGCCGGTGCCGCCCCAGGGTCAGGTGCACATCGGAGATGTGCAGGACGCGCACAGGCTGCGTGCCCGCAGCAAGCACCGGAACCTCGAAACGGCGCAGCGCGAACCAGTTCCGCTCAACGACGGACGCGTAGGCGATCGTGGCGCCGCCTGCCGCCGTGGCGATGGCAAAAGCGCGCGTGGGAGATGGCATCCACCCATGGTGCCATGGGTGAGGTGCAGGATTGGTCCCATGGCTGCACTCAAGAACCGGCTGCGCGCTGATCTCACCGCCGCGATGAAGGCACGCGATGAGGTGCGCGTCCGCGCCCTGCGGATGGCGCTGACCTCGGTCACCAAGGAGGAAGTCGCGGGGGAGTCCGCGCGGGAACTGAGCGATGACGAGATCATGACGGTGCTCACCAAGGAGGCGAAGCGGCGCCGGGAGGCGGCGGAGGCGTTCGGGGCGGCTGGCCGCGCTGGGCAGGCCGCCGCGGAACTGGCCGAGGGTGAGGTCCTGGCCGTCTACCTTCCCGCGCAGCTCAGCGACGAGGAACTCGGCGCTCTGGTCACGGCTGCCATCGAGGAGACCGGGGCAAGCGGGCCGAAGTCGATGGGCCAGGTCATGAAAGCTGTCACGCCCCGCGTGGCGGGCCGGGCCGAGGGCGGCCGGGTAGCCGCGGAGGTTCACCGCCGGCTGGCAGGGTAGCGGTCCGCCGCCCCCTGGCCGGGGGGAGCCCACGGCGCCAGGATGAGGCCACGGCATGGGCCACTGATGTCACAAGGTGGGCACGGGGGTGGGTGTCAGTGTCGGTGTGGGTTTGGGTTTCGGGGTCGGACTTTTGGTTGGCCCTGGGCCACCACCCCCTCCGTGGTGAGGGGGCTTGTGATGCACGATAGGCGACACGATGCCGTTGCCCAGCCGGAACAGAGCGCTGGTCGGGGGAACGGGCACGAAGCTCAGCGGCGGGCTGGCCAGATGCGCGTGCAAGAAGGTCATCTGCCATGTCCCGCCGGGTGCCATCGACCCGTACATGAAGCCCGGGCAGCCGCCCCGCCAGCAGGATCCGGGGAAGCCCATCATGGGGTGGTTCTGCGGGTCGGTCGGGTTGCCCACCCATACCGCGCCGAGCAGGTCCGGCGTGTACCCCACGAAGAAGGCGGCCCGGTAGTTGTCTGCGGTGCCGGTCTTGGACGCGGCTGGCCGGGGGATGTTGTCACCGACCGCTGTTCCCAGGCCGTTGAGGTCGCCCTGCAGGATGTAGTTGGCGGCATCCGCGATAACGGTCGGCAGCACCCGGTGGCAGCCCGCCGATTCCACCGGCAGCTTCTGCCCGCTCATGGTCTCGATCTTGCTGATGGCGACCGGGCTGCAGTAGATGCCACGCGCGGGCAAGCTGGCGTCGGCGGCCGCGACACTCATCGGTGTCACATTCATGGCGCCGAGCGCGAAGGTCGGGAAGTTGTCGGCCGGTGCCTGCACCACGCGGTGCCCGGCCTGCTGCGTTTCCACCCGCGACAGACCACGATCCCGCTTGAGCAGGGAAACACCGTCAGGCCAGGTCAGGCCCATGCGGGACGCCGCTTTCACGACATTGCACAGGCCAACCTTCTGCTCCAGATAGGCGAAGAACACGTTGATCGAGGCGGTTGTCCCGGTGTACAGGGTGTAGTGGCCGCCTTTCTCGCTCTCATCGTTGTGGACCTTCCACCCCAGCTGGCCGCCGGGCAGCCTATTGCCCACCGGCTGGCCAGCGCAGTTGGTGTAGCCGGTGACGTTGGCGGAGAATCCCACATTCTTGCTGTAGCCGAACGGAATGCCCTGCTCCAGCGCAGCCACCATGACGTAGACCTTGCCGACGGACCCGATCTGGACGCCCTGGGCGCTGCCGTCGTATTGCGGGCCGACCGCGTAGTTGACGGTGTTCTGGTGGCGGCCGGTGCCGTACGGCCGGTCAATCGCGATCGCGCGGACGTGGCCTGTGCCCGGCTCGATGAGCACCTCACTGATCGCGTTCCGGCCGGGGTTGATCCTGGACGGCGGGGGCGGCTCCTCGTAATTGACGGCACGCAGCGCCGCGCGCTGGTCCCTGGGGTCGAGCGTGGTCAGGATCTTCAGCCCGCCGGTTCCGTTCAGCCTGGCCCAGACCTGCTTGTAGGCGGCGTCGTGGCGGATCACGGCGAGCACGTAGTCGCAGAAGTAGCCGGCGTATTCCGCTGACCGGCTCGTGCACCCGCTCTGCGGGGCGGTGAGGTGCAGCCGGAGTGGCTGCTTCTTCGCCGCGGCCGCCTGGGCAGGCGTGATGTCGTGCACCTGCGCCATCCGGGCGAGCACCGTGTTCCGCCGCGCGATCGCGTCCTTCTTGCTGAAGAGCGGGTCGTACTGAGCCGGGTTTTCCACCAGGCCCGCCAGCAGGGCGGCTTGCGGCAGCGTGAGCCGGGACGCGCCGGTGTTGAAATAGCGCCGCGCGGCGACCTGGACGCCGTACGCCTGATTTCCGAAGTACGCGACGTTCAGGTATCCGGCGAGAATCTGGTTTTTCGTCATGCCCTGCTCTGCCCGCACGGCCATGCGCAGCTCACGTATTTTGCGCCCGATCGTGTCCGCGGTCGCGCTCACAATTGCCTGCTGCGGGTTGGGCGACGAAAGGATCTCCACGTTTTTCACGTACTGCTGGGCCAGGGTGGACCCACCCTGGACCGGCTTGTGCTCCAGGTTGTTGACCAGCGCGCGGACCGTTCCCCGGAAGTCGATCGCGCCGTGGGAGTAGAACCGGGAGTCTTCGATCGCAACGATCGCTTTGCGCATCACCGGGGAAATCCGCGCGAAGCTCACCGGCATCCGGTCGATTCCGCGGGGATAGTAATACGCGAGCACGTGGCCATACCGGTCCAGGATTTCCGAGCGGACCGGAAGCTGGCCGAGTTCCGGTGTGGCCAGCTGATTGAAGTTTGTCGCCGCGTTTCGTGCGGCCATCCCCGCCATGCCGACGGCGGGCAGGACGAGGGCGGCAACGAGTGCGCCACCTGCTGCGGACATGACGGCGAGCTGGGCGGCCGCGCCGACTTTGCCGAAGGGACCCGATATCAGCACGGCTTCAGGGTACGCCCCGCCAGGGCAGCGGCGGTGACCGACAACGTGACTACGCTCAGTCTACTAAGAGACTACGTAATGTTCTGGGCATGGCCCATATGGGCTATCCGCGAAATGGACCGAACGGGGTCTAGCGCTCCGGCCCCAAATTTCCGTAACTTGACGTTCCGCAGCAAGAGCTTGATGTGCAAAGCTCTTAGCTCGCCCAGGAACCGGCGCCGTCCTGTCGGCCTGGACCGCAAGTGAACGCCGTCCGGCGTGACGACCCTTGAGGGCGTGACGATCAGGAGGAGTGGGACCACATGTGGATCGCTGACTGGACTAGCCGTGCCGCGTGCAAAGACACGGACCCCGACGAGCTCTTCGTGCAGGGGGCGGCGCAGAACCGGGCCAAGCTGATCTGCCGTGGCTGTGCCGTGCGAACCGAGTGCCTCGCCGACGCGCTCGACAATCGCATCGAGTTCGGCGTATGGGGCGGCATGACCGAGCGCGAGCGGCGGGCGCTGCTGCGCCGCCGCCCGGATGTCACGTCCTGGCGCGAACTGCTGGAGAACGCCCGCAACCAGTACGAGCGCAGCCACACCGACGACGCCCAGCTCGTCGCCAGCTGACTCCCCGCTCACCAGGGCCAAACCAGTTCGGAAGGCTAACCGCTCCGGGGTATGCGCGAACCGGCACCACTACGGTTCATCGAGTTCCCCCGAGCGTCACTGCCGCCACCCCGCAGCGTTCGTGATCATGGGAAAGTGGGGGCCCTGGCCCCCACTTTCCCATGATCACGAACGAACGATGCGCTGGGCGCCGCTGGGCTGGGACGGAAGGTGCGGGAATTAACACGCTGGGACGGCGCGCGGATGCTGGGCGGCATGTCCGGGGTAAGCGTCTTATCCGCGGGTCGCGAAATTTTCCCCAATAGCCCGCAGCCCGGCCAGATCGTGCACGTCTTCGGGCTGGGCTGGCACATCGAGGGCCGGAACGCCCGGGTGCGCCGATGTGAAGTGCTGTGCCAGGCGCCGCTCTGAGGCGATGAGCTGCATCCGCTCCGCGTGCAGGCGCAATGCGGCCACGGCGAGGGGGTAACGGGTTTCGGTGATGGCGGCGGCACCGCCGTTTGGCATGGTGTTGGCAATTCCCGTCCCTGCGGCGCCCGGTACCGGCTGCAGGGCCTCGGCAGCGGCGAGGCTGCGGGCGGCAGAGAGCTGCGGCGCCGGGGAGCGGTGTACCCGGTTGAGAACCAGCCCGGCGAGCGGCATCCGGTCCTGGGACAGGCGCTCCACGAAGTAGGACGCCTCCCGCAGCGCGTCCGGCTGCGGCGTCGCGATCACCAGGAACGCGGTGCCGGGGGTCTGGAGCAGCCGGTAAGTGTCATCCGCCCGTTCGCGGAAACCGCCGAACATGGTGTCGAACGCGGCCACGAAGGTCTGCACGTCACGCAGCATCTGGGCGCCGAGAACCTTGGTGACGATGCTCGTCAGCATGCCGAAACCGGCGTTGACCACCTTGAGGTAGGCCCGCCCGCCGGCCCGGGTTGGCGCGGTCAGCAGCCGGATCAGCCGCCCGTCCAGAAACCGGCTGAGGCGCTGCGGGGCGTCGAGGAAATCAAGCGCGGACCGGCTCGGGGGGGTGTCCACCACGATCAGGTCCCACTCGTCGGTCCGGCGCAGCTGCCCCAGCTTCTCCATCGCCATGTACTCCTGGGTGCCGGCGAAACTCGAGGACAGCGACTGGTAGAAGGGGTTGGCGAGAATCTGGGCGGCCCGGTCCGGGTCCGAGTGGGTCTCCACGATCTCGTCGAACGTCCGCTTCATGTCCAGCATCATGGCGTGCAGGCTGCCCCCGGTACGGGTGCCCGGCGTGCGAAGCGGCACCAGCCGGGGGGTGTTGTCGAGCCCCGACAGCCCCATCGACTGGGCGAGCCGGCGTGCCGGGTCAACCGTGATCACGACCACATGCCTGCCCCGTTCGGCGGCGCGCAGGCCGAGCGCCGCAGCGATGGTGGTCTTCCCCACGCCGCCGGATCCACAGCAGACGATGATCCGGGTTCGCGGATCGTCGAGCAGGCGGTCCACCTCAAGCCGCGGTGGCTGCGGCGCTGCGGCCATCAGGCTGCCCCCTGGTCCCGCAATGCGGCTGCCAGCCGGTACAGCCCGGCAAGGTCCATCCCATCGGTGATGAGCGGCAGCTGGTAGCACGGCTGGCCGGCCGCCGACAATGTGCTGAGGTGCTCGTGCTGCGCCAGCACCTCCAGGGCGTGCTCGGTGAGCTCGGCGGCCAGCGCGCTGGCCAGCCCGGCGCTGCCATTGATCCCGGCGGCCTTCAGCCCGAGCGCGAGCTCGTCCGGATCGAGAGTTCCCTGCGCGGCGGCGGTGAGCTGGCCCTCGGCCAGGACAGCGGGCCGCATCATGTTGATCACCACAGCGCCGAGCTGGAGCCCGCCCTGGGCGAGGCCGCGCAGTTCTGCCAGCCCGTCCAGTGTCTCCTGCACCGGCATCTCCTCCAGCACGGTGACGAAGTGAACGGCGGTCTGTGGCGACCGGATGACGTTCTGCACGGTGTCGGCATGGCCCCTGACCGGGCCCACCCGGGCCAGCCCGGAGAACTCGGTGGCCACGTTGAGGAAGCGGCCGATGCGGCCGGTCGGCGGGGCGTCCATGACCACGGCGTCGTAGGCGAACCTGCCGTCTGCCCGCCGCCGGGTGGCCTCGGCGGCCTTACCCGTCAGCAGCACGTCGCGCAGCCCGGGGGCGATCGTGGTCGCGAAGTCGACGATCCCCAGCCGGGTCAGGGTCCGCCCCGCGTGCCGGAGGTTATAGAACATCTCCAGGTACTCGATCAGCGCGGACTCCGCGTCCGCGGCGAGCGCGTACACGTCGCCCCCTGGTACCCCGGGGGCACCTGGTGCCACCCCGACCCTGCGTTCGTCATATGGCAGCGGCGGGCGGTCGAACACCTGGGCGATTCCCTGGCGGCCCTCCACCTCCATGAGCAGCACCTTGCCGCCCGCCGACGCCAGTGCAAGCGCCAGCGCCGCCGCCACCGTCGTCTTGCCCGTCCCGCCTTTGCCGGTGACGACGTGCAGGCGTACGCCCTCCCAGTCGGTGTCCCGGCGCGTCACGATAAGGAGGTTATCTCCGTGCGGTGACCGGCCATGTCTCCGGGCGGCGGGCTTGCGTGCCCACGGCGGTGCGGCTCCCGTGCGCTGTCGCGTGGTGGCGACAGGCCGGTTTGTCACTAGGCTGGGGGACAAAGCGCCGGCCCTGTGACAGCCCGGCGCGGCAACGATAGAAGGGGTGTTTCCCCCATGCTTGAAGCGCTCCTCGTGATCTTCATTCTCATCGTCGTGGCGGGGCTGAGCGTGGTCGGCCGCTCGCTGCGGGTGGTGCAGCAGTACGAGCGCGGGCTGGTCTTCCGGTTCGGCCGGGTGCTGCCGGAAACCCGCGGCCCAGGGCTGACCATCATCCGGCCCGTCGGCGACCGGATGCAGAAGGTCAACATGCAGATCATCGCCATGGCGGTGCCCGCGCAGGAGGGCATCACCAGGGACAACGTCAGCGTGCGGGTGGACGCGGTCGTGTACTTCCGGGTGATCGACCCGATCAAGGCGATCGTGAACGTGCAGAACTACATGTTCGCGGTGTCCCAGCAGGCGCAGACGTCGCTCCGGTCGATCATCGGCCAGTCGGAGATGGACCAGTTGCTCGCCGAGCGCGAAACGGTCAACCGCGAACTGCGGCGGATCATCGACGAGCCGACCGAGGGACCCTGGGGAATCCGGGTCGAGCGGGTTGAGATCAAGGACGTGAACCTGCCCGAGGGCATGAAGCGCTCCATGTCCCGCCAGGCGGAGGCCGAACGCGAGCGCCGGGCCAGGATCATCACCGCCGACGGGGAGTACCAGGCGTCCAAGCGCCTGGCCGCGGCCGCGAACGTGATGGCCCGCGACCCGGCAGCCCTCCAGTTGCGGCTGCTGCAGACCGTTGTCGAGGTTGCCTCGGAGCGGAACAGCACGCTGGTTATGCCGGTTCCGGTGGAACTGCTGCGGTTCTTCGAGAAGGCGGCGCCCGGGGCCCAGGCCGCGGTCCCGCCGCCACTTGAGGACACCGGCGACACCGAAGTGGCGCAGGCCGAGGCAGCGATCTCCAAGGCGGGCGCCCCTGAGCTCGGCCAGGTGCCGGTGCCCGGCCCCCCCGAGGCCGATGCCCCGCCCCTTCCCGACGCCGAAGCCGGCGGCCATGGTGAGCTGCCCCCGCCAGCCACCGAAGCCGGCGACCATGGCGAGCTCCCCCCGCCAGCCACCGAAGCCGGCGACCATGGCGAGCTCCCCCCGCAAGCCGCCGACACCGGCCCCGTGACCGCACCTGCGGATAAGGCATAACGCAAACGCAGGGGTGCGAACCCGCCGCCGCCCGGCTGGTGCCGGGCCGGGCGCTGGTGTGGTGACGCATCGCTTGTCGACTCGCTCCCCAAACGAACCGGGGCTCGCGAAAAGGCTCTAGTGTTACGCCATGGCAAAGTGGGAGTACGCGACCGTGCCTTTGCTGGTACACGCGACAAAACAGATCCTTGACAACTGGGGGGACGACGGCTGGGAACTGGTGGCTGTGGTGCCAGGACCGAGCCAGGAGCAGTTGGTCGCCTACATGAAGCGGCCGAAGGAATGAGCACGCCAGAGGCCAGGCTGGCGGCGCTGGGGCTCGCCCTGCCGCCGGTGCCCGCCCCAGTGGCTGCCTACGTGCCCGCGGTGCGCACGGGATCGTATGTGTATACGGCAGGGCAGCTGCCCCTGGTGGAGGGCAAGCTGCTGATGACCGGCAAGGTGGGTGCGCAGGTGGGCGTCGCCGAGGCGGCCGCGCTCGCGCGGACCTGCGCACTGAACGCCCTTTCCGCCCTCGCGTCCGTGACCGGCGGGCTGTCCGCCGTGGTCCGGGTGGTCAAGGTGACGGGTTTCGTGGCCAGCGACCCCGGGTTCACCGACCAGCCCCGGGTCGTCAACGGTGCCAGCGAACTGCTGCTCGAGGTGTTTGGCGAGGAAGGCAGGCACGCGCGGAGCGCGGTCGGGATGGCGGTGCTGCCGTTCGACGCGCCGGTCGAGATCGAGCTGATCGCAGAGGTACGTGACTGAGCCGTCCCGCATAAGTGCTGGCCGGGCTGTCATCCGGCTGCCCAGCCGGTATGGCGCGCATGCCCGCGAGGTGCTCTCGGGTGCCGTGCCGCCAGTCACGCCGCGGGATGCGGCCACGGTGATGCTGCTGCGCCCGGCAGCGGGCGGCATGCAGGTGTACATGCTTCGCCGCACCTCGTCGATGGCGTTCGCGCCGGGAGCCTATGTGTTCCCCGGCGGCTCGGTGGATCCCCGCGACGCCGAACCCGATGTCAGCTGGGCGGGTCCCGGCCCGGACGTGTGGGCGCGGGTGCTGGATGTCCCGGAAGAGCTTGCCCGCGCCCTGGTCTGCGCGGCCGTGCGGGAGACCTTTGAGGAATCCGGGGTGCTGCTGGCCGGGCCGGGCCGCAGCAGCGTGGTAGGCGACACCTCCGGGGAGGACTGGGAGGCCGACCGCAGTGCGCTGCTGGCGGGCTCGCTCTCGCTCGCCCGCATGCTCCGGCGGCGTGATCTTGCGCTGCGCGCGGACCTGCTGCGCCCCTGGTCACGCTGGATCACCCCGGAAACCGAGAAACGGCGCTACGACACGAGATTCTTCGCCGCCGCCTTGCCGGCCGGCCAGCGCACGCTCGACCTGGGTGGTGATGGGGACGGTTTGGGCAGCGGCGCGAGCGGTCCGGGCGGCGCGGGCGGCGGGCTTGGCCTGGGTGGCGCGGGTGGCCAGGGTGGCGCGCATGGCCAGGGTGGCGCGCATGGCCTGGGTGGCGCGCATGGCCTGGGTGGCGCGCATG
>WNGL01007860.1_pt1 | contig 13728 bp, 14 predicted proteins | sample 5400591 | NCBI WGS metagenome assembly WNGL01 (sample SAMN13153377, study PRJNA577476) | soil metagenome | isolation source: 80 cm soil or saprolite under Garry oak tree replicate 1 | place: USA:California | collected 2016-06-15
ACATTCCAAGTACCTGAAGCAGAAACGCTGGGCGTTTCTCTCATGCGTTTGGGAAGTGGGCAATGGAACATTCCCAAACTGCTGGGGCTACTGGAAGAAGTTTTGCCCAGAAAGCAGCAAGTATTAGACTATGAGGTCACCCACGATTTTCCAAAAATCGGCCCCAAGACCATGCTGGTCAGTGCCGAGCAAGTTGAAAGCACTTCCCAGGGCCGTCCAGAGATGATTCTCGTCGCTTTCCAAGACATCACGGAGCGCAAACTCGCCGAAAACTCATTGCGCGCGCGAGAGGAACGATTCCGCCATCTATCCGACTATAGCCAAACCGTGATGAACACAATGGCCGAAGGATTGTATACCGTCGACACGCACGGACTTCTGACATACATAAATCCGTCCGCCGAGAAGATGTTTGGATGGACTCGGGCTGAGTTCCTCGGAAAGAAGATGCATGATATCACCCATTACAAGCATCCCGACCGTACGCCGTTCCCCGCGAGTGATTGCCCCAGTTTGCGTGTGCTGCAAGAGGAAGTTGAGCTTCGCGATCACCCGGACGCTTTTATTCGCAAGGACGGCAGCTTCTTTCCTGTGATATTCAGCGCAGCTCCGTTGAGAGAGGACGGCAAGGCCATCGGCATTGTTGTCGGTTTCCGGGATGATACCCAGCGGCAACAGGCGGAGGAAGAGATGAAGCAGAGCCATGCGAACCTAGAAAGCATGGTCGAACATCGCACCGCTGCGGTACGGGAACTTTCTTCGAGTCTGCTCCGCTCGCGAGATGACGAGCGGCGAAAGATTTCTCGTGATCTGCATGACAGCCTCGGACAGCTCCTGGCGTTTGCAAAAATGAGTCTCGAAACGTTAAAGCGGCCCGAGGCAACAGAGAAAGAACGCCAAGGTTTCTTGCATTTAATGGATACCCTGGACAAGTGTTTGGCTGAAACGCGAACCATGGCCCACTTGCTTCACCCCCCCCTTCTTGATGAGCTTGGATTATCTGCTGCGTCAAAGTTTTACGTGGAAGGCTTCTCTGAACGAAGTGGTATTCCAGTGACGCTCACTACCACTCCAGAGCTGAAGCGATTGCCGTTCGAGCTGGAGCTTGGATTGTTCCGCATCCTGCAAGAGAGCCTGACGAACATCCATCGCCATGCTCACAGCTCGTCAGTCGATATTCAACTGAAGCTCGGTGCCGACCACATCACGCTGCAAGTGAAAGACTACGGTCAAGGTATGTCCGCGGAGATGCTAGAGCAATTCAGGAAGAACGGTACTGGCGGCGGGGTCGGCCTCTTAAGCATGTATGAGAGGATCAGCGAATTGAGCGGCCGACTAGAAATCCAATCCGATAAGAATGGAACATTGATTGAAGCTACCGCTCCCTTGCCCGATTCATAGATGCTCCTAAAGCCAAAAGAGTGGCGGATTTGATCTGTAAGCATGAATTGCTTTGAGCACGCGTTCGTGAGTCCCGCGTTTCACAGCTTTGCCACGAACTAGCTTTTCTATCGTGTGTTGGCTCATTTTCGTCAAGTCCATCGTCTTGCGTATTCCAATTGCGCAAATTTCGTCTGCTATCGAAGTGTCGGCAACTACCCTCTTCGCTCTCCCGTACTCGGTGGCTTTGAAATCAAGAATGCTCATGTCGTCACCTTCCTCCCATTTGCGGTCTGTTTCCTTGCCTACGTAGCGAAGTTCTCCGGCAATGACATGGGTGCGCTGTAGCAGCCCGCTCGTGTCTGCTTCACATGGCGTGCCATCGGGCGCGAGGCTCTTGGCTTCTGGGTGCTCCTGGTATTCGATTAAAAGGCGCGCAAATTGCGAAGGAAAGACCACTTCGGTTGGCGGATTCTTTTCCTTGGTGTAGTCCACCATTTTGTATTCCTTGCCCGTGTGGATGTTTACGCATTTCATGTCAAACCAACGTTCTTGCTTGGACGAAAATGGGGCAACCAGCAGGACCTTGTCGTTCGCACGCCTGTCGAATGCATAGCCAAACATCGGATCAACCATCGGCATGAAACGAAAATTATATGGCCGAGCAATGTCCCAATCCCCAAGCATTTCTAAAACGTGGTACGTGGTGATGGTGAGCCGCATCATTTGTGGGACACCGAGCCAAGACGGAGCTTTGCGCTTCAGCGTTAGAGCGCCGCGCACGATGTAGTCCCACATTTCATAAATCCACAGGGATACGTCGTGATCCCTCTCCCATCCTTTGGGCGAATCCTTGGGTGGATACAGGAATCCGATACCGTGCGCCTTCGGATCAACGATTCTGATGTCTTTCTCGCCGATCTTCTCGTACAGGGCATAGCGTTTCGCGGCGATGCTATACCCGTACAACTGACGCTGTGGTTTCTTCGGGTTCGAGTCAACGAAGTTCGCGTCCACCAAATTCAGAATCGAGCCTGTCACGATCTTTCGGTCGTATGGATTCAGCGCGGCGAACCTGTCAACGATGGCCTGCACTTCTGCCCACGATAGAATCCTGACGCCCTTGCTGCCGGGAATGCGGAGCCGTCCGCCACGTTTCGAGGCCACAATTGCGAGCGAGTCCGTATCGCAAAATAGATGGGTGCCCCGCTTTTCCTTGACACACGCCTCGGTCATGGCCAGCAGTAGGCGTCCGCCTGACGTGATGAGCGAAGCCAAAGGCGGAAAGAACCAAGGCCCAGGTTTCTCGATTACGTCTGAATCGTCAGGAAAAGTCGCTTCGCCTGAAAACACGGTGACTGGTACATTTGTATTCTTGATGTCCGGATTCAATTCAACGAAGAAGCCATAGATGGAGTTCGCAAGAATCTTGAGCCAGTAATAGAGCGCTTCGTCTTCCTTCTTCAGCTTGCGCTGCTCGATTACCTTTCGGAACAGATCGTCTTTGTACGGATCAATCTCAACCATGCCTCGAAGGTTGACAGGTTTCATTCCTGCTTGTTTGCCGTGCGGCACCAAGCGAATGGCGCTCACGATATGCGGCACCTTGCCAGTCAAGAGTACAGATGCAATCAGATCGGAACCCGCGAACCACTGCGGCTTCGGTTCGGATGGATTTGAATAGAGATAATTGTTGCCGATGTTCTGGGTAACTTCGTTGTATACGGTGCGCACGGGTAGAATGTCGCCATCCGGCCTCACAAGTGCAAAGAACCTGAGGCGCTCCCAGATGTCGAGATTAAAACATCCATTGAGCGTGACGTCCTTGAGGAAACGGCGGACATTCTCGGTATCCTCTGCAAAGGTCAAGCTCTCCGCCGTAAGGACATCGAAAAGACCTAGCAGAGCGCAGTAGCTTGGGTACTGACTGGTAAAGTCCACGGCCACTGTGGGTACCTCAGCGCAGCGTATGCGGGCTTCAGAGCGACCGCCGTAGTAAGCTTGCATACTGATGCCGAGGATCGCGTCAGAAACGTCAAACTTCTCTGCTGGCCTGATGATTCCCATTTGATCCAGGTAGTTTTTGGCCATGGAGGCGGGCGAGTACGCGTGGTAGGCCTTCAGGCTGATCGGGTGCGAATCGAAGTTTCGCTTTAACGCGTTGAGTGCATCCACGGTGCAGCGAACATCTTGCCGGGCGTATTCAATTTCTTCAGGATTTACCTCTCCTGTCGGCTCATGGTCTAGTTTCTGGTGCTCTGTTTTGAGTTCCTCGCAAAGGGTTTTGAGCGAAAATGACCTGTTGAAAAGCGCCCACGCGAGGGTGCGTAGATCGAGAAAATGTGCGGTTTTCTTTTTCATCGTTTTTGTTTTTTGTTCTTCTTATTCCACGGCTTTGCCAGCCTTATGAATGCTTTTTTGCTATCTATCGGCTGGATGAGAATGCGAGGGTGATTTTTGTTTTCCGTTCCGTTGCGATATTGCGACATCGTCAGTGACCATTCATTTTCTAAGCCTTTGCTCCAAGCCAGGGCTAACCTGCTCAAATCAAAAGGCAGATTCAGGCCACAGCATAGCGCTCCCTTGTGCTTGATCGCTGGCCAGAACACCCTCTTTATGAACTCGGAACGAGAGTACAGCGGGAATCGCGGCGGAAAGGATGCCACGTCGGGAATCGCGGCCCGCATATAGGCGTCGAGCACCCGGCGCTCTTTTGCAGGCAGATCGTCGGCATAGAAGATTCCCTCTTCTGTGACGGTGTAACAGTCATCCACTAGCTTGCAGAGTCGATACACGCCAAAAGTCAGGGATTGATCTGGCGTAATCCGCGTTTCAGTGTCAAACACAAGCGCTACCTCTGGCCACTTGGGATCGTCGCCCGTACGAGCGTTGCGCTTGTGTTTGCCTTTGCGCTTCTTTTGCTTCTTGGGTATCGCAAGAGCGCGGAGAAATATATCGTGCATCTCACTCATACGATCCTCTTCCATTGACTGTACGGGTTCACTTGCTCAAGGAGGATGGCAACCAGATGGGATGGCGGTTTGGGATCATCTTCGTAGAAGAAGATTTCCCGATACAGAATAGTTTTACCTGTTCGGATTCCACGCTTGCTGATACGGACCCTGTAGACTTCCAGCTTTGCCCAATACCGTCCGGAAGAGAATCTGTTATGCCTGATGTCCTCTTCCGTGGGCGCATGGAAGATGCCGATACAAATGCCACGCTCCCACAGTCCTAGATAACGAGGGTAGTCTTGAGTTTCGGCGCAGAACGAGCCGTGTCCTTCTTTCAGCGGCCACTCGAACTTAATCGCTTCTCTTAGAAGCTGCTCCTGCCTGCTGGCAGCGTCCAAAACAATCGATTTCTTATTTCGCTTGTTTTTCATGATTGATCCCCCGATTGACTTGTAAGGTGCTTCTCCAACATATCCACCACCATCCACATGCCGACCAACATGGCTTTTAGCGCTTGTATCAGTCGAATAGACTTATTCTTCGTGTAGCGGAAATCGACGCCCGCCCGCTTACACATAACATGGAACTCCGCGTGGTCCTTTTTGCAAAATGGATAAAAGAACCAAGAGAGGTGATAATACCCACCTAGATGGTTTTGTTCGATGTCCTTCGTGCTTCCACAGAAACAATGCTCGGGACAATCTGGGCACTTGACACGCAATCGCTTGCCTTTCATACCGCACCGCCTGAAAGCGACCGATAGAGAGAATACGGAAGCAAGTCTTTTTCAGCGAGACTTTTCAAAGTGCGGCCCGCTGTTATCAGTTCAATACCCGCGATCTTCCGTCCGTGCCAATTAGCGAGCGCGGTAATATTACCGCCAAGAAATCTATTTACATCTATTTGGTATTTCGCGAACTCGCTGGCTGCTTTTGATCCAACATCTATTTCGATGGGACCGTTCGGGCCTGGAATTTGCAGACCACGTACAAGAGGGTCGCTCTTGGTTGCGCGAATACGCCCGCCCGAACGCTCCTGAACGAGGGCCGAGCCAGCGTACTGCTTGATTGTTCGTGGGGTTACGTGATGATCGTGGGCAGCACGGGACATCGAAGCTCCATGCCGCATGTCCGCCAGGGCGTGCAACGCGCGACGACGAGCGTTAAAACTGCGTTCGGAAAGATTCGATGGGACAACAGAACGATTTTTAGTGTTGCGAGCGCTAGAAGAAACCTTGCTCTGGTTGACCTTCTGGCGTTCGCGCTTTTTGCGCGCCATAGGTCATCCCCTGCCGTTGGAAGGTTCTTCTACTCCAGCAAATCTCAAAAGCTCCGCACGCGCAATGAGCACACGCCCGCGAACAGGTCCACCCACTCGGCGGAATAACAACTCACCACGTTCGATCAGGTTGTCAACTGAACTGACAGAAATACCCAGGAGTTGGGCCGTCTCTTGTCTGCTGTAAAAGAATTTTTCGAGGAAGTTTGAAATCGTTGCGCTGGACAAGTGTCACCTCAACGGGCTGATTGCCCTGAAGCAACCTCTCGTCCGGCTGACGCTCTAGGCGTTCCCTGCACCACTCAGCAGGGCCGATGCTAACGTGTAGAACTGCGGCGTAAAGAAGGTGAGAACCGAGCCTATTGGTCTTCGGTACTCAACACTACATAGGATGTCGCAGAGTTGCCGAAAGATACGCGTCTATATGCTTACATACGCTTCTTTCAGGAAAGCCACTGATTCCGGCACTTTTGTGCCATTGCGCTAGTCACGTCTAAGTTATAGAATTTAAGTAACTTAAAGCGGGCTGCCCGCCTGTTAGAGCAGGCGAAACAGCCCTGACCGCCAAGGGAGAAGGAACCTCCGATGGCAGCTTCGCACACCCGCACGCGCACGCCCTCCGCAAATCGGGCGTCATCGTCTTGAACGGCTACGGCATCCGCGTCCAGGTGAACGCCGGTCATTTGCTCTTGCAGGATGGAATCGCGGACGAGCGCCGAACGATTCGGCTGCCTCGTGTAAATCACGGGCTGCGCCGTTTGGTGATGATTGGGAGCGACGGTTTCGTAACCCTTGAGGCTCTCCGCTGGCTTGCGGATCAGGGCGCAGCGTTCGTCATGCTTGACCGTCGAGGAAAGGTGCTCGTTGTCACCGGCCCCGTCTCTTCCTCCGATGCGAAACTTCGCAGAGCACAAGCGCTGTCACTTGGCAATGGAACTGCGCTCAAGATTTCCAGGGAACTCATCAGCCAGAAGCTCGCCGGACAAGCTACGCTCGTTCGTGAAATGCTGCACGATTCCGCCGCGGCAGACGCGATTGCTCGATTCCGAGCTGAGCTACCGAGCACCGAGAGTATCGACTCTGTGCGCCTGATTGAATCACAAGCAGCACGAGCATATTGGCAAGCATGGTCTGACGTTCCGATTCGCTGGCCACGCAAAGACGAACCGCGAGTACCTGCACACTGGAAACGCTTTAGCTCGCGCATCTCGCCTTTAACGCATAGCCCGCGCCTTGCCGCCAATCCGCCGAACGCCATACTTAATTTCCTATACTCGGTCCTGGAGGCGGAATCGAGACTAGCCCTTGCCGCCCTCGGCCTTGACCCGGGTATTGGCTTGCTCCATGTAGATACGCCGAACAGGGATTCACTCGCTAGTGATCTGATGGAAGTTTGTCGCGCCAGGGTAGACGCATTCCTTCTTAATTGGCTTCAGAGCGAGCATCTTCGCAAATCGGATTTCTGGGAAGATCGCAATGGGAACTGCCGGTTGGTTTCAGCCTTAGCAATCAAACTTGCGCAAACTTCGGACACATGGCGCAAGCTCGTGGCTCCCACAGCAGAATATGTTGCGCAAGAGCTTTGGAGTTCGATTTCCCGGCCAGCATCACAGCTTGTTCGGCAACGGATAGCAACGCGCCTTACTCAACGGAACAAGCGCGAAGTAAAGGGCAGCAAATTACCCGAACTAAGACAGCCGAAACCGGACACGTCTGTGGCGGGTGCGGTAAACCCATCAAGGCTGAGAGAAACCATTGCGCGAACTGTGCTATTGACGGAGCGACCGAACGGCTTGGAAATGCTGCACGAATTGGGCGCGTAGCAGCGCGCAGTCCCGAAGCCCGTGCGAAACACGCGGAATCCGAACGCCGCCAAGCGAACGCGCGCTCGTCCTGGGATGCGTCCAGCCAACCAGCCTGGCTTACCGGCGAACTGTTTTTGCAACAAATCCAGCCGTTGCTCGCGGACATTTCAACATCCGCCATTCGATCACGGATTGGAGTTTCCCGCTGGTATGCTGGACGCATTCGCCAGGGCCACCGTCCGCATCCACGGCACTGGCAGGCGCTGGCGGAGCTGGTGGGAGCTTCACCTGACATGTAAAAGCGCAGAACGACCCCTAATCCAAATTATTGACCAACCGAAAAGCCGGATCTGATCCGGGCCGGACAATCACTTGTGCTCGACAAATTCTTTGAGATGTTTGGCAACTGCTTCCGCCATTGATTGCGAGTTCTTGCTGCCGCCTCTCTGTTTGTTCACCGAGTAGGCCCACAGCACTTTGCTCGAACTCGTCTCGATAAGTTGAACAGAAACGTTACCCTTATCCTCTATTCCAGCACAGTAAGCGAATAAGCAACGCGCGATTTTCCCGCCCGTGGATTCTGTCTTGATTTCGATAGGTGCGGCTTTAAGGAGGTAGGTTGCTTTGGTTTGGTCTGTTACCACGTCAACCGGAACGTTCTTCTTTGAGATAGCAGCGGTCAAGTAGGTTTCAAATCCATTCTGCGGTTCAATGTACACTGCGGGCCGACCAAGCTGAGCGAGACTCGCAACTGAACACAGCAGCAACGTGGTTAGTATGACGACTTTCTTCATGCGTTGTGCCTCCGCTGAACATTGTGCGGAGAGTGGGCGGCTGGGACAAGTTACCGTGGTGTTGCGCCAAACGAGGATTTCAGACTGCGAAATCAAAAAATAGCAGATGCAGCCTCCACCCCACGCGGCGGTGGCATTTCTCTCGGTTACACCGTCGCGATCCGCGCAGGGGCCGACGCCGCCCACATCCCCGGCACCGGCAGGCGCTGGCGCAACTCGTGGCAGTTGTGCCCGATTCCGACTAAATTGGGTAACGACTCGATCGAGCAACTGACTCTTAATCGTATAATGCCAGCCAATTTTGATATTTTTCAATGAGTTACGTTAGGTTTGGTTAGGTGAAATTAGGCGATTTTTGAGTCCATAAGTGAAAGAATTAGTGAAAATTTTCACCAAGGCTTCGTCTGAAGGCTCCGCTGGTTTTGGTGCAGGCAAAGGCAAGTTGGGATTCGTTGGTCGTTGCAACGTGGAGAGAAGAAGTAAGGAAGGGCGAGGAAGGTACGCAACTTTCGCATGACTCGGAAGTTAATTAAATGGTAAGGTTCTACTTACCTTTGGTTCGGTGGAGGGCAACATGGCAAGCCAGCCTGTTCCGCAACCGCACAAGCAGCCACAATCGACGGGGTCACCGTATTGCTCTGACCCGGAGTGCCCGTACTGCAAAGACTTGCGGCAAGTGCAAGAAAGATTGAAGGAAGAAAAAGGCTTCGCTCGTTAAGTAGCTCCAGCCCGCTTAGGCGGCCTCAATTTCGTAATCGGTAGGCTCGTCGTTTTCTAGTTCCGTGATTTTCTTCCGAAGGTTTTGCTTCAGCCTTTCGAGCTGAGGGTCATCAGGACTGACAGTTTTGACGTTCTCCAAGTCGCGCAGGCAATTCGGTATTACCGACTCAGGTTGAAGCAAGCCCGGTTGCAATGACCGGGCTTCGCTGCGTGGGGAAGCGTGTCAAACCAACACACCCTACTGCTGCCAGAGCCGAGACGGGCGAAAAATATGAACCATGCGTTGACTACGAGGCAAGCCTCGCCCCTTTCATCCGAGGGTGATTGGCGCAAGCGTGGGACGCAAACTTTACGGAGAGTTGCACCTGGAAATTCAGCTTCATTTCATCTAGTGATTTACCAGTGGGCGGGCCAGAAACGCTAAAGAACCAAGCGCATTCAGAGCAGCCCCACCCTCCGAAACTCTGCCCTTCGACCCATACCAATTTGCGGGACGAACTTTGTTGGCCCTTATGAAGCATACAGCCCTCAAGCGGATACTGGAATAGTACGCCAAAACCCGGCTGCCCCTCTATTTTCGTGGAGTGGGCGGTTTGGTTGTGCGTTTGAAATCCAGAGATAGCAAAGTCATTCGGCCTGTGGGAAACTTGGGTATGCCGAAGAAAACGACTCCAAAGCAAAAACCCCGTCCATCGAAAGAAGTGCTCGAAATGGTGAAAGCAGCCAGGGAGAAGACTGCCGACAAGCGCAAGCGCGAGGACGCCAGCCAAGCCGCTGCTCGGATCGTGAGCGAGGCAACGGAGGACTAATCTTCAAAGGGCAGGTAATGATTCCACAATCCGTTCGGCAGAGCTTCCTAAGTTTTGTTCGTGGTTGAAAATCGCAGAAAATAAGCAAGGGTGCGCTGCCGCACATATTTCCATTTTCTGCGGGTTTCACTTCGGGCAACTTTTCAGTTTCCGACGCGTTCATCAGAAGATTTCCAGCCGCTAGCTTAGCCAGCGAGAAAGAACAACAGGAGGTCGTTATGGCAACCCCGCCCAGATTTGCAGCCTAAACAATCGACCCCGCATGGTTCTCCCCAAGATGCAGAATGGCGGATTCTCGCGGAAGAAGCCGCGCAAGAAAACAATCCCCAAAAATTGATCGAGATCGTTGAGGCACTGACCCATGCACTCGACCAGCAGCACAAGAAAAAAGCGGTCAGCCCGTCTTCACAGTTTGACTCTCAACATTCACGGGTCGAAGCGCACACACGTCCCGATGCGGAATGAGTGCCGATGCCGGGACCGGCTACCGGAGCTACTGGTTCTATTTCTTCGGCTTCATATTATTCCTGCTCGCGCTCGGGAGGAAAATTCCCGCGCAACAGCGGCGGACCTGCTCGTATCACTCTCCCGAGAAGTTCCTGACGCTGAGCCTGGGACTGGGAAGCCTCGTCAAAGAGGCCATCAGCACAGAGCTCCTCTCGCTGGATCGTTCGAAGATCGAGGGCATGTTAAATGAAATTCAGGCGATCCGTTCCAAGAGGTCGTCCAAGGAATAGGCGACGAACGCCTCCCCCTTGTTCCTGATGACGCTCCTCACGAACTCCACCTGTCTGAGCGATGTCGGTAGTGGGTCAGTTCCTTTTCCACAGAGGGCAAAGTAAGATGTTAGCCCTCAGGCCGCTCCTCCGTCTTCCACGTTCAAAACCCCGGCGGCTATTGAAGGTGCGCCCTATGACAATTGCCGCCGGATTTCCATGCGTTGGCGGGTTAGTTCTCTGCGCTGACACGCAAGAAACAATTTCTGGATACGTCAAGGTAAATACAGGGAAAATGACGAGCCTGGAAAACCACGTCACGAACATAGTCTTCACGGGTGCGGGCGATACCGAACTAATTGAAATGACCATTCAGCGTATGGAGCAAGCACTGTTCCTGAATAATCATGGATCAGGAGCCGCATGGTCTATTGAGCAAATCCTTCGAGACTCGCTCGTAGAGAGTTTTAATCAATGCGTCACACCCTACGCTAGTTTTCCCTCGGATCAACACCCCAATGCAGACTTGCTTATTGGAGTTCAGTTCAGTGCCGCAACATCTCTGTATCGGGGTACAGGCACGACGCTCCGCCGAGTTTGTGGGCCTGAAGTCGTAGGAGCAGGAGTTGTGTTGGCAAAGGCTCTAACAGCCCAATTCTTCGATCCTACGATGAGCCTCGTACAGGCTGGAATTGTAGCGCTATACATACTGCATCAAACTAAGACTTGGGTTGACGGTTGCGGCGGCAACAGCGACATACTGTTGCTCTCAAATCGGGATCGTGCCATCACTCGCTTCCGACTTCGGAAATAAGGGAACTGGAGCGGCATTTTGATGAATTCAATACCTGCGTCAAGCCTTTATTCATCGCAGCCGCAGATCGCACCGTACCATATTCCAAGTTTGAAGTGCTGATGAAACAATTTGGTTTGGACATGCTAGGTCTGCGGGGGAAATTCATGGAGTTCGAGGAATTCTACCGCCGCCTCTCTGACATGACGGGCATTCCATTCCCGCCTGTCGAGGACTCTGCTCCCCCAGAGCCTTCAGCACCAGACTCTTCCCAATCATAGAAGCCGATTTTATGCGATCTCGCATGTCTGGCTCATTTGCGCCCGAGCTGGCGCAGAGGGCTGGCTCGCGAGCGGGGGCGGGGTGGAAACGGGGTTTGGGTGGGGGTGTAGCACTTTTGCCGTCGCCGTACAATAACCCGTCAAACGTGGCAAGGGTGTATACGCCACGAGGGGATTTCTGACCCCCCTGTCCACACCCGCTCTATAAGACCCCGCCTCGCTCGCCCGCTCTATAAGAAGCCTCCCCGCCCGCCCGATGCGCTAGCTCGTGCGCAAGTGAGCTTGATGTGCGAGATCAGGCGCGAGCTGATTTGCGCCCAGGGGGCACGCGTGTGAGAGGCGAGCGTGCGAGCGCGTCGCGGACGAGCCTTTAGGCTGGGTGTGAGGCACGCGGCCAAAGAGTGATTCAAAAGGCCGCTCCTGCGTGTCCATTTAGAGCTAGACTTAATGCATGTTTGAGTATTTCCCGCGCAAGGACAATCCGCTAGATTCGTTTCTCAAACAAGCTTCTGTTGTGACGGATGTTGCCCAAGCTTCAAATATCGAAGCTTCGCAATATCCGGAATTTACCCGTAATTCGGACGAACGAAATTTTTGCCTAGACCTTTGTGATCGTGTGGACCGCGTGGCCTATGCGTACGACAGGCTTTATGAGTTGTCTTTGGTTAGCGAACAGCTAAATGATCAGAGGCAACGAGAGCGAGACTCTGAAGGAACATACAGGTACACCACAGAAATGTCCCAAGCTGAGGCACGCTGGCACAGTGAGGCCGATGTTCTCACCTTCTATATCTACTATGAATTGAAGAGCATCGCCGACATGCTCGCACAATGGAAAATCACGCCAGTGGCGGGGTCGGAATTGGAGTATGCCTTGAAGGCTAGAGATAGGTTCCTGGCGCATCCCGAACTGTGTCGAGTCTCACCTCGGTACAGCAGGACGAAGTCGATCCCGATTGGGGGTGGGTTTACGCGGTGTGACATTGCCTCTTTGAGGCAGTGGGACACGATTACCCAGTCGGTGTACTTGGCAGAGTTGGGGATGTCGGAGCCGATCGACAGGGAAACGGAGGCCGCCAAGAACAGCCGCATGATTCTGAAACGAACGGCAAACGACCGACTGGATCAGCACGATGTCATTCGTATCAAAGCATTCGGCGTGCGTGAACCAGATCTCGACAGGGCGATTCGGAACCTGGCAGAGATTCTCGTTGGTCTCGCGATGCAACGGATGATATCGATCCACACAGAAGCACTGCAACGGTTTGGCTTCGAGCAATTCCCAGATGTCGGAGGTTCAACATTCTCTGTACGGATTGTTTAACAAATATGGGCAGATGCTTTGTCCGCCTTGCAGCACGGCCCCTTGTGGTGCGCCAGCGACCGCACTTACACTTGCAACCGTGAACTATCAGGACATCATTGCAGCTGCGACTATCGTGCAAGACGTTCTCTTGCTGGTCAGCGCCTTTCTCATTGGCTGGTACCTCTACGAGACTCGGAGGATGCGGAAGGCGGCGGAGAAGCAGGTAACTGAAAGTCAGTCGTTGGTGAAAGCTTCAGAGGAGCAACTCGAAGCCCAGATGAGGCCTGCGGTCGTTGTGCGTGTGAGACGCCCTCCAGAGAGCTTGCAGCTCGTCAATGTCGGGAAGGGTCCTGCATTGGACCTGATTCTGTCCCCGGCAGAACGCGGTTCGGAGGGCTCGCGGAAGTGGTCGGACCTCGAAACCTTCGGTGCCGACATTGCGTTCATTGCTGCGGGCGGTGAGGATTTGACCGGGATTCGGACTCAGCCACAGCCGGGCCTCGGTGGCGTCCCTGTTCTCAACGGCAGAAGCCTGCAGTGCCAGTACACGAGCCTCTCAGGTCGTACCTGCTGGACGGTTGTCGATTTCGACCACGCAACCGGAAACACTGTAGAGAGTACGCGCTTCAACGCGGAACAATTGCCGGTCGCCGAAGGCGCAGACCCCTCGCGCGCGCTGCGGTAAAATAACAGTGAACATGCCCAAAACTGTGATGCAGCACGTCCCCGGTGAACTCACGGACGCCGACGGGAAAACGGCTATAAGATTTTGATCCGCACTTGAACGAATATGACCACTCGGTCCTCTTCTCCAACTCACAGTTTTCGCCATACTCTCTTTTTGCAAGCTCAAGAATGTTTGGGTCGATAATTGTTCATGCTCGGTAAGTTA
>WNGL01009091.1_pt1 | contig 13722 bp, 21 predicted proteins | sample 5400591 | NCBI WGS metagenome assembly WNGL01 (sample SAMN13153377, study PRJNA577476) | soil metagenome | isolation source: 80 cm soil or saprolite under Garry oak tree replicate 1 | place: USA:California | collected 2016-06-15
TCGCCGAACTCACCAAACTCGCCACGCCGCTCGCGACTGCGATAGCGGAGGCGTCGATCGCAAAAGTATTCACCGACGCCCTCGTGCCACTCGTCACTAAAACTGCCGCGCAAGCAACCGAAGCCTCGGCGCGCGCGGAGCAGGCAGCCCGGGACGCGGCGTCCGCACTCGAAACCGCCGAGCACGTGCGGAAGGCCGTCGCCGCAGAGCTTTTGAATGTTGTCGAGGACCTCACCGCCGAACTCGACCAGTTCCAGCCGATCCGGGGCGGATACGCCTACATCAAGCGCCACTAGGCCGCAAGGAGAGACAGTGACCACCGACACCATCGAAACCACCGACACCGACCCCATCACCGAGGCCACCACCGCGCGTTCGGTGCTCATCGAGAGATTCGAGACCGCCAGTGAGGAACTGTCAGCGGCTCAGCGAAAGGCGAGCGAGATCGCGAAAGCAATAGCCGAGGGCGTGTCCGCCGAGACGGTTGATGAGGCTGCCATGCGGAAGCTGTTCAAGCAGCGTGAGGATGCCCGCCGTGCCGAGGAGATCGCTGCTGCGCGTGCTGAGGCGATACGCGAAAGGGGCGTCCAGGCTGAGACCGAGCTGACGCGGCTCATCGGCCAGCGGAACGCGGTCCTCCGCGAGGAAGAGATCGTGCAGTACCAACGGGAAGTGGAAGCCAACGAGCGTCGCTTCCTCGACTCGCTACGGGCCCTGTTCAAGAGGCTGGACGGTCGCGTCGGCGGGTCTTGGGATTGGGTCGCAGGTGGCTCTGAGTACGCCGACTACATAATCCGGCTGGGCGAACTGGGGGGCTGGGCATCGTCGCTCGGTGTCGGTGGGCCGTATCAGTTCGGACTGAACACCGCCACCCTCCTGCTTCAGCGTGGAATGCAGTACGAGGGCGACCCTCGGAGCGTCTAATGACCACCACCCCAAACGACCCGAACAGCGGCGACTATGAGGTAATCCTCGCACTCTCCGGCCACCCCGACCTAGACAATGAGCGGCGCGTCAGGCTCGCGAAGCACGCTCTTTCGCATCTGCTGAAGGGCGCGATGACGATCGACGACATCGCCGATGCCACTGATCTTGAGCGATCAAGAGTCGTGGCAGTGCTCGACAAGATCGATGGCCGTATCACCAAGGGGGCCGTCCTCAACGGTGTTCTTCGCGACGACGGCCTACTCGACGACCAAAATTCCCCAACCGAGGTAAACCAAACGTGAACAGCCGTAAAGCCGTAAACAAGGTAGCCGCAGAGCTAGGGGCCGAGATCGCCCGCATTCAGAAGTCTGGGCGTTCGAACCAGGAGGCACGGATGCAGGCGCTCCGTGACCGCCAGGACGCCATAGAGCGCCGGTCGCGCATGGCCGCAGTCAAGGCGGCAGCCGCACAGTCGGTCGTGACCGGCGTGGACATCTACAAGCAGGACCGCCGCCGAGCGGAGGCTGTATACGACCGCACGTCCTCGCCGAGTGTCGGCAGTCTTTCCAGTCGCATAGGCCCATGGTTCCAGCACAAGAAGCCCGCCATGCCGGACGAGCCCGGACACAAAGGCGCGGCCATTTTCCGGGCCGCGCAGCAGGGCGACGTTAACGCCCAAAAGATAGTGGCCGCAGCGGTGCAGGCCGTCGCCAAGAGCGTCCTTAATGGTGATCCGGTGACGCCGGAGGTTCGGAAGGCGCGCGAGACGTACGCGGCCACCACCGGCAGTCTCAACAAGGCGGCTGTTTCGGATGGTCCCACGACGTTCGATGCTCGTGGACTCTCAGCCGCAGAGCTGGCTGGCATCGTCGCCCGCAGCCAGCAGACCGTAAAGATGTTCAGGGACAACCTCCAACCGGGAGACAACACGTTGGACCCCCAGTTCATGGACAACGTCGCCGCGCATATGAAAATCAAACTGGACCCCGTGACGTTCAGACCTCAGGTTCAGAGCCGCGCCTCGCGACCCAACATCACCAGCGACCCTGACAACCGGCCAGGGCTTTCGGATCGCACGGGGAGCCCCGCCTAAGGCGCCTGCGCCGGACGCGGCGCGGCGTGTCTTAACGGGCGTCTCGCTTCTCCATTCACTTAATCACTGTCAGGGGGCCGGGTTCGGGGCGGGCACTCCCCGCCCGGTCCTACCTGACCGTCGAGAGGGGCCCGAGTTGGGCTTCCACTTCTCCTGGACCCGGCTCGGTCCCTCTCGACGTTCGTTCGACACGCGACCGTAAATCCTGCGGCATAGCCCGCACATCTAAGGAGTTCTCAAAAAATGGACCCAGTAGATTTCCTTTCGCTGTTTCCCGCGACGCTCGCAACTAGAGAAGAGAGAATCGAGAAGCTCCGATCCCTCTCGGCTGCCGATTTGCTTCGGCAGCAAACAGCGCTACGCCTCATCAATTTCCTCGTGTACTCCCACTGGCACCGGGAACAGGAAGCCCTCTTGACGGAGCAGCTTCGCAAGCTAAATAAGCTGCAAGCCAATCTCCGGCGGAACGCTCGCCTATTGTCGGAGTCCGAGGCGCAGCAATGAAGCGCCCCACCTTCAACCCGAAGAAGTACGCACAGGTCCCGCAAGGGTTCCTCTCCGGAGCGATGGCCGACCCGCGCCTCCATAACGGAGACAAGATCGTCCTCGTTGCGCTGACTGACGTGACGCATCGCTTCCACGGCAAGGAGGGTGGCGAGGCTGTGCGGCTCAGCTACTCCGTCCTAGAGAGCACGACTGATCTATCCCGCCGATACGTCATCGAAGCCGTCGAAGTTTTGGAGCGATGCCGCTATATCGCGGTCGAACGCGGCAAGGGCGTGAACGAGTACCGGGTTCTCAGCCGGACTCAACTAGTGAACCCCAGTTCACCAGTGAACGAAGGGGTGGTAGTGAACCCCAGTTCACCCCCTAGTGAACCCCAGTTCACCAAAAAGGCCGAACTAGTGAACCCCAGTTCACCTCCATCTAATCAAGAACTTTCAAGAACCTATATCAATACGACCCGGGGAAAAAAGTCTCCGAAGAAGTGGCCTCCTATTCCAGTGAATTTGAACGACCTCCCCGCCTTTAAGCCACGTCGCAAACCCATCACAGGACGCCGACTGATCCACGCCATCACAGTCGGTCCTTCCCAGCAAGAGGAAACCAAGCAATGAGGACCAAACCAACCACCCCCACATCACCGTCACGGCGACGCGCCAGGATTCGGGTGCGGCGCAAGCCTCACCTCGACGGACACAAGCTTTCCGAGCAGGAACTCCGAGCGCGCTACCCGAACGTTCCCCTATCGGAGACTATCGGGCCGACGTTCCCGTCGTCCTCCCACCACCTCGGATGAACACGATCGACCGCCTGAAGGCACACACGAGGCTTTCCACATCCGGCTGCTGGCTGTGGACCGGGTATCGGGATCGCAACAGCTATGGGCGAATCACAGTCGATAAGCGATCGCGTTACGCGCACCGCGTGGCGTTCACCGAGCTTCGCGGCCCCATCCCGAAGGGTCGCGTTCTTGCTCACGTCGTCTGCGACAGGCCAGCCTGTATCAATCCCGGGCACCTTGAGCCTGTCTCGAACAGGGCGAACGTCCTGACAGGCCACGGCATTACGGCGCGACATGCACGAGCAACCCATTGCATCCACGGACATCGACTTGCTGGCGAGAACGTCTACATCGATGCTCGCGGCCACCGGCACTGTCGAACCTGTCGCCGTGCGGCGGTGGTGCGTTATCGGGCGAAGCTGGCGGCAGCCGGGAAGCGGCGTCCGGATCAGCCGGTGCGGTGCGCGCTTTGATCCGCCAAATCGCAGATCACGAGAATCTCTGTACCTGGCACACCAACGGCGAGCGGTGCGGCCAACCGGCGGTGATCGGATCGCTTAGGACCGCGCTGTGCTGGGACCACATGACGAGGCTCACGGAGAACGCAGAGCCGAATGCCGCAGACCTTGACGAGCCCGAGGCGTCGTCCGGTCCACTGCATCACCACACGAGTCACCCTCGGATCGTTATCCCCTTTGCGGAGAACGGCCTCGCCGATGAGGTCCGCGAGCTAGGTGAGAGCCTGGACGCGAAATTCGTCTTGACGCCCCGAAACGACACGGAAGCGTACTTCCGTTTGATGGCCCGCCTGTGGTCCGAGGGCGAGGCGTTCATGATCATCGAAGCCGATGTCCTCCCGACCGTTGAGACCGTCCACGAGATGTGGAACTGCCCCGAAGAATGGTGCCACGGGTACTGGGAGGAAGGCGGAATCAAGCATTCGCAGTGGCTCGGATGCGCGCGCTTCTCAGACTCGTTGCTGCGTCGGGCTCCCGACATCATGGAGAAGACGGTCGGTGAGTGGGCGCGCCATTGGGCGCAGCAGGATCTAGCCCTAGATCTGGCCCTCCGAGCCATTCGCGACGGTCGCGGACCGCACCTGCACCATCCGGCCGTGACGCACCTTCATCATGAAATGGAGCAACGCAGGGCTGCGGCGGGACTCCCGGCCGACACCAAATGATCTGTACCGCGAACGACTCGGATTGGGCTGGACGATAAGCGCACCGCCGCCTACGATGGCGACGGCTAGCCGTTGATTTGATCGTTCATCTTCTGGGTGTCGGCGTTGTAGCTGTCGATGGTGGATGCATTGAACGTGTACGTGCGCACCGAGCCATCTGAGAAGGGCACCGACAGATCAAGGCCACTGCTCGAATTCGGACGCATGACGTAGGTCCCGGACTGCGGCAGGTTTGGCGCGAGCGGTGAATTGTCAAGGTAGTTCCAGGCTGAGAACGTGACCGACAGACTGAGCGTCGAGCCGTTCAGGGATGCAGTGCCGTTAGCGGTGATCACGCGATTGCCCTCTCGCTGCGATGCGTACCAAACTCCAGCCGACGAATCCCAATAGATCGCCCACGATCCATCGGCACCGATGTTGACCGACTGGCAGAGATAGGACTGTGCAACCGACGCCGTGGGCGATTCACTTGGCGTCGGGGATTCGGAAGACACCGAAGCTGCGCCTCCGCAGGCTGTCGCAAAACAAAGAGCGAGAAGCGGCCCGAGGCGTTTCAACTGTTGAGCAATCATCAAACGACAGTTACCCTGCGGGAAATGAGAATCACCGCCGCCATTCTGACGGTCCCTGCGCTACTCGTGGCCTTGGTCGCGTCTGCGTGTGGCGGGTCTCAGAGCAGTGCTCCGCACTATGTCGTGACCAACACGTTTTGGTCGGGAGCGTGCGAAAGCGTAAGCACCTTCGACCCTGAAACCGGCGACCCGGTGCATTTCGAACGCTGCCTCGCTGTGGCCGAGCTACGTAACGACGGGAGCGACTCGCAAGATCCGGTGCTTGATGAGCTTCCCCTCGTTCGCGCATACGACGTGCATGGGATCTTGCTTCCTGAGCGATGTGACGAGGTGCCAACAGCACCCAAGCTCTCGGAGGGTGCCACTGGCAGGCTGACGTGTCACTTCATTGCGTTAGCCCCGGATCAGATCGATACGAGCAGACCCCCAGTCGTCACCATCGAGAACATCGCGGAAGAAGTCCAGAAGAGTTCGCAATAAGAAACAAAGAGAGGGACCTTACGCCGGAGATGGCCTTGAGACGTTTGATTAGGCTCCTACGATGGTGGTCATCGATGGCAAAGGTGAAAGCCACGCGGCCTCACGCATTGAGCGTTCGAAACGCCGCCGACATCCTTCGGCTTCAAATCGAGACTCAGCACGCGCGTTGCGCGGAGCCGATTCCCGGAGGACCCGGGGACGCGGACCCGCGACCGTGGATGCGAGCGATGGCGCAGCGGACGGCAGACATGGATTTGCTTGTGGTCTCCCTCTACCGATTCCGGCGTCTAGCGAGATGGGCTCGGCGCGGCACGTTCGCAACAGCCCCGCTTCGGGCGGCAGTCGCTACGTTCGACAAGAAGGTCCCCAACCTGATTGAAATCCGCGACACGCAGGAGCACTTCGACGCCTACCGCTCCAACATCGGTCACCGCCAGAAGGCAGGCGAACCCGCTTCGGGATTTGGCTATGGTCTCGGCGCGACTGGGGGAGTGGTCACCTACGGTCAGTTCAAGCTCAACGTCGGGGATGCAGTTCTCGCGGCGCACGAACTCCACAGAGCGATCCGAGACGCTGTGGACGCGGATGCGTCGCAAGATCCTCACGGCGGTCCCGACACAGTGTTGATTTCTCAGCCGTAAGCGACAGCTCAGGTAACGGTTACCCTGCTGGAAGCATGAGCCAACCCGACGTTCAGCGAGCGGCCATCGTTGGCGTCGCCTATATGGGAGAGCCGGACGACCCAGACGCTCTCGTCGAGGCTGTCGAGGTCACCTACGGGATGGGTGGCTCTTTGCCGCCAGAGGCATTGATCGACGGTGCTCTGTCGGTGGTAGCACCCCGCTATTACGTCTTGGAAGAATCGCGTCGGCAGGCAAATTGGGGAGCGACAGGGCTATCCGTTCAAGACGTTGTCGTCCTCTACTCCATCAACACGCTATCCGAGCTAACGACAGCAGCGATCATCGCTGGCCTCATGAAACTGTCCAAGGTGTTTCACGGACGCCAAATCGCCGACGCTGACTCAGCATGGACCGCATTCGATGAGTTCCTAACCCGATGCTTCAAAGTGGCAGGGGCCTCAATGGTTGAGGTCAAGGAGACAGATGACGGGTGGCTCATCAAAGCTCGTTCCGGCAACCGGAGATACGAGGGCCACGTGGGAAAGGACGGCTCCGTAGTACGGGCCCGGAAGGTGAGTTAGAGGTCCCTAACGTCGCGCCGCTTCCGCAATACGACCCGCACAGAAGGTCGGCTGCTGAACTGATAGCGAGCGACGCGCGCTCCGGGACCGCCTAACCGCGAAGACCGCCGGAGGATCGACAAGAAGTAGCCAGGTAGCGGCCGCCTCGACAGAATGTAGCTGTGCCCAACCTCACTGAAGCACAACTGCGACGCTATCTCACCGCCTACCACGCGGCTTACCGAGCGACATCGGAGCGCTTCTTTAAGCCCGAGCATTTGCGCGAACTTGGCCGGTATCCGCTGCTCGAATACGGAATCCACGGTTACGTATCGACCCAGTTTGGAGCCGGATTCGAGTACCTGCCTGCACCAGCCGTGGGTATCACCACAGAGCACCACAGTTCGCGTGTCGAGTATCTGTTCACGCGCGCCCCCCGTGCACTGCGAGACATCGGCCCGATGATCGCGGTGCAGGGGTCAAACATCGCAATCCAGGGCCTCACCCTAGAGGGTGCGTTTCCGTTCTTGCTCGCTGGTCGAGATACCGATATTCGGCTGATAGATGTTCGGTTCAAGGCGGGCGACTGGACGCGCGACGTGCTCCGGGCGGAGCTGTTTGGAGATCGCAGAGCTGACAACTGGACTGAAGCTCGCGCGGTTGCACGAGCAAACGACGAACTTTTTCTTGCCTATGCGCAGGTAAAGTCGGCCGCGGCTCTCAATCTATCAATCGCCGATTACGTCACCCGGTTCAAAGAGCGCCACGTTCTTGTCTTGGGCGATTACTCGCCAGCGGGACGGACCCGTCTGGAGGGAATGAAACAAATTCTCTCTGAAGCCAACTATGAGCCGGTTCTTCTAGACGAGCTACCGGACTATCCGGGAATGAACTTGCAACAGAAGGCGGTGACATATGGCTCCGTCTGCCGATTCATCGTTATCGATGACTCGTCTAAGTCGGGTCATCAAGTTGAGGCAGTTCATGTGCAGCTCAACAATTGGATTGCGATTGTTCTGCGACTAGAAGGCTCGGACGCTACTAGCTTTATGGGTCGCGGAGTGTCAGCTCTCTCGACTGTGATTCACGAAGTGACCTTCCGCGAAGACAATCTCTCCGACGTGATGGGTGGCGCTATTGCTTGGGCCGAGGCTCAGAACTCGCGGCTTCAGCACCACTGGTCTGCCACCTACCCGTGGCTCAGTGAGCGGCCCGGCCCGTGAGCTTTCTCATACAGCCTGTCGCATCAGTCGCTCAGTTTGTCCTCAGTGGCCCATGGATAACGGTCGAGACTCAATCCGGCGTGGTAGTTGATCAGCCGCAGCACCCGGAATGCCTAGTCGTCACGGCGCGGAATAGTGGACGGATGGCGGCGACTGTCGAGCAATGGGGATTCGTGATCAAGGGGACATTGCACGGGCCGACAGGCTGGACGAATGGAACCGCGCTTCCGTATCGACTAGAGCCTCACGGAGCCCCGGGTCGGTGGATACTCGATTACCACGAGGCGCGGGCCTCGCTCGTGCAGAACTATCCCCGGAAGACGAGCCACTTCTGGGACCTCGTTCCCTACGTGCGCGTATCGGGCACTGGAAAGTTCAAGTACGGACGCAACGTACTTCGCATCTGGGAACCCGGACACTTCGGGCCGGACCCGCGTCACTCGCAATGGTGGAAGCGGTTCTCGCCCTGGCATTCGCAAGCCCAGAACCCGCGACACGGAATCGGCTGGATCAGAAAACAGAGGTTGCCGTAAGCGGTGCTTTAGGCAAAGCCGCGCTCGGCCTGGACCTTGCGGTCGCATTCGTGGTGTACCAGCCGTGTGTTCTCGATCGTGTAACCGGCCATCGCCTCTGTCCGATCCAGAACCGCGCCTTGCTCCGGTAGGGGCAGACCACAGATCGCGCAGAGCCCATGCTGTTCGACGCGCTTCTGGGCCTTGAGAATCTTCCGATCCATGGGTTTGCCGCGTTCCAGGTAGCTCAGTTCCTTGCCCAGCTTCCGTCGCAGCGCCCACAACAAATCAGCGTCGCCGCCGCTCGCCGTTTCCAATCTCGCTCGAACGTCAGCGAACAGTGGGCCGAACAGGTCGCGTAGCTCGGTCGGGCTCAGATTGCGGTTAGGCATCGTGCGGCAAGGGTAAGGCCGCACTGAGCCTTCAACGCCGCAGATCGTCCCCTCGTCTCAAGCCCGCCGACCGTCTGAGACTGTCAAGGGACCGGCAGCTCGTTCACCGTGATCACTGACTCTCACCAGCCCGCCTCATGTCACTCGGGGCGCTGTAGCTTGCCTAGCAGGGTCTTAGGCGTACAGATGTTCGCCGAGCCCCCAGATCGTCACATCCCCAATCCTCACAATCCGGTGATCATCACGAAGACATGACGAAATGACGCAGTGGGCCCGAGCCAAGATCGATTGAAGGGTAACCCTACACTGTCACTATCACGTGCCCGAGTTCAAAACCCATGACGCACCGCGTTAGAAAACCTCGATTTCCGCCTCTGGACGCGTCTGAGTCAGAGTTAGGCGCGGGACGAGATCGGGAGGAGACCGACCGAACGCCGGAAACCGTCACGTCGAACTGACGAGATCGCGACGTGAGACGGGCTGCCCGTGCCCTCCGGCCCAGCCGTCGGCTAGAGGTTGCTCCGGAGCCACGTCCACCAGTCAGATAGCTGGTGTGCGAACGCCGCAGCCACGGCTACCGCGCCCACGGCGCCGACGACGAACAGTGCGACCGTGAGCCAGATGATGAATCGATCTGAGCGCGCCGAAGCTTCTCGGGTCTGCTGTTCCTCGGCGATGAGCGCCTGAGTGGCAGTCAGGTTTGCCCGGGTGACTTCGACGAGAACCGCCTGTTGGCGCGCGCTCTCTTCGAGGATTGTCGCCATTCCTTCCAGCTCACCACGAACCTCGTAGAGCGTCGTCACAGTTCGGACATCTGGCGAAACGTAGGTTGCAAGTTCGGCGCTGAAGGCAGGCGTCCGTGGAATGGAATTCAGTCTCGCGATGGAATCGGAAATCGCTCTGATCGAGGACCCCGACGCGGCGGCGCCCTGAATGGCCGCCAAGATGCCTGGAGACGGAAGCATCGTGCTCAGACGGGCCGCCGCCTCTGCGGCAGCCTTCATCGCGGGAGAGTCGATCATCTCGTTCACTCGCTGCATCGACTCAGCAGCAGCCTTCAACCCCGGCGAGTTGAGAATGGCGCGTCTCGCGTCCACGACCTGCTGCATCTGTTCGCCTAGGTTGCGTCGCAGCTCGGCCGTGTGCTGATCGCTGAGGTCCAGCTCGGCGGGGATGTCGTCGTGATCGGGGGTGGGTTCGTCGGTCACTGCTTCAATTCCTCGCCATACGTTTTACCGGATTCATCCCACGGAGGGTCACTTTGTCCAAGTCATCATCGAAGCTCGGCCGCGCACCTGGCGGTCTGTTCGCAAAAGGAAATCAACTAGCAGTCAAGAGTGGGGTCCGATCAAACGCCATCGTGCATGAGCGATCGGCGGAGATTCGAGACGAGCTGACCGAACACCTGAACGAGCATCTTCCGCACCTCGCCCCTGCTGATCGTCCGATGGTCGATCTGGCAGTGGACATGCTCACCAAGCTCCGCCTGATAAACGAGTACCTCGGCGCCACGTCGGGCGGGTCGTTGGTCGATCGCAGGGGGATGCCACGGCAGGCATCGAGTCTCTACATCGACCTCGTGCGGCAGACCATGAACATATTCCGCGAGCTGGGCATCGGTCCACGCGCGCGTGCCGGGCTGCTCGACGAGCTGGGGCTGGCACAGAACCGGCGTCAGGTACTCGCTACCGAGGCACAGGCGCGACTGAGGCAGAAAGTCTCGGAGCCCAAGGGGTTGACTGATGGCACCGACGCCTGACGACATCGCCCGTTTCCGACTCAAGCTCGCAGCCGACCCTAAAGGCGCCGAGCTTGTGAATGCGACCGTCTGGACGGCTATCGCTGATCAGATCGCCGCACTGCCCGATGACGCCAGAACGCGTGCCGAGGATGCCTACGAAACGTTGTGGCTGCTGCTGAGTGACGACGACATAGAGAACGATGAGGAGGGCGAATCGTGATTACGACATTCGCTCGCGACGTACTGGGACAGGAGCTTTGGCCTGAACAGGTCTCGATCATCGATGCGTGGGAGGAGTCGGGGAAGCGAAAGGGCGTCCTGTGTCTCGGACGCAGGAGCGGCAAGTCGCTTATGGCGGACTGCACCGCCATCGAAAACGCGGTGGTGCCCGACCTCTCCGCTTACCTCCGCGTTGGAGAAACGCGCTTCATCCTTATCTTCGCTACGAACGCCCAGCAGGCCCGCGAGCACATCCGGGTCATCAAGGAGCTGGTGGGGAACGCGCTGGCCTCAGACATCCGGACCATGATCGACTCCGAAGCAAGTACGACCGATGAGGTCGTCTTCCGGAATGGGGTTGTGATCCGTGCTATGCCGTGTAGCTCGCGAGCCGGTCGCGGTCTCGCCTGCTCGATGATCCTTCTGGACGAGTTCGGGCATTTCGTCGATGCCAGCGATGGCTACCAGGCGGCTCGCAACGTTTACCGCGCCGTGAGTCCTTCGATCGTGCAGTTTCAAGAGCACGGCCGAATCCTGATTACGTCAACGCCTCTCTGGCCGAGCGGTGCTTTCTATGACCTCTACACACAGGGCGAGAGCGGCGCCGATGTGGACACGTTTGTCGTCAGGCGCGCGACCTGGGACGTGAACCCGAACGTCACCCGCGCGAGCTTGGACGGAGAATTTCTAGCAGACCCGGAAGGCGCGGAAGTCGAATTCGGTGCCAACTGGTCGGTGAGGGACCGTTGAACAGCGACGAGGTTCTCGACACGGTGGCAGCGATCGCCACGGAGTTCCACGTGGACTATGCCGTCAGCGACCAGTTCTCCGTGGTGACGGTGAGCGACGCGCTTCGGCGTAGGGGCGTCACCCTCAAGGCTGAGCCGCTCACGTCAGAGCGGAAGGCAGACATCATGACGAGCATGAAACGCGCAACGAACCTTGGGCGGGTGGAATTCCTCGACTCGCCGGAACTGCTCAATGAGCTGGTCCACCTGGAGCTTCGGAAGTCGCCGTCAGGCAAGCCGCGAATCGCCGCCGCGTCCGGGCACCACGACGACCGGGCGATGGTGGTCGCCACCGTCATCCACACGCTTGAGACCAATGACAACCCCGTCAAGTGGCTAGGGTCCAAGGGTGGCGCTTTTGCCGACGCCTGGGTCCAGCACTACGCGGACATCGCCAATGAGGTCGAGAAGGAACAGGCCCCACAAATCACGATTCACGAGGTTCACGTGTGAGCACCCACTGTCGGTCGCTTCAGGCGCAAGGCGAACATCATTCTCGAAGCGTGCGTCACGCCTAGAAAGGCCCCTTGCGGGGCCATCTAGCGAGGCGGGCGGGTTTAGTGTCGCTTCTCCTCGTCCTCGCGCTTGCGGATCATCGCGAGCATCGACTCATAGCGGTCGTTGGGCTGGACATCGCTGTAGACCTTCGTGATCATGCTGAGGTCGGCGTGGCCGACGTTCCGCCGAATGTGCTCGACCGGCACCCCGCTGTTTAGCTGCTCAGTGATGTTGCTGTGGCGGAACAGGTGCGGGTGAACGCGCTTGGTGATCCCGGCGTCCTTCGCTGTGTTTGCGATCATCTGTTGGACGGTGCGCGGAGCTAGGGCTCCGTAGTGATCCTTGTGCTTGCGCTCAGTCGTGAAGATCAGGCCCGACAGCGCCCCTCGCGCTTGGGGTCGCCTTGCGAATCGATCAAGGCGGTCGAACAGTCGCGGATCAAGCGGGATCACGCGCTCACGACTGCCCTTGCCTTTGACGTTGATGTACCGCGCGGGCCTGCCGTTCGTGGTCTGCTTGATCAGGTCGTCGGGTCGCAGCGCGAGTAGCTCGCCGAGTCGGAGCCCGAGGTCGCTCAGCAGCCGGATGATCAGTTTGTCGCGTTCGCTGGTGGCGGCGTCCTCCATGTCACGCATCTCTCGGCTCGTGAGCACCGACAAGGTTTTCTTGCCTTCCGCAGGCATCGGGACTTTGACCGCTCCGAGGTTGCCGCGCGTCTGAGCCCAAGTCGTAAAGCCTTTCATCGTTCGCAGATACGTCCGAACGCTGGCTCGACTCAGCGGCTTGTCTTTGGGCGTCCTGTGATCTTCGAGTAGATATCGGGACCATTCTTCGAGCAGCCCTTGTGTGAACTGCCCCGGAACAGTGACGCCGCGCTCGGCTGCCCAGGGTAGGAACATGCGCACGAGCACGTCCCTTTGCAGCGCGACCGTTCGCCGAGACAAACCCCGCGCCCGCATCTCTGCCAGTCGGTCATCCACGAGACCCGCGAGCCCTTCGCTCGGGGTCGGGACGACCCGTAGTCGTGTCGCCTTCGCCATCTCGCTCTCCCTTACGCGTGATTCTGCCCAATCCCGCGCTCTGGGCGCGTCTAAGCAGTTCTGAGAGTATAGAGGGTTAACGCGCTTAACACAGCGCGACGATCTGGGGTTAGACGCGTAAAGCGATCTTGGGAGAGCAAGTTGGTGCGCCTGGCAAGAATCGAACTTGCTGCCTCTTGCTCCGCAGGCAAGCGCTCTATCCGGTGAGCTACAGGCGCGTGAGCGGTTCAGTTTAGGCGAGCATCGACGGCCGCCGTGGCGGTCTTGAAGGCCGCCGCGTCGAGGTTTGTGATTACGACTAGCGCGACAAACACCGACTTGTGCCAGCACGCGAGTCGCACCGGCGCACGGTCGTAAGTCCATGCGCTGAGGCCGAGTCCGGTGGCCGCACCACGAGTCAATCCGGGCGGCAGCTCACCTGGCGCCGGCGGCACGAAACCGAGCACGCCCGCCTCCCAGGCCCTATCCGCCTGCCCCTCATCGCCGAACACAACCACGAGGCCGGCCGCACTCTTCGCCTTGGAAACGGCTGCGAGCTCAGCGGTGCATGCGGAGTCGTCTGATGTGAAGAATGCGATCGCGGAGC
>WNGL01008644.1_pt1 | contig 13721 bp, 9 predicted proteins | sample 5400591 | NCBI WGS metagenome assembly WNGL01 (sample SAMN13153377, study PRJNA577476) | soil metagenome | isolation source: 80 cm soil or saprolite under Garry oak tree replicate 1 | place: USA:California | collected 2016-06-15
GGTTGCCTCCGCGTCCAATTCGCGGCTGTCGGTTTGCAGGTGGATGCCGCGGTCGACGCCCAGCGCCATCGCATCCCGCAGCTGCTCGACCGCCTCGGCCGGCCCGAGGGTGAGCACCACCGAGTCGCCCTTGTTGGCCTCGATCAGCCGAACGGCCTCCTCGACGCCGCACTCCTCGTGCGGGCTCATCGTGAACCCAAGGTGCTGGGTGTTGATCGCGCGCGCATCGTCGGTCAGGACGATCCGGCCACCGGTTATCGGCACCCGCTTGACGCAGACGGCAATCCGCACCAGCTAAGCTCGGATGCGCGTGTTCTCGGGGTCGAACAGAGGCGTCGCGCCGGCGACGGCGACCGTCACCGGGTACCGCTCGCCCATGTACTCGACCAGCAGCTGGTTGCCGACGACCGCCTCCTCGGGGGTGAGGTACGCCATCAGGATGTGCTTGCCGACCGAAGGTCCCGCGCCCGCGCTGGTCACGTACGAGCCGCGGCCGCGCCGGTCGACGATGCGCCTGCCGGCGCGGGTGAGGATCGGTTCGCGGCCGAGCATGTAGCGCTTCTCCCCGGACTTCGACATGTGGTCGTCGACGGTAAGGGTGCAGAGGATCGTCGCGGGGTCCTCCTCGCGGTGGCGCAGGTGCGCCGCCTTGCCCGTGAAGTCCTCCTCTTTGACCCGCGCCGCCGCCATGCCCGCCTCGACCACGTTGTACTCGGTCTCCAGCTCGTTGCCGTGCGCGCGGTAGCACTTCTCCAATCGTCCGGTCGTGCCGTAGACACCGATCCCGCAAACCGCCTGCCCGTGTGGCCGACCGGCCTCCCACAGCGTGTCCCACAGCTTCAGCCCCTGCTCCATCGGCACGTACAGCTCCCAGCCGAGGTCGCCGACGTACGAGATCCGCGAGGCGAGCACGCGCTGCGTGCCGACCTCGATCACGCGACAGGTGCCGAACTTGAAGCCCTCGTTGGAGACGTCATCCGAGGTCGTCGACGCGAGGATGGCGCGCGCCCGCGGGCCCCACAGACCGATGGTGGTCATCGCCGACGTGAGGTCGGCGAGCTCCGCGCCGGTCACGAGCTGGTCGCGGAACCACTTTTTGTCAGACATGCCGGCGGCGCCACCCGTGACGACGCGAAAGTGCTGGTCGCCGAGGCGCATGATCGTGAGGTCGGACTTGAACCCGCCCTCGGGGCTGAGGACCGGCGTGTAGACCACTCGCCCCACCGGCACGTCCATCTGCCGCAGCGCCGCGCACTGCACCGACGCGAGCGCGCCCGGGCCGATGATGTCGAAGATCGTGAACGCCGACAGGTCGAACAGGCCCGCGCGCTCGCGCATCGCCAGGTGCTCGGCGTTGATGATCGGCGACCACCAGCGCGCATCCCATTCGGCCGTCCGGCGCGTGACACGGTCGCCGAACTCCTCGAGGAGCGGGGCGTTGGACTCGTACCAGAACGGCCGCTCCCAACCCGCCGCCTCGAAGAAGAAGGCTCCGAGCTCCTTCTCGCGCGCGTGGAACGGCGCCAGGCGAACGTTCCGGTTGGATGCCCACTGCTCTGATGGATGGACGATGCCATAGGTCTTGTTGAACCCTTCGGCCGCCCTCGCGCGCACGTGGGCGCGCGTCCTTTGATGCTCGTGGAAGCGGGCGATGTCGGACGAGTGGAGGTCGATCTCCGACTCGCCGTGCACCATCCACTCCGCCAACGCCTTGCCGGTGCCGGGCCCTTCCTTGACCCACACCGCCGCCGCCGACCACAGGCCCTTCACGTCCGGCGACTCGCCGAGCACGGGCATGCCGTCAGGCGTCAGCGACAGGATGCCGTTGACCGCGTACTTCACGCCGACCGACTCGTCGCCGACGATGTCGGGCATCAATTCGAGCGCGTGCTGCATCTGCTGCTCGAAGTCGGCCTGGGTGAACGGGAACTCGGTCGGGGACAGCGCGGCCTGCTCGACCGCCGGCAGGTCCTCGGGGTCGTAAAGGATCGGCCGGTGCGCATAGGAGCCGATCTCGAGGTCGCCGCCCGCCTGCCGCTCGTACATGTTGGTGTCCATGTCGCGCACGATCGGGTGCTCGATGTCCGACTTCGCGCCGCGGAAGTGCGGGACCGGACCGATGTCGATCATCTGGTGCACCGCGGGCGTCAGCGGGATGCGCGTCCCCGCCATGCGCGCAAGGCGTGGGCTCCACACTCCGCCTGTGATCACGACGACCTCGGCCTCGACGTCGCCCTGCGTGGTGCGCACGCGGCGCACGCGGCCGCCCTCGACGTCGATTCCGACCACCTCCGTCTTGGGCGCCACGTGCAGCGCGCCGGCGGCGATGCCCTTCTCGCGCATCAGCGTGCCTGCGCGCAGCGAATCGACCACGCCGACGCCTTCCGTGTAGAAGCCGCCGACGATCACCTTTTCGTCGATGTACGGCACGAACTCCTTCACGTCCGTGGGCGAGAGCATCGACATGCCTTCGATCCCCCACGCCGTGCCAGAGGCGACGCGCCGGTTCAGCTCCTGCATGCGCTCCTTCGTGCGCGCGACCTCGATCCCGCCCGACCGGATGAAAACGTCCATCTCCTTGTACTGGTGGACGCTGTCCATCGTCAGCGCGGTCATCTCCTTCGAGTGGTCGACCAGGAAGATGAAGTTCGAAGCGTGGCCGGTCGAGCCTCCGGGGTTGGGCAGGGGACCTTTGTCGAGCAGGACGACGTCCTTCCAGCCCAGCCGGGTCAGGTGGTAGGCGAGGCTGTTGCCGACGATCCCGCACCCGATGACGACGGCGCGCGCGTGCTTCGGAAGCCCGTTGGTCGCCATCATTCCGGCTGGTAGGGCGAGCGCGTCTCCTCCGGCAGCTCGTACCAGCGGAAGCGGTCGCCGACCTGGGCGCGGAGGCGCCACCTTAATGGCTTGGGCTCGTTCTCGATGTGCTGCCACAGCTCGTCGAGGCGCGCGTGGACGAGCTCTCGGTCTATCTCCTCGAGCTCCTCGATGACGGCGCGCAGCCGCTCGATGTTGACCTGCAGGGTGCGGTAAAAGCCCCAGTCACCGGCGGCCAGGCGCGCGATGTAAGCGGCCTCGATCGCGTCCTCGTGGCCGGCGGTCTCGATCGTGTGGTCGAGAATCAATGCGATCGTGTCGACGAGGTCCTTGCGGTTCACCTCGTAGATCTGGAGCTTGCTCAACAGCAGATCAGACGGGCTGACCGCGGGGTGCTCGTGGTCGAGCCGCCCGCGAAGGTCGATCTCGTGCGACATCTTGAACACGTCGACGAACACGTCCACCTGGCGCCCGTGCTCGACGTCGTAGAAGTAGAGCCGGCGGTCACCGTTCATCAGGTTGAAGCGTTCGTTGGGCTCGTAGCCGAGCTCCTTGAACAGCTCCATCACCGCCTTGCGGTTGCGCTTGGAGATGGCGTAATCGAGGTCGCCATATTTCCGCTTGAGAGGCGCCTTGCGCGCGCTGGGGGAGTGCGAGTGCACGCCCGCCCCGCCCAGCAGCTTCAGGCCGATCTTCTTCCGCTTCGCCGCCTCGGCGATGCGCTCCGCTTCCTCGATGGGATCGTCGAGCGGACTTGTCAATTAGGCGCGCCTGTCGAGAAGTCCGCCCTGCGCGCGTCCGGCGGTCAATCCGGGGAAATCTCGATGACGATCGTCTTGAGGTCGGTCATCTGCTCGAGGGCGAAGCGGCCGCCGACCCGGCCGATGCCGCTCTTCTTGCCGGCCCGGCCGCCGAACGGAAGGTGAGCCTCCCAGTAGTTGGTCGACTCGTTGATGTTGACCCAGCCGGTCTCGAGGCCGTCGGCGAATCGGAGCGCGCGCGACAGGTCCTTCGTGTACACGGCGCCGAGCAGCCCATACGGTGAGTCGTTCGCGAGCGCGAGCGCCTGCTTCTCGTCCTTGAACTTGATGATCGGCGCGATCGGGCCGAAGGTCTCCTCGCGGCTCACGCGCATGTCGGGCTCGACGCCGTCGAGGATCGTGGCGTGGTAGTAGAGGCGAGTCGGAAAGCCCTTCGCGCGCTCACCACCTAGCACGAGCCTGGCCCCGTGCTTGAGGGCGTCGGCGACGTGCTGGTCCATCTTGGTGGCGACGCGCTCGTTGTTCAGGGGGCCGAGGGTCGTGGCCTCGTCGAACGGGTCGCCCAGGCGCAGCGCCCGGGCGGCGTCGGCGAGCCGAGCGACGAACTCGTCCCGCACCGGCTCCTCGACCAGGATTCGCTCGCCGGCGGTGCAGCTCTGGCCCGCGCACAGATAGCAGCCGACGATCGCGCCCTCGACCGCCTTGCCGATGTCGGCGTCGGCGAATACGACCTGCGGCCCGTTGCCGCCAAGCTCGAGCATCACGTGCTTGCCGGCGGCGCGCTTCGCCACCGATGCTCCGGTCTCCGTGGAGCCGACGAAGCCGACCCCGTCGACGAGTGGGTGGCCGGCCAGCTCGTCGCCGACCTCCGCGCCCGGGCCGGTGACCAGGTTGGCCGCGCCGGCGGGCCAGTCGGCTTCGGCGATGCATTCCATGAGCGCGACCGAGATGACGCTCGTGGACGAGGCGGGGGTCCAGACGAAGGTGTTGCCCGCGGCGAGGGCCGGGGCGATGAGCTCCGCGGCCATCGTCAGCGGCCAGTTCCAGGGGGTGATGATCCCGTACACGCCGCGCGGGTAGTGTCGCGCCAGCACGAGCTTCGTCGGGCTCGCCGACGGGAGCACCCGGCCTTCCAGGCGCTTGAGGTCTTCGGCCGCGATCTTGAAGTACTCGATGCACTCGTCGACCTCGCCGTAGGCCTCGGCCTTGAGCGGCTTACCCTGGTCGAGGGTCAACAGGTGCGCGAGGTCGTCGCGCTTCTTCCCGATCGCCTCCGCGACGCGGTACAGGTGCTTGGAGCGCGCGAAGCCCTTCAGCTTCGCCATGTCGGCACGGGCGCGGTGCGCCGCTTCGACCGCCCTCTGCGCGTCGGCGCGCGTGCCCTTCGGGACCTCCGCGATGACCTCGCCGGTGGCGGGACTGTCGGCGTCGAAGTGCTCTCCGGACTCCGACTCGACCCACCTGCCGTCGATGAACATCTTCTTGATTGACTTGGCGATTGAAATAGTCACGAGGCTCCCAGCTCAAAGGCTCGCGTGTAGATCTTCTGGTACGCGGCCGCGTCGACGTCCCGGGGGTTGCCGATCGTCTGCGGGTCGGCGAAAGCCTTGTCGGCGAGCATCGGGATCTCGTCCTCGTTGAAGCCGAGATCCTGCAGGCCGCGGATGCCGACGTCCTCGGTCAGCTCGTATACGTATTCGACCGCCATCTCGGCGGCCTCCCACGTCGAGGTTCCGCGAGTGTCCAGGCCGAACGCCTGTGCCATGCGCGCGAAACGCTCCGGTTCGCCGGAGTAGTTGTATTCCATGACCGGGCCGAGCAGTCGCGCGGTGAGCTCACCGTGCGGCGCGTCGTGGACCCCGCCGGCGGTCTGGCTCATCGCGTGCGCCGCGCCGGCAGAGTCGGTGCCGTACGCGAGCCCGGCCAGCATCGCCGCTGCGCTCATGTGGTAGCGGGCCTCGAGGTTTCCGGCCTGCGAGAAAGCCACGCGGAGATACTTCGCGACGTACTCCATCGCCAGCAGCGCGACCGCGTCGGTGAACGGCTGGTGGTAGGACATCGTGAAGCACTCGACCGCGTGGGCCAGCGCGTCCATGCCGGTGCCCGCGGTCACGGCGGACGGCAGCTTGACCGTCAGCTCGGGGTCGATGACGGCGACCCACGAGGCGATGTCGGGCGTGCCGCCGACGTTGAACTTGATCTTGCGCTTGGGGTCGGTGATGACCGCCCACAGGGTGACCTCGCTGCCGGTTCCAGCCGTAGTAGGGACCGCGATCATCGGCGGGATCCGGGAGCGGATGGGGGTGTGCCCCCATTCGTAGTCGACGATGCTGCCGTCGTGCACGGCGACGACGCCGATGCCCTTGGCCGTGTCCATCGAGCTGCCGCCCCCGATGGCGACGAGACCGTCGCAGCCCTGCGTCCTGTACTCGCGCGCGCCGGCGTCTACCAGCTCCACGCCCGGGTTGGCGCGGACCTTGTCGAAGACGACCGGCTCGACGTCCGAGCTGCGCAGGGCGTCGAGCGCGGTGTCCAGCAGGCCTGCTGCCTTGACGCCGGCGTCCGTCACGAGAAGCGGCCGGCGGATGCCGAGCTGGGAAGCCTCGCGGCCGAGCTCCTGGATGGCGCCCAGGCGCTGGACGAGACGCGTCGGCGACTGGTAGGTGCGGAGGGTGTATTCGAGCATCAGGGGTTAGAAAGGCCGCCGGGTTTGCACCCGGCGGCCGGCACAACTCTACTCAACCGGTATCTCGTGGTGGATCCGGCTCAGGTCGATTCCCTGGCGGTTCCGCACGACTCGTGCCACGACGTAGATGACGATCGCGACCACGTACGTGATCAGGAAGTACTTGGCCGAGTCGGGGCTGTTCGACCCGTAGATCGACCAGTGCGCCCACTCGTAGAGCATTCCGATCAAGAAGAGCGCGCTGATGACGCCGAAGATCGTGATCGCAGGAATGCCGCCGAGCTTGTAGCGAGCGATCGGTGATGCGTCGTAAAGGTCCTTCCTTCTCCAGGGAAGGATGATCGCCGCCACCACCGTCGCCAGGAAGGTGATCGCGATGACCGCGGTGGCGTCGTAGAAGAACGCCTGGACGCTGGTCTTGTAGGCGTAGAGCCAGCTGACGAGCAGCGCCGGCACCAGCATCAACGCCAGCGATCCATACGGAACCCGCCGCTTGGCCGAGATGTTCGCGGCCCAAGCGGGCAGGACGCGGTCAAATGCCGCGGCAAAGATGACGCGCGTCGAAGAAAGGAACAGGGTTCCAGCCCAGCCGAAGAACCACAACGCCATGACGATGATCAGCAGCGCCTGGAAGACGTGGTTGTCGACCAACCAGCCTGCCCACATCACCGGGTACGGCCAGATTGCAACAGGCGGCGCGGGGGCGTTCGGTACCGCGTAGTAAGAGTTCCAGTAGGCCGCATTGGCGGCGTAATAGAACTGCCAGCCGATCGTCTTCAAGATCAGCAGGATGACGAGCGCGACCAGGCCGACCGTGACCCAGAGGCCCCAGAACATGCTCCAGAAGGGTTTGCGGATGTCCTTGGCTCCGCGGACCTCGCCGTAGAGCGTCGCGCCCCAGTTCGGCCAGAGCAGGTAGAACGCGAGGAAAGGCAGGACAAGGAGCGTCGGCACAAACGCGAAGTAACCGAAGTTGAACGCTGTAAACCCACCCTTGTTGGCGGCGTCGATGGTCTGCTGATAGGCGTCACCTTTGGCTCCAAACAGGTTGGCCGCCTCCCGGTTGAAGGCGTTGTGGAAGTCGTTCTGGCTGTAGACGAGGAGCAGGATGCAGACGACCGCAAGACCGGCGATACCGATCCAGAAGCAGATCTTCTGAATCCGCGCATAAGTCTCCATGCCCAGGGTTACCACCAGCGCGACGAAGGCGAGCACGATCAGGGAGCTGACGAAGACGCCATTGCCGGGCGTCGTGAAGAACGTGAGCACGTTGGTCCAGCCGAAGGTCGCAGCGAGCGGCGCGAAGAACTGGACCTCGAGAATGTTGCCGTATATCGGGGCCCACAACCACAGCGTGAACCACCATCCCGTCACTGACAGCACGAAGCCGAAGCCCCCGCCGAGGACTCGGCTTTGCCAGGCATAGTCGCCGCCCGTTCGCGGCATCACGCTCACCAACATCGCGTAGGTCACGACCATGAAAGTGCAGAGCACGCCGAAGATCAGCACCGACGCAAGCAGCTGGCCGTCGGGGATGTTGTAGGCGTACGACATCCCATACAGGCCGAGGGTGATCAGGTTCACCGACCAGAATGAATAGACGAAGGCGTCGAACGTGGACCAGGCTTTGACGAGCCCGGTCGCGTTGCGTAAGAACAGCCCGGGCCTCGCCGCAGGCGTCCCCATCGTCGCGTCAGCCATGTGCTTCCTCCTTGCTTCCTTGTTTCATCCGTTGACCAGCTGGTAGCTCTTGATTCCTTTCTTGGGGTCGAGCTGGATGATCGCCCCCATCAGCATTCCCTCCTCGTAAGCGCTTCCCGGGTTGATGGACAGTGTCTTGCCGATCTTGATCGCGCCTTTGCTCTCGTGGATGTGGCCGTGCAGCGAAAGCAGCGGCTGGTGCTTTTCAATGGCGGCGCGTACCGCGGTCGAGCCCACCGGCCGCAGCGCGCGTCCGCCGTGGAGGAGCCTCAGGTCCGCGTCGATCGCCGGCGCCTCGTCCAGCCCTGATTTGAAGGGCGGGCAGTGGAGGTTGAAGATCGCGCGCGAAGGGTCGGGGACCTGGGCGGCCATGCGCTCGATGCGCTCGCTCAGCTGCTCCTCCGAATCCTCGCGGTGCGTCTTCCACGGCGTCGGGTTCGACCAGCCGGTGGAGATCATCGCGAAGCCGTCGATGTCGACCATCTTGCCTTCACCCAGCTCGACGAAGTCTGACCGCCGTACGACCTCGTCGACCTCCATCTCGTCGTCGTTTCCCGGGCACACGAACACGCGCACACCCGAACCGCGCAGCTTCTCCGCCGCCATGTTCATCCAGCGCTCGACGCCGCCGAGCATCACCTCCTGGAAGCAGGCGGCGCGCTTGGCCGCGTCCTGGTCGAGCTCGTGCAACCTCTCGACGGTCATCTGCAGCGGGTAGTAGCCCTTCCGCCGGATCGTGGCCTCGACCTCGGCCACCTGCTCCGCCGGCACCTGCTGGCTCTCGCCGCCCAACGTCACGGAGAAGTGGCCGTTCTCGGAGACGATCGGCACGATCGCCTTGCCGGTCATGTCGCCGCCGCAGATCAGGACCTCGGCGCCGTAGAACCTCGCGGAGTTGAGGAACTTCTTCCAGCAGACCTCGGAGCCGTGCAGGTCGGTGGCGAAAAAGACTTTGGGCATCGCTCCTATCTCTCCACCAGGTGTTTGCGGATCGCGCGCTCGAAGCCGGTGACGTGCTTGCGCATGATCGTCTCGGCGAGCTCGCCGTCGCCGGCGAGGATCGCCCGCAGCAATTCGACGTGCTCGTCGACCGCCTCGCGAAGAGGGACCTCACGGTCGATGACCAGGTACCAGAGCCGCAGGCTCAGGTTGAAGTAGCGCTCGAGCGTCGCCTCGAGAAATGGGTTGCGGGCGGCGCGGTAGATCGCGCGGTGAATCTGCCGGTCGAGCTGCATCAGGTCGCGCTGGTCGGTGACGTAGCCCCGGCCCAGGAGCTCGAGCAGCTCCTCGATCAGGTCGCGGTTGGCGCCCGCGAGCTTCTCGGCCGCGAGCCTGGCGGCGTGCGCCTCGAGCACGACGCGGACCTCGGTGATCCGCGCCAGGTCGGTGATGTTGACGTCGGTGACGAACGTGCCGCGGTGGGGGATGGAGCGGACGAGGTTCTCGCGGGCGAGACGCTGGAGCGCCTCGCGGATCGGCGTCCGGCCGATGCCCAGCTCGTCGCGGAGCCGCGCCTCGTTCACGACGGAGCCCGGGGCCATGTCCAGGCTCACGATCCGCTCGAGGATGCGGTGGTAAGCAAGCTCGCCTTGCGAGCGCTGGGCGACCGCTTCGGCAACCGCCAACCCTACTCCCCTCTCAGTGGAGGCGATATGCGACCGATATACCGGCGCCGAACGTAGCACCGGTTTGGCGTTACGTCAACGTTGGAGTTAAGCCCTGCGCGCGTCTGTCGTCCCCGCTTCTGCCATCCAGCTCGCCGGCCGCTCGGAGCGGAGGACCTCCAGCGCCCGCTCCCAGCGCCCGGTGTAGTACCCCACGAAATCGAAGTCGACCGCCGAGATCCTGGCCTGGATGGCGCCCCAGAGCGTCCAGCCCACGTCGGACATGAGGGCGAACAGGTTCATCCGTGCCAGCTGCCTGGGGTCGTGGCGCCCGAAGTAGGCGTCGCAAAGCGCTGTGCGCAGCTCCTGGCCGAACTCCGCCTCCTGGGCGGTGTTGCCGAGGTCGAAGCACGGGTCGTTGTTGCCGCTCAGCTCGTAGTCGACGATCCGCAGCGAGGTCCCGTCGTCGATGAAGTTCTCGCAGAGCAGGTCGTTGTGGCACGGCGCGGTGGGGAGCGCGGCGGCGTCGACCGCCCGCTCGACGCCGGCGACCGTGGGCAGCCAGTCGCGGTAGGCGCTGGGGATGGTCACGGCATGCTCCTGGACGATCCGCAGGTAGTAGTCGATGAGCCGGAACATGTTGAAGTCGTGCAGGAACCGCGGCGCCGAGTGCAGCCGGCGGAACGACTCCGCCATCCGCGCCGGCATCTCCGGCGACTGCAGCGCCTTTGCCGACATCGTGGTGCCGCCTATGAACTCGAGCACCATCACGTCGAGTGCGGGCACGTGCTCCAGCACCTTCGGGCCGATGCCGGTCGTGGCCGCGGCCCGGGTGTTGAAGACCTCGTTCTCGCGGTCGATCGACAGCAGCTCGGTCGATTGGCCGGGCAGGCGCATCACGTACTTCGTGGCGCCGGTCTCGACGAGGTAGTTCTCGTTGGTCAGGCCGCCGGACAGCGGCGAGATGCGGATGTCACGCCCCTTCCAGAGCGTCACCTGCGCCGCCGCTTCGTCACTTCGCGTGTTGCGGCTCAAGGACGCGGTCTCGGATCACGGTTGCCGGCAGGCGCCGTCCGAACACCTCCACCTCTACTTCCGCGCCGGGCTTCAGCTGGGCCGGCAGGTACGAGTAGGCGAGGTTGCGCTTCACGGTGAACCCGTAAGCGCAGCTGCGTAGACGCCCCGCAACCCGGCCATCTGCGACGACCGCCTCTCCGCCGTAGATGGGGACGTACTCATCGCCGCCCACCGCGAGCGTGCGCAGCCGGCGCTTGACCTCGCGCGGCACGTGTGGCCATTTGTCGCGATGGACGGCAAACCCAAGCCCGGCTTCGAATGGCGTCTCGAGCAGCCCCATGTCCGTGCCGTAGTACCGGTAGCCCTTCTCCATGCGCAGGGAGTCGAGGACGCGGTATCCGCCCGGCGTGATGCCGTGGTCGCGGCCCGCGGTCATCAGACGGTCCCACACCTGGCCTGCCCACTCGCGCTCGACGTACAGCTCCCAGCCCAGCTCGCCGACGTAGGTGACGCGCTGCGCGAGGACGCGAATCCCGTCGATGCGGATGTCCTGCGCTTGCATGAAAGGGACATCCGCATCGGGCAAGACATTCGGCGCCAGCGGCCCCCACATGCCGATGACCGCAAGCTCGCCCGAGGACTCGCGCAGCTGGACGTCCTCATCCTGGACCTGCGTCCGCAGCCAGCCCAGGTCGCTGTTGACGTAGCCCGCGCCGGTCACGAGCCGGAAGTGGTCGCGCGACAGGCGCGTGATCGTGACGTCGGCGGCGATGCCGCCGTCCTTCTCCAGCAGCTGTGTGTAGACGACCGACCCGACCGGCCGGTCGATCAGGTTGCCGGCCACGCGCTCGAGCAGCCGGAGCGCGCCCGGACCGGTGATCTCGACCTTGCCGAACGAGCTCATGTCGATGATGCCGACTCCCTCGCGGAATGCCCGGTGCTCCTCCGCCAGCCGGTCGAAATAAGGAGGACGCGTGAACCCGAACGCCCGCTGGTCGGCACCCGCCCGCCGCCACGGCTTGCCGGTTTCGAAGTAGTCCGGCCGCTCCCAACCATGCTTGACGCCGAAGACCGCGCCCAGGTCCTGCGTGCGGGTGTGCAGCGCGCTGGTGCGGCGCGGCCTGCCCCACTCGTCGGTGTCGAATGGGTAGCGCTGGAAGTAGTAGTACTTGTAGGTCTCGCGCGCGAGCTCGGCGACGTAGACGTGGTCCCGGCGCACGGGCCCGAACCGCCACGGCCTGTACGCGTAAAGGTCGAGCTCGCTCTCGCCGCCCGTCACCATCGCCCGATTCCTCCGGCGCCGCCGAAGCCGTTGAGGGACAGGCCCGCGGCCATGTACATCCCGCGCACGCCTGGCACCGGGCCGACCAGCGGCGCGGCGTCCGGCGTCATCGCGTCGGGGTGGCAGACCAGCTTGACGATCCCCGCCTCGTGGACGAGCGGGAAGCGCCGCGCCGCGCCCGCCAGCAGCGGCTCGAAGCGCGCCTGGTCCGGCGGCAGGGACACGCCGGCGTGGTCCCATGGCACGCCGTCGATCCAGCGCGCGACGGGATTGAGCTCGTAGCCGCCGAGCACCATCCCGCCGGCCTCGGCTTTGCCGTAGATCAGGTTGTCCGGGTCGCGGAAGCAGGGCATGTCGTGCGGCATCTGGTGGCCTGGCACCGCGAGAAGCGCCGCGTGCTGATGGTCGATCGGCGTCGAGACGGTGAACGCGCCCGCCATCGCAGCGATCTGCGGCGCCCAGATCCCGCCCGCCACCACCACCACCTCGGTCTCGATCGGCCCGGCGTCGGTCTCCACCGACCTGACCGTCCCGTCGCTCGCGAGCGTCATCCCTGTGACCCGGCGGTGCGTCCAGACGCGGGCGCCGAGCTTGCGCGCGGCCGCCGCCAGCGCGTGCGTCGCGGTGTGTGGGTCGAGGTGTCCGTCGCCCGGCACCCAGACCGCGCCGTGCAGCGAGTCACGCGTGATCACCGGCATCAGCCGCGCCGCCTCGTCCGCTGAGACCAGCTCGACGTCGAGCCCGATTCCTCGCGCCCGGCTCACGCCGCGCTGCAGCTCCATCAGCTGGTCCTTGCTCGACGCGAATCGCAGGCTGCCGACAGTCTCGAAGACGCCGATCTCCTGGTACAGCTCAATGCTGTAGGCGCGGAACCGCATCATCGTCGGCGACGGGTTGAACTGCGTCACGAGCCCCGCGGCGTGGCAGGTCGACCCGCTCGTCAGCTCGTCCTTCTCGAGGAGGACGACGTCACGCCATCCGGCCTTGGCGAGGTGGTAGGCGACGCTGGTCCCGGTGATCCCGCCGCCGATCACGACCGCGCGCGCCCTCTCCATGGGTGGCTGAAAGTTACTCCGGCAGCGGTTGCTGTTTCGTCTCGGGCAAAAGGAACAGGAGCAGAGCGCCAACCACCGCCGCCACGCCGCCGAGCTCGATCGCACCGCCCAGTCCGGCCGGAGCCGCCAGGACGGCCACCAGCGCCAGCCCCGCGATGCTTCCGACCGCTCCGGCCAGCGCGATCGCAGCTTCCGCCGTCGCGCGCGCCCGTGTCGGGAAGAGCTCGCCCGACCAGGCGCCGAACACCGGCGTCGCGGCGCTCGCGAAGGCGCTCCACAGCACGTTGCCGATGAAGAACCCGACCGCCGCGCCCTCGAAGCTCAGGCTCGTCGCCGCCGCCGTCGCGATCGTCAGAGCGATGGCCGGCCCGCGGCGGCCGTAGCGGTCGGTGAGGAATCCGCCCGCGATGTATGACACCGCGCCGAAGACGCCGGAGACGACGACGAGGAGGCTGATCTCCGTCGGAGTCCAGCTCAAAACGGCGCTGGCGTACACGGTGTAGAGCAGCCCGGCAGGCTCGAGGAGTACCGCAAGCAGCGCGAACGTCGCGGCCAGGATCACGATCCGTCGGCGCCACGGTGGCTCCCAGAGCAGTCGAATCGCCGAGCCCGTGACTCGCACGGCCTGCCAGGTGTGGCCCTCCGGCAGGAGCCACCAGATGAGCGGTGCGGCCACGATCCCCGCTCCGCATCCGTAGAACAGCCACCGCCAGTGCGGCGCGACCAGCGGGTAGGCGATCACCGTGATCCCCGTGCCGAAGCCGGACAGCAGCGCGAGCACGCTGACCGCCTGGCCGC
>WNGL01017503.1_pt1 | contig 13719 bp, 10 predicted proteins | sample 5400591 | NCBI WGS metagenome assembly WNGL01 (sample SAMN13153377, study PRJNA577476) | soil metagenome | isolation source: 80 cm soil or saprolite under Garry oak tree replicate 1 | place: USA:California | collected 2016-06-15
CGGCCCGTCGCTGTAGCGCAGGCACCCGCCGAGCCCGGCCAGGCGCAGGCCAGCCACGTCGATGATCCGGCCATCGGCGTTGATGGCGCCGTCCGGCCAGGGCGGCCGGGCGGGCAGGCCGGCCCTCAGCGTCAGGCCGGCCCGGGACGAGCGGTACCCGGAGACGTCAGGGTCATGATTACCTGGCACGAAGACCAGCGGAACGTCCAGCATGTTCATCAGCGAGCCCAGGTACTCGAACGGCAGGTCACCGCAGGCCAGGATCAGCTGAGCGCCGCGGGCTGCGGTCGGGTCAGCCAGCAGCGCGTCATCGATCTCATCGGACACCGCGAGCACGCGGACCACACCCCGATCATAGGACGGGGCGGGCACGACGCGGGCCTTCGCGAGTTCCCTCAGTGCGCGGCCTTTTCCCGCGCCTCCCGGCGGACATCGAGGCCACGTTGCCGCAGCGCCGCTTCCACCCGGTAGATCTCGGCCTGCGGAGCGCGGTCGCCGCCCCGCGGCGGGCTGATATCCAGCCGCAGGCAGGCCGCCGACAGCGCGTCCGCGTAGGCGCCGCGCAGTGCCAGCACCCGGTGGTGCTTAGCGGTCAGGCCGGACCTGGTTTCTGTGTCCTCGAGCTCCGCGCGCAGCCGACGCAGGTCGGCCGCGAGACGCTCGATCGGCTCGGGGGGCAGGGCCCGGAAACGGGCCGTGCGATGAGCCTCGCCGAGCCACCGCGCTGCGCGCAGCGCGCCGACGATCGCGAAGCCCACCGCGGTGGGCAGCGCGAACACGAGCAGGTAGCCGACAACCAGGCTCACCCCTCCAGTGTCGGCTCGGCACTAGAGGAAATCAAGCGCGTAGCCGGCACGGATGTGGCACGGCCGCATGAGGCCGCCGATGCCGGCTCCGGCCTGGGTCCCGGACGCGGAGCGGCTGGCCGCCTACTACGGCGACAACGACGAGCTGCAGCTCGGGTTCAACATCCCGTTCGCCTTCGCCGGTTTCGATCCGCCCCGGCTGGCGACGCTCGTGGGGCGGACGCTGGCCGCGCTGCCGCCCGGCGCGTGCCCGGCGTGGATGGGCTCCAACCACGACTTGGGCCGGTTCCCCAGCCGCTGGTGCGGCGGCGACGAGCGCAGGATCAGGCTCGCGCTGCTGATCCTGGCCACCCTGCCCGGCACCAGCGTGCTGTACTACGGCGACGAGATCGGCATGACCGACGTCGACGTACCGGTCGCGCTGCGCCGGGACCACGCGACCCTGGACGTGGACCTGGGCGCCGACCGTGACCGGGCCAGGACTCCGCTGCCGTGGGACGGATCGCCGGGCGGCGGCTTCACCGGACCGGGCGTGACGCCGTGGCTGCCGCTGGCCGATCCCCCGGCCGCCACCGTGGCCGGCCGCGAACTTCACCGATCAGCCGGCGAATCTTCCCACCGTGGCCGGCGAGGTGCTGCTGACCACCTCCGGCGCCGGGTCGGCCCCGTCGCCAGGCGTCCTGCGCCCATGAGAGGGAGTCATCGCCAGGCTGGCGGCCAGCTGAACCGTTCAGGCGCGGCGGGCCGATCCTTGAACGCGGCAGAGGCCGCCGACCTGTGCGAGAGGGGGCACGATCGCGTGCCCCCTCTGCTTCTGGCTCCTCGCCTCCCGCTACTGCAGCTCCTAGCCAGCAGTGCAGCTAAGCGTGACGGGGCTCGTCAGTCCGTTCGGGTTCGACGCGGTGCAGGCGAAGATTTCGGTCGTCACGGGCTGGAAGATATCGAGCGTGATGCTCGTTAGCGTGAGGACCGGATTCACCCCGGTCCAGTTATTGTTCGGACAGCCGGCTACGGCCCCGCTGACTTGCGATGCGGCGGTCAAGGTAGCGGGATTCGTGGTGAACGTCAGGTTCCCGTTCTTTATTGCGCTCGCCGGAAACGCCGTGTCGGACGTAGCCGGACCTTCCAGGACCTTATTCTGGCCGGGCGCGGTGTTGCCGCCGCCGTTCTGGCACTGGTAGAGCGCGAACCCGCTTACAGCTAGGTGAACGCTGAGGTCCTCCATGCCGAGCCCGGCGAGGGTGCCTGTACAGGTGACCGGGATGCTCGTCGTGCCGGAGAACGTGCACACCGGCTCCCCGCCCTTTTTGAAGTGCGGGCTGTTGGCGAAGGCCGGCCCGGCGGCGAACGCCACGGCCACCAGGCCGCCCAGGATCAGGAATAGAAGTCGGCGCATTTGTTCCTCCTCTTGCTTTCACCCCGGTGGGTGACGACTTTTCACGTTCCGAACGGAGCCTGCTAGCGCTCACCCCCTCTCACGGAGCATCCGCAAGCACGCGGGCAGGATGGCACTCTGGTGTGGTCTGTGATAGGCACGCGCGTCAGCGCGGGACAGACGTATCGGCGTCGCCGCTGATTCACACGAATCTGGCCGACCGTCATCAGGCGTCCGGTCCCCATTGACCTGGCCGCCCGAGCCCGCCACAGATAGCTTGCGCATGATCTTCAACACCGTGCGCAGATGACTCCCGACCTACGCATGTTGCCGACTGTAGGTCGAGCCGTGGGCAAGACCCTCAGTAGTGATCTACTGATCTTTTACGGTGGCATGTATGGCCGGGTACTGAGATCCGAAGACTGCGGCGAGCTCGGCGCGGCCCGCAACGCCGAGCTTGCCGTATGCGGAGTAAAGGTGACTTTCGACCGTCCGCACGGAAATGACCAGGCGCTGAGCAATCTCGGTATTGGCCAGACCCCGGCCCGCCAGGGTGGCGACCTCCCGTTCCCGCCGGGTCAGCACCGCCAGGCCGGGCGGCTCAGCCATGGGTGGGAACAAGGTGACCTCGGAGCCCGGCTCGCTGACGGAGAAACGTGCCGCCTTGGCCCGCGCGGCTGAGGCACGAGTCTGAGAACCCGATGCCGCCCACTGCCACGACGCCTGAGTGGCGGCCTCGGCCGCGACCACGCCCGCACCGAGGGCGGCGAAGGCATCCGCCGAGGCCTCCAGGGACTCTGCATCGGACGTGCGCACCCCGCAGGCATACACGCCCACCGCCTGCGGCCACGGCCCGTCCAGGGCCGCCGCAAGCTTCTCGAGCCGGCCGGCCACGTGCTCGGCACCGAGGCGAAGGGCGTCCTGGAGCGCGAACAACGCGCAAGCGGGCTGGCTCCGGCTCTCCTGCTCGCCTGCCGCGGTGACCAGCTCGGCCATGGCCCGCGACCGCTCGCCGGCCACGGCCGCGGCCCACGCGCGCGCACGGGCGGCGTCGCCATCGAAGACGGCGAATCCTGTGGAGCGCCGGGCGGTCGCCTCCGCCGCTATCCGGGCCGCTTCCTCTCGCTGGCCGAGCAGTGCGTGAGCCTCGGAGGCGAGCGACAGGCACCACACCAGGCATCCGTTGGGGTCGTTGGTGCGCAGCACGGCGGCGGCTCCGGCGAGCTGCCGCAGAGCGTCGCGGGGCTGCCCCCGCAGCAACAGCACCCGGCCCAGCTTGGTGCGCGCGTAGGCGAGGTCGCCGTCCCCCAGGATCGGAGCCGCGGCGGGCTCGAGCGGCGGCGCGAGAACCGCGCACGCGGCCTCGAGCCAGCCGGCCAGGGCCAGCGCGTTCGACCGCATCGCCCACAACCAGCCGGCGGCCTGAGGCAGTTCCTCGTGCAGGCGCGCCGCGGCCGGTTCAAGCTCATCGCACAACGCCAGCACCTGCTCCGCCCGGCCGGCGAACACCAGGCACGCCCCCACCGCTGAAACAGACCGCAGCCGCACCCGCGCGTCCATGCCGGGCGCGATCAGAGGACCGCCGATCTCGAGCGCCTCGGCGAATCGCCCGGCGTAGACCAGCAGCAGAGCCAGGTCGCCGCGCGCGAGCAGCCGCCTGACCGGGTCGCCCACCGACGCCTCGGCCTCCTCGAGAACCCGGCGCGCGTCCGCCAGTCCGCCGGCCCCATGGAACGTCGCCAATGCGCGCTCCCTCGCGAGCAGTTGACGGGCGGTCCCGTCAGGCTCCGTCCCGACCAGGCGATCGAGTACGTCGGCAGCCTCACCGAACCGCCCCCATTCGCTCAGCGAGGCACCCAGCAGCAGCCCGGCCTCAAACGAGGGAGCCAGCTCCACGGACGCGCGAGCCAGCCGAACGGCGAGGGCGGGGTCGAACACATTGCGGGCTCGTTGCGCTGCCTGCATCAGCAGTCCCGCGTCCACACCGCTGTTCGACTCCAGCCGCCAGGTGGCAAGCCGCAAAACGTCGCCCCGGCGCTGGCCACCGACCGCTTCAAGCGCATCTGCCAGCAGGTACTGCAGCCGCCGGCGCTGCAGAACCGGCATCCGAGCGCGCACCACCTCGCCGAACAGCGGATGCCCAAGGCGCACAGCGGCCCTCCTGCCTGACTCCTCGACCACGATCGTTCCCCGGCGTTCTTCGTCGGCGAGGTCGATCTCCGGGATCAGCCCCTGCACCAGATCCGGGCCAAGCGGCTCGCCAACCGCCAGCAGCTCGGCCAGGAGCCGGCGATTCCCCTCCAGCCGGCCCATACGGTCGGCGACAAGCTCGGCCAGCCGAGGGCCGACCCTTCCATCCGGTGTCCACCGCCACAACCCACTGAGCCGAATGAGTGTCCCGGCTTCCAGGGCGTCGGCCACAAGTTCCCGCAAGAACAGAACGTTCCCGGCCGTGTCGGACCACAGGCGGTGCAGCGTGCGCGGTTCGATCTCCCCGCCCAACGCCGTCGACGCGAGCGCGCGGAACTCTGGCTGCCCGAGCGGCTCCAACTCCAGCCGCGGGACCTGGCCGTCTTTGTACACCGACACGACTGCCGACGGCGGCTGTTCGCCGGTGCGTATCGTCAGCAGCATCGCAACCGCACGGGAGGTCGCAAGATGATGGACGAAGGCTGCAGATAGCTCGTCGAGCAGGTGGGCGTCGTCCACCACCACCAGCGTGTCCCGGCCGCCGGCCGCCTCGACCAAGGTCGCTGTCAGCCGGGACAGCAGGCCCGGTCGGCCACGCAAGGACATTCCATCATCGGCCAGGCCCAGTCCCGCGACGCCGCCAAGCGGCAGGTCGGCCGCGGCCCGGGTGGCCGTTGCCCACATCACATGCCATCCGGTCAAGACTGATGAGACCTCGCGGGCAAGACGTGTCTTGCCCACACCCGCCACCCCGCCGACGACTGCCCCGCCCTGCTCGGTGATCGCGGCAGACAAGAACGCGAGCTCCTCGTGGCGCCCCAGCAGCGGCAGGTCCTCGCCTCGCCCTACCAGCCGCAATCGTCACCCCCCAACTCGCGGCGACTCGGCCAGCACTCAAGGAGCATTACGCATGCCCGCGATGGCCGTGGAATTGCGTGCTCTTCTTGCACGATGTGTGAGTTTGCGCTACCTCGCGTATGGGCGAGTCTGCGTCATGACACGAACCCTTCGTGATTCACAGAACCTGCGCGTCGGACACCACGCTCTCGCGGGCGACGGGGAGACCAGGGGTTATCCGTAGGACGTGATCGTTCGGATCTGGGATCGGTGATGGGCGCATGACCCAAACCTCCATCGCGCCCAACCCCGATGGAGGCGTATATCATCCGGCGGCGCGCGTTCGTCCACTTTCGTCCCTCCCCTGGAGCTTTGACGCTAACATCCCACTACCGGACCGTCTAGATCACATAGTGATAAAATCGCAGCGTGTAGCGGTCTGTCACGCGCCCGAGCCCGCCGAGGCGGGGCCAGCTCGACCGCGGCGAGCAGGGGGTAGCCGGCGCCGGCAAGCGGTACCAGGCTGACCCCGTCAGGCGCCGAGGGCGATGAAGGACCAGCCGGCCGCGGTCACCACGGGGTCGGCGGCGGTGGCCTGGCTGGCGTCGGCGCGGGCGTCGCGCAGGGCGGCCGCGAGCGTACCGGGGCCCGCCGGGCCGGGCTCGGCGCGGAGCCCGCGATGCAGGGCCAGCATCAGCGGCGCGGCGGCGCGGTCGTTGACCTGGGCCACGCTGGCCACGATGCCCGGCGATGTGCGCCAGCCCGGCGCCGTCGATCGCCTCGAGCACCCGCGCCGCGGTGGCGGTCCGGCCGGCCAGCACCACGGGGGGGCACGGGGGGTCCGGGGGGATGGGTCCCCCCGGGCAAGAAGGAGCCAGCACGGTCGCTGGGCCGTACTCGGCGGCCAGCGTCCTGACTTCGGCGCGGGCCGCGCCCAGGCCGGGCCCGCTGACCAGGACGGTCTTATGAGGGCCGAACGGGTCGGCGGTGGCGGCCCTGATCCAGGTGCGAGCCGAGGGCGCCACGGTCACGGCCCGCTCGCGCAGCGAGGGCAGCAGCGCCCACGGCACGGCGTTCAGCCGCCCCGGCGGCACGATGACCACCGGCCCCTCCCCCAGCCGATCGCGGGCCGGGCCGAGCAGCAGCGCGTCCAGCCTGCGGCCGGCCTCGGCGAGGGCGGCCAGGGCCTGCTCCGGCGGTTCGGCCAGGTGACCGCGGGCCATCCGGTTCAGCGCGAACCTGGCGAAGTCCACCTCCCGGGCGGCCTCGCCCGCGGCGCCCGCCGCCACCCGGCGGACCCGGCCGTCGCCGCACACCAGGACGTGCAGGTCCCCGTCGACCACGACGAGCTCGAGCAGCCGGGCCTGGCCCAGCTCGGTGAGCAGGGCGGCAGGGTCGAAGGGCGTCGACGTGGCTGGCTGGCGTCCCCCCGCGGCCCGTAGCGTGCGGCCGCGGACGGCGGCTTCCAGCCGCAGCCGCTCGCGGTGCAGCACGGTGGCGGGGAACCCTCCGGGGCGCGCCTTCTCCAGCCGGGCCGTGACGTCGCGCAGGGCCGCGAGGTCGGCGCGGGCGCCGGGATCGCCCGACGGGCGGGGCGGCTCGAGGGCGACGGCGCGCCAGCGCTCGCTCCACTGGAGCAGCAGGCGCGGACGGCCGGAGCCCAGCGCGGCTCGCTGCGCCAGATGGGCGAGCTCGGCGCCGTGCGCGGTGGCGTGCGCCCTGAGTTCGGCCGCGCCGAGCGTGGCCAGGTGCTCCTCGAGCAGGCCGAACCCGCGCCCGCAGGCGGCCAGCAGGCGCCGCCTGTCTCCGGCCTGCTCGGCTCGCAGCGCCTGGGCCAGCCAGCCGACCGCGCGGGCGAACGCGGGTACCCGCCGCCGCGAGGCGCGGGCGGCGCGGGCGAGCAGCCGGTCGGCTTCGGCGGCCCCCTCGGAGCCAGCAGGGACGCGGGGGGCGGCGGCCAGCGCGATCTGGCCGGCCAGCAGCCAGGCGTCCGGCGCCTCGTCCGAGCGCAGATCTTCCAGCCGGGCCGCGGTGCGCCTGGCCTCCGGCAGCAGCCTGCCCGGCGCCCGGCCGTCGAGAAAACGCGCGTGCAGCAACACGTAGGTGGCGTGGTTGCGCCACCCATCGCGGCGCTGGCGGGTGAACATGGAGCGTGCCAGCCAGGCCCGTTCGGCCGCAATACCGGGACGGCCGGCGGCCAGCGCGATCCGTGCGGCGGCCAGCATGAGCTCGGCCCTCTTGGTGGCGGTTACGCGGCCGGCCAGGGCCGCCTCGACGGCGGCCAGCGCGTCCCCGGTCAGCCCGGCCGCGAGCAGCACCGCGCCGCGGTCCAGGGCGGCGTCGGGCACGGACACGCCGAGCTCGGCGTAGCGGGCGACCGCGTCGTCGAGGTGACGCAGCGCGCCGGGCAGGTCGCCGGAGGCGAATGCGACCAGCGCCCGGTTGTGCCGCGCGTAGGCGATCTCGAGGCGCTGGCCGCTCCCGGCGAACAGGGGTTCGGCCGCCGCCAGGGCGGCCTCCGCGCGGGCTGTCGCGCCCACCGCCAGGTCGGCCAGCGCGGCGGCGGTCAGCGCCCGCGCGGTCCAGATGTCATCGTGCGCCCGGCGGGTCAGCGCGATCGCCTTGCGCAGGTCAACCTGGGCTTCGGCGTAACGGCCCGCGATGTGCAGCGAGCCGCCGCGGCGGACCAGGATGCGGCCGAGTTCGGCCCCGCCGCCGCCCCCCGCGCCGGCCCGGGCGAGGGCGTCGTCGAGCGCGGCCAGTCCCGCCTGGGTGCGACCAGCCATCACCAGCGCGGTGCCGAGGGAGGTGAGCACGTCCGCCTCGCGGTCCGGGTCGGCGGCCGCCCCGGCCAACCGCGCCGCCAGCCGGAACTCGCGGATCGCCGCGTGCACGTCGCCGAAGTCGCGGAGCACGATCGCCGCGGCCTGGTGGGCGACCGACGCCTCGCGCGGGCCCGGTTTCCCGGCCAGCAAGGAGCGCGCCGCGGCCAGGGCGGCCCGCGGGCTGACACCGGTCAGCGGGATCAGCTCCGCGGTTACGTCCTCGGTACGCGTCATAGCCGTGCGTCATCTCCGTTCACTGACTGGATGGTAGAGCCGCGCAGGCTCTGGGGACGGTCGTTCTGGTTACGGGAGGTATCGGCAGTGAATAGCGAAGACTGGCGGGATTCGATGGATCGCAAGTGGCCTTACAGCCGGGCTTCGGCGCAGGTCCGCCTGGTCATCGACGCTTGCGCGGCGACGGGCGTCTCCATCGGCGTCCGCCTGAACGGAGACCAGGTGGACTTCGTCTACGAGGAAGGCGCGCTGCTCGTCCGCGACGCCTACGTGGACCGGGTGCGTGCCGTGGTCGGCGGTGGCGACGTCACGGACGGCCTGACGGGCGGCGTCACGCACTACTCGCTGGCGGGCGCCCGGCTGGCCACGGTCACCGAGGCGCTGGCCGCGATCGACGCCAGGATCGGCGCGGGCGCGGCCACGCCGAACCACGTGCTCTCCGTCTCCCCGGTGCACCTGTGCCCGGCCACCGAGCCCGACGCGGTGCCGACCGACGCCGCGCCGCTGCCCAGCGTCGGGCGCCCGGCGGGTTCCGGGGTGTCGGTGCACGTGGTCGACACCGGCCTGCTGGCGGACGCGGCGTCGCATCCGTGGCTCGAGGGGGTGACCGGCGAGGAGGAGAAGCTGGCCGAGGCCCAGGACGGCACGGTCGAGATCCCGCCGTACGCCGGGCACGGCACCTTTATCGCCGGGGTGGCCCGCTGCTTCGCGCCCGACGCCGCCGTGCACGTGACGAACGTGCTCAGCCTGGCCGGGGCCGCGCTGGAGACGGACATCGTCCGGCATCTGGACGCGGCGCTGGGCCGCGGCCCCGACATCATCAGCCTGTCGGCGGGCGGGACCAGCCGTAACGACCTGCCGCTGCTCGGGTTCGAGATGTTCTGGGAGCGGTACCGCAAGCACAAGGGCACCGTCCTGGTGGCCGCGGCGGGCAACAACAGCGGCAGGCGGCCGTTCTGGCCCGCCGCGCTGCCCGGCGTGGTCTCGGTCGGCGCGCTGTCCGCCGACCTGCGCAGCCGGGCCTTCTTCAGCGACTACGGGCCTTGGGTCGACGTGTACGCCCCCGGCGAGCGGCTGATCAACGCCTACGCGCGCGGCAGCTACCACTACCAGGAGCCGCCGCGGACCGGCGAGCGCCGGGAGTTCTGGGGCATGGCGACCTGGAGCGGCACCTCGTTCGCCACGCCGGTGGTGGCGGGCCTGGTCGCGGCGCGCATGTCGCGCACCGGCGAGAACGGCCGCCGCGCCGCCGACGCGGTGCTCGCCGCGGCCCGCGCGCAGGCCCTGCCCGGCGTCGGGCCCGTGGTGGCCGCCGGCGGGCTGGGCATGAGCGGATGGCGGACCGATGTCTAGCAGTCGGGACTAGTCGTGTGGGGTAGACTACCTACGAGCGGGAGGGCAAAGGCTGCGGTTCCGCACCGCCCGGTTCCGGGAAGGAACTAAGACGTGAACCATCACGACGCCAGGCCGACCGAACTGGCCCCCGCGACCGCGCCCCATGCCGACGGGACCCTGGTGCCTGACGCGGCGGCGGTGCGGGGCGGGCCGGAGTGGCGGCAGCTTTCGTTCCGGGCCAGCGGGCTGACCATCGAGCTCGAGATCACCGGCAGCGGGGACTACCGGCGGCTGATGGGCCAGCTCATCCCCCGCCAGTCGGCCGTGGTGGACATCAGGCACGCCCACGGCGTGATCACCGTCGAGGCGGACAGCCTCGGGCGGTTCAGCGCGGACGAGGTTCCGTTCGGCCAGATCAGCCTGCGCTGCCGCCTGGGCTCGCAGAAGGACCAGTCCCCCGTGGTCACCGGCTGGATCAGCCTGTGAGCGTCATGTGCGTCATCGCCGCTAGCTGCGCCAGTTCCCCCGGCCAGTTCCCCCGGCCAGAAATCCCGGCCAGAAATCCCGGCCTCCGCGTGACGAGCGGCGGTAATCTGCTCTGGAGCTACCAGAGTTCCCTGGCGAGCTTGCGCCGCGGCCGGCGCTGCCTGTCGCGCAGGCGACGGATGGCCCGCCAGGCCATGACCGGCAGGGCCGCGGTGGACAGCGCCGCGAACGCGAGACTGGCGGCGCTGGCGGTCCCGTACGCCAGCGTGACCGCCGCCACGACCGGGCCCCAGCAGATGAGGGCGGGCACGGCCAGCACCGTCACGGCGGTAAGCAAGGCTCCGTCGGCTTCTCCGGGTTCGGGGAAGAACCGCGCTACCGGCGGCGGCGTGCGCACCGACCAGGCCGCGACGGCCCACCGGGCCACCGCCTGCGCCGCACGGGCGCCGAGCACAGCCAGCCATGCTCCGGCCACGCCACCGGCGGCGGCCCCCGCCATCCCGGATACTCCCTGGGCCCAGGTTTCGCTGGACAGCCACGCCAGTGTCGGCAGCAGCCCGAGGCCGGCGCCGAGCCCAGCCAGGCCAGTACCCGCGACCACGAGGGCGCCCCGGGCCAGCGGGTACCCAGGTGGCCGTACGCGGAGCTTCTGATAGCCCGGCGCGCGCGCCCAGGAGCGGGCGGAGGTGCTCGCGGAAAGCACCGGGCGGGGCAGGCCCAGTCTCTGCAGCACCCCGCTCAGCTCTGGTCCCCACATGCCCGGGGCTTCCAGGAGCACGCGCTTGTCCCCGGTCGAGCAGGATGAGCGGCGACCAAATGGGCAACTCGTGGTACGCGCCCAGGATGATGACGTGCGACACGGATCTCGCCGGGACCGAGATTCGCTGCTCCCCGAACCCGTAGGCCACCAGGTCCGTTCCCTCGGCCCGGATCCGCACCGGCTGACGGCCGTGCAGGTCGGCGAGAACGGGACCGGGACGAGCCTCAGCAGGCGCACCGGCGGGCAGGCGGCTGACCGGCCTCGCCCGTCGCGCCGGGCCTGCCCCGCGGCCCATGAAGGCGACGATACTCGCGGCCCGCTCGGGCCGTCGACTCCGGAGCCGAGGGAAGCCTGAACGCTGGGGCGCGGGGAAGGCTGAATGCTGGGCGCGGGGAAGCCTGAACGCGATGAAACCCGGGTTTCATGCCCTGCTTAGTGACTCAGCGCGGGCGCGCCGCGGGTTAGCCGATCTTGGCGAGGGCGGGGACGAACTTCGCCGCGTCGATCGTGCCCCAGCCGCTGGCCAGGTCATAGCCAGGATCGGCGGTGAAACCGGTCACACCCCCGAAGGAGTTGTTGCCGGAGGTCACGTCCACCAGCCCGGTCTGGCGGTCGCCGAGATGGCCGAGCGCGCCCAGGAGGTAGAGCCCGGGGTTGATCAGGCCCAGCCGGTGGCCGGCCACCTGATCGGCGAGCGCGACGATGCCGGAGAAGATCGGCGACGCCTCGCTGGTCCCGCCGATGATGTGCCAGCCGGGCCGGACGAAGGTGAAGTACACCCACGCGCCGCCGTTGACCGCGGCGCTCATCGAGATGTCCGGCGTACCGCGCATCTTGCCGGTGTCCTTGCTGACGCCGAACTGGTAGGCCGGGCGGGAGAAGACCCCAGACACGCCGCCGCCGCCGGCCCCGAAGCCGTATCTTGGTGAGCCGAGGAGAAGGGGCGTGATGGCGGGGTTCGGGCGCTCCCCGGAGAGCTCGGGGAAATCGGAGACCGGGCGCCTGGAAGCGTTCAGCGACGGCGTGCTCGCGGTGATTATCACGATCATGGCCTTCGAGCTGAAGGCGCCGGTCGGCGACGGCTTCACCAGCCTGGGCGGGCGGATCCCGGAACTGCTGGTCTACATCCTGAGCTTCACGTTCGTCGGGATCTACTGGAACAACCATCATCACCTGCTGCGCGCCGCCCGTCGGGTGACGCCCGGGGTGATGTGGGCGAACCTGCACCTGCTGTTCTGGCTGTCGCTCATCCCGGTGCTGACCGAGTGGATCGGCGAGCACTACCGGCAGACGGCCCCGGCCGCCACATACGGGGTGGTGTGCCTGGGGTCCGCGGTGGCGTTTACCATCCTTGTCCGGGCGATCATCCGCGCCGACGGCGGTTCGTCGCTGGTGGCGGCGGCCATCGGGCCGGACATCAAGGGGCGCGTGTCGCTGGCCGTCTACGCGGCCGCGATCGCCATGGCGTTCGTGAACCCCTGGATCGCCTACGCGCTGTTCGCGGCGGTGGCGGTGATGTGGTTCGTGCCGGACCGCCGCCTGAGCTGAGCAGGATGCGGTTGCGCCTGACAGGCCGGGGCTGGGTCGCCGGTCGCTAGGCCTGTGGGTCTGCCTGCCCGAGGCTGGCCAGGGCCCGCGGCAGCTCTCGGCGTGAGCCGACTCCGAGCTTGGTGTACACCTTGCCGAGATGCCATTCGACGGTCCGGGTGCTGAGGAATAGCTGGGCCCCGATCTCCACGTTGGTGCGGCCGTCGACGGCGAGCCGGGCGATGTGCGCCTCCTGGACGGTGAGCTCGCTGACCGTCTCGACCGTCCGCTTGCGCACCGTGTCGCCGGTGGCCAGCAGCTCACGCCGGGCCCGTTCGGCGAACGCCTCGATGCCCATCGTGGTGAACAGGCCATGGGCGGTCCGCAGCTCGACGCGGGCGTCCCGGCGCCGGTTCTCGCGGCGCAGCCATTCGCCGTACAGGAGGTGGGCGCGGGCCACGGCCGGGCGCATGCGGGTACGGCCGAGACGCTCGATCGCCTCGCGATAGCAGTTCTCGGCGGTCTCACCCTCACTCAGCAGGGCACGCGAGCGCGCCTCGGTGCCAAGCGCCCAGTCGGTGCCGCTGGCGCGGGTCGACTCGGAAAGCCGCTGGAGAGCGTCGGCGGCGCGCGCGGGCTGGCTGCTGCGGACGGCCGCCTCGACCAGCTCGGTGAGCTCCCATCCGAGGACGCCTATGTCGTCGTACTCGCACACCAGCTCGGCAGCGGCGAGGGCCTTGTCGTAGTGGCCGAGGCCGTTGTACAGCAAGGCGGCGGCGTACCCGCTGGTCACTCCCCTCCCCTCACCACGGCTCGCCACGCTGTCCATGTTGGCCTGGATGAGTTCGGTAGCCTCGGCCTCACGGCCACGCCACGCGGCGACGCCCGTGGCGCCGTAGGGCGCGAGCTGGGTCCCGGTCGCGTCGGCGACCGCCTGCGCCTCCGCGATGAGTGCCGCGCCCTCCGCCAGTTCGCCCGCGTGTGCGTATAGGAGGATGCGGGACCGGATCGCGAGGGGGAGCTCACTGAGTGCCCCCGCGTCACGCGCGAGCTTGACGTGACGGCTGGCCAGGATGTGCCATGTCTCGTCGTCCCACACCGCCATGGCCGCCCGTTCGGCGAGCCACAGCCAGCTCAGCCCCTCCTCCGCCGAGATGTCCTGACTGCGGACGGCGAGCAGCGCCCGTCTCAGGGCGGGCGTCCCGGCCGCATAGCCCTCCGTGACCAGCAGCGCCAGGCCGTCCAGGAGCAGATCGGGGGCGCGCCCCGGGGCCAGTGGCGCGGGCGCCATGCGTGCGGCTCTGGCCACGTCCCCGACCGCCGGAGACAGGCGGCCGACGAACA
>WNGL01007195.1_pt1 | contig 13717 bp, 13 predicted proteins | sample 5400591 | NCBI WGS metagenome assembly WNGL01 (sample SAMN13153377, study PRJNA577476) | soil metagenome | isolation source: 80 cm soil or saprolite under Garry oak tree replicate 1 | place: USA:California | collected 2016-06-15
CGCCAGTCTCCCCAGGATGGCCGGGGTGGGATTGTTGCTCGACTGACCGCCCTCGAGAATGGACACGAAGCTCACGGAGAGCTGCGCGCGCTCGGCGAGCTGGGCTTGGGTCATCCCTCTCGCCTCGCGCAATTGCTGGACGACTTCCCCAAGCTTTCTGGTGGTCATACACTCTCCCTGCGCCTCAGAGTTTAGGCTGGCCGTCGGGGCCCGTCACCTATATTCTTGCCGCCCCACACACTCGTGGCTCTCGAGGAGGAGTGCGGTGTCCTGGACGCTGGGTCGAATCGTAAGGGAACATACTCGCGGGCGGGGCGACCGGCCGATGATCACCTACGGCGAGCGCGTGATCACGTGGTCGGAGATGGACGCGCGATCGAGCCGCGTGGCGCAGGGGCTCCTCGCCGCCGGGCTCGCCGAGCAGACCCGGGTCGCCTTCCTGGACAAGAACGGCCCCGAGTACTTCGAGGTGCTCTTCGGGGGCGGCAAGGCCAATGTCGTCAACGTGGCCGTGAACTGGCGGCTGACGGCCGCCGAGATGGCCTATGTCATCAATGACGCCGAGGCCAAGATCCTCTTCGTGGGTCCCGACTTTCTCGGACACCTCGAGGAGATGGAAGGCAGCCTCAAGAGCGTCGAGAAGATCGTCGTGCTCGGCGCCCACGCGCGCCACGAATCCTACGAGGCGTGGCTGGCACGCCATCCCGCCGACGATCCCGGAAGGACCTCCGCGCCCGACGACGTCGCCATGCAGCTCTACACGTCGGGCACCACGGGCCTGCCCAAGGGCGCCATGCTCACCAACGCGAGCCTGGGCACCCTCCTGCCCTACGTCGGGTCCTTCTGGCACTTCGACGAGACCTCCGTGAACCTCGTGTGCATGCCGCTCTTCCACATCGGCGGCTCGGGCTGGGCGCTCGTCGGCATGGGCAGGGGTTGTCACTCCATCCTCGTCCGCGAGTTCGTGCCGCAGGAGATCCTCGCCGCCCGGGCGCCATCACCCAGCTTCCCGCCGCGGACCATGAGCCCGAAGGACCCCGCGCGCGCCTGCTCCGCTCGGCCGGCAAGCCCTTCCCCTGGGTGGAGATTCGGATCGTCGAGCCGGGGAGCGGACAAGACTGTGCGCGAGGGACGGTGGGAGAGATCTGGACGCGCTCGGTGCAGAACTTCAAGGGCTACTGGGGCAAGCCTGAGGAGACGGCCCGGACGCTCGACGCCGACAGATGGCTCCGGACGGGTGACGCGGGCTTTCTCGATGAGGACGGCTATCTCTTCCTCACCGACCGGGTGAAGGACATGATCATCTCGGGCGGCGAGAACGTGTACCCCGCCGAGGTCGAGAACGCGCTGTTCGACCATCCCGCCATCGCGGATGTCGCCATCATCGGCGTGCCCGACGATCGATGGGGCGAGACGGTCAAGGCCATCGTCGTCCGAAAAGCCGGAGTGGACGCGCAGCCCCGGGACATCATCGCCTTCGCCCGCGACCGGCTCGCGCACTACAAGTGTCCGACCTCCGTCGACTTCGCGGAGTCGTTGCCCCGCAACCCGTCCGGCAAGCTCCTCAAGCGCGAGCTGCGCGAGCCCTACTGGAAAGGCCGCGAGCGCCGCATCAACTGAGCGGGTCCGTCATCCTGCGTGTCGGTGCTCCGCGGGCAGCCCGAAGCGCTGCGCCGTCTCGGCCGCGGCATCGAACTGGATGAGGACGGCGGGCTCGCGCCCGACCACCCAGGCGTCGTGGCCGGGCTCGACCACCATCACCTGCGGCGCCGCGAACTCGAACGTGCAGCCGTCGGCGTACTGACCCTGGACCTTCCCCGAGGTCAGGAATCCCACATGCCCGTGCATGCAGAGCTCGGTGCCGATGAGGGGCTTCATGTGGATGGACCAGCGGAAGCCCGGCGGATACACGACGCGCTTGACCTGGCCGTTGGCCGCGGCCACCGAATCGATCTTGACGCCCGCCATCTCGTGGTGCCGGGCGCCCTTGATGGCGCGAAGGCCTGCCGCGGCCGGCTTCGCGACTCTAGGCGCCCGGGCCGCTGGCGCCTTCCGACCCTTGGCCTTCGCCTTGCTCCCGCCTGCGCGCTTTTTCATTGAGGTACCCTCCTAGGCGTTGTCCCGCCGGGCGCGAGACGCATGGCTCCCCGCCGGCCATCGGCATGGCCACGGGGCGATGGAAGGAAAGTTCGAGGACCGACTTCGGTGGCATGCGCCTCTCCGAGCGCCGGCTAGCTGCAGATGGCGTGACTGTGCTCGCTGCGTCAGCGCCTGTCAAGCCATGCGCTAGCTGGGGGCGGGGCGGCCGACGGCCTCTAGGCGGACGAAGTTCTGGTTGAAGGCGCTGCCCGTGCCCGCCGTGAAGCGCGGCTCGATCAGCACGTTCATGTTGCGGCCGTGCTTGTGCCAACCACCCTTGGGAACGACCACGATGTCCGGGCGCAAGGTGGGATCGACGCGCACCCGGACTTCGAAGCGCCCCCGTGGAGAGACCAGCGCGGCCACATCGCCATCAGCGACCCCGGCCTGGACGGCGACGCGCGGGGAGATCTCCGCGGTGATCAGACCATCCTGGTCGGCTTCGAGGATCTGCGAGTTCATCGCGTCCGCTGTCGCCTGGGCGATGAGGTGGAGCGGGAAGTCCACCGTCGGGAGCACTGGCTCGTCATCGAACCGATCGGGAAACACGAAGCGCCCCGACGGCGTCGCGAATCGTCCGTCGGCCCAGGGCACTCGCGCCTGCCCCTCGGGCCAGAGTCGCCCGCCCGCGGCCTTGAGGGCACCGTAGCCGATGCCCGACGCGCGGAAGGGCTTGGAGGCCTCGTCGATCCACTCGCCGGCGGAGCCCGCCATGTCTGGACCAAACCCGAGGCGCTCGGCGAGTCCCTGCAGGATGGTCAGATCGCTCCGCGATTCGCCGAGCGGCAGGGCGACCGGCTGCATGAGCTGCATCCAGTGATGACCGTAGGAGGGAACGAGGTCCTCCTCCTCGAGAAACGTGGTGGTAGGCAGGAAGAGGTGCGCCGTCTCGGCAGTGTCGGTGAGGAACTGGTCCAGGCAGATCACGAACTCGAGCCGGGACAGGGCCGTCTTGATGGCCGGCGTGTCGGGCATCTGGTTCACGAGATTGCTCTGCATGAAGAACGCGGTGGTCACGGGCGGATCGGTGGCGGACGCGAGGGCGTCACCGAGACGCGAGACGGGCAGGGTGCGCGAGGGCGACGTGCGGGCAGCCTCCGCCTGGAGCTCCGGGGTGCGAATCTCTCGCCACGGCCAGTTCATCATGTTGACGCCGCCGCCCGGTATCCCGACATTGCCCGAGAGCACGCCGAGCGCCGCGATCAGCTGACAGGTCTGATGCCCCTTCGTGTACTGCTGCAGCCCCACGCCTTCCAGAATGGTCGCCGGCTTCCGGTCGAGGTACTCGAGGGCGAGCCACTCGATGGTCGCCCGCGGCAGATCCGTGCGGCGCGCGACCTCGTCGAGCGAGGTCTCGCGGACGAGGCCGAGGTAGGCGTCGACGCGCTCGCCGATGGCAGCCAGCCGGACGAGGTCGACGGGGCGCCGGTCGAGGAGGACCTTGGCCATGCCGAAGGCGAGGAGGCCGTCGGTGCCCGGGCGCGGGTGCACCGCATGGTCGACGTAGCGTGCAGATTTCGTCCGCACCGGATCGATGACGATGGCCCGTGCCCCGCGCGCCCGCGCCTCCTTGAGCACAGGCATCATGTGAATGTTGGTGACGGCGGGATTGCGTCCCCAGATGAGAAAGAGGTTGGAGTGATCGCGCAGGTCGATCGGGTCGTGGATCTGGCAGTCGCCGAAGGCGAGCCGCGTGCCGTAGTCGCCCTCGCCCGCGCAGTACCGTCCCACCGCCTCCGTGGCGCCCCCGAAGAGGTTGAAGAACCGGTTGACCATGCACTTGAGCGCGGCGAACGAGCCATTTCCTCGATGGAAGAGGACGGACAGGCTTCCATGCCGGTCGCGCGCCAGGCGGAGCTTTGAGGCGGCGAGGTCGAAGGCCTCGTCCCAGCCGATACGCTCCCAGCCATGGGAGCCGCGCCGCAGCGGGTGGGTGATCCGCTCGGAGTTGTACTGACGGTCCACGAGAAAGCGATTGACCTTGCGGCAAAGAGCGCCCCGGGTGAAGGGGTGCTCGGGGTCCCCGCCGATCCGGACGATGCGATCGCCGTCCACCTCCGCCACCACGCCGCACGCATCGAAGCAGTCGAGCGGGCAGGCCGTCTTGACGACGCGGAGCATCAGGGGCAGAGCTTACCGCACTCGCTGTTTTCGCGCCGCTCGAAGCGCGGAAAGTATATGCTAGCGGGCCAGAGCGCCATGGACTTCGAGTACGCGCAAGAACACGAAGCCTTTCGCAAGGAATTCCGCGACTGGCTCGCCAGCAACCTTCCCCCCGAGCTCTGCCTGGACGATCCCGCCGACGACCGGGTCGCCTCCGACCGCGAGACGTTCGAGCGCCGCCGCGCCTGGCAGAAGACGATGCACGCGGCGGGCTGGGTCGGCATCACGTGGCCGAAGGAGTACGGCGGCCGCGGGCTCGGGCTCATCGAGCGCGTCATCTGGGACGAAGAGTACGGGACGGCGCGCGCGCCCGTGCTCCCGGGGAACATGGCCCTCAACCTGGTCGGCCCCACGATCATCCACTGGGGCACCGACGAGCAGCGTCGCCGGCACCTTCCCGCCATCCTGAACGCGGACGAGGTCTGGTGCCAGGGCTTCTCCGAGCCCGGCGCGGGCTCGGACCTGGCCGCCCTCCAGACACGTGCCGTCGACGCCGGCGACCATTTCGTCGTCAACGGCCAGAAGGTCTGGACCTCGGGCGCGCAATTCGCGCACTGGATCATCCTGCTCGTGCGCACCGACCCGCAGGCGCCCAAGCACAAGGGGATCAGCTGCCTCCTCGTGCCCATGTCCACGCCCGGGATCACCGTGCGGCCGCTCGTGCTCATGACCGGGCACCATCACTTCAACGAGGTCTTCTTCGCCGACGTGAAGGTGCCCAAGGAGAACCTGCTGGGTCCAATCAACCAGGGCTGGAAGGTGTCGACGACCACGCTGATGTACGAGCGTCATTCCGCGGGCTCGCGCGGCTACACGGCGCAGATCGCGCGGCTCGTGCAGCTGGCCCGGCAGGTGCCCATCGATGGGCGCCCCGCGTGGGAGAATCCCTGGATCCGTCAGCGGCTGGCCCAGCTCGCCATCGACGCCGAGGTGTTCAAGTACACACGGCTCCGGAGCCTGACGCGCCAGCTCCGCGGCGAGCCGCCGGGGCCCGAAGGGTCCATCCTCAAGCTCACCGGCTCCGAGCTGGGTGTCCGCATCGCGGACGTGGCGGGCGAGCTGCTCGGCATGCACGTGCTGGTCAATCGGCCGTCCGAGACCGTGCCCGACGCGCCGCGCTGGTTCAATCGCGTGCTCGCCGCGCGTCAGTACACGATCTCGGCAGGGACGAGCGAGATCCAGCGCAACATCCTCGGCGAGCGGGTGCTCGGCCTGCCCAAGGGCTAGCGCGTCCTCCCCTCACCGATCCGCTCTGTAGATCTGCCCCCTCACCCTGCCCTCTCCCCCGATGGGGGAGAGGGTCTTTGAATCCCTCTCCCCTCTGGGGAGAGGGCAGGGTGAGGGGGCCCTGACGCGCGTCAGACGGCGACAGGCACTCCGGCCGGGGCGTGCTTGGCCGCCGCCGCGTCCGCCTTGGCGAAGTCGGCCTCCGTGAACCCGTAGAGGCCGGCGCCGCCCAGCAGGATCTCGGCCGCCGTCTTTCGCGATACGGTCCGGAGCAGATTGTTCGACACGTTGGGGAAGTTCGAGTCGAAGTGCGGGTAGTCCGTGGAGACGCACATCCGGTCTGCCCCGATGAGACCCGCCGTCGCCTCGATCTCCGGCTCGCTCCCCTCCACCGCGGCCCAGCAGTTGCGACGGAAGTACTCCTTGGGCGTCAGGGTCAGGTACGGCGCGTGGGTGTCGCGGTACTGCGGATAGTCCCACTCGATGCGCGAGAGCAGGCCCGGCACCCAGGAGTTCTGCGCCTCGAGGAAGCCCACGCGCAGCCGGGGATGGAACTCGAACACGCCGCCCACGATCATGGCGATCAGGGCCTGCTGCATCTCGATCCAGTGGCTGGCCACGTGGCGGTAGAAGCGGTTCTCCCCGTACAGCACGTTCATGTGCGAGTACCACGCCCCCGTGCCCTCGTGGAAGCCCCACGTGACGTCCAGGCTCTCGTGCAGGCTGTAGAGCGGATCCCAGTAGTTGGAGTGCCAGTAGTGGCCGTTGACCAGGTTGGGACGCAGGAAGGACCCGACCGCGCCCATCTCTCTCACGCAGCGGAGCAGCTCCCGGCAGGCGAGATGGACGTCGTGAGGCGGCAGCATGGCCACGAACTTGAGCTGGTCGGGGCTGTGCTCGCAGAACTCGTGGATCCAGTTGTTGTAGGCCTGGCACAGGCCGAGGGAGAGATGCGGGTCCATGTTGTCGCGGGCGAGGAGACTCAGCCCCGTGGTCGGATAGAGGACGGCGATATCCACGCCCTCGATCCCCATGCCCATGATCTGCGCCACCGCGTCGTACTTGCGCTCGATGGCGAAATCGAGACGCCCCGTGTCGGCGAGCCGGGATCCCGAGAGCGGCTGGGTGCTGTTGGTGCCGCCGGGCGCCCGCCGCTTGCGATACTGCTGCAGCTCGGCGTCCATGGTGGTGGGCAGGCCGTCGATGACGATGGTGCCGCGCTGCGGGCGCCCGTCGGCGCCGATGGGCAGGCTCACCCGGCTCCTGAACTTGGGCTCCAGATACTTCTCGAAAAGATCCGGCGGTTCCATGATGTGCATGTCGCAGTCGACGAACCGGAGCCCATCTTTCATGACGCCTCCCTGGAATGGCTGTGTGCTGCCCTCACGCCCATGACGGCCACCTGCCCGATGCCGGCGATTCTACTCGCGGGACGGGTGGTTCGCCATGGACTCCTTGGTGCGGCGGCTGACGGACGCGCAACGCGTCAATCGATGCTAGCATTCGCCCGTGATGAACCCTCCAGATGAGCCCATCGTCGAATTCATCGGAGCGCGCAAGCGCTACGGCGAGACCGAGGCGCTGAAGGGCATCGACCTCACGGTCTGTGCCGGCGAAGTCATGGCCCTGCTCGGCCCGAACGGCGCTGGCAAGACGACCTCCATCAGTCTCATGCTCGGCCTGCGTCGGCCGACGGCCGGGCAGGTGCGTCTCTTCGGTCTCGCGCCGACGGATCGGCGCGCGCGCAGCCGCTGTGGGGTGATGCTGCAGGAGTCGGGCGTGGCGGGGACACTGACCGTCCGCGAGACCGTCGATCTCTTCCGCACCTACTACCCTGCCCCGCTGGCGGCCGAGCGCGCGATCGCGATGGCAGGCCTCGAGGCGGTGGCCGAGCGCCGCGTGGCCGCGCTGTCTGGCGGCCAGCGCCAGCGTCTCTATTTCGCGCTCGCCGTCTGTGGTGATCCGCACGTGCTCTTCCTGGACGAGCCCACCGTCGGCATGGACGTGGAGTCCCGACGCGCCTTCCTGCAGAGCATGCAGGTCCTGGCCCAGGCGGGGAAGACCATCGTCTTCACCACCCACTACCTGCCCGAGGCCGAGGAGCTGGCCCAGCGCATCGTGGTCATCGACCGTGGCCTCGTGATCGCCGACGCGACGCCTCAGGATCTCAAAGCGCGGGTCCCCGCCAAGCGCGTGACGTTCACCACTCCACATCCGCTGCCTGCCGGGGCCCTCGCGGGACTGGCGGGGACAGGCATGGAAGTCTCCGACCGTCGCGTCCGCCTGCTCACCAACGACCCGGAGTCGCTGCTGCGCGAGCTCTTCCGGCGGGGCGTGGCGATCGGCGACCTCGAGGTGGTGGGCGCGGACCTCGAAGAAGCCTTCCTCACCTTGACGCGCCCGCCGGCGACTCCATGATGGCCGGACCCGAGGCCAGAACAGCCCCGCTCGGGCGCATGCTCGCCGAGCAGATCCGAAGCCAGGTGCTCATCCGATGGCGCATCCCGGCCTTCAGCCTCACCAATCTCGCCCTCCCCATCATCTTCTTCACCTTCTTCGGCCTCCCCCTCGTCAACCAGACGCTGGCGGACGGCACGAACCTCGGCGCCTTCATCCTTGCCTCGTTTGCCGCCTACGCCGTGGGGAGCATCATGGTCTTCTCGTTCGGCATCGGCGTCGCCACGGAGCGCGCGATGCGGATGGACGTCCTGATCCGCGCCACGCCGCTCCCCCCTGGCATCTACATCCTCGCCAAGGTCGTGACGGCCCTGCTCTTCGCCCTGGTGTCGCTCGTGATCCTGATCGCCTACGGCATCGTGGTCGGAGGAATTCGCCAGGATCCGTCCGTGTGGATCAGCATGATCGCTCGGCTGCTCGCGGGCTCGCTGCCCTTCATCGGCCTCGGCTTTGCCATCGGCTACCTGACCGGGCCGAACGCCGCCCCGGCGGTGGCCAACCTGATCTATCTGCCGCTGGCCTTTGCCTCGGGCTACTTTCTCCCGCTCAACCAGCTACCGGCCTTCATCCGTCGCGCCGCCCCGTATCTCCCGACCTATCACTACGCGCAGCTCGCCTGGAGCGCGGTGGGCCGACGATCGGAGCCGCTCCTCACGAGCCTCCTCTGGGTGGCGGGCTATTCAATCCTCTTCCTCGCCATCGCGGTGTGGGCTTACCAGCGGGACGAGACCAGCAAGTTCGTGTAGCCCAGGCCGCTGAAAAAGGCCCATCTGCTTCGTTGGCGCCCTCGGCCGCACGCTCAACGTACAGGGAGTACGCCTCGCGTGCGACCTTCGGGCGCCGCCTCGCATCTGGACCTTTTTGAGCGGCCTGTGTCAGGCCTTCCATGCGGATGTCAACGATGACCTCACCGGTCGTCCTCGCTCTCCTGGCCGCCGTGGGCTTCGGCTGCGCGGGAATCTTCATCAGGCGAGCCCTGAGCTACGCGTCGCCGCTCGCCGCGGCGATCATCTCGGTCGCCGTCACCACCGTGCTGGTGTGCCTGCTCGCCGCGGCGACCGCGCCCGTCTCGCAGATGTTCACGTGGCGCATCATGGCCTTCGTGGCGGCCGGCTTCCTCGCCCCCGGCCTCGCTCGTCTCGCCATGTTCACCGGGATCCACCGGATCGGCGTGGCCCGCGCCATGCCCGTGGTGAGCACCACGCCGGGCTTGGCCGTGCTCGTGGCCATCGCCGCCCTCGGCGAACGCCCATCCGCGTGGCTGCTCGTCGGGGTGATCTGTATCGTGGGGGGCGGGGTCCTGCTCACCGGAGGCGGCAAGGCAGAGGGCGCCTGGCGGTCGCGCGATCTCGCCTTCCCTCTCCTGGCGGCCCTGGGCTTCGCCCTGCGGGACAATATCTTTCGCCTCGGATTCCGACACTACGACGACCCGACCCTGGCCGCCGCCGCCGCGGCCCTGGCCTCTCTGGCCGTGATGGGCGCCGTCACCTTCCTCCAGCGGCGGTCGGGGCACATCCGCATCGAACGCGCCGCATTCCCTTTTCTGGCCGCCTCGGGCCTCGCGGAGGCCTGCGGCTATCTCACCGCCCTGCGAGCTTTCCAGGGCGGCGACGTCTCGGTCGTCTCGCCCCTGGTCAGCACGTACGGACTCGTCGCGCTCGTCCTCGCCGCGCTCTTCCTGCGGGACCTGGAGCGAGTCTCGTTGCGGGTGGTCCTGGCCGCCGCCTTGATCGTGAGCGGCGTCTTCGTCGTGATGCGCTCGGTCAGCCTCTAGCCGCCCGCGCCGGGCTCGCGGCCGGATCCTTTCTTACGCACCTGCACCCCGGTCCACTGCTCGTAGAGCGACGTGACCGCGGCCATGTCGAGAGCGCCCAGCCCCTGCGCGTGGGCCGCCTCGTACATCTGCCGGACCATGGCCGCCACGGGCATGGGCATCTCCAGGCTGGCGGCCATGGCCAGAGCCAGCGAAAGATCCTTGCGCGACAGGTTGATGCCGAAGGACGGCGCGAAATTCCCGGCGAGCACGTTCGGCATCCGCTTGAGAAAGTGGTGAGAGCGGCCGCCGCTCGTGGAGAGGATCTCGAACAGGCGCTCCGGGTCGACTCCGGCCTTCACCCCCAGCACCATCGCCTCGGCGGCCACCGCCATGTTCCCCATCGACATCACGTTGTTGACGATCTTCACGACCTGCCCAGAGCCGAGGGGACCGACGTGGTGGAGATCGGTGCCCAGCGTCATCAGCAGGGGCCGGCATCGCTCGAGCACGGCCGTCTCGCCCCCGATGAGAAAGACGAGCTTGCCGCTCCCCGCTTCGACAGGGCCGCCGCTCACGGGCGCGTCGAGACATTCGACGCCGGATTTCTTGGCCGCCGCCGCCACCTCGCGCCAGCAATCCGGATCGATGGTGCTCAGGTCGATCAAGGTCATGCCGGCGCGGACGGCTTCGAGCGCGCCGGCCTTGCCGAGATAGGCGCGATGGACGGCCGCGGGATCGGTCAGGCTCGACAGGACGAAGTCCGAGGCTTCCGCGACTCGGGCCGGCGACGCGGCCAGGATCACCCCGTTCGCCTTGGCCTGTCCGGCGCGGACCGGGTCCACGTCGTAGCCCGTCACCTCGTACCCCTCGGACACGAGTCGACGCGCCATCTGCCCGCCCATCGTCCCCAACCCGAGAAATCCGATCCTGGGCTTCGTCGTCACGTCGCGCACCTCCTGATCGTCACGAGGTCGATGGAGCTCGCCCTACCGCCGCGCGGGCTCGGGTGGGAGGGTCCCGAGGAAATCGAGGAGGACGCGGTTGAAGGCCTCGGGCTGATCGAGGTTCGAGGAGTGCCCGGCGCCCGCAATGACCTCGAGCCTGGCCCCGGGAATCTTCTTCGCCATGTACTCGCAGGGGGCGAGAAACGGCTGATCCTGGTCGCCCACGATGACCAGCGTGGGCACCGTGATCGACGGGATTCCGTCGATGACGCGCGAGTCGCGCTGGGCGAGCATCCCACGCGCGGCATGGGCCAGCCCCTGCGCGGAGCGATGGAACCCGGCGGCCTCGCGCACCTCGCGGCTCCGGCCGCCGAGCGCGTCGAGCCCGCGCGCCTCCAGCTCCACCGCCCGCTCGTGGGCCCGCCGGTTCCAGGCCGCGCGCGCCTCGGCATTTCGATACCCGGGGCCGGAGTCGCAGATGACGAGCGCGCGGACCATCTCCGGATGCGCGAGGGAGAAGCCGAGGGAGGCGTAGCCGCCGAGGGAGAGGCCGCCCACGATCGCCCGCTCCACGCCCACGTGCCGGAGCAGCGCCCGCATGTCGCCCACCGTCAGCTCCTCGGAATACTGCGCGGGATCGTCCGGACTCTCCGTCTCTCCGTGGCCACGCATGCTCCAGCTGATGACGGTGTAGCGGCCCTCGAGCGCCCGGTGCTGCCCGTCCCACATGCGCCGCGTGGCCGAGTAGCCGTGGCTCAGGAGCACGGCGGGGCCGCTCCCGCTCACGTCGTAATCGATCTCGATCCCATTGAGCCGCGCGCGAGCCATAGCGACGCTCCTTTCGCTCGTGGATTCGCCCAAGTATGCCACGAGTGCGGTGGGCGCCGTTGACAGCCCGTCGCCCGCCTCCTAGAATTGCTCGCGACATGCACGAACAGAGGCGGCGCACGGAGGCGCGATGAAATTCGGCATCTTCTACGAGCATCAGCTCCCGCGGCCGTGGGAGCCCGGCAGCGAGCTTCAGCTCTTCCAGGACGCGCTCGATCAGGTGGAGCTGGCCGATGGCCTGGGCATCGACTATGCCTGGGAGGTCGAGCACCACTTCCTCGAGGAGTACTCCCATTCCTCAGCGCCCGAGGTGTTCCTCGCCGCCTGCTCGCAGCGCACGCGACGCATCCGGCTGGGGCACGGCATCGTGCTCATGCCTCCCGGCTACAACCAGCCCGCGCGCGTGGCCGAGCGCCTCGCCACCCTCGATCTCGTCTCCCGCGGCCGTGTGGACTGGGGCACGGGCGAATCCGCCTCACGGGCGGAGCTCGAGGGCTACGGCGTGAATCCAGGCGAGCGGCGGGCCATGTGGCGCGAGACGGTCGAGCAGGTCGCCAACATGATGGTGATGGATCCTTACCCCGGCTTTCAGGGTCAGTTCTTCTCGATGCCCGCGCGCAACGTGGTGCCCAAGCCGGTGCAGAAGCCCCACCCGCCCATCTGGGTCGCCTGCTCCAATCGCGAGACCATCCACCTCGCCGCCCAGCTCGGCATCGGCGCCCTGACTTTCGCCTTCATCGATCCCGCCGAGGCCAAGACCTGGGTCGACGACTACTACGAGACCTTCAAGCGCGAGTGCGTGCCCATCGGGCATGCCGTCAACCCGAACATCGCCATGGTCACCGGCTTCTCCTGCCACGGCAGCGCCGAGGAGGCCCGCCGCCGCGGGTCCGACGGTTTCCGCTTCTTCCAGTTCGCCCTCGGCCATCACTACGTCTTCGGCAAGCACAAGCCGGGACGCACGAACATCTGGACGGCCTTCGAGGCGGTGCGCGATCAGATCGGCACCGAGGTGCTGGGGGGCGGGGCCAACTGCATCGGCACCCCCGACGAGCTGCGCGCGGCCCTGCGGACCTTTCAGGATGCCGGGGTCGACCAGACCATCTTCATCCAGCAGGGCGGCAAGAACCGCCACGACCACATCTGCGAGTCTCTCGAGCTCTTCGCGGCCAAGGTCATGCCGGAGTTCGCGGAGCGCGAGGCCGAGCGGGAGCGGGTGAAGCGCGAGGAGCTGGCCCCCTATGTCGAGGCGGCCATGGCCCGCAAGCAGCTCATGCCCCCGCTGGCCGAGGGCGACATCCCCGTCCACGAGGCCTACGGCAACACGGTGGCCCTCACCGACGAGGACATCCAGAAGCTGCCCGAGGGCAATCGGCTGCGCGTGCTGACCTTCCGCCGGATCCGCGAGATCGCCGAGCGGGCCGCGAAAGGCAAGTGAGGGCCGCTATCGGGCGAGCCGGATCGCCACGTGTACCGGATCGGGCAGCGAAGGGCGCTCCGCCTCCATGTGCGAGGCGCCAAGCTGAGCCAGGCCGCGTGTGAAGTCGTCATAGCTCGACCGAGGAATGACGGCCATGATGGTGGAGTTCCGGTTCTCCCCGGCCGTGGAGCCTCCGAGTAGCGATAGCAAGGTGGTGAGGTCCTGCTCGGCCACTCTCCGGTTCTGCACGGAAAGCTGAACAACCACGTCCGCACGGGGATCGATCGGAGCCTCCTTGTCTTGCGTCTTGACGGTCGGCGTCACCGCGGAATCGGAGGCAGGCCGGGAGGCTTCGGCGGACATTGTACTGCTCTTGCGCGCGGTCGACGGAGCTGGCGGCATCGCCGGAGCCGAGGGCGTCACGCTCCTCGGCGCCGGCATGACGTCGACCGCCGCGGAGGCATGAGGAGAAGGCGAAACGTCAGGTCGAGCGGCCCTCGGATTCTCGCGTGGCCACTGCGAGAGGACCGGCTTGGCCGCTGGCGCGTCGGCCTGAGAAGTTGAGGTTGCCCACGAGACAAGGGCCCGCGCGGCGACATCGAGGGCGGATCGCCCGGCTGCAGTATAGGAGACGATTCCCAGAACCATCGCAATCGCCGTGGCCCCGACGAGGAGCCGAAACGCGAATGTCGAGCGCCGGAGCCGGCCGAGGCGCCCGATGGCACCCCTCAAATGAGAGGGCTCGTCCACGTAGGCCATCGGCGGGCGGCGGCAGCCAGGCTC
>WNGL01008180.1_pt1 | contig 13717 bp, 13 predicted proteins | sample 5400591 | NCBI WGS metagenome assembly WNGL01 (sample SAMN13153377, study PRJNA577476) | soil metagenome | isolation source: 80 cm soil or saprolite under Garry oak tree replicate 1 | place: USA:California | collected 2016-06-15
GCAGATCGCCGCGCTGCTGGCCGGGATCAGCCGGTCCGGGATCACCATGGCCGGCGGGCTGTGGCGTGGGCTGGACCACGAGGACGCCGCCCGGTTCGCGTTCCTCCTGGCGACCCCGCCGATCCTGGCCGCCGGGATCCTCAAGCTCCCCTCCCTCGCTGGTCCCGCCGGCGCGCACATCCACGGCCAGGTCCTGCTTGGCGTCGTGGTCACCGCCATCACCGCCTACCTGTCGGTCCGGTTCCTGGTCCGCTGGTTCCAGACCCGTACCCTGACCCCGTTCGCGATCTACTGCCTCGCGTTCGGCGCCCTCAGCATCATCCGCTTCGCCTTCTGACCAAAGCGGGCGCCGTCGCCCGGATGGTCACGGCGAACGCCGCGCTGGCCTCCCGCCGGTCCTTGGCGTCGTCCCGGACCTTCGGCAGGGGAAACGCGCCGGCGGGATCACGCAGTCCCGAGGTCTTGTGCATCCTGCCAGCATGACCACGCCGCACGGCGCCGGCCAAATTCCGGGCCGGAAACGCCAGGCACGCGGGCCGCCCTACCGGGCCGCGCGCTACGCGCCGGGCCCTGGCGTATTCCTGCGGCGCGTATTCAGGGCGCGAGGGCCTCGACGCCGGCGTGTATGGTTGCGGGCGGTGTCCCGGGGCCAGGCCGGGCCACGTCCGCCAGCAGGCCCCAGGGCGACGGCCCGGACCGCAGGCCCCGGTCCTGGGGGGTGAGGACGGGGGCCGTGCGGTCCGGGGAGGGGTTTGCGCCCCCTGGCCCGCCGGCGATTCTCCCCCGCGGAGGTGCTGCGGGGTCCTGCGGGCTTGCGGCTATGGTCTCCGAATGCGGTCAATACCGTCAAATCACGTGCGCCGGTAACGATCTTCCGCTGGTTACCGGAAACACCCAGGTGCGAGGGCACGATCACAGGACTTGACCCGCTACTGACTGCCGATCCCGCAGCTCAGGCTCTGGCGTGTTCCTGCGGCGCGTATCCGGTCGGCTGGCGCGGCCTGAGTTCTGCCCCCGGCGGTGTCAGGGCGGCGGGGACGGGGGAAGAAGGGCGGGGATGTGGGCTAGCAGCAGAGCGGGCAGGGCGATGTCGGCGATGAGGCTGCAGGTCAGGATGGCGTGGTCGTGGATGCCGAAGGTGAAGGTGTAGCCGAGGTTGCCAATCATCGGGATCCACGCGGCCCACCAGGCCCAGCGCTGCCGGCGGCGGAACGGGATGGCCAGGATCAAGAGGAACAGCAGGGCGAAAGTGAGCTCGTGCAGGGCGTATCCGCGTTCGAGAACGCTGATGTAGCTGGCGGTGCCGGTGGCGATCAGCAGGCCGGCGCCCGCCCAGCGCGCGGCGTGCCCGAGGGTACTGGCCAGGCCGTGCCCGAGCGCCAGGCCCAGGATCGGCATGCCGGCCTCGAAGATCCCGAACACCACGCCGACGCGCACCCGGGTCCCGGCATCGGCCCCGGCGACGCCGATGCCGATCGCAGCGGCGAAGTTCGACAGGCCCAGTGAAAAAGCCACCAGCACAAGCGCGAGCACCGGGCCACGGTACCGTCCCGCCCGGCGGGGACGGTCTCTCGCCCGTCGCGCTGAACGCGAGAATCTCGCATCTAATGCGATAGGTGGTTAAGCACCCTGGTAAGAGCCGTGGGGCACGATCACAGCGCGACGTAGGTGTCACAGACGTAGTGGTAGGCGATTCCCGCGACGCCCCCGTACCGGATCAGCCCCCGCGACAGCAATGTCGCCAGTGCGCAGCTCCCCGGCCAGGTAGGTGAACACCATCGCCTCGAAATGCCGCCGGGCCACCATGCCCGGACGGCGGCGGCCGGTGATGGCTGCCGGGGTCCAGGTGCTCCAGCACGGTGCGGTAGGTGCCGTCTCCGGGTCCAGCCCCAGGCAGCGCCGCACGTGCCCGGTAACGGCCTCCGGGATCTCCTCCAGCGGGCAGAACCGCGCCATCTTCTGAAAGCACTTCAGCGCCAGCACCAGCGCGAACAACGACTCCGGGCTCGCCGTGCGTTCCTGCGCCAGGCGATCTCCTCCGCCGCCGGGGTGAAGAACACATGCAGCACCCGCGCTGAGATCAACCGCCTGAACTGCGGATAGGCCGTGCGCTCGATCGACGTCATCCGCGAGCCCTCTCCGGCCAGCCGACCCAGGACGCGCACACCATAGCGCCGGCCGGCTCGCCCTCACCCCGCAGTTCACCAAACCGCAGCCAAACCAGCGCAAGCCGTCACGAACTCAGACGACGGCCGCCCAACTCACCAGGCCCATTGCCTCTTTCGGGCTTACTTGGTACTGCCCCCCATCTTTCGCCGGCACCGGCCGGGCCGGCCTGAACGTCGTCGTGGTCGGCGTGGTCGCCACCTGGGTGACCATCGGAGACGTGGCCGGCGACCACATCGACACGATCTACGCGGACATCAACCGCTACGCGCTGTACGGGTTCATCGCCCTCGCCGTGCTGCTGGCCGGCTACATCACCTGGCGGGTCTTGCGCCGGCGCCGGGCCGCCGAGGCTCACAAGAGCCCGCCGGTCAAGGAACGCTCCCAGGCTAAGGGTTCGTAGCGCTCGAGGGCGGCCAGTTCCCCCGGGGCGATATGCGCGACCCAGAAGCCGCCCTTGGGCAGCACCGGATCGGCGGGCATGGCGCCCGGCACGCCCAGCGCCGCGCACGCGGCCGCGACCACGTCGGGCAGGTTCTCCCGGTGCAGGCACAGCACGGCCGGACGGCGATCCGCCACCAGCGCGGACAGCAGGCGGCTGAGCGCGTCAGCCAGCTCCGTTCGGGACCAAAGACCAGCGGAGCGGCCGTGCGGGACCAGGCAGGCCTCAGCCTCGACGGTCCCCCCGAACTCCGCCGCGAACGGGCGCACGGTCTCGGTACAGCGCAGCGCGGGCGAGCTGATCACCCGCGCGGTGGGCGCGAAACAGGCCAGCAGGCCGGCCAGCGCCTTCGCGTCGGCCGCGCCGCGCGCATCGAGCGGCCGCGACTCGTCGTCGCCCGGCCAGTCCGCCTTGCGCCCCGCCGAGGCGTGCCTGACCAGTATCAACGGCACCGTTTCACGCGGCCGGAAGGCCGATATCACCGGGTCGTCGTGCGTATCGGCCAGTTGCTCGCGGGCCTGGGCCAGCGGCAGCCAGGACACCGCATCGATCTCGTAGCCGGGCGCGGCCTCGTGGCCCGTGCTGAACGCCGACCAGTAGCTGACCCGCTTGGGATGGCCCCAGCTGAGGTACTCCACGGTCGGCAGCCTGGGCCCGAGCACCGGCCGGACGCAGGTCTCCTCCCAGACCTCACGAACCGCGGTGAGCAGGATGTGCTCGTCCGGCTCGCTCTTGCCCTTGGGCAGCGACCAGTCGTCGTACTGGGGCCGGTGCACGAGGAGCACTTCGGCATCTGCGGCGTCGCCGGACGCATCGGCCGGCGCCCGCCAGATCGCCGCGCCCGCGGCGAGGGTGGCATCAGTCATCTGCCGAACGAACCCGCCGATCCCTGACCAGGCTCTCCTGCACGTCGCGCAGCGAATTCCCCGCCTCGTCCCGGCTGTGCCTCAGCCAGTACCCGTCCGCGTTCAGCCACCAGGAAGCAGTCCCGTCGTCCATGCCCGTATCCAGGAACCGGCGCAGCCGCCGCCGGTGGCCGGGATCGACGATCTGGACGACCAGTTCCACCCGGCGGTCCAGGTTCCTGTGCATCATATCGGCGCTGCCGAACCATATCTGGCTGTCTTCGTCCTCTCCGGTGCCGAACGCGTAGATCCGGGAGTGCTCGAGGAACCGTCCGAGCACGCTGCGGACCCGGATGTTGTCGGAGAGCCCGGGGATGCCCGGGCGCAGCGCGCAGATGCCGCGCACCCACAGATCGACCGGAACGCCGGCCTGCGACGCCCGGTAGAGCGCGTCGACGACCACCTCGTCGACCAGCGCGTTCGTCTTGAACGCGATCCGGGCGGGCTGGCCGGCCCGGCTCCGCTCCGCCTGCCGGTCGATCCGGCTGACGATGCCGTCCCGGAGCGCTTCCGGCGCGACGAGCAGCCGCTCGTAGGACCCGGTGCGGCTGTACCCGGTCAGGTGGTTGAACAGCGCCGTGACATCCTCGCCGACCACGGGATCCGCCGTGAGCAGGCCGAAGTCCTCGTAGATCCGGGCTGTGGTCGGGTGGTAGTTGCCGGTGCCGAGGTGGCAGTAGCGGCGCAGCGTCCCGTCGGGTTCCTCGCGCACGATGAGCGCCATCTTGCAGTGCGTCTTCAGGCCGACGAACCCGTAGACGACGTGGCAGCCTGCCTCCTCCAGCTTGCGCGCCCAGGCAATGTTAGCGCGCTCATCGAACCTGGCCTTGATCTCCACCACCACGACGACCTGCTTGCCCGCCTCGGCGGCGTCGATCAGCGCGTCCACGATCGGCGACTGGCCGCTGGTCCGGTACAGCGTCTGCTTGATCGCGAGCACCCGCGGGTCGTCGGCGGCCTCGTCGATCAGCCGCTCCACCGAAGCGGCGAACGAGTCGTAGGGGTGGTGGACGAGGATGTCGCGTTCGGCGATGGCGGTGAAGATGCTGTTGTCTTGCGAGACGGCCCGGGTGGACGGGACGAACGCCGGGTACTTCAGCTCGCCGATGTTCAGGTCGGCGATGGTGAACAGCCCGCTCAGGTCGAGCGGGCCGGGCCCCCGGTACACCGCGCGCCGGTCGATGTCCAGTTCGGTGACCAGCTTGTCCAGCACGTCGGCCGACATCGTGTCCTCGACCTCGAGCCGGACCGCGGGCTCGAACCTGCGCCGCACCAGTTCCCGCTCCATGGCCTGCAGCAGGTTCTCGGTGAGGTCCTCGTCGACTTCGAGGTCCCTGATGCGGGTGACGCGGAACGCGTGATGCTCGATGATATCGACCCCGCCGAACAGGTGGGTCAGGTGCGCCGCGATGACGTCCTCGATGGGCACGTACCGGTTCTGCGACACGGCCAGGAACCTGGGCAGCAGCGGGGGCACCTTGACCCGGGCGAAGATGGTGGCGTCCGTCCGCGGGTCCGCGATCAGGACCGCCAGGTTGAGCGACAGGCCGGAGATGAAGGGGAACGGGTGCGCCGGGTCCACCACCAGCGGGGTGAGCACCGGGTAGATGCGCTGCCGGAACAGGCGGCCGAGGTTGTCGCGCTCGCCCGCGGACAGTTCCTTCCAGCGCAAGATCTCGATCCCGTGCTCGGCCAGTTCGGGGGTAATGCGCTCGCGGAAGGCGCGGGCATGCCGGACGGTCAGCTTGCCCGCCAGTTTCAGGGTGTTCTCGAGTACCTGCCCGGGCAGCAGCACTCCGCTGCCCTCGGCCGGGAAGCCGGCCACCATCCGGCGCACCAGCCCGGCCACCCGCACCATGAAGAACTCGTCGAGGTTGGTCGCGAAGATGGCGAGGAAGCGCACGCGTTCCAGCAGCGGGACCGACTCGTCTTCGGCGAGTTCGAGCACCCGCTCGTTGAATCTGAGCCAGCTTTCCTCACGGTCCAGGTAACGCTCTTCAGGCAGCGCGGTTACGTCGTCCGGCGGCGCCCCATCGTGGCCTTCGTGTCCTTCTGCTGCGGGGAGGCTCATCTGGCTGACACTCATGGATCCCATTGTGACCGTACGGACCCTGCCGGCAAACGTCGAGGCCCTGAGACCTTTTTAACCGAACGGAGTGGCGGACTGCCCTGGTCACGGTCCGGGCGCGATCGAGTGGCCAGGAATGCCCGCCCGGGCCTGGATGGCCTGCACGCTCAGCGACGCGCGGCCCCTGGCCGAACACACCGGGATGTGCACGGGAACGAACGCGGGACTGTCCTCGCGGGGCAGGATGACCCGGAGTTCCTCGGTGGTCACCTGGGCGCAGCCGCGCGCCGGCACGGGGCCGGCGGTCATGACCCGGAGCACGGAGTGCGCGGTCGCCCCGGGCGCGAGGGTCACCGGCTCCGGCCGGACCGACGTGTCGCGGATCGCGACGCCGCCGATCTGCCCGCTGGCCGGCCCTCCGGCCGCTTGGCTGCCGGCGTAGGCGGACACCTCGGGATAGCCCTCCAGGCTGCAGACGCGGTCCGAGATGTTGGTGAACTCCAGCGTGTAGTAGATGCCCACGGTGTGGAGCATCCCGGTGCCGGCCGGCGTGCCGAGACCGAGCTTCTCCTCGAGCCCGGACGTGGCGCACGCGCGGCTGGTGAGCTCCGAGGACAGGGCGGCGCCGGAGCGAGCCGGGACGCGCGACAATATGACGGCGAGCGCGGCCGTGCCGACAAAGGCCGCGACCGCGGCAATACGCCATCCGATTCGGCCGTACGTGGTCATCACGGTCCCCATTTGGCGATGGTGGAAATTTTCCCCGTGAAGGCCCGCGCTAACCATGTACGCAGGCTTTTGCGGCGATTATGACTGATTGTCCGCGTGCCTGTTTGTCGCAGCTATTGCGCACGTATTGTTGGGTCATGGGCGTTTCGGCCGGCGATCCTGGCGGGCGTGAGCCGGTTCACGGGATCGCCCCGCTGCGGCGCAACCGGGATTTCCAGCTGCTCTGGGGCGGCCAGGCCGTCTCCCTGCTCGGCTCGCAGACCTCGAAGATCGCCTATCCGCTGCTGGTGCTCGCGCTGACCGGCTCGCCGGCCAAGGCGGGCATCGCCGGCTTCGCGGCCCTGCTCGGCTACCTGCTGTTCCCGCTGCCGGCCGGCGCCCTCGCCGACCGGCTCGATCGCAAGCGGATCATGATCGCCTGCGACGCGATGTAGACCTGGCGGCAGCCGTTCCTGCGCTACGGCGCGTGCTTCTCCGTGTCGGTGAACGTGCTGTGGCAGGTGCTGACCCTCGGCCTCATCGTGCTGGCCAGGCACGACGGAGCCACGCCTGGCCAGATCGGCGTCATCGTCGGGTGCATGGGCGGCGGCGGCCTGGCGGGCGCGTTCGCCGCCCGCTGGTTCCAGCGCACGATCCCGGTCGGGCGCGGCGCCGGTCCGTCACGCCGGCCAGCCCAGACCTGATCAGCCCAGACCTGATCAGCCCAGACCTGATCAGCCCAGCTCAGCGGCGAACGCCGCCAGGTCGAGCAGGTGAAACAGGGTGTCGCACCACCGCTCTCCCGCGGGTCTGCTGTCGAAATGCCCGAGGCATTCGCTCGCCGCGTCCATGATCGCGCGCAGTACCGCGCCCTCGGCGCCCTGGGGCTCGCGGAAGCTCGTGGCGCCCTCCGGCACCGGCTGGGACGGCACGGCGCAGCCAGGCTCGCCCTCCAGGATCGCCGCCGCCTTCCGCGCCATGGCCAGTCCGAGCGTCCCCGCCAGCAGCACCCGCTGCATCATCAGGACGCCATTGTGGTCTTTCATTCTGCGTGCCTCCATCATCCACTGTGGCTGTCCCGCCTTCGGGACCATGATGCCGACAGGCAGTGACATTCCGGGCAGGCAACCGGCGCGATGTGACAGCGGGCCGGTTAGGTCCGGCTCAATGTGACAGCGGGCCGGTCAGGGGCGGTGAGGGGACGGAGCCGGTGCGGGGAGGCAGAAGTCGCGCGGGGCGCATGGGACACTAGGTGCGAGCCAGGAGCGCAAACCTTTGATGCGGCCCTAGTACGCGCGGGGGCTAGTCGCTTCGGGGGCGGCAGGCGGACCAGATCGCCCCGGCGTTGTGCAGCTTGACGCGCTCGCCGCGGCCGAGCGCCTTGGCCAGGTCGGTTTCCGCGGTCTCTATCCGCAGCCACTCGGCGTAGGAGACCGGCGTGATCCCGCGCCCGGCGAGCACCGAGTCCAGCGGCCACTCCCCGGCGTCCGCGGTGCCGGGAATGGGCAGGGCGTCGGAATCGAAGGCGTCGGGGTAGCGGAGCAGCCCCGCCCGCGGCAGCGCGGTATCGCCCTGCCCCGGGCCGCCAGCCAGGTCCTCGAGCAGGCAGCGGACGGTCTCGGCGGCGTCGGACTTGTTGGTGCCGATCACGCCGGTGGGGCCGCGCTTGAGCCAGCCGGCCACGTACTCCCCCGGCAGCGGCAAGCCGTCCTCGCCCAGGACACGGCCGAGGGCGTTCGGGACCACCGAAGCGCGCGCGTCGAAGGGCACACCGGGCAGCGGCACGCTCTGGTATCCCACCGAACGCAGCACCATCTGCGCATCCAGTGTCTCGAACTCGCCCGTGCCGCCGAAGGACCCCTCCGCGCTGATCGCCGTCCGCTCGAGCGTGATTCCCTCGACCCGTTCGGTACCCAGAATTTCGACCGGCCTCAGCCAGAACCGGACGGTCAGCCGCCGGGCGTGCCCGGTGGAGGCCGGCGGCGTCGAAAGGTCGGCCCCGTCCTGGGCCCACTTGGTGATCGCCACCAGGTTGCCGCGCACCCGGCGGTCGGACCCGGCCAGCGCGACGCCCTCGCCAGCCAGGTCGAACGCGTTCAAGTCGGCCTCGTCGGCGTGCACGACCACCTCGACGCCGGGCAGCTCGCCCAGTTCGCGCAGTTCCTTGGTGGTGAACTTGGCGTGCGCGGGACCGCGCCGCCCGATCATGTGCACCTCGCGCACCTTGCTCGCGTGCAGGGCCTCGAGCACGGGCTGCGGCACGTCGGTGGCGTGAAGTTCTTCCGGGTCCCGGGCGAGGATCCTGGCCACGTCGACGGCGACGTTACCGACGCCGATCACCGCGACCGACTCGGCGTCCAGGGTGAACGCGCCGGAGTCCACGTCCGGATGGCCGCAGTACCAGTTCACGAAGTCGGTCGCGGCGTAGCTGCCGGGCAGGTCCTCACCGGGAATGCCGAGCCGGCGGTCCCGCATCGCCCCGGTCGCGTAGATCACCGCGTCGTACGCCGCTACGAGGTCGTCGCGGGTGACGTCCTCGCCGAGGTGCACCCCGCCGGCGAAGCGGACATCGGGGCTCTCCAGCACCTTGCGCAGGTACTGCGCGATCGACTTGATCGACTTGTGATCGGGCGCCACGCCGTACCTGACCAGGCCGTACGGGGTGGGCAGGCGGTCGATCACGTCCACGCGCACCGGGACAGGCACGGGCAGCGCCGCCGCCTGCTTGACCAGCGCCTCGGCGGCATAGAGCCCGGCAGGACCCGAGCCGACCACGGCTACGTTCAGCATAAGGACCTAGGCTACTCGACCGCCCGGCCCTCAGCTTGCGCGCGTGGCCGTCTCGCAAACGTCGCCGCCGGATGAGGACACCGAGCGCAGCGCTACCGCCTCGGTGATCTGCCTGGCCAGGTGCTGCGGGGTCAGGCCCGCCTCGTCGAGCACCTCGTCGCGGGTGCCGTGCGCCAGGAACTCCTGCGGCAGGCCGAACGTCTTGACCGGCATGTCCACGTCGTGGTCGCGCAGCAGCCGGGCCACCGCGTCGCCGAACCCGCCGACCCGCCCGTTGTCCTCCACGGTGACCACCAGCCGGTGCCGCCGGGCGGCATCGACCAGGGCCTCGTCGACGGGCTTGGTCCAGCGCGGGTCCACCACGGTGATGCCGATCCCGTGGCCCGCCAGCCGGTCCGCGACCTCCAGGCCGGTCAGCGCCATGACGCCCGCGCCGACCAGCAGCACGTCCGCGGCCAGGCCGTCAGCCGGCGACCGCAGCACGTCCATGCCGCCGAGCTTGGCGACCGCCTCGACCTCGCCGCCGACCTTGCCCTTGGGGAACCGGACCACGGTCGGCCCGCCGGACACCTCCACCGCCTCGTTCAGCAGCTCGGCCACGCGCTTGGCGTCCCGCGGCGCGGCGATCTTCATGCCGGGGACGAGCTGCATGATCGACCCGTCCCACATGCCGTGGTGGCTGGCCCCGTCCGGCCCGGTCACCCCGGCCCGGTCCAGGACCAGCGTCACCGGGAGCTTGTGCAGCGCCACGTCCATCAGCGTCTGGTCGAAGGCCCGGTTCAGGAACGTCGAGTAGATGGCGACCACCGGGTGCAGGCCGGCCATGGCCAGGCCCGCGGCGCTGGTCACCGCGTGCTGTTCGGCGATGCCCACGTCGTAGACCCGGTCCGGGTAGGCCGCGGCGAACTGGGCCAGGCCGGTCGGGTGCAGCATCGCCGCGGTGATCGCGACCACGTCGGGCCGCCGCGCGCCGATGGACACCATCTCGTCGCCGAACACCCGGCTCCACGTCCCGGGCAGCGCGCCGGCCGCGGGCACCTGGTGCAGGCAGTCCACGGTGTTCTGTTCGGCCTCCGGGTAGCCGAGTCCTTTCCGGGTGATCACGTGCACCAGCACCGGCCCGCCGAATTCCCTGGCCCGGTGCAGCGCGGTCTCCAGCAGGCGCTCGTCGTGCCCGTCGATGGGGCCGACGTACTTCAGGCCCAGGTCCTCGAACATCACCTGCGGCTGCAGGACGTCCTTGATGCCCTTCTTGATGCCGTGCAGCGTCCCGTACAGCGGCCCGCCGACCAGCGGCGCGCGGGACAGCGTGGTCTTGATGTAGTCGAGCACGTGCTCGTACCGCTGGCTGACCCGGATCGCGGACAGGTGCTCGGCCAGGCCGCCGATGGTCGGCTGGTACGACCAGCCGTTGTCGTTCACGATCATGACCAGGCGCGAGTCCTTGGCCGCGGCGATGTTGTTCAGCGCCTCCCAGGCCATCCCGCCGGTCAGCGCGCCGTCGCCGATGACCGCGACCACGGTCCGGTCCGGCTCGCCGCGCAGCGTGTACGCCTTGGCCAGGCCGTCGGCGTAGGACAGGCTGGTGGACGCGTGCGAGTTCTCCACCAGGTCGTGCTCGGACTCGGCCCGGCTCGGGTAACCGGTCAGCCCGCCGCGCTGCCGCAGCGTCCCGAACTGAGCGACCCGGCCGGTCAGCAGTTTGTGCACGTAGGCCTGGTGACCCGTGTCGAAGACGATCTTGTCCCGCGGCGAGTCGAAGACGCGGTGGATCGCGATCGTGAGCTCGACGACACCGAGGTTCGGGCCGAGGTGGCCGCTGGTCCTGGTGGTGGTCGCGATCAGCAGGTCGCGGATCTCCGCAGCCAGGCGGGTGAGCTGCTCCTGGCTGAGTCCCCTCAGGTCCTCGGGGCCTTCGATGCACTCCAGTAGGGTCACGGCGTGCTCCTCATGTGCGTTTTGGGCCTGATGGGGAACGCTGAACGAACCGAGTGTACGAGGTCGGGCCTCAGATAGCTCGTCGGGACCGCCCGGTCTCCGACACCTGTGTCGGACTCGGCTGCTCCGTGGCGGCCGGGAGCACCAGCGGACGCCCGGCCAGGACGCCGGTGGCGAGTTCGGCGACGCAGAGCACGAGCAGCAGCGCGACCGGGATGTTCCAGCTGCCGGTGGCGGTGTGCAGGAGCCCGACCTCCAGCGGCCCGGCGCTGGCGGCCAGGTAGCCGACCGACTGCGAGAAGGCGGATAGCGAGGCGGCCACCCCCGCGTCGGGAGCCCGCGCCATCATGAAGAAGATGGCCAGGCCGAGGCACGAGCCCTGGCTGACGCCGAGAACGAGGACCCAGAACGGGGCCGAGCCGAGCGGCGCCCACAGCGATCCGGCCAGGCCCGCGGCGGTCCCGATCAGGCTGGGCACGACCAGGCCGCGCTGGCCGGGGCTGCGGTGGGCCAGCACCGGCACGATGAGCGAGGTGGCGAAGTTGCCCACGCCCATCAGCGCGAGCAGGTTGCCGGCCGTGACCGCCGAGTCGCCGCGGTCCTGGAAGATGGTCGGCAGCCAGGAAAGCGCCGCGTAATACAGCAGGCTCTGCAACGCCATGAACGCGGTGACCTGCCAGGCGAGCGCGTACCTGTACACCTTGATGCCCGCCTGCGCCGCGCCAGGCGCGGCCCCGTCGCTGACCGCGGGTGCGGCTCCGGCCGAACCGTACCGGAGCTGGGGCAGCCACAGCAGCACGGCCAGCGCTGCGGGTGCGGCCCACAGACCGAGCGCCAGCCGCACCGACTCGCCCGAACTGCGGTAGAGCGGCACGCTGATCAGCGAGGACAGGATCGCGCCCAGCGACAGCGCGGTCAGGTAGATGCCGATGAGCAGCCCGGCCCGTTCGGGCCAGCGCCGCTTGACCATGCTGGACAGGAGCACGTTCAGGACGGCGATCGCGCTCGCGGCCAGCGCGGTGCCGGGAAAGAGCATGACGCCGGGGGCCGCGCCGCGCAGCAGCAGGCCCGCGGTGAGCAGGATCAGCGCCACGAGCAGGATCGCCTCCTCGCCGTAGCGCCGGTTCAGCCAGGCGGCGAAGGCGGAGACCACGCCGAAGCAGATCACCGGCGTGGCGGCGAGCAGCGACAGGCTGGCCGACGACAGGTGCAGCCGGGTCTGCAGGTCGGGGAACACAGCGTGATCTCGTACGGCCGGCGCGAGCCGGCGGCCTGGTATTTAGCCATCAGCAACTAAAGTTATATGAAAAGAAAAATACTTTCATAGTGCGTTATGTGAAGTCGCACGGGCAGCAAAAGAAGGGGGGAGGGGAGGTGGGTGGGGGTTCTTGCATAACGCGAACTTTTGCATAAGACACGGAGCCGAACGGGCCGTGGTGCGTGCCCGGCCGCCGGCGGCTGCCCCTACAGGCCAGGCAGGAGCAGCAGCTTGCCCGTGGTCCGCCGGCCCGCCAGGTCGGCCTGCGCCCGGGCAGCATCGGCCAGCGGGTAGGTGCCGCCGATCCGCACGTCGAGTTCGCCCTTGGCGATCCAGTCGAAGACCTCGCCCGCGCGCCACCGCAGTTCCTCGGTGTCGGCGACGTAGTGCGCCATCGTGGGCCGGGTGAGGAACAGCGACCCGCCGCTGTTGAGCCGCTGCGGGTCGACGGGCGGCACCTGGCCGCTCGCGGCGCCGTACAGCACCATCATGCCGCGCGGGCGCAGCGCCGCCAGGCTGTCGTCGAACGTGTCCTTGCCCACGCCGTCGTACACGACGTGCGCGCCGGCGCCGTCGGTCACCTCGTCGACGATGTCCCGGACGCGGTCGTAGCCGACCACGTGGTCGGCGCCCGCGCCTCGTGCGAGTTCTTCCTTCTCCCCGCCCGGTCCGCCCGACGTGGTCGCGATGACGATGCCGCCGCGCCGCTTCACCATCTGGGTCAGCAGCAGCCCGACCCCGCCGGCCGCCGCGTGCACCACGGTGATGTCGCCTTCGCGCACCGGATAGGTGCTGGCGGACAGGTACTGGGCCGTGATGCCCTGCAGGATGGCGGCCGCGGCCACCTGGAGGGTCACCCCGTCGGGCACCGGCACGACACGGTGGGCGGGCAGCGCGACCTGCTCGGCGTAGCTGCTGCCCGGACCCGCCCAGGCCACCCGGCCGCCGACCGCCAGGGTCTTGACGCCCTCCCCCAGGGCGGCGACGGTGCCCGCGCCTTCCGCGCCGGGCACGAAGGGCGGTTCCGCCCGGTAGTTGCCGATGCCCTCTCGCTGGTAGATGTCCATGTAGTTCACGCCGGCCGCGGCGACGTCCACGACCACCTCGCCCGGTCCCGGCCGCGGCGCCTCCCGCTCGGTGACGCTCAGCGCGCATACTCGCACTCTCCCTCATCGTTCGCCGCTGCCCGGCCAGCCTTTCACAAGCGCGCGCCAGCCGGGACAGCGCGGCCCGGCGTTGAACGGCGCGCATGGCGAAACATCTCCCAGGCACGGAGCGTAACCGTAGAGTGTGTGGCATGCCGCAGGACGTGAACGCCGTCGAGGAGCTCGACCCGCCGGCCCCGGACCCGCCGGCCCTCGGGCGGCGGCGGGGTACCAAGGGCGAGCAGACGCGGCGCGCGATCGCCGAGGCCGCGCTGCGGCTGTTCCGCGAGCACGGCT
>WNGL01009250.1_pt1 | contig 13716 bp, 12 predicted proteins | sample 5400591 | NCBI WGS metagenome assembly WNGL01 (sample SAMN13153377, study PRJNA577476) | soil metagenome | isolation source: 80 cm soil or saprolite under Garry oak tree replicate 1 | place: USA:California | collected 2016-06-15
AAGGCGCCGGGCTTCGCACTGCGGGGAGAGCCCGGTATCGAGCGGCACCTGGTGCTCGAACTGAAGACGGTCGCCGACGCCGGCCTGGTGGGCTTCCCGAATGCGGGGAAGTCGTCCCTGATCGCCGCCATGTCGGCCGCCCGGCCCAAGATCGCGAATTACCCGTTCACCACGCTGATCCCGCATCTCGGCGTGGTCGAGGCGGGCGACACGCAGTTCGTGGTCGCCGACGTGCCCGGGCTGATTCCCGGGGCCAGCCGCGGCAAGGGGCTCGGGCTGGACTTCCTCAGGCACGTGGAGCGGTGCGACGTGCTTGTGCACGTGCTCGACTGCGCCGCTGAGGAGCAGGGCCGCAACCCGGTCGCGGACCTGGACCTGATCGAGGACGAGCTTGCCGCCTACGAGGCAGCCACCGGTGCCGGCCTGCGGGACCGTCCCCGGATCATCGCCCTGAACAAAGTCGACGTGCCGGCCGCGCGCGAGGCGGCCACCCGGGCCGCCCCGGAACTGGAGGCCCGCGGCCTCACCGTCTGCCAGGTGTCCGCCGCGACCCATGAGGGCCTGCGCGAGCTCGAGTTCGCCATCGCCGCGGTGATCGCGTCGGCCCGCGCGGCGCGGCCGCCGGCCGAGCCGACCCGCCTGGTGATCAGGCCCGAGCCCGTCGCCGGGCCGGATTTCGAGGTGGTCAGGTCCGGCGACAACAGGTTCTTCATCCGTGGCGACAAGCCCCGCCGGTGGATCCTGCAGACCGACTTCGGCAACGACGAGGCGGTGGGGTACCTGGCTGACCGCCTGGCCCGGCTCGGGGTGGAGGAGGCCCTGGCCGAGGCGGGCGCGCTCCCCGGCGCCGAGGTGCTGATCGGCGAGGAGGACAACGCCGTCGTGTTCGACTGGGACCCGAACCTGCCCGCCGGGGACGGGTTCGGCCCGCGCGGCACCGACCCGAGGCTATCCAGGTAGCAGGTAGCCCCGCCCCACCGACGGCACCACGACACGATTAGGGGAACATGATTGTCAAGCGATGAAATCGGGGGCGAGCAGGAGTACGTCTCCATGCTCTACGGCCGGCTCGATGGTCTCAGGGACCGCGCATCGACTCGGCTCGCGCAGGTGCTGCGAGAATCGGGCGGAACTCACCAGGCCCGGTCCGAGCGCGAGGCGTTCAGTGTCATGTACGCCCGGCAGCTCTCCCAGTTCGACGCGGCAGAGAACGGGCTGTGCTTCGGCAGGCTCGATATCCATCATGGCGAGCGCAGGTACATCGGCAGGATCGGCATTCACGACGAGTCCGGTGATTATCAGCAGTTGCTCATGGACTGGCGCGCCTCGGCGGCGCGGCCTTTCTATCTGGCCACCGCGGCCTCACCCGCCGACGTCCTGCGGCGCCGTCATATCAAGACGCGCGGCCGGACGGTGGTGAGCATCGACGATGAGGTCCTGGACCTGACCGAGGCTGACCCGGCCAAGCACGAGGGCCTGACCGGCGAATCGGCGCTGCTGGCCGCGCTCAGCGCGAGCCGGACCGGTCAGATGCGCGACATCGTTGAGACGATCCAAGCTGAGCAGGACTGGATTATCCGCTCCGACCTGGCCGGTGTGCTCGTGGTGCAAGGCGGGCCCGGCACCGGCAAGACGGCTGTGGCCCTGCACCGCGCCGCGTTCCTGCTGTACACCTACCGCAAGCAGCTGCTGAAGCGGGGCGTACTGGTCGTCGGCCCGAACGCGACCTTCCTGCGCTACATCGGGCAGGTGCTGCCCTCACTCGGCGAGACCAGCGTGCTGCTGTCCACCATCGCCGACCTCTACCCCGGCATCAGCGCCAAGGGCACCGAGCCGGCCGGGGTCGCCGCGATCAAGGGCAGGCAGGTTATGGCGAACGTCGTCGCCGCGGCGGTGCGGAACCGGCAGCGGGTGCCCGACGGCCCGGTAGAGATCGTGGTCGACCGCGAGACGCTGCGCCTCAGCCCGGCCGCGTGCGCCAAGGCCAGGGAGCGGGCGCGGCGGTCACGCCGGCCGCACAACGAAGCGCGGCGGGTGTTCGCCCGTGAGGTGATCGACGCGCTCACCCAGCAGCTCGCCGCCAGGCTCGGCGCCAACGTGCTCGGCGAGGGCAACCTGCTCGGCCCGGCGGACCTGGACGACATGCGGCAGGAGCTGCGCGCCTCCCCGGAGGTGCGGGCCCTCATCGAGGAGCTGTGGCCCATCCTCACCCCGCAGCGCCTGCTGGCCGAGCTGTTCGCCTCGGCCGGCCGGCTGACAGCGGCGGGGCGAGGGCTCACCGCGGCGGAGCGCACGGCCCTGCTGCGCGACCCGGACAGCGATTGGACCCCGGCCGACGTGCCGCTGCTGGACGAAGCGGCCACAGCGACTGGACCCCGGCCGACGTGCCGCTGCTGGACGAAGCGGCCGAGTTGCTCGGCGAGGACGACCGGGCGGCGAAGGCGGCCGCCGAGCGGCGAAGGCGGGCCCAGGTCGCCTACGCCCGCGGCGTGCTGGACATCATCTCCCGCGACGAGGACGACGACCCGGAGCTCCTGATGGGCTCCGACCTGCTGGACGCCGGCGAGCTGGCCATGCGGCACGAGGAGGAGGCCAGCCTGACCGCGGCCGAGCGGGCCGCGGGCGACCGGACGTGGGCCTTCGGCCACGTGATCGTAGACGAGGCCCAGGAGCTGTCGGAGATGGCCTGGCGGATGCTCATGCGGCGCTGCCCCGGCCGGTCGATGACGATCGTGGGCGATGTCGCGCAGACCGGCGACCTGGCCGGGACCTCGTCCTGGGACCGGGTGCTGGGCCGTTACCAGGGCGACCGGTGGCGGCTGGCGGCGCTGACCATCAACTACCGGACGCCCGCCGAGATCATGACCGTCGCCGCTGACGTGCTGGCCGCCATCGACCCGGCGCTGGAGCTGCCGCGCTCCGTGCGCGAGACCGGCGCTGTGCCATGGCGGCTGCAGGTGGCACCCGCCGAGCTGGCCACCACCCTGGCCGACGCCACGCAGCAGGCGGCGGCGGGGCTTGCGGACGGCCGGCTGGCGGTGATCGTGCCTGCCGCGCGCCAGCGCGAGCTGGGCAAGGCGATCAGCGCGGCCGTGCCCGATGCCGCCGTCGGGGAGCAGCCGGAGCTTGATCGCCCGGTGGTGGTGCTGACTGTCGCGCAGGCCAAGGGGCTGGAGTTCGACTCGGTGCTGATCGGCGACCCGGCGGGGATCCTGGATGAGTCACCGCGCGGGCGCAGCGACCTGTACGTCGCCCTGACCAGGGCCACGCAGCGGCTCGGCGTCGTGCACGCCGGCGAGATCCCGCCGGTGCTGGCCGGCCTGAAGACGACCAGCCAGCCACCACCCGCCGGCAAGCCCACGGCCCACTCGGCCGCCGGGTGAGCCGGGCGAAGTGTGCCCATTCCGATACACGCGAAGCCTGGCCGTGCCGGATAAGGTGAGAGTCCACTTCATGCGGGGGTGTGGTCCGGAGCTGCCCGTGATACCTGTCTCACCCGCCGAGGCACGGGAACGCTTCCGGGCCGGGCTGAGGACCCCGACGGCGTTCTGGGCGCCGGGCTACGCCCAGGCGAACCTGGTCGCGGTGCCGCGTGAGGCCGCCTTCGACTTCATGCTCTTCGCGCAGCGCAACCAGCGGGCCTGCCCGCTCCTCGATGTCACCGAGCCGGGCAGCCCGGTCACCTCCCTGGCACCAGGCGCCGACCTGAGGCGCGACCTGCCCGCCTACCGCATCTGGGAGCACGGGGAGTGTGTCGCCGAGGCCGCGGACGTCACCGGATGCTGGGGCGATGACCTGGTTGCGTTCCTGCTCGGCTGCAGCTTCACCTTCGAGCGGGCGCTCACCGCGGCCGGCGTACCGGTCCGCCATCTGGAGCAGGGCTGCAACGTCCCCATGTTCGTCACCACCACCAATTGCCGGCCGGGCGGAAGATTCAGCGGGCCCCTGGTGGTGTCCATGCGGCCGATCCCCGCCGACCGCGTCGCGACCGCGGTCCAGATCACCGCGCGCTATCCCGCGGTCCACGGCGCGCCGGTGCACATCGGCCACCCCGGGGCGCTCGGCATAGCGGACCTGTCGAAGCCAGACTTCGGGGATCCGGTGACTTGTGTGGACGGCGACGTGCCGGTGTTCTGGCCTTGCGGGGTCACGCCGCAGATGGCAATGGCCTACGCCCGGCTGCCATTCGCGATCACCCATGCCCCAGGGCACATGCTTATTACCGACGTGCCGGACGAGACGTACGCGATCTGAGCCGATCGGCCAGAACACGCTGACCAGCGAATCGATGCTGGCGGCTTACGTCAATGCAGGTCACAATGAGACGAGGCCCCTCCATGTATGAGATGCAGGGGCCTCGCCCAGCCCTGCGGCACTCAGCGCGCCGATTGCTCGGCTGCCTCGTGCTGCCTGACCGACCACCGCCATCGGATACCCGCCCGGAGTTCCGGTCTCCCGGCCCTCCGACCGTCTCCCGGAGTTGCCCCCTGGAGCGGTACCCGTCTTAAGTGGTGAGTGAATTTCTACAGCGCCGGCCCAAGCCCGCACAAGGGTTTTCCGGCAGCATTTTCAAGATTCTTTGACCATCCACAGGACACCCGCAGTTATCCCCCGCGTTGAACAGTATTTCCACCGCACCGTCCACAGCTTTATCCACAGCCTGCGAACATTCGCGGCCCCGGGCCGACCAGGAGGCGCATGGTGGGAACCAAGGCTCGCGGGAGTTGCGCCTGGGACGCGCGGCCGGGGAGGTCGCGGCCGGTCACTCGTCGTCGCGCCGGTTGCCGAAGTTCCCGAACAGCCGCTGCCCAGCGCCGACTGCGGTCTCGGCCACCCCGCGGACCGCGCCGATGAGCGGGTCCGCGGACCGGCTCCAGGACTCCTGGTAGGCCTTGGCCGCGGCCTTGGCCTCCTCGGTGACGGAGGCGTCGGGGTCGTCCTCGCGGCGCGGGTAGGTGCCTGCCATGATCCTCTGGTAGTCACCGTCGGCGGCCCAGCGGTCAAGCTCGGCGAAGCGGATCACGGCGAACGGGTGCGTGTTGCCCTGCAGCTGCAGCAGCTTGAGCAGGCCCTCGCGGACGTCGGGCACGGCGTCGTACTCGTGCGCCTGCTGGTGGAACGCGTCGTGGCTGAGCTCGGCCATCCGGGCGCCGCCCGCGGTCTTCATCAGCGCGCGCCGCGCCGCCTCCACGTCCTGGCCGGCCAGCAGGCCCGCCCGGTCGCAGGACAGCTCGGACTTGCGGTACCACTCCTCAAGGCCCCAGACGATCGCCTGGAGCCCGAGGTAGACGATCGCCATGAAGGCCACCCGGCGGGCCAGGTTGATCAGGTGGAACAGCATCGTCCGGTACACCGCGTGCCCGGACAGCACGTGCCCGAGCTCGTGCCCGATGATGAACCGCATCTCCTCGGCGTCCATCAGGTCGACCATGCCGGTCGTGATCACGATGAACGGCTTGTCGGCGCCCAGGGTCATCGCGTTCACGAGCGGGTTCTGGCTGATGTACAGCTCGGGGACGGTCGGCAGGTCCAGCACGTAGCAGCCGTCGAGCATCGCCTGGTACAGCTGCGGGAACTGCTGATCCGAGGCGCGCACGGAGCTGGCCAGGAACATCAGCCGCAGGCTGCGGTCGTTGAACAGGCCGGCCAGGCGGCGGAGCAGCACGTCGAAACCGGTGAGCTTGCGCAGCGCCACCAGGGCGGTGCGGTCCGCGGGGTGCTCGTAAGCACGGGAGCTGATACCGGGCAGACGCACCCGGGAGCGGTCTGGCACAGAAGTCATGGGGTCATGCTACGGCCAAACGCGCAATATCTCGATTCCGTTGCCGCGACCGTCGTCTCGCGCCGGCCCGGGGGCCATGGTGAGGGACCGCGGTGACAGGAGACAATGCAGCGCATGACAGACGTGGCGCCCATGTTCGAGCCCGAGGCCGAGTCGATGCCGGCCGAGCAGCGGGCCGGGCTGCAGCAGGAGCGGCTGCGCGGCCTGATCGACCGGCTGCTCGCCGCGAAGGGGGTCCAGGCCGAGCGGCTGAGCCAGGCCGGCGTCACCCGCGGGGCCGACGTGGCGCTCGGGGATCTGCCCGGGCTGCCGATGACGGTCAAGGACGACTTGTGGCGCGGATATCCGTTCGGGATGTTCGCAGTCCAGCGCGCGGAGGTCGTGGTCCTGCACGGTTCCAGCGGCACCGGCGGGCGCCCCACGCTGGTCGGGTACACGCGCGCCGACCTGAGGCTGTGGGCGCGCGTGTGCGCCCGGGCGCTGGCCGCGGCCGGGGCCGGGCCCGGCAGCATCGTGCACAACGCCTACGGCTACGGCCTGTTCACCGGCGGCCTCGGCATCCACCAGGGGGCGGTGGAGCTGGGCGCCACCGTGGTCCCGGTGTCCGGGGGGATGACCGCGCGGCAGGTGACGCTGCTGCGTGACCTGCAGCCGGACATCCTGACCTGCACGCCGTCGTACGCGATCCGGCTCGGCGAGGCGCTGGCCGAGGCCGGGCTGGGGCCTGGTTCCGGGCTGCGGCTGACCGCGGGCCTGTTCGGGGCCGAGCCGTGGACCGACGCCCTGCGGGCCAGGATTGAGGAGCTGCTCGGCCTGCGCGCGCTGGACCTCTACGGGCTGTCCGAGATCATCGGGCCGGGCGTCGCGGCGGAGTGCGCGGTGGCCGCCGACGGGCTGCACGTCAACGAGGACCATTTCGTGGTCGAGGCGATCGGCCCGGCGTCCGGCCAGCCGGTGCCCGACGGGACGCCGGGCGAGCTGGTGTTCACGACGGTCACCAAGGAGGCGCTGCCGCTGCTGCGGTACCGGACCGGGGACATCGCCGCGCTGCGCCGCGGCACCTGCCCGTGCGGACGGACCCTGGTCAAGATGAGCAAGGTCACCGGGCGGCGCGACGACATGCTGGTGATCCGCGGGGTGAACGTGTACCCCAGCGAGGTCGAGCGGGTGCTGCTGGCCGAGCCCGCCATCGCCCCTGACTACCTGCTGGTGGTGGACGAGCGCGAGGCGCCGCTGCGCCTGATCGCGTGTTGCGAATACCGTACGCAACTGTCCGGCCCACTCCCCCGCGAGAACGAACTCGAGGCGCGGCTGCGCGAGGCGCTCGGCGTGGGTGTCACGGTGCGGGTGCTGGTCGCAGGTTCGGTGCCGCGGAGCGAGGTCGGCAAGGCGGTGCGGATCAAGCGGTGGGCCGGTGGCGAGCCGCCGCTGCCCGGGCTCGCCTGAGCCACGCCCGCCGCCCGCTAGAGTCGCCTCATGAACGCCGGGCAAACGGCCACGCGGATCGGCGTGATGGGCGGCACGTTCGACCCCATCCACCATGGGCATCTGGTCGCCGCCAGCGAGGTCGGTCACTTCTTCTCGCTGGACGAGGTCATCTTCGTGCCGACCGGCCAACCCTGGCAGAAAGACGGCCGCGAGGTCTCCGCGGCCGAGGACCGGTACCTGATGACGGTGATCGCGACCGCGTCGAACCCGAGGTTCTCGGTCAGCCGGGTGGACATCGACCGGCCCGGGCCGACCTACACCATCGACACGCTCCGTGAGCTGCGCACAATCCGCGGGCCGGACACCGACTTCTTCTTCATCACCGGCGCCGACGCGCTGGAGCAGATGATGACGTGGCAGGATGCGGACGAACTGTTCAAGCTTGCCCATTTCGTCGGGTGTACCCGGCCCGGGCACCAGCTGAGCGGCGCGGGGCTGCCCGACGACCGGGTGAGCCTGATCGAGATCCCGGCCCTCGCGATCTCCTCGACCACGTGCCGGGAGCGGGTCGGGGCGGGGGTGCCGATCTGGTACCTGGTACCGGACGGGATCGTGCAGTACATCTCCAAGCGCGGGCTCTACCGGCACTTGAACCCTGGCCAGGGCGGCGACGTCAGCCAGGGCGGCAATGTCAGAACAGGCAGCTGAAGGCCTGACCGCGACACGGCCGGCCTGGCCCGAGCCGCCAAAGTCGGCTTATCTGGTGTTGCGGGATACCCTGAACTGCGTCGTGCTACGTCGGGCGCTGATGTGCGATGGTAGAGAGCAGGGCTCACCGGAGGAGGACGAGCAGCACACGTGACCGCCACTGACAGGGCTGTCGAGCTTGTCGAGATTGCCGCAGGGGCAGCGGCAGACAAGCTGGCCACAGACATCATCGCGTACGACGTGAGCGAGCAGCTCGTCATCACTGACGCGTTCCTGCTCTGCTCGGCCTCCAACGACCGCCAGGTCCGGGCGATCGTTGACGAGATAGAGGACAAACTGCGCAAGGTGGGCGCCAGGCCGATCCGCCGCGAGGGCGAGCGGGAAGGACGTTGGGTGCTGCTCGACTACATCGACGTAGTCATCCACGTGCAGCATGCTGAGGAGCGCGTCTTCTACGCGCTCGAGCGGCTCTGGAAGGACTGCCCGCGGATACCGCTGCCCGAGCCCGCCATCGCGGGCGGAGCGCGCCGCCCCAGTCCGGCTGACCCCTCCGGCCGCGGGCCGCGCTGATCGTGGCCAGCCGTGAGCCGGGCGCCACGAGCGCCGGGCCGCAGCGCCCTCCAGCCGTGGTGAAGCTCGTGCTCTGGCGGCACGGGCAGACCGCCTGGAACGCCCAGCGCCGGTTCCAGGGCCACGCCGACGTCCCTATGGACGAGACCGGGCACGAGCAGGCGCGTAATGCCGCCCGCTACATTGCTGCCCTGAGTCCGGAGGCCATCTTCTCCTCCGACCTCGCCCGCGCGGCCGGAACCGCGGAGTACCTGGCCCGGCTCACCCAGCTGCCGGTTCAGTTCGACAAGGACCTGCGGGAACGCGGCGGAGGCTCCTGGGAGGGCCTGACCGACGCGGAGATCCGGGAGAGATACCCCGCCGAGTTTGCCGCCTGGATCCCACCCGACGGAGAGTCCGTCACCGCCGTCGCTGACCGGGCCGCGGCGGCGTTCGAGCGGATCGCGGGCAGCCTGGATGGCGGATCGGTGGCCGTGCTGGTGAGTCACGGAGCAGCGATCAACCTCGGCATCTCCCGGCTGCTTGGCCTCCCGGAGCGCATCCGCGTGCTCGGCCCGCTCGGCAACTGCGCCTGGTCGGTCCTGGGCAGGCGGGATGGCCACTGGCGGCTGCTCGAGCACAACGTCGGCAAGCTGCCTGAGCAGGTCCCGGAGCCGGTAGAGGAGGTGACGGTCGGCCCGGAGCAAACACCGTTGGCAGGCTCGGCGCCTGAACCGGCGCCCGGAAGCGTCCCCTGACCCGTTTCCTATACACTGGCGTGGCGCCGGGGCCATGATGACGGCTGGTATGGTAGGCGTTACTAGTAATTAAGGGGCTGTAGCGCAGTTGGTAGCGCACCTCCATGGCATGGAGGGGGTCAGGGGTTCGAATCCCCTCAGCTCCACTTATTTGCTTTCTCTTGCCTAATTTGCTTCCTCTGCCAAACCTCTATAATAGAAGGCGTGCGGGACACAAGCGCAATAGGCAATAGGACGGCAGGGATTGTGCTCGCTGCGCTTCTTCAGGCAGGGCATCGGCCATTGCTCCCCTTCGGTGATGGGCATCCTTACGATATTGCGTTTGACGACGGTGGCAGACTGAGTCGAAGACGGCAGACGATTGCGGAGTCGCCTTCGGATCTTGGCCTGCTTTCGCGGTTACGCCAACGACATGCGGCCAGCCAAGCCACCGGGAATGGCATGCAAGAGGTCAGGAGTTCGAATCTCCTTAGCTCCACTTCGCGATGTCTCAGCAGGTCATGGGCCTGCCAGGCGGCTGGCCCAGTACCGCTGGCGGGCCTGATGATGTCGGCGTTGCCAACGGTCTTCCGCTATAACAGCAGGTCAGCGGCGTGCCGGATGGCAGGGGCAACCGCTTGCGTGTCCGGCAAGCGCTCCCCCTTCTAGGGCGGCGAGAATCGACGCTCGGCGTGTCACCAGGCAGGCGGTCTTGCTCAGGATCACCCCAGCCTGCGTTACCCGTGCGACCTGCCGGCGGTAGCGCAGGGCAATCGCTCAGGCGAGCATCCGGTCTCACGCCCTGGATGGGTTTACAATATGCTAAACTGGTCTCCTCGGGAAGGGAGCCCGGCGGTTAGACGAGTGGGAGATCTACGTGACCGACGAGGTCCGCGACTGGATCATCTCACTTGATGACCTGTCGCACCGGCTGGTCGTGCAGGCCATCGACATCCTGGCCGACCGGGGGCCGACGCTGGGCCGCCGCTCGTCGATCATGTCGAGCATTCGACGATCCAGAACCTCAAGGAGCTGCGCCCGGGGTCGGCGGGCAGAAGCGAGCTTCGGATCTTGTTCGCCTTCGACCCGTGGCGGTCGGCGATCTTGCTAGTCGCGGGCGATAAGTCCGGCAGCTGGCGGCAGTGGTACCGGCAGGCGATCCCGAGGGCGGAGCAGCTGCTGGAGATATACATGAAGGAACGGGTGCAGGAGGAAGGAGGGGGCCGGTGACCTTCACTAAGTGGTCGCAGATCCGTGACGAGCAGATCGAGCGGATCGGCCGGGAGGAATTCGAGGCGGGCAAGGAGCAGATGCTGGCCGAGGCGCGCGGCTGGCGGCTGGCCGAGATCCGCCGCCGCCGCGGTCTCACCCAAGCGCAAGTGGCTGACCGGATGGGCATCGGCAAGAGCCGGGTTAGCCAGATCGAGAGGGGCCGGGTGTCCACACGTGAGGTGCTGGACCGGTACGTCGAGGCGCTCGGTGGGCGCCTGAGCCTGATGGCCGACTTCGGCGACGAACTCCTGCGCGTCGGCTGACGCCTACGCGCGCGCACGGACGGCACACGGCTGCTGGGAACTGCAGCGCGCCGTATCTTCCGTGGTGCCCATCGTCTCATCAAAGTGACTAACCAAGTGACTACGGCGCCGGACTAAACCGGCGCTGGTCTCGATCTAGCCGAAGACGTAGTCCATGACGGTCGCGCCGTCCCCCCGTTGCGGGGACGATCACGTGCCTATGGGCAGTCTCGGTGAAGTGGGTGGACTTGTGACCAACATCCCCCCTGTTTCCGCAGAACTGAGAGTGTGCTGTGCTCGCCGCCGCAGCCCGCGCCATGAGACGCCTTGAGGTGTGTCAGCTCAACTTCGGCTAGTTCTGGCTATGCCTGCAGGAGAGCTCCTCTCCCGCGGTGAGGAGCCGGGAGCCAGTTTTGGGAGCCACGATGATGCGGCTTCCGCCGACTGTGCACCTGCCTCAGGGCGTCACGGCCGTCTTGAACTTGTCTGAGAAGCTCACCGTGGCGTAGTGGTCGATAACCTCCTGCTCTACGCGGTGCACGTTCAGGTAAGGCTGGTCACACAGCCCCTCCTGCCGTCCTCGGCAGAAGAAGTAGAAGTACTCGCCGCCGTTGCCCTTGGCCCGTTGGAGAGTAATCGTCAAGACCTGTGGATGGGGGATGCCGCCTCGCCTTGCGAGGCGGCCGCATCGAGGGGTGCTTCGTAACTCCCTCACCGTGACCGTCTCAGGAGAAGTCTGCTGCGGTGATGCCGTCGGGATGTCCGGACGGCCATTCCACCAACTCGATCCGGTAGCCGTCCGGGTCCGTAAGCCACGACGTCTTCGGGCCGTGAGGGCCGCCCGGATACTGGACAGGCTCCGGCTCCAGGCCGGCTTCAGCCAGCGTCTCCAGGATGGTGGCGAGCGTGTCCACCTGGATCGCGAGGTGGTCAAAGCCGCTACCCACGTCGATGCGTGCGTTGGCGGGACGGTGGACCAGTTCGAGAGAGGCCGCCGGTTCGCCGGGGAACTTCAGGATGACGAGGCGAGTCCCGTCGCCGACTTCGACTCTGCCCAGCTCGATGTAGCCCAGCGCGGTGTAGAAACCGAGCGAGCGGTCCAGGTCGGTGACGCGGTAGGCGACGAAGAGCGTCTTCACGCGGCTTCCTCGGGTCGGCGCACCCGGTAGCGGAGGTGCGTGACGTCTCGATCGTCGAGTCGGCGGACGAGGTCGAGTTCGATGTGATCATTACCGAGGTGATCGAACAGCCGTCGGCCGCTTCCGAGGAGGACCTGAACCAGGTGGAGCTCCATCTCGTCGATCTGTCCGGCGCGGAGAAGCGCTTGGGCGGCCCCCGCCCCGTGGACCATGACCGGCCGGTCACCGGCTGCGGCGCGAGCCTGACGGGCGCAGTTCTCGACATCGGTGACGAAACGTGCGTGGCCGGGTGGCACGTCCCCGTCGTCCACCTGGTGGGTGAGCACGAAGATCGGCACACCGTCGTGATGGTCGCCCTGCCAGCGCTTGGCGAGTTCGAATGTCCGACGGCCGGAGATCACTGCGCCGGTCGCCATCGCTTCGCGGTAGACCTGTCCGCTGGGGCCGTCGGATTCCCTATCGTCGAGCCAGTTGAAAAGCCGTCCTCCGTCACGTCCGAGCTCCTGCCCAGGCCGATCGTCCGGACCGGCGATGTAGCCGTCGAGCGACATCGACATGTACAGCCGAATCGGATTGATCATGCTGATCTCCATCTCTCCGCTATGACACCGGGATCCGCCGCTTCCTGATTCGCCGACGGGGCGGGAAGGTCACAAGGAAGACTTCAGGTAACCGGCAAACTCATCGGTCTGACGCACCGACCCTGCTGCCGGGGCTCTGAGGGAGTAGTAGTCATGATCTGTGGATCAGTTGAGGTCGTTCAGGCTGCGTGGCCCTCGGAGCGTTCGACGAGGCGGCCGCGTTCGAAGCGGGCTCCAGCGCGGACGAGGGCGACGAGGTGGGGTGCGTTCACGGCCCGCCACCGTTGTTGGGCGGACTCGACGAGCTTGAAGACCATGGCGAGTGTGCGGCGCGGGAGCCGGCGCCTCGGGTGACCTTGGTCCGCAGGCGCACGGTGGAGAACGTGGACTCGATCGGATTCGTGGTCCGCAGGCTCGCGCCGGGGTCACCGAACGTGAGGCCGAGGTGCTCTCGGCTGTCGCGGAGCGGCTGCGTAACCGCGAGATCGCCGGCCGGCTGCACGTCTCGGTGCGGACGGTGGAGAGCCACGTCGCCGCGCTGCTGCGCAAGCTCGACGCTGCCGACCGGGCGGCACTGGCCGAGATGGGCGCAGAGCTCCGCCGGGCAGCCCGCGCCGGCACGGCTCTGCCTGCGCCGCTGACCAGCCTCGTCGGCCGGGAGAGCGAGACGAGCGAGATCGCAGCGTTGCTCGACGCCTATCGCCTGGTCACGCTCACCGGCCCGGCCGGGGTGGGCAAGACCCGGCTCGCGCTGCACATCGCCACCGCCCGCGCTGGCGCTTTCCGGGACGGTGCCCGGCTTGCCGACCTGGCACCGGTCGGGCCGGAACTTGCCGGCGACACCCTTGCGCGGGCGCTGGACGTCGTACCGCAGCCGGGATGGCCGCTACGCGACATCCTGCGTGAGGGGGCAGGCGAGATGGACTGCCTGCTGGTGGTGGACAACTGCGAGCACGTGGTCACCGAAGCCGCCGAGATTGTCGCCGGCCTGTTGGCCGCCGGCGGGCCGCTGAGGGTGGTCGCCACGAGCCGCGAACCGCTCGGCGTACCCGGTGAGGTCAGCTACCAGATGCAGCCGCTGCCGGTGCCCGCCCCGCGTGATTCCTCCCGGGCAGCCGCCGCCGTTAATTACGATGCCGTGCGCCTGTTCGCCGACCGCGCGGCGACCGCGTCACCGGGATTCACGCTCACCGACGCCGTCGCCCCGGCCGTGGCGGCGCTGTGCCAGCGGCTGGACGGGCTGCCGCTGGGGATCGAACTGGCCGCGGCCCGGATGCG
>WNGL01010698.1_pt2 | contig 13716 bp, 15 predicted proteins | sample 5400591 | NCBI WGS metagenome assembly WNGL01 (sample SAMN13153377, study PRJNA577476) | soil metagenome | isolation source: 80 cm soil or saprolite under Garry oak tree replicate 1 | place: USA:California | collected 2016-06-15
CGCTGACCTCCCCGGGCGCCGCGCAGGGTACGGGGCCGCCCCCCCGGCCTCAAGGCTGCTGCGCATCGCGCTGCGCGCGACGGCCCTGCGGGCCGGCCCTGACCCCGGAGACCACTGCGGCCCCTTGGGCAGGAAACGCAGACAGGCCCAGGCCTGCCCCACCCGGCGCGCGGCGCCCGGGGAGGTCAGCCTGCCCGGGCAGCCTGGCGTAGCCCGTCAGCCAGGAACCACAAGTCAAGATCACCATATCGGAAGTGTCCACGGTTCCAGGGGAATCGCCGAAGAGAATCTTGCTCGCAGCGCTGTCAGCCATCATCGGCGTGATCCTTTTCGCCGGAACCGGGCCTCGGCCAGCCCAGCCACATCCGCCGCAGCGGTGGCCGCGCACCACGACAACGGGCCCAAGCCCACCATCGTCCTGGTCCACGGCGCCTTCGCCGACGCCTTCGGCTGGGCCGGGGTCATCACACGGCTGGAAGACCGCGGCTACACCGTGCTGGCTCCGGCCAACCCGCTGCGCGGCGTCGCCACCGACTCCGCCTACATCGCCAGCGTCCTGGCCACCATCACCGGACCCATCGTCCTGGTCGGCCACTCCTATGGCGGCGAGGTCATCACCAACGCCGCCACCGGCAACCCCAACGTCACGGCCCTGGTCTACGTCGCCGCCTTCGCCCCCGATGCCGGCGAAACCGCCGGCGGCATCCTAACGAGGTTCCCCGGCAGCATGCTCACCCCGGCCAACCTCATCCTCCGGCCGTTCCCGCAGCCCGACGGCACCATGGGCGAGGACGCCTACATCAACCCCACCGTCTTCCGGGAGGCCTTCTGCGCCGACTGCTCCGCCAGCACCGCGGCCGTGATGGCCGCCACCCAGCGGCCCGGAGCGCTCGCGACCCTTAGCGAGCCCTCCGGCGTCCCCGCCTGGAAGACCATCCCCTCCTGGTACCTGGTCGCCAGCCAGGACCACGCGATCCCCCCCGCAGCCGAGCGCTTCATGGCCGCCCGGATGCACGCCCACACCGTCGAGATCAACTCATCCTTCCACTCGGGACGAAGACGTCGGCGCGGCGCTCGCCGGAGCCTGCCGCCGCGCCGGGGGTACTTCTCGGTCACCGCCCGGATGGACCCCGCCGTCAGGCGTGCCATCGCCACGATCCCCGACGATGCGTGGACGCCGATCCGCTACCCGCGGGCGATCTGGGACGACGAAGTGCTGGCCTGGGTGTCCGACGCCGAGGTCGCCGAGATCGGCTATACCGCGTTCGCCTCGAGGAAAGGCCAGGCCATCACCGCCCGGCTGATCGTCCGCCGGTCCGGGACCTGAACCCGAAGGCCGCTGCGGGCATGGACGAGCTGTTCCCGGTGTGGCGCTACCACCCGGTGTTCACCTACTCCCCGTTCACCATGCTGCAGGCGTTTCGCCAAGGCGCTGCCCTCGCCACGCGTCGACGACCAGGCCTGTGAGCTGCGGAGACGTCCCGTAGTTCAGTTAACACGCAGTGGTCGAGCAGGTATTCGCCGACTGGACCGGCGGGCCCCTGGCCCACCTGCCATATGTCGGGGAAGTTCGCGGCCAACGCCGCGTGGCTCACGCTGGCGGCCATCTCCGGCAACCTGCTCCGCGCCGCCAGGTGCCTGGCCTCCGGCTTCCATGCCAGGGCCCGCGGCGCGACGATCCGCAGCGATCGATCGACGTCGCTGCCCGCACCGCCCGCCGCGGCCGCGGCCGCCTCACCCTGCACCTGCCCGAATGCTGGCACCGCGAGCCCGGATGGCAAAGCCTGTTCGAGGCCGCATGCGGCCCGCCGCGGCCACCCCGTCCCATGTCCTCGACCCGGAAAGATCACCGCAAGGCCCGCAGAGGCGGGCGGCGGAACGTCACGCGCGCAATCACCTGGGAAACTCCCCCTGCAACGATCAGGCCGAAAACGATCTACCGCAATTCGTCGGTGGATCGAGGCTGATCCAGCGCACTCAGCGGCATGTCCGGACGTTCAGTCCCCGGATGCGGCCCCGTCCTGTTCGAGTGCACCGAGTTCAGGTCGACAGCCGGCGCCCAGCCGCCGGGCGGGTCAGGACTGCACGAAGGCCAGCAGGTCAGCGTTGATCGTCTGGGCCTGGGTGGTGGGCATGCCGTGCGGGAATCCTGGGTACGTCTTCAGCGTCCCGTTCTGCACCAGCCGCGCGGACAGCGGTCCGGAGTCGGCGTAGGGAACGATCTGGTCGTCGTCACCGTGCATCACCAGGACTGGCACCGTGATCTTCTTGAGGTCCTCGGTGAAATCGGTCTGGGAGAAGGCAACGATGCCGTCGTAGTGTGCCTTCGCTCCGCCCGTCATCCCCTGGCGCCACCAGTTCTCGATGATCGCTTCGGAGGATTCCACGCCGGGCCGGTTGAAGCCGTAGAAGGGGCCCGACGGCAGGGCCCGGTAGAACTCTGACCGGTTGGCGGCCAGTTGCGCCTGGAGGTCGTCGAAGACGCTCTTCGGCAGGCCGCCGGGGTTGGCGCCGGTCTGCACCATGAGCGGCGGCACCGAACTGATCAGTACCGCTTTCGCCACGCGGCTCTCACCGTGCCGGCCGATGTAGCGCACGACCTCGCCGCCACCGGTGGAGTGCCCGACGTGAACGGCGTCCTTCAGATCGAGATGGGCAGTCAGCGCCGCCAGGTCGTCGGCGTAGTGGTCCATGTCGTGACCGTCGCTGGTCTGCGTGGAGCGTCCGTGCCCGCGCCGGTCATGGGCGATGACGCGGTAGCCGTGCTGGAGGAAGAACAGCATCTGGGTGTCCCAGTCGTCGCCTGACAGCGGCCAGCCGTGGCTGAAGACGATCGGCTGGCCCGAGCCCCAGTCCTTGTAGAAGATTTCCGTGCCGTCGGTCGTCGTGATCGTGCCCATGCGACTGCCTCCGTTTGTCTCGCAGTGACGCCGAATCGTCCGTACCTGCAGCGTAACCATCTCTGTTTTCCGCGCCCCAGGCCACCTGGCTGCCGCCGTGGTGAACTTCGCGTGCGTACCACCCCGGCGGCGGGTCAGCAACCACACTGCCCTTCAATTCCGCCGCGTCAGGCACGTCGAACTGGGTACGCCATCTGTCCAAGTCCGCCTCGGTCATCGCGGACAGATGCCGGCTGGGCCGGACACGAGATGGACAAGCAGAGGACCGGCAGAGATCTTGACGTCTCCCAACAGGGAGCTTGTACGTTCTCGGCGGGGATGGGACAGCGATGTGCTGTGACCTGCGGCTCGCTGGGATTCTTGGGCTGTGGCATGAGGCCTGAGTCTCAGCCTGGTGGCGTATTCTTCGGCCGGTGAGGACGGCTGTGATCAGCGGGCCTCTCGGCGTTCGGCGGCGCGGATGGCGGCGATGATCTTTCTGCCGTAAGTGGTCGGCTGCTGGCCTCGGCTGAATCATGTGATCATGACCTGGTGGCACACCGGCGGATGCGCGATCCGCAGTTCAGGCAACAGCAGGTAGACGGCGTGCGGGCACCGCACATCGCGCCTGTCAATGCCCTGGTGGATGAGCTGATCGATCCCTCTGGCCGGGGCTGGGCTCCTTACGTGGCGCCCGTCTACGGCGGCGTGAAGGCGCGCGTCCTTTGCATCCAGCGATACCCCGACCCGAAGACCCACAGCCAGCATGGCGGCAGCGGGTTCTTGTGCCTGGAGAATGACGACGCCACCGCGGAGCGATTCGCCGCCCTGCTGGATGGTGCGGGCATGCCGTGGGTGAAACGCTGGCCTGGAACGCCTATCCCTGGTACATCAACCGCTCGCCGCGAGCGGCCGAACTGGAGGCCGGTGTTGAGCCGTTGCGGCGGCTACTTGGCCTCCTGGCAGGCTGCGGGTGGTAATGCTGCACGGAGGGTCAGCCCGGGACGGCTGGAGACGGCTGGCGCGACAGCATCCTGACCTGGTAGTCCGGCTCGAAGTTATACGCACCTATCACACCAGCAGCCAGGCATTCATCGGCCCGCCCGAGGTCCGGGCAGCACGCATGGCAGCGCTGAAAGAGGCGTTCGCGCGAGCCACCCGGATACTCCAAGAGCCAGACCCCCAGCCACTTCCGCAAGCGGATTCGGGGGCCGGTCGGCCGCCAGTGCGCCTCCGCCTCAGCGGCCCGGTCGCTGGGCTGCGGTGACGCGGGCATGGAGGCCGCCGGGGCCGTGATCCGCGCCAGGATGCCGGGAACTCGGACTCGGCGCGGCGGCGCTCATCGGGCACTCATTCGGTGGCATGCTCGCCGCCGAACTCGCCGCGGCCTACCCGGGCCGGTTTACCAGGCTGGCGCTCATCGCACCGCTCGGCTTGTGGCGCGACGACACCCCGGTCAGCAACTGGATGACCGTGCCATCCGGGCAACTCAGCGCCCTGTTCTTCGCCAACCCGGACAGCGAAGCCGCGCGGGCGATGTTCGCGACCCCCGATGACCAAGAGGCGGCCATCTCCGCAGGTGTAGGGCTCATCTGGGCGCTCGGCTGCACCGGCAAGTTCCTCTGGCCGCTGCCGGAGAAGGGGCTAGCCAAGCGGCTGCACCGGGTCTCGGCGCCGACCTTGATCATCTGGGGCGAGCACGATCATCTCATCCCGTCCGGTTACGCAAGCGAGTTCGCGCACCGTATCCCCGGCAGCCATGTCGTGCTGATCCCGGAGGCAGGTCACACACCGCAGCTTGAGCACCTCGACGCGACCTACGCCGCCGTCGCCTCGTTCTTGCGATGATCTGATCCGGCTCCGTTGCGGACCGGTTGCCGCGGCAATTCGTCCGGCTGCGGTCAGTTCTCCGAGGTCGCCGTGGCCGGGGCGGTGGCCGTCTCGTGTTGCGGCGGATTGTCGGTGGCTACGAGTGTCCTGGTGATCCGTCCGAGCAGCTGACGCAGCTCCGGGTTTCTTTCGGGTTCCCACCCTGTCATCAGGCGCTCGATCCCGGCCTCTCGGGCCTCGTCAAGCCGGGCGGCGGGCTGCTGGCCGACTGGGGTGAGCGCGACGCTGGCGCCGACCCGGGCATCGTCCCCGCCGGTGGGACTGATGGCGTCGGCGATGGTGACGTAGCCGGCCGTCACCAGCTCCGCCGTGCGCTCTTGGAGATCGGCGCCGGTGATGCCGAGCAGGCGGGCCAGCGCCGCCTCCGTGATCGGGGCGGTGTCGGCGACGCGGTAGAGCAGCCAGCAGCCGCGTGGGCTCACCTGCACCCCGGCTGCCGCGGCGAGGCGCCGGTAGACCTCGGCTCGGTGCTCGCGGCCCAGCAGCGTGAGCAGTGCGCGCTCCATTTCCTGTGCGGAGTCACGCGCTGCAGGGATGGCGGTGGGGTGCGGTGCTGTCCGCGCGGTCCACCGCCCGCGTGGTATCCCGCAGCGGCACTTCCTTCAGCAGGAACGCAGGCAGAAGGCCAGCGCGCCGACGGGCGCAGCGAACAGGAACACCGTGTGCAGCGCTTCGGCGTACCCGGTGATGTAGCCGACCCGGATCGCCGCGGGCAAGTGGTCGAGTACGGACGGGCTTGCCCCGGTGGACGCGCTGATCCCCTGGGCAGCGCAACCCCGTGCAGGGCGCGGGCGAGGTCCCCGGGGAGCACATTGGCGAAGATGGCGCCGAAGACCGCGGTGCCGAACGACCCGCCGATCGAACGGAAGAACGTGGCGCCCGACGTCGCGGCGCCCAGATCGGAATAGTCGACCGCGTTCTGCACCGCCAGGACCAGCACCTGCATCGACGGGCCGATGCCCACCCCGAGCACGAAGAGGTACAGCGATACGAGCCAGAAGCTCGTGGCGACGCCCATCAGCGACAGCAGGAACAGCCCGACCGTCATCACGGCCGTGCCCACGACCGGGAAGATCTTGTACCGGCCCCACTTGCTGACCAGCTGGCCTGTACCGATCGAGGTGAGCAGCAGCCCGGCCATCATCGGCAGCAGCCTCAGCCCCGACGCGGTCGGCGAGGTCCCCCGCACGACCTGCATGTACTGCGGCAGATAAGCGAGCGCGCCGAACATGGCGAAACCGATGACCAAACCGGCGGAGCTGGCGGAGCTGAAGACCCGGTTGGCGAACAGGTGCAGCGGCAAAACGGGCTCGGCCGCCCGCCGCTCCACGGCGACGAAGCCACCACCCTGACGACGGCGAGCACCCCGGACAAGATGATCGGGAGGGAGCCCCAGGCTACGTGGTGCCGCCGAGCGAGGTGAGCAGCACCAGGCAGGTCGCAGCCGCGCCGATGAGCACGGTGCCCGCGTAGTCGATGACGTGGCGGGCCGTGCTCAGCCGGCTGGGCAGCACCGCGGCGGTCACCGCCAGGGCGACCGCGCCGATGGGCAGGTTGATGTAAAAGACCCACCGCCAGGACAGGTTATCCACGAAGAGGCCGCCGGGCAGCGGCCCGAGCACGCTCGCGACCCCGAACGTGGCCCCGAAGATCCCCCCGGCCGCGGCGATCGGGCTGTCACCCTTCCGGGTGCACCAGATCGTGGCCGCCGCCGGAACGCCGTCGGCGGCTGGCCGGCCGCTCCTGGAGTTCCGGGCCTTCTGCGCCCGCCGGCGGCTGCCCGCTTCCTCGGCCCCGCAACTGGAGCGTGCCTGGGACGCCTGGCAGGCCGAGCGATACCGGCGCGGAAAATTGACCGGCGACCCGGCTACACCGGAAACACGTTCCGGCCACGCTAACGACCACCCCCGTGCCACCGCGCACACCAGGGCAGTTCAGGAAACTGGATGCCTTAGCGGTGCTGACGGGTCCGTCGTTACCAGCACCCCGTAAGGAAGCTCCCGGCCAGGGATTGTAGACGGTGCTGGCCAGGCCGACCATGAGCGGCGTGACCAGCGCCTGCCCGGCAGGCGCCTGAGTACCCGGTGCGGCCAGGCCGCCGTCCCTCAGGCTCCGGCGGTGTGGAACAGACGGCCGATCAGGAAGCCAATCGCGGCGGCGCCAAGCCCGATCACCACCATCTTCAGCCCGTTCTTCCGCCAGTCTCCGACCAGGGTCACCGACTCGTAGACGCCGACCCCGAACAGCACCAGGCCGCTCAGCACGATCGCCGTGATCAACGCCGTCGTTCGTGACAGCCAGGCAAAGGGCAGCAACGGGATCAGGTGGCCAATGAGAGTGGCGATCGTGATCACGACCGCGCTGCGGAGGATTTCTGGCGTTTGGACTGGCTGCAGGTGCAGTTCCTCGTCCATCATCGTGGCCAGCCAGCTCTCGCGGTTGGCGGTGATGGTGTCGACGACACGATCGAGCAGTTCTCCGGCGAAGCCCTTGGCGGCGTAAATGTCGCGGATTTCCTGCCGCTCGGCTTCGGGCGTAGCATCGATCTCGGCTGACTCCCGGGCTTGTTCGGCCTGGTAATAGTCGCGCTCGGACACCGCGGAGGTGTACCCGACCGCCCCCATGGAGATCGACTCGGTGATGGCCGCCGCGAAACCCGCCGCCAGCAGGACCGCCTTCGAGCCGCCGCCCGCGATGACGCCGAGAATGATGCCGAGGATGTTGACCAAGCCATCCTGACCACCCAAGATCACGTCGCGCAGCCAGTTGGTCTGGCGATGCTATTCGCGATGTTGCGGCTTGACCGGGCCGGCGGTACCGCCCGCGGCGCGGACGGCGCGGCCCAGCCGCGTCAGCGTCGCGCGCCGCTCGGCGTCGCCGTTCACCGAGCACCTCGCATGTCATCGATCGTATGTTGCCTCCGTTTCGGCGGGCTGCTGGCTGCCCCGGGCACGTGGTTGGATTGGGCTCTGGTCAGGCGGTGGTCGTTGACGGCCGGGGTCAGGGTCCTTCGAGACCGACGATGGAGATCTCATGCGGCGACACCGCGCCGCGCGGGTGCCGCGACATCTGGGCCGGGCCCGTGTTGGTGCCGCAGGTGAAGGTGACCACGCTGTAGCGGGCTAGCGGCTCCTTCAGCTTGGGGTCTGAGCCCTACAGCGGCCCGAACCGCCGCCACCACGGCACCCAGCGCGCCACCCGGGTCACGATGTCCAGCAGCGACACCTCCCGGCGCCGCTGGAGGAACCAGCCGTTCCAGCTCGACCGCCGAGGCGGCGCTTTCCTTGCCCTTGCGGCGCTTGAGGACCGGCCAGCCCGTCTCGGAATCGATCACCAGGTCGGCGTTGTCGGGGTAACCGGCATCGACGTCGACACTGGTTGTCTTCAGTCTGCCCTCGATCAGCTGCCGGAACGCCTTGGCCGAGGTCGGCAGGCCGGCCTCCAGGCAGCACCGGTCGATCAACGACTCGATCTCCTGCGCGGTCATCAGCTGGGACAGGAAATTGCTGTAGGAGTCGGCGCCCTTGACCGCGATGTCCCCGGTCTTCAGCTCCGAAGCCAGGTAGGAGAACACGCACGCCTCCAGATGGCGGCAGTTGAACATGTCCGGGTGCGCCTTGTCGTAACCAGCACCGAGGCGTCCGAGCTGGTCGCCTCCAACTCCAGATGATCGAGCAGGTCGAACATCGTCTTACGGTGCGTGGGCGCCAGCGGTCACAGCCGGGCTTGCGGCGGATGAGACGGGCTGCTGGGCTCACATGAAACGGCACGCCAAGGTCTCGGAGACCGGGAGAAACCGTGGGACGCGCCGCGCGAGTGACCTACTGATCGAAGACGCGCTCGATAACGGCGACGGTCCCGGCGGTTCCGGCGCGGAAGTAGCGGGCGGAGGTGTCCAGGGAGGCATGGCCCATGAGCGCTTGGACCTGGGTGAGGTCGGCGCCACCTTGACGGAGCCGTGTGGCGCAGCAGCTGCGGCCGCAGGCCGGGATGCCGGCGTCCGCCCCGAAGGCCAGGACGACCTGGGTATGCCGGAGTCGGTGAGTCGGCCACGCTGCCCGATCCACAGCGGCCCGTCACCGGTGCCGCGCTCATCCAGCCAGGCGGCCACCTGCGCCTGCACGGCAAAGGCGACGAGGTCGGTAAAGCCGTCGGCGTGGTCGGCCGCGCAAAGGACGTCAGGTTCATCCGCGGCAACGACCGCATCAGCCAGCTCGCCCAGCGGCCCGACCTGGCCGCCGAGATCGCACAGGCCAGCCGCGACATGGAAGACGCCGACCGCACCTACGCGATGGGCCTGGCCGCGCTACGGCAAGCCGCCGAACTGACCCAGGTCGAGCTGGCCAGGAGGATGGGCGTCACCCAGGCAGCGGGCCGCATGGAACAGCCTCACGACCTGTTCCTGTCCACCCTCAACGCCTACCTTGAGGCGGTAGGCGGACAGGCCTGCGTGATTGTCCGGTTGCAGACGGGCACGAAGCCGAACTTGACCTCTCCCAGCTCACCTGACCAGGAAAAGGGCTGAGCCAAGCGGCAGATTGAATGCCCGCCTGACAGCACAGCACCGATATGCGGGGGTGCCCCGGCCTGCCGGGGGGCAGCGCACCGGGTCGGCCCTGGTACACGCCAGGTACATGGCAGGTCTACCGAAGGTCAACGCCCAATCCGGCAGCGAGCCACCCTCCGGCCCCGGCCACCGCGGCTAGGGCGCCACGGGGTCAGCATCCACCAACCCGTAGCATCAGATTATCACATCTGATATTATGAGTCCATGGCGGGGAAGCTTTCGGACCACGGTCAGCCACAAGGACACTTTCTTGCCGATGCCAGCCCCGAACTGCTGGCCGTCCTGGAGTCCGCGCCGCGCTTGCAGCAAATGGTTCCTGACGCGGTTCTCGTAGGAGGGTCGGCTGCGGCCCTGTATGCAGGTCACCGGGACTCCTACGATCATGATCACGTTCTCGCGGACCTGCGGGACCGGTTCGACGTCGTACTCGAGGCTCTTGAATCCGAGGGCGAGTGGGTGACCAACCGGGTAGTCCCAGGAAAAATCATCCTCGGTCAACTGGGGGACATCGAGGCCGGCGTCCGTCAGATGATCCGCACCGGACCACTGGAAACTACGCAGGTCACGCTTCCGTCGAGACGTGCGCTGACGGTTCCCACGGCAGAGGAGACGCTTCGGATCAAGGGGTTCCTGATCGTGCGGCGCAACCAGACTCGCGACTACCTGGATGTCGCAGCCCTCGCCGATCGTTACGGCCTCCATGAGGCAGCCGGAGTTTTGGCGAGGATCGACGACTACTACGCGGAGCAGCACGGCGGGGGCCGAGGCGTTGCTGCGCAGCTAGTTCGCCAGCTCGCCGATCCTCGTCCGAAAGACTCATCCGTGACGAGCCAACTCGATGCCTACCGCAACCTAGCGTCCCGCTGGACCGACTGGGGCGAGGTGCGATCGGTATGCGGGCAACTGGCCGCCGATATGCTCGAAACAGAGCTGTAGCTCATGGCACTGGCATTCCGCAACCTGACCATTACGCCCGACGCTCCCGTTTCGGAGTGGCCGACCGAGGCCGTGCAGACCGCACTCGAACGAGGCGACCTCGCAGACTGGCACCGGATCGTCGTCGAAATAGGGGCCGATCCCTGGGGGAAGACCGCGCGGCAAGTGGAAGAGGTGCTCAGCTACTCACGCCCCTATGGCGTCGCCGAAGCCATGGAGGCAGCGTTGTCCCGCGCCCGTGAACGAGCCGAGGCAAACGAGCGCGCAGTGGTCGCCGCCGAAATCCGGGAAGCTGTCAAGCGTTCGGGACTGAGCCGGGCGGAACTCGCCTCCCGGATCGGGACCTCCGCCTCGCGGCTGTCCACCTATGCCTCTGGCAAAGTAACCCCCTCAGCCACCCTCATGCTCCGGATCCGCCATGTGGCCGACCGGCAATCGCACGATGAACGGTAATCACGAGGGCCGGGAGCCGGAAAGACTGGCGGGGAACGGTATCCGTACGCTGGTCCGTCGCACGGCGCGGATCGCCTAGGATGGCACCCTGATGCGCAAATAGAAGCCTTGGAGGATCGATGGGTGATGGCTGGGCTTGGGTTTCACTTGGCGCATACGGCTCGGCTATTTCTGCTGACGATCTTAGCAGGCAATGCCTGAAGGGAAGATTAACGGACAAAATGACATGCTGGCGTCTGTTGAATTTCCGGGCGTATCAGCAGGCGGGAATCTGCACAGCAAGCTCGAGGAATTGCAGGGTTATCTTGGGCGACACCGGGAGCGCCTACTCGCCATTCGCGAGAGAGCAGATTTCCAACTCCGTATCGGGTGGTCACCTATGAGTCCGCAGGAGAGTCTGGTCTTCCCAGCAAGTCTAATCTCAGGGCTCGCAGAACTTGGCGTTGACATTATGCTGGATGGCTACGGCAGCTGATAGTACTACAGCAGCAGGGTGAGATGTAGCTGGTTTCTTCGCTGGTAATGGCAGCGCTGGGCGATGGCCTGATGCCGACGTCGCCAGCGTGACCAGCGCTCGTGGTAGGCGTACGGGCGGGTGAGGCTGAGGGAGAGTACCCACTCCTTCCACTCTCAACATATAGCGCACCGGGGGGCTTGCGGCAAGACCCGGGTCGTGCCGCATAATCGCTGACCGAGGCCGGAACCTACGGAAACGGGGGTCGCGAAGTGCGTGTGTTGTTGTCGGCGTACGGGCCGCGAGGGCGCCGAACCTCTGGCGGGACTCGCGGTGCGGTCGCGGGCACTCGGCGTGCGGGTGTGCGCGCCGCCGGACTTCGCGGAGCGGCTGGCCGGTGCCGGCGTGCCGCTGGTGCCATTCGGCTAGTCGGCGCGCGATGGTGACCGGGGCGACGCCGCCGCCGGCGGCGGGCCTGCCCCGGCGCGCGGCCGAGCTGGTCGCCGCGCAGTCCGGCGCGGTCGCCGCGGCGGCCGAGGGATGTGACGCGCTCGTGGCGGCCGGCATGAGGAGTTCGCCGCGCGGTCGGTGACCGGCAAACTGGGCATCCGCTCCGTGTACGCGAGCTACCAGCCGGTCACCCTGCCGTCGCCGCACCGACCGCCCCAGCCGCGGCCGGGGCCATTCCGCCGGACGTGACCGGCAACCGGGTGCTGTGGGGCCTGGACGCCCAGAGCGTGAACGCGCTGTTCGGCGCGGCGTCAGCACCCACCAGGTTCGTCACGCCGGTCCAGGCGCCTGACCGCGCCCAATGGCTGCAAGCGACCTCAGATCGGAGCTGATGACGTGAACCCCCTGACTACCAGCGCGTTTGATCTTCCCGACCACCTCTCCCCCAAGGCCGACCCGACGCTGATCGCCGGCGACGAGCAGCACTTCGCGGCCATCGCGGAGAGCCTCGAGCAGTCGGTCGCCGACCTGTCCGACCGCCTCGATGCCGAGCGCAAGGCGCCCGGCGGCACAGGCCAGGAGGCGATGGACCGGGACATGGAGATCCACCGGCTGACCGCTCGCCTGCGCGCCCTGCGTCGCTTCGGTTTGGACCTGTGCCTCGGGCACATCGTCGCCGCAGACAACCCCGAGCCTGTGTACGTCGGGCGGCTTGGCCTCACCGACAACGCGGGTCGTCGGCTGCTGGTCGACTGGCGCTCCCCCGCGGCTGAGCCGTTCTTCGCAGCGACCCACGCCAACCCGACGGGTCTGGCCAGCCGCCGCAGGTATCGCTGGACCCGCGGCCGGATCAGCGACTACTGGGACGAGGTGTTCACCGCGGACGGGTTTGAAGGGCACGCCGCGCTCGACGACCAGTCCGCCTTCATCGCTAGCCTGGGCAGCAACCGGTCGGCCCGGATGCGAGACGTGCTCGGCACCATCCAGGCGGACCAGGACGCCATCATCCGCGCGGGATCCCGCGGCGCTCTCGTCGTCGACGGCGGCCCGGGTACGGGCAAGACCGTCGTCGCTCTGCACCGCTCCGCCTACCTCCTCTACTCCGACCCTCGCCTCGGTCACCGCCGGGGCGGCGTGCTGTTCGTCGGTCCGCACCAGCCCTACCTGGCCTACGTCGCCGACGTCCTCCCCAGCCTCGGCGAGGAGGGCGTGCAGACCTGCACCCTGCGGGATCTCGTCGCCGAGGGAGCCGCGGCAGCGATCGAGGCCGACCCGGACGTGGCCCTGCTGAAGTCGTCCGCGGACCTGGTGAAGGCGATCGAGGCGGCCGTCAGGTTCTACGAGGAGCCGCCCGCCAAGGGGATGACGGTCGAGACTCACTGGTCCGACATCTGGCTGAGCGCCGACGACTGGGCCGAGGCGTTCGAAGCACCAGAACCCGGTACCCCGCACAACGAAGCGCGCGACCAGATCTGGGAGGAGCTGCTCACGATCCTGGTGGACAAGCACGACGGCGACGTCCCGGCTGACCTGCTCCGCAAGTCGCTGCTGCAGAACAAACAGCTGATCAGGACCCTCAACCGCGCGTGGCCGCTGCTCGAAGCGGCTGACCTCGTCGGAGACCTGTGGTCGGTACCCGCCTACCTGCGGATGTGCGCTCCCTGGCTCAGCCCCGATGACGTTCAGCAGCTGCAGCGCGAGGACGCCCAGGCCTGGACGGTGTCCGACCTGCCGCTCCTGGACGCAGCACGGCAGCGGCTCGGCGACCCGGAGGCGTCACGACGCAAGCGCCGGCATAGCGCCTTTGTCGCCGCCGAACGCGAGCACATGGCCAACGTCATCGACGACCTGCTCGAGGCCGACGACGACGGTGAGGGCGCGGTGACGATGCTGCGCGGACAGGACCTGCAGGACACCCTGGTCGACGAGACCGCACTGCCCGGCACCGACCCGGACCTGCTCGCCGGCCCGTTCGCGCACATCGTCGTGGACGAGGCTCAGGAACTGACCGACGCAGAGTGGCAGATGCTGCTGCTCCGCTGCCCGTCCCGGAGCTTCACCATCGTCGGGGACCGCGCCCAGGCCAG
>WNGL01011002.1_pt1 | contig 13713 bp, 14 predicted proteins | sample 5400591 | NCBI WGS metagenome assembly WNGL01 (sample SAMN13153377, study PRJNA577476) | soil metagenome | isolation source: 80 cm soil or saprolite under Garry oak tree replicate 1 | place: USA:California | collected 2016-06-15
CTGTGGCTACGGGTGCTGGCGCGGACATCATGGGACCGGCAGTTCCATTGCTTGCCGAGGCCAAAGCGTCGGCGATTGGAGTGCTTGGTGCAGCGAAGTTCGAGGCCGAATTCGAGGCTGGCAAACAGTTGAGCCGCGATATGGCGGTGCGCCTCGCTCTCGGCGAAGCCACTCAAGACGAACTCGGGGCCGGAGACTCCGTTGCTCCGGGGCTACTTCCGAAACGGCAGGCGGAGGTCGCGCAGTTGATCGCCGAGGGTCTGAGCAACAGGCAGATCGGAGCGCGCCTGTTCATCTCTGAGGCCACCGTCGCAACCCACGTTCGCGGCATCATGAACAAGCTCGGCTTTAACTCGCGCGCTCAGATCGCGAGCTGGATGGCGTCCTCGAAGTAGTAAGTCTCTCATTGGGATCCGTCGCCGGGCCCCAAAACCCAACCTAAACTGGCGGCATGTCCCCCGCCAATCGATCCGGCATTGGCAAACTTCCGGCGGAGTCGACCAGCTTCGTCGGTCGGCGCCGGTTGCTGACCGAGGTGAAGGCCGCATTCGCTAACGCGCGCCTGCTCACCTTGGTCGGACCTGGCGGCGTAGGCAAAACCCGCCTCGCCCTACGTGCCGCCGCGGATCTCAGGAGGACCGTGCACGACGGCGCTTGGTTCATCGACCTTGCCGGTCTCGAAGATCCCCATCTGGTTCCTAAGGCCGTGATCACCGGCCTGGGCTTGGCAGACAAGTCTGGACAGTGGCCAACCTCGCTTCTGGTCACCCACCTGGTCTCTCGCGAAGCGCTTCTTGTCCTCGACAACTGCGAGCACCTTTTGGACGCCATCGCGGTGCTTGCCGACGTCGTATTGAAGGAGGCCGCCGGGGTTCGGCTGCTCGCCACCAGCCGCCAGCCGTTGGGTATCTCTGGCGAGCGCGTGCTTCAGGTTCCGCCGTTGACCCTGCCGGAAGAAGGCTTTGGCTCTGCGCAGTCGGAGGCCGTGGCTCTCTTCATGGCGCGGTCCGCGGATGCCGGAATCCAGCTCGATGACACAGCTGCCACCATGCAACTCGTCTCCGATCTCTGTCGCCACCTCGACGGCATGCCTCTGGCGCTGGAGCTCGCGGCGGTCCGTTTACGAACCATCGGACTGAAGGAGCTGATCGAAAGGCTGAGCGACCGTTTCGCGTTGCTCACTGGAGGCAGCCGGGCCGCTCTGCCGAGGCAGCAGACCCTGATGGCCACCATTGACTGGAGTCACGATCTGTTGAGCGGCCCGGAAGCTGCTGTTCTGCGCCGGCTTGCGGTGTTTCCTTCCGACTTTGGGCTCGATGCTGCTGAAGCAGTTGTGGCCGGAACAACCATCGACCAATCGTCAGTGCTCGAGCTCTTGTCCAGCCTGATTGAAAAGTCATTTGTGGCCCGAATGCCCGCCGCTGCAATCGCCCGCTACCGGCTGCATGAAACGATGCGCGAGTACGCGCTGCTAAAGCTGCGCGATGCAAGTGAGCAGGCCACGACGATGAAAGCCTTAGTCCGTTTCTACTCTGCCATGTGCAAGGTGGGAGAGGAGGCCGCGCAATCAGTCAACGTCGTCGAGTGGCTCAAACGAATGGATGGCGAGGCCGACAACGTGCGCGCCGCTCTCGCGCATTGCCTCCACGGTCCTGACCACGCTGTCGGCATGTCGATGGTCGGTTCGCTTCTTTGGTACTGGACCGCGCGCGCCACAAGTGAGGGTGCCTACTGGCTGGACCGATTCCTCGAGCGCCGAGAGGCCGACGATTCGGCCCTGGCACGTGCGCTCTACGCGCGAGGTTTCATGGCCATGACGCAGGGGGATTCGACCACTGCCCAGCCGCTCCTTGTCGAGTCTGAGGAGAAGGCGCGCGCGCTGCATGATGGGCCGCTGCTCGCTCGGATCCTTGCCGTGTCCGCGGGAGTCCGTGTAATGAGCGGCGACCTCGAAGGTGCTCGGTCCCAGCTGCGTGAGGCAAAGGTCCTGGCCAGCGCGCTTGATGATGCAGCTGCCGACGCAATGCTGGCCCTGACTGAAGCCTTTATAGCTCTCGGCGATACGGACCTACAAGCAGTAGGACGGGTTTACTCCGAATGGGCCGGCCGAGCCCGCGATCGCGGCGACATCCAAACCCTCAGCTACCTGATTTCGATGTACGGCTTCTCTCTCCTTCAGAACGGGCAACCCGAGACGGCCCTGCCGCTGTTCGGGGAAGCCCTAGCAATCGAGCGGCGCCTGGAGAACGGGGACATGATCCTTTACATGTTGGACGGGCTCGCCTGCGAGGCTGCCATGTCCGGTCGATCCCTGCGGGCCGCAAGACTCCTGGGTGCCGCGGAGAATCTGCAGGCCGAGACGGGCATCCGACTGATGCAGCACATGGAACCGCTTATCAAGCAGGCACGAGAAACCATTTCCGCCTCCCTGGGGCCCACAGCCCTGGAGTCTGAGATGCAAGCGGGGAAGCGGATGGTGAGGGACGAGGCGATCGCCTACGCACTCGAGGAGAAGAAGCCATCGAGAGTGGCGGGCCCGCCGACAAAGACGAGCACGATGCCGCTGAGCAAGCGGGAGCTCGAGATCGCCGAACTGGTATCGGAGGGCCTAAGCAACAAGGAGATCGCATCCCGCGTCTTCTTGTCCGAGCGGACTGTCGAGACGCACGTGTCCAACATCCTCGACAAGCTCGGAGTCAATTCCCGAGTCGAGATCTCCAGCTGGGTGGCGCGCGAACTGACGCCGACCTAGACGTCCACCACCTCGAGGACCCGCGCCGAAGGCAGCAGCGCGATCTCGAACAGGCGCAGGACGTCCTCGCGGCCGGCCGCCGTGACGATGCAAGTAAGCCGGCCGTCGTCCGGTATGTGGACCGCGCTCAAGATCTTCAGGCCAGGGCTGGTGCCGTCGACGCGCCGGCACGCCGCATCAAGGCTCTTGCGGATCCACGAAATGTCCGTCCCCGCTTCGACTCGCAGCCTCACCTCGGCAATGTAGTTCACAACGCCAGCTTGATCGAGGCGCCGTGCGGAGTCGTCGGTGCGAGTACGGGTTGACCACGTAGTCGATTACGTGGTCAGTCAGTACTGCCCCCGATGTCTGCGCCCTAGAGCGGGGCAGAAGATCACACCATCAAACAAAAGGAGTGCAGCTCATGATCGATACGAAACGGACGACCAACCACCACGCGCCGCCCGCTGTCTCAATCAGGACCAGTGTTCTGGGCGGGTCTCGGATGACGTATTCGAGGCTCATCGGGGCCCTGTTCCTGTTGGGCTTTCTCTCTTACGGAATCGGCTCGGGACTGGCGACCTCCTTGGTCGGCAGCTCCAACTTTCTCTCGACGATCGGCGCCAGTCAGACCCTCTTGATCACGGGCGCCTTTTTGATCTTCTTGAACACCGGCGTGGATGTGGGGAAGGGAGTTCTGTTTTTCCCAATCCTCGAGAAGCACAGCCAGAGAACCGCGCCTCTCCTTCTGATCGTTCCGCTGGCCAAGCACGCTGGTGAGCCCGGCGCGCAAACCCTCGGCTCGATCCTCGTCCAGACGAACTTCACCGCCTACCAAATGGGCGAGATGGTGCTCGGAGTTGGGGCCACATTGCTGTGCGTGCTGCTGTTTCGGACCCAGCTGATCCCACGCTGGCTGGCGATCTCGGGCTTAATCGGCTACCCGATTCTCGCGGCGGGGACGATCGCTGAAATCTTTGGCATCCACATCGGCCTGTATCTCACGATCCCAGGCTTCTTCTTTGAGGTCGTGATGCCGTTCTGGCTCATTTTCAAGGGCTTCAAGCCCGAGGTGTACCGATGAAAGCAATAGTTCAAGACAGGTACGGCAAACCCGAGGCTGTTCTCGGTCTTCAGGAAATCGCCAAGCCCGCGGTCAAGGACGGTGAGGTGCTGGTTCGCGTTCACGCGGCTTCCATACATGTGGGTGACTGGCTCGTTGTGACAGGCGTGCCGTACATCGCTCGTCCGGCCTACGGGAAGCCAAAAGGCCGTGTGCCGGGAACGGACGTAGCGGGAACGGTCGAGGCGGTCGGCAATGGCGTGACCGGCCTCCGGCCAGGCGATGAGGTATTCGGTTGGTGCACGGGCGCCTTCGCCGAGTACGCGTCCGCTCCTGCGGACCACTTCGTTCCGAAGCCGGCCAACCTCACCTTCCAGCAGGCCGCGGCCGTCGGCGTGTCTGCATCCACCGCTCTCCAGTTGCTACGCGACCAGGGCAAGATCAAGCCAGGTCAGAAGGTCTTGATCAATGGTGCCTCGGGCGGCATCGGTACATTCGCCGTGCAGATCGCCAAAGCGTTCGGCGCCGAGGTGACCGGCGTGTGTAGCACGCGGAACGTAGAGATGGTCCGCTCGATCGGCGCTGACCATGTCATCGATTACACACGTGAAGACTTCACCCGAAACGGGCACCGCTTCGACTTCATCCTCGACAACGTGGCGAACCATTCATTGTCAGACACCAGGCGCGTGCTCACCCCGAGCGGAAAGCTGCAGTCCAACAACGGAACGTCGGGCGGTCGTTGGTTCGGCACCATTGGTACCGTCCTCAAGTCGGCCACAGTGTCGTTGTTCGATCGCCGGCAGCTGGGTCCGGCCATCAAATTTGCCAACCGGGCGGACCTGCTCGTCCTGAAGGAGCTCACCGAAGCCGGCAAGATCACACCGGTCATCGACGCAACTTACGCGATGAGTGATACCGGTAAGGCGCTCGCTCATGTCGGAGAAGGACATGCGCGAGGAACGGTTGTCATCAGTGTCTGAAACAAATCTTATGGTCGGCAAGATCGTGCTGATCACGGGCGGAACCGGAGGAATTGGCAAGGCCACCGCGATCGGCCTTGCCCGCCTCGGGGCCCGGGTCGGCATCACCGGTCGCGACGTCGCGCGCACCGGACAGGTCGCGGCTGATATCCGGGCCGCGTCAGGAAACCCGGAAGTCGACGCATTCGCAGCGGACATGTCCTCCCAGGCCGAGGTCAGGCGGCTCGCCGTCGCCGTCCTCGAGACTTATCCGCGGCTCGACGTGCTCATCAACAACGTCGGCGGGTTCTGGGCACACCGCCATCCGACTGCCGACGGCCTGGAGCGCACATTCGCCCTCAACCACCTGGCCCCATTCCTGCTAACCAACCTGCTTCTCGATCGGCTTAAGGCAAGCGCACCGGCAAGGGTCGTCACAGTCTCCTCAGGCGCACAGTCGGCTGGCCGGATCGATTTCGACGACCTGCAGAGCGCTCACAACTACTCTGGACAGCGCGCCTACAGCCAGTCCAAGCTCGCCAACATCATGTTCACCAACGAGCTGGCCCGCGACTCGAGGGCACCGGCGTCACGGCAACTTCTGTGCACCCCGGCGTCGTGCGCACCAACTTCGGGGCTGAGGACCAGGCCTGGCTCATTACGTTCATCGGCCACGTCGTCCGCCCGTTTCTGAAGACCCCAGCCCAGGGTGCCCAGACATCGATCTTCTTGGCGTCATCACCCGACATGGACGGCGTCACCGGCCAGTTCTTCGCTAACCGCAAGCTGAAGATCGCCAACAAGGTCGCCTACGACACAGCCTTAACGGCCAGGCTCTGGCAGGTGAGCGCCGACCTGGTCGGCTTGACACCGTCGATCCCGTGATCTGCGGAGACAGTAAGTTCGACGTACCAGTACGCATTTAGTACGCAGTCGCTCTCAATCGCTAGGTGTCGTTAGGTGTCGTTTCGTATTCAGAATGGGTGAGTCGATCTCACTGACACAGAACCCGGCTTACAGTCCGCGCTGACTACTAGCCTCGCTCATCTGTCCAATCCCTGAGGAGACGACAGGGGTCGCAAGCATCCCCGCCGGATCACAGCCGTATCACGCATTCCCGGAACCGGACGGCTCCAGCGGGACACGCCAGGACGTGGGGCGAGGGCAATTTGCGTTCAGAAGGACCCTATCGGAGTCGGCGGGACACCCGAGGACAGGCGGCCGACACGGTTCGGGACCGTGAGGCCCCGGGTTCAAATCCCGGGCCCCCGACCATTTTTGGGTTCAAAATCGCCGTTTTCTGAGGCTGTCCGGAATCGACGGATCACAGCCGTGCACGCTGCCGAGCATGTAGTCCGGCGCCATCAGTTTCCGCATCTCGCGTCCCTGCATTTGGCGGTCCATCTTCATGTACCGCGCCGGACGGAGTCGAAGCGTCCCGACTCGAATATGTCTTGGAACAGCCCGACATCCACGAGCGTCTTCGACCTGCCTGAGTGCACTCTGCGCCTTCGGGCACCAGTTCGAGGATGAGGCGCCGGGCCTCTTCGCCCGTGTCGACGACGCGCGCGTCGATGTTGTTGGCGCGCAACGCCATCGTCACCTTCTCGATGATGGCCTCCGAGCCGGGGAGGTGAAGTCTGGGTTCCGGTTAGGCGCGAGTTCCGCTGTCACCGAGGTGGCTCAGCTACTTGCGGAGCCTGCCGTCTCGCTCTCCTTGGCTTCGACGAGCTCGCCCTCGATGTTGATCTTGACCTCGTTACTGACGATGAACTTGCCATCCAGCATCATTTCGAACTGCATACCGAAGTCCTTTCGGTTGATCTGGCCCTCAGCCGAGTAGCCGATCCGATGACCCATGTTTGGATCATTGAACTCGCCCAGGTTGACGACGTTGAGGGTTATCGGATGGGTGTTGCCCTTGATGGTCAGATCGCCGGTCAGCGTGTAGCGGTCTTTGCCGGCGGGTTTGATCTTGGTGCTTTTGAAGGTCATCGTCGGGTACTTCTCAACCTCCAGGAAGTTGGATGACCGCAGATCCTTGTCCCGCTGCTCGTTGTGAGTGTGCATGCTCGATGTATTGATAGTTGCCTCGACCGACGAGCGCTCAGGCTGGTCAGGGTGGATCTCACCCGTTGCCGTGACCTCGGCAAAGTGACCGCGTACGGTCATCATCCCGAGGTGCTTGGCCGAGAACTCGACCTGGGTGTGGTACGGGTCGAACTTCCAGATGCCCATCGGAGTACTCCTTTGTAAATACCGGGCTAAAAGGGGTAGGGCCCGAAGCGGCCCCAGGCGATGACGCCGGCGAGCACTCCCAGAACGGCGTTGAAGCCGACGTTCGGGTACTCGCGACGCTGGACGTGAAAGACGATCGCGCCCAACATGAGCACGACCAGCCCCGCCGCTGCCAGCGGGGTCAGCCACGTCAGGACGCGGAAGAGCGGTGGGATGACCAACGCCAGGCCCGCCAGTCCCTCGGCGATTCCAGCGAATAGCCGCAGGCTGGTGGGCATTTCGACGATGTACTTCATCCCGCCCGGCGACGGTCGGAGCATGACGAAGGCATGGAAGACGAAGAAGAGGCCGAGCAACACCTGCAGGACCCACAGAGCGATGTTCATCTACTGCCCACAAACCGATTCGGCACTCCATTTATTCGTGCACCAATCGATTGCGTGGCGCAAAGGTACACTGGCCCTCATGAGTGAAACGTTCGTCCCCGGCCTCCGCTACCCATCGCGCGCGCACGAGATGTGGGCCCTAGTAGTCGAGTCCTTTCGCGGTTGGGAGGAGCGCGTAAATGAGGCGGCGGCCGCCGTTGGATTGTCTCCAGTATCGGCTTGGGCCCTGGTCCAGCTCGACCCCGACAATCCGATCTCCCAGAAGGAGCTGGCGGCCCGCCTCCACTGCAATCCGTCCACGGTGGTAGATCCGACAGACCGCCTCGAAGACGCAGACCTCGTCATCCGCAAGGCTCATCCGGCGGACCGCCGTATCAACATCTTGATCGCCACAACTACGGGCAAGCAGGTGAGGGCGGAGCTGATCGACCGCATCTTCGAGCCGCCGGAGGCCTTTCGCCGATTGCCGGCCAAGGAGCAGACCCGGTTTCGTGATGTGATGCTGGCCGCGGTTACGGGGACTCGTCCGCCGCCCAGCTTAAGGAGCAGCCGGCGCAAAGCAATAAAGCGAACGGTCAGTTAGCCCTAGCGGACTCCAGCTCAGCAGCCTCCGGCGGTTCGGCGGGTTCGGGGATCGGCGATCCCGCGCCCAGCTCCGCGCCCGGTCGCTTTTTGGCTGCCAGCAACGGCACGGTCGGCATGAATAGCGAAACCACGAGCGAGATGAGGATCGCGACCGTGCCGATCAGGAACATCTCGTGCAGCGTGATCGCCAGGCCGGCCTTGACCGCCACGATCACCTGGTCGAAGAGAGGACGCGCCGCCGCGGGCACAGCCGCGCGGGCAGCCGCCAGGTTGGCGGGGTTGAAGATCTGCTGCGCGCTCTGCCCGCCCAGCTTGAAAGAGTTGGTGAAAGACGCGGGTAGGTTGAGGGCGGAGACCTGGCTCTGGATGTTCGGGCCCAGCCGGCTGGCCAGGATCGAACCGAAGATCGCGGTCGCGATCGTGCCGCCGACGTTGCGGAAGAACTGGATGTTGCTCGTCACGACGCCGAGGAACTTGCGGTCGACCGCGCTCTGCACGGCCTGGATGTAGAGGGGCATCGTCACACCGAGGCCGATACCGACGAAGACCAGCGAGGCGGTGACCTGGAGCTGCGTCGAGTGAACTGTGATTTCAGAAAGCAGGTACATCCCCACCGCAGTGACGGCCGCACCGACGGTGCCCAGGTACTGGTAGTGCTTGATGCGCACCATGAGCTGGCCGGTGGCGATGCTCGCGCCGATCAGGCCAAACATAAGGGGTGTGATCAGGGCACCTGAGTTCGTCGCGCTGATGCCGAGGACGCCCTGGTAGATCAGAGGCACGAAGATGATCGTGCCGAACATGCCGAAGGACATGATGAAACCGATCAGGATCGAGACGGCGTAGGCGCGGTTGCGGAAGAGGCCGATCGGGACGATCGGCTCCGCTGCTTGGTTCTCGTAAAAGACGAACGCGATCAAAATTAGGACGCCGCCGATCAGGGGCACGAGCGTTTGCCAACTGCCCCAACCGTTGGTCGTCGTGCTCGAAAGCGCGAGGAGGATGGGGGTCAAGCCCGCCGCCAGCAAGCCGGCGCCGGCGAAGTCGATGTTGCGCCAAGAAGCCTTGGTCCGGACGAAGGGCAGGAACATCGCCAGCAGTGCGATGCCAAGGACGCCGACGGGGACGTTGACGTAGAACACCCAGCGCCAGCCCCAGTTGTCGGTTATGAAGCCGCCGGCGGTCGGACCGACGATCGATGCGAGGCCGAACACGCCACCGAACACACCCTGCATCCGGGCGCGAGTCTGGGGAGTGAAGATGTCGGCGAGAACGGTGAAGACTGAGGCGAACAGCACGCCGCCAAAAAGGCCCTGCGCGCCGCGGAAGATTATCAGCTCGGTCATGTTCTGGCTGAGACCGCAGAGCCAGCTCATAGCCATGAAGCCGGCCATCCCAGCGAGGATGAAGGGCTTCCGGCCGAACAGGTCGCCTAGCTTGCCGGCGATCGGGACCGTGATCGTCGAGGTGAGCAGATATGCCGTGGTGACCCAGGCGTAGCGGTCGAACCCGTTCAGCTCGGCGATGATCCGTGGCATCGCGGTGCCGACGATGGTCTGGTCAAGGGCGGCCAGCAGGAGGGCCAGCATCACGCCGACCGTCACCAAGACCAGGCGCCTTCGTGGCATTTCTACTACGCCCGCGCTCTGCTCGGTCATGACTCTTGCGGATCGGCCGTTCTCGCTCACACCTTCTCCAGTTCCCTGTTCGCGGGCATGTTCTGAACCAGCTTCAGCAACAGGTGCCGTAGCTGTTTCAGCTCTTCCTCGGTGAAACCAGCGACCACTCCTTGGCGTGGGCCGCCCATTTCGTTCTTGATCTCGGAGAGCTTTTGCTTCCCGGCCGGCGCGAGCTTGACCCGCGTCGCGCGTCGGTCGTGAGGGTCGGGGATTCGCTCCACGAGCGCGTCCTTCTCGAGGTGGTCGACCAGCCCAGTGATGTTGCGCGGGCTGACATCCAGAGACTCGGCGAGGTCGCCTTGCGTCATCGAGTCGGTGAACCTCAGGCGCCAGAGAAGGCCCAACCGGCCCTCGCTGAGATCGTGGTGCTCGAGCCAGCGGTCCATCATCGTCCGCATACCGTGTGACGCCACGCGCAATGCGGCCAGTGCCTCGGTGGCGGCAACCTCGGCCTCTGGCACTTCTGGCTTAAGGTGGTCACGAACGCGGCGGTCGAAAAGGCAGCCGGTTTCGTCGCTCTCGATGAAGGACTCGTGCTTTCCAGGATTCATCTCTGAAGCACTTCAATATTACCTTCTTCAGATTTATTCCTGGTTGGTCGCGAACGGCCTCTTGTCGCAGGGTGGCAAGGGTTCAAAGACGCCTCGGTGGGCACGGGCGTAGCTTCGTGCACCTCCACGGACGCTCGGTCGCCCGCGCGCGAGTCGACTACGTTCATGAATCGCTGGCGACCGAAGTGATCCTTGGGCACCGGCGCCGAAATCGGTGGATGGCCGGCGACACGACAAGCGACGTGATCCGACGGCTGTCCGGCGTTGATGTCCACATCCTAAGGGTCGAATCGGAGGCTTCGTAAGAGACCGCGCCGGGGCACAGCCGGGGCACACATTCCCGGAACCGGGCGGTACTAGTAGGTCACGTGAGGACACGTTGGCAGCGGTATGGGAGATCAGGCGGACATGTGAGGAGCCGGCGGGACCCCTGAGGACACGCCACCGACACGGTTCGGGACCGTGAGGCCCCGGGTTCAAATCCCGGGCCCCCGACAAAAATCGTATTCGAAATCGACACTTTTGCCTGCTTCGCTACGCCGCCGGGGCACAGATTCTCCAGGAACTGATACGGCGACAGCCCCAGAAGATGGCTGCGGTCACGCGATCTGAACTTGTGCTTCACGCAACGGAGGCCAACGTGGGGCCTCATTTGTGGCGGTTCTGCAGGACCGTGAGCCACCCGGTTCAAAAATGGGAGGGGCGTAGGCACGCACAGGGCAGGACCGTGAGGCTCTGGACTGGCAGCGGTGACGGTGGCATCGACAGTCGAATCGACGCGCTGCTTTCGAATCGTGGTGAAGGCGACGGCTCGCGTGGATCAGACGTGACTCCTCGCCGTCGCCAGCCGGTCAAGCCAATCGTTGAGCAGCTGTCGCTCTGCAGGTGACGAACGCTGGGTGCCTCGGTGAGCAATGCCCGAAGCGCCACGGCGTGGACCGCAACCCGGTCAGCCGCCGGTGCCGCATCGGGTGATCCGTTTGGCGCCTCGGCAGACGCCGGAACCGTGACCGCGCTCGGTCATCGAGTTGGCCTTCGGGCTCGGTGTCGCCGTCCTGGTGCTGCTCGGACGGGGATTCGAGAACTCATCAGGGTCCCTTCTGGTGTGTTACCCGACCTGAGCCATGCATCTACGAGAGTGTCCGGTCCGAACAATGCTTTGGCGATGAAGGCGCTGGCCCCAGATCCCGCGATCCGGGGCGCGAAATCCTCCGGGTCGTAAGTGGAAAGAAGTAGGACGACCACCTCTGAATGCTCCGCCTTGATTCGGCGGCTTGCCTCGAGGCCGTCGATGCCAGGCAGGTTGACGTCCATCAGAACCAGGTCAGGGTGCAGGCGTCTCGCGGCCAGGATCGAGTCTTCGCCCGTCCCGGCCTCGCCCACTACCTCGAAGCCCTGCGTCACCGTCACGACCTCGTGCGCCGCAACGCGAAACGCCTTCTGGTCGTCGACGATCAACACCTTCACTGCCATGCCTCTATCGCAGGTTAGCCCGCGTGCCGCGCACGCCCAAGGGTGCCTGCACCACGCCGATTGGTGAGGCCACCCCTATCCTTGGCGCGATGCCGATCAGTGTGGTGGTGGCCGATGACAGCTTCATCGTCCGCGAAGGGATCCGGGAGCTTCTCGGGTCCGTCGACGAGTTCGAGGTTGTGGCGACGTGCTCTGACCTCGAGTCACTGCGTGCAGCGGTCGAGCAACATCGGCCCGACGTCGTCCTGACCGATATCAGGATGCCGCCTACCAACACCGATGAAGGCATACGTATGGCACAGGAGTTGCGAGAGAGGACGCCATCGATCGGCGTCGTGGTGCTCAGCCAGTACGCCGACGCCGAGTACGCATTGGCGCTTCTCGACAAGGGGGCCACCGGCCGCGCTTACCTGCTCAAGGAGCGCGTCTCGGATTTGGACCAGCTCGTCAACGCAATCCGCGAAGTCGCACGCGGCGGCTCTGTGATCGACGCCAAGGTGGTCGAGAACCTCATCGGCGCCCGGGCCAGGCACAGGCGCTCGGCGCTGGCCGATCTGACTCCACGGGAGCGCGAAGTCCTGGCCGCAGTAGCCGAGGGCAAGAACAATGCCGCGATCGCCGGCCACCTCCACCTCTCCGAGCGGGCGGTCGAGAAGCACATCAACTCGATTTTCTCCAAGCTTTCGCTGACCGAGGAACAGGCTGTGCATCGGCGGGTCAAGGCAACCCTCCTCTACTTGGCTGAAGAGCGGGAACCCGAAAGGCCGTGACGAGACCCAGACGGCCCTTGACGAGCGCCGGGCCGATCTGCTCGGCCTGAGGGGAGCGGCTCAACGCCGCGAAGGTTGCCTCGCTGAGAACGGTCTGGCCACCTGACGCAAACTGCTGGAGTCGCTGCGCGAGGTTGACAGCGTCGCCGACCAGCGAGTACTCCATCCGCTCTCTGCTGCCGATGAGCGCCGCGGCCACGAGTCCGGTCGATAGGCCGACGCCGAGCTCGAAGGGTGGCAGTCCCGCCGTCACCCATCGCCGGTTCATCTCCGACTGGGCACTATGCATGGCATTGGCGGCGCGGAGCGCGCAGTCGGCGTGCTCAGGCTGTGGCTCGGGCGCGCCGAATACCGCCATCACCGCGTCGCCCACAAACTGCATGACCGTGCCACGCTCGGCCAGGACCGCGTCGCTGGCGATGGTGCGATGCTCTTGCAACTGACCCGCAAGGCGACCGGGGTCAGAGACCTCAGCGATCGCCGAGTAGTCGCGCACATCGGACATAAGTACCGTGACGACCAGTCGCGCGGTCTCACCGATTTCCCGCCCGCCGCGGCGCACGCGGTCTGCGATGCCGCCGGGCAGCAGGCGGCTGAGAGTTTGTCCCTGCTCCTCGCGTTCGACGATGGCCGAGTGCAGCCCGCGTAGGTTGCGCAGCGCCGACTCGCCGCCTCGGCTCGCCTGATGCGCCAGCTTGAGGAAGAGTTGCTCGACCGAGCTCGCGGCGTCAGCAGCGGTGGTCCTGCGCGTCACCGCGATGGCCTTGATCGGCTTACCTTCGGCCACCATACGCAGCAGCTCCTCCTCAGCCGGCGACAACTCGCGGTCGTCGATCGGCCGTACGAGCGCCTCCACCACCTTCGGATCGAGCACCGAGCCCCCGCTGCTCACCGTACGGATGGCTCGTGCCAGCTGATCACCCTCCGCGACCCGGTCCTTGAGCAGATATGCGCAGCCAGCGGCGCCTTCGCTCAGCAGAGAGACGGCGTATTCGGGATCATCGAACTGAGAGAGGATCACGATCCCGGTGCCGGGGTGGCGCTTGCGTACGAGCCGAGCGGCATCGATACCCTCGCGCTGGAACGTTGGCGGCATGCGGATGTCGGTGACGATCACCTGTGGCGCGAGGGTCTCTGCGCCGGCGACCAACTCGTCGTAGTCGCCGGCCACGCCGACGACGTCCAGGTCATCCGTCACGCCCAGCAATGCGCGCAGCCCCTCGCGCACGATCAGACTGTCATCGGCCAGCAGCACGCTGATCCGTCCCATGGCGG
>WNGL01006545.1_pt1 | contig 13707 bp, 12 predicted proteins | sample 5400591 | NCBI WGS metagenome assembly WNGL01 (sample SAMN13153377, study PRJNA577476) | soil metagenome | isolation source: 80 cm soil or saprolite under Garry oak tree replicate 1 | place: USA:California | collected 2016-06-15
TCATGTGCGATGACATCGAGGCGACGGTGGAGGAGTTGCGGGCGAAAGGAGCGCAGTTCCGAGAAGGAATCGAGGAACGCGAGTATGGTCGCGTGATCATGATGATCGTGCCGGGCGCGGATGACATGCAGCTTTATCAGCCGACACACAAGCTCGCGTACAATCTCTAAGAGGCTCGGTGGCTGTTGGCCGGAAGAGGAAGCCGATAGCAATTACTCACAGCACAACTGTGCCGCGCAATATTTCCACCGCATAGCCGCCCACGCGGACGTCGGTAACGCGCTCTCCTTCGCGGGTTGCTCGGACATCCATTTCACTTGGACGACGGCACTCAATTCCCTGGCGGATCAACACCTGCTCATCGCTCTTTGCGACGCCGTGCTGGACCATCCAACTGGCAGCGCAGCCGGCGGCTGAGCCTGTGGCAGGATCTTCGCCGCCATAGAAAAACATTCGCGCTCGAGCTTCAAGCCCGCCTTCGCGCCGCTCGGGACAGAGAAAGTAGAAAAAGTTGGCGCCTGTATTCTTTAGAAATTCCTCCGCCTGCGCATAACTAAACTTCAGATTAGACAGCGTCTGTCGATTTCGGAATGGGACAATCGTAAAGGTCAATCCTGTCGAGACGGGCTGTATGGGCCATTCGGAAGAAATCTCGTCAACGGCGATTCCAATCACGCGAGCGACTTCTTCTCGCGAAAGTGGACTTCCGAATTCGGGATCGCGTTGGCGCATTTCACCGAAGACCTGGCCGTCCACTCGATCACGCCCGGCATTCTGCGAATTTGCAGTGAAGTGGACGGGAACTTTCCCGACTTTTAAATCGAGAGTAATCTGCGCCGGTTTCCTTTGATTGGGCTCCGACGCATACAAATACAGCGCTGTACCAAGTGTTGGATGCCCGGCAAAGGGCAACTCTTGCTCGACTGTGAAGATGCGGACTTTCTTTCCGTCACGCGCTTCAGTCGCGGCATCGCGCGGCAGAATGAAAGTCGTTTCCGAAAGATTCATCTCCCGCGCTAAAGCCTGCATCTCACCGTCATTCAATCCTCGACCGTCAGGAAAGATCGCCAGCGGATTACCCGCGAGCGCCGTTTGCGTGAATACATCAAGCTGAATGAATTCGTAAGTGTGCGCCCGCATGAGTCAGATTTGGATTGTGTTGAGTCCCGCGTAAGTTTCGCAGGTGACTGACGACGAGCAAGACGAACGGTTCTACCGCGATACCGAAGCCATCGCGTTTCCGAAACTGAACGATCATCAGCTTTCGCTGCTTGAACCCCTCGGACAGCGTCGTGTCGTGAAGCGTGGCGATCTCATCTTCAAGGCCGGGCAACGTGATCTCGGATTAGCAATTGTTTTGCGCGGCGAACTCGAAGCGTTCGAGACGCGCGACGGAACCGAATATAACTTGGCTAACGCGCGCGAGCGTGATTTCATGGGCGACGTATCGATGCTGCAGGGCACGTCGATCCTCGGTTCGTCGAGAGTCACGTCGGAAGAGGCCGAAATCCTCCTCATTCCGGCGGCCGAACTTCGGCGCGCACTGGCGGAAATTCCCGCCGTAAGCAAGACCATCGTCGATGCGTTGATTATGCGGCGCCGCCGAGTCAGCCGGTATCGCGAGTTTGCCGGATTGCGTGTGCTCGCTGTGCGCGGCGCGCGTGACGGACATCAACTCGACGATTTTCTGGACAAGAACCACATCCCGCATCGTCTGATTGAATTCGAGAGCGAGCAAGGCCAAGCCGTGAGCAACCGCCTTCATCTCACCACTCGCGATTTGCCGGTCCTAATTACTCCTGCCGGCGCTCCGTTGCGCCGGCCGTCGTTACGCGAAGTCGCTCAGGTTGCCGGTTTGCTTCGGCCGCTCGCGCTTCAGGACGAGACGGAGATTTTGTCGGATGTGACGATCGTAGGCGCGGGACCCGCCGGACTTGGTGCGGCGGTGTATGCGGCATCGGAAGGCTTGAAAACAGTTGTTCTGGAAAGTTACGCACCGGGCGGACAGGCCGGGTCCTCCTCGTTGATTGAGAATTTTTTCGGTTATCCGACCGGCATCAGCGGCGGCGATCTAACATGGCTCGCTCAGCTTCAGGCGTATCGATTCGGCGCGAAATTTTCCACTCCCTCGCAGGCTCTCGCGCTTAATTACAATCCGGACGGCGAATATCGCGCCTGCATTCAGCTCGAAGGCTGCGACGCCACTCTGCGAGCAAAAGCCGTCCTGATCGCGACCGGCGCCGACTATGGCCGGCTCGATGCCGAAAATCGCGAGCGATTCGAAGGAGTCGGTGTTTACTACGCCGCGACGGCGCTCGAAGGCCAGATTTGTCGAAACGAAACCGTCATCGTCGTCGGCAGCGGCAACTCGGCCGGCCAGGCAGCGATGTTCCTCTCCGACGGCGCGGCGAAAGTGTTGCTCGTCGTTCGCGGGAAAGATATTACGAGCAAAATGTCGGATTATCTTTCTCGCCGCGTGCAAGCACAGAAGAACGTCGACATCCTTTGCAACACTGAGATTCGACGAATGTCCGGCAATCAAAAACTCGAGGAAGTTGAAGTGGAGAACACAAAAACAGGCGAGCGACGCGTGATCAAAACTCCGGCCGTATTTTCAATGATTGGCGCCCGGCCTTGCACCGAGTGGTTGCCGCCGGAAATCGCGCGTGATGACAGAGGCTTCATCAAAACCGGAACTGCTGTCGCAGATGAACCAGCCTGGCGTTCACGCAAACATCAACCCACTCCAATGGAAACGAGTCTTCCAGGAATTTTTGCAGCCGGCGATGTGCGCTCCGGTTCAGTGAAACGCTGCGCCGCGGCCGTGGGCGAAGGCGGAATGGCCATCGCCGGAATCCACCTGAGCCTGGCGTCACGACGTAATGCGTGAGACGAGCGCGCGGCGAAGTCGCCGATCTGCTCGCGATCGCGCTCACGGTTGCTCTGCCGTTAGCAGAGCGAACGCGATCATTCCGGCAGAAAGCAGCGTGACCATCACGGTTACCAAAATCACAAGTCCACGATCGGCGCTCACTTTGCCGTGTTCGATGTCGCGATTTACCACATGATAGCGCCGGGCTGCCAGTATGGTCAGCGCGCCGCCGAGAATCATCATCGCCACGCCTATTGGCAGCGAAATTCCCCCGTGATGTACCGGCACCTGTGGTTGCCGTTGCGCCGACAATTCCCGCAACCACACACTGAATCTCGCTAACACAAAGCCAAGACTCATGACCGCTACGCTCGTTCTAATCCAGGCCAGAAAGGTCCGTTCATTGGCCAGGTATTCAGTGGCCCGTTTCGTTTCATCTATCGTCGCGCTTTGTTTTTGCTCTTGCATCTGCAGGTGTTTGAGAAAGTGCGAACCGCTGCTACGGGTGATGGAAACTAGACATTGCGCTGTCGATTAGTGCGGCAAATACTGCAGCCACGTGAGGCAAATATGCCGCCAGCAACGGATCATGACCAGCCACGTCAAAAGCAGGTTGCCAATGTAAGTTGCGAATGACAAGCAGCTTTGATTCTCATCGAAACAATTGCGCGCGCTCCGGAGCGAAATGAACTGAGCCTACAATGTCCGACCGAGGCTGTTCTCATCTCAACGCGATTGAATCGATCAAGCAACCGCAGCGCCGCGAATGTGAAGAATGCGTGAAGATCGGTGCGCGCTGGGTTCATCTGCGCACGTGCCAGACGTGTGGCGTTACGCTTTGTTGCGACAGCTCCCCAAATCAGCACGCCAGCAAACATGCGCGGGCAACCGCACATCCCGTGATCGCTTCCGCGCAACCGAGCGAGCGCTGGTTGTATTGCTATCCTGACGACGCGCTCGCGCAATATTAGGTTTGTCGCTGCTGACCGCCACAACTTCAACGGCAAACGCGTATAACTGAACAAACCGCAAATCGAAAAGGTAATTGGTAGGAGATTGGCGCAATTAGCATGTCCAGCAGGAAATCGCGTCCACAGAAGCGCCGCCGGCGTTCGATTATAGCTTTTGAGATGATTCGGCTTGACCGGACGGCAACCGAACCGCTCCATGAGCAGCTTTACCGGCAAATTCGCGACGAGCTGAAATCGGGCAGGTTCGGCGATGGCTCATCTCGACTTCCCTCCTCTCGGGCGCTGGCTACAGACCGCGGAATTTCAAGATCGACGGTTAGACTCGCGCTTTCAAAACTTCATGCCGAAGGTTACCTCCGCTCAAAGCCGGGCTCCGGAACATTCGTTGCCAACCTTCTCCCGGAAACTTTTTTGACTGCTGACCAACCGAAAACCTACGAACCAATCCGGCGCCCGATTCGCATCTCAGATCGCGTCAGAACAATTCCGGATGGACGCGTCGGAGATCAGTTTGACCTCGGGGCAACCGGCGCGGGAGGCGGCGTCTCCCTGGTCCCGAGCATTCCAGCGGTGGACGAATTTCCGATGGCTGCATGGGAACGTCTCAGAGCGCAGGTTCTCGCGAAAAAAGGCGTCAACCTGCTGCGCTATGCGTCAAATCGCGGCGACGCCGACCTGCGCAAGGCAATTGCAGCGTACCTGTGCGATTTCAGAGCAGCGCGCTGTCATCCGGACCAGATCGTAATCGTGGCTGGTATGCAGCAGGCGATGTTGGGTCAGCGCATTGGCAATGCTGAATCCGGGTCAAGTCGCGTGGATCGAAGATCCCTGTTATCAGCAGACCCGAAGGGTTCTTGCTTTGGCCGGCATAAAGATAATTCCCAAGCCGCTCGACAACGAAGGGATTGTGATTGCGCGATCGCCAAAAGAAACACTGCCGAGGATCATTTACGTGACGCCCTCTCACCAATTTCCTCTCGGCGTTACCATGAGTTTGCAGCGTCGAACCGGCTTGCTCGATTTCGCGCGTGCTCACAACGCATTTATTTTCGAGGATGACTACGACGCAGAATTCCGTTTTGCCGGGCCACCACTCCCATCGTTGCAAGGGATCGACAACGCCAGTCGAGTGATTTACGCAGGAACGGTTAGCAAGATTCTTTGCCCCTCTTTGCGTCTGGGCTACATCGTTGCGCCAGAGCCGTTGGTCGATTCATTGGTCAAGATCCGCAGTGCGATGGATCAACACTCCTCGCCAATCGACCAGGCGACACTGGCGCGTTTCATCAGCGAGGGCTTTTTCCTGAGTCACATCAAACGGATGCGAAAAATCTATGCCGAGCGACGCGATTTCTTCATCAAACAATTTAATGAGCTGCTCGGTGACCATTTCACTTTGCAGGTTCCTGAAGCGGGACTGAACATCGTCGCCTGGCTGAAGCGCGAGGAAGAATTTCCAATGATCAGGCGTACCACAGTCGATATCGGAGTGAGGCCGTCGGCGCTCTCATTTTTTTGCATCCAAGCGAAGCTAAAACCAGCGTTCGTTTTCGGATTCGCCGCCTGGACACCGACACAGATTCGGGAAAGCCTTGTTAAACTCGCATCGGCACTCAGGGATCGCGGGAGGAATCTAAATTACGGCCGCCAGTCGCGATAAGCGTCGTGCGCGCCGAGGGCAAGACTGGTTCGGGCTTTGCTATGCCTGTCGATCTGTTGGGCCAGCCACTGAAACCATTCCCAATTTTTTTGCGAGCCTGAGCGCTCACGTTCGTATTCGACGTAGCCATGCAATTTGCGCCAGGCGACTCGCACTGTGCCGCCCAGCAGCTCGTCGACTACGTTCAACGGAACCATGCGCGCAAACACCGCATACCCAAGAGACTCGAGAATGCAAGCTATGGACTGGGCGGCTTGAAAAAGGCGCGGATCAGCTTCGATTTGTGAGGGCGTCGTACCCTCAGCAATTGCCTGCACGAGGGTCATCGATTGCATCCATGCCGGCGTCAAAATCGCCTGGACAGCTACGAAGGCTGCGCGTTCCTCTCGTTCCTTGCGCGTGCGCCGCATCTCAATCAATCCGAAAACGACAGCCGTCAATACCGTGAGGGCCGTTGCAATGTTTGCAACCGTCGAAAGATCCACCGCAGCAATTTGCTCAAACGCGGCGTTTCATGTCACGCAAATTTGGTCTTGCGTGCAATGTGCTTAAAGGACACGAAAAAGCCGCAGGGTTCGCGGGAACCCTGCGGCTGGTATCTCGTAATATCCCAGGTCGGGGTTTGACTCAGTCTATAACCACGACGTGATCAATCATTCGCAAATCACCCATGTCTGCGTAATAAACGCGCACGCGCGTGCCGGGTTTGATCGCTGTTTGGACGATTTCCCCTGCCTTGTTCAGAACGTGACCACGCCCGTTGAGAACATAACGGCCCGCGTAATTCGAACGATCCTCGCGAACAACGAGCGTTTTGGCAGGCTGATAACTGGCAGCCGCGCCTTCTTCAGTCGTCGTTCTGATGATTGTTCCGGTCACCTGTACCGGTTCTGTTGTAGTTGTTCCTTGTTTTTTATCCGTCGCACTCGGCTGGGCGAATGCCAGCAGTGCAATCAGCACACAGCCGAGAGTGAGTATTATTTTTTTCATGTTCGCCTCCTCTTGTTAATGCATTTTCTGCTGAGCAAACTTCTGGAGCTGGTGAGGATGGAACAAGAGCCACTTCGCGTGTTTCCCACAGCCCACTTTTCATCGGCGCTAGCGCGGTGCGATGCTCTCAAAAAGCGCGACCTTGCCCACGCAAATTTACTCGTAGGTCCCTGGAATTAGACGCTATGTACGGGAGCAGTAAGCGGTGTACTCATCTCCGCAAATGTAACCAGTTCGTTGCTAGCTTTTAGTTCATCACCGTGGAAAGTTACTGCCTATACTCAAGAGCGCCGCATGCCTGCTGAAACAAAACGCAATCTTCAGCTGGAAATTGGCCACGTGTTGTTCATTGACATGGTGGGTTATTCACAGTTGTCGAACAACGAGCAGAGCAAATTGCTCAGTGAACTGAACGCAGTCGTACGCGGAGCAGAGCGTTTCCGTCTGGCGGAAGCCGAGGGCACGTTAGTGCGATTGCCCACAGGGGATGGAATGGCGCTTATTTTTCGCCACAGTCCGGAAGAGCCCGCCCGCTGCGCTTTGGAAATTAGTCAGGGCTTAAAGACTCATCCTGAATTGTGCGTGCGGATGGGTATTCATAGTGGTCCGGTCAACCAAGTCGCCGATGTCAACGAACGCGCGAATATTGCCGGCGCGGGAATCAACATCGCGCAGCGGGTAATGAATTGCGGCGATGCCGGACACATCCTTCTTTCAAAGCACGTCGCCGAAGATTTGCAGCATTATTCCGAATGGCGCCCATACCTCCACGATATCGGCCAGTGCGAAGCGAAACACGGGGAAGTAATCTCCATCGTCAACCTCTATACCAGCGAACTGGGTAATCCGGAGTCGCCGCGCTTAAAGCGACCCCAGAGTGAAGTACGCAGGCGACGCAGAAACGCGTTGTTGTTTGCCGGGGCGAGCCTGGTCGTCTTGGCCGCAATCGGACTCCTTCTCTTGCCTCGCGCGTCAGCACGCAAAATCGACAAGTCAATCGCGGTGCTGCCATTCCAAAATCTTAGCGACGAAAAGGAGAACGCATTTTTCGCCGACGGCATACAGGACGATATCCTGACCAATCTTTCCAAAATCGGTGATTTGAAAGTGATCTCGCGGATGTCAGTCATGTCGTATCGCGGCGACGGCGTGCGCAATGCCCGTGAAATCGGAAAAGCCCTCGGCGTAGCCTCGCTTCTGGAAGGCAGCGTCCGCCGGATTGGCAATCGCGTCCGGGTCAGCGTGCAGTTGATCAACGCGAACAATGACGAGCATATCTGGGCAGAAGATTACGACCGCGATTTGACCGATGTTTTTGCGATTCAAACCGACCTCGCACAAAAAATCGCCTCGTCTCTGCAAGCAAAGCTCTCGCCGAACGAAAAAGCGCGGCTTGATCGCCGGCCCACACAAAATTCTGATGCGTATTTGCTCTATCTTCAGGCGCACGACTACGCCAGCAGAATGGACGATATTCACGGCGCGCAGGCGAAGGCGGTGCCACTTTTTGAGCAAGCTATCAAGCTGGACCCGAACTTTGCTTTGGCGTATGCAGATCTTTCAATCGCGCAGAGTTGGCTGTATCACAGCTCCGATCCCCTGCCAGCGTGGCGTGAGAAAGCGCGTCTCAACGCGGACGAAGCGCTGCGATTGCAACCGGACCTGCCGGAAGGGCGTCTCGCACTCGGATTCTCGTACTATTACGGCGACCGCGATTACGAGCGCGCTCTCGCAGAATTTGAAACTGCCAGGCGCGGACTGCCCAACGAGGCTCAGGCCTATTTGGCCATTGGCTCAATTCAGCGACGTCAGGGAAAATGGGACGAATCAAATGCAAATTTAGAAAAAGCGGCCGCGCTCGATCCGAAAAACATAAGTATTCTGGCTAACCTCGGTTTCAGTTACATTGCCTTGCGTAACTTCGAGGCGGCGGACAAGACTATCGATCGCGCGATCGCCATACAGCCTAACTCATTCGAGACGGTCGGATTGAAAAGTCTGTCGGCGGCAACGAGAGGTGATCTTGAGCTTGCCGAAAAACAATTATCTTCCCTCGGCGATACCGATCCGAATGGGGTGATAACGTGGATGCGGTTTTGGGTCCTTATTTTGCAGCACCGGTTCTCTGAAGCACTCGCCATTGCTCAAAAATTCACTGGCGAGGTATTGCATACTGAATCAACGGCGCCTGACCCGAAGAGTTGGTTAACAGGCGTCGCTCATTTCCTGCAAGGCGATAAGGAGACTGCGCAGACCGAGTTCGCGCAGGCACTCGTCATGTCGGAAAAGTTGCTAAACGAAGCGCCGCAAGATCCCGCGAGACACGCGCAGCATGGTCTTATCCTCGCGGCATTGGGCCGAAAAGAGGAGGCAATCGCTGAAGGTAAGCGCGCTGTCGAATTGCTACCGGAATCTCAGGACGCTTTTGATGGGCCGCAAGCCACTGCCACGCTGGCCAAAATTTATGCGTGGACTGGGGAGTTTGATGAAGCATTTCGCCTGCTCGATCATCTGGTTAAAATTCCAAACGGCGTCGCGGTCCCGATTCTCAAACTCGATCCAGAGTGGGACCCGTTGCGCAAAGATCCCCGCTTCCAAGCGTTGATCGAGAAGTACGCAGCCAAGGGCTAGCGCAACGTTTAGGCTAAACATGAAAACAGTCCACGGATTGTTATTGCAGGAACTTTTCCAATTCCGAGGCTATGCCCTTCCAACCGGCCTCGAAATTTTTCCGCGCGTAAGCTGGAGTTTTTGGAAACGTTTCCAATCCTTCGTGCGTAAGTCGCAATTTCGTTTTGTCGCCGTCTGGCAACAATTCAAAGGTCACTAACGAGTCCCCCGGTTCGCCTTTATAGCGCCAGGTGTAAGCGATTTTCTGTTGGGGAATCACTTCCGTCACTTTGCAAAGATGATGATAAGTGTTGCCTTCGTGCTCGACGACGAACTCGAATTCGAAACCGACTTCCGGTTTGAATTCCTTCAAATCGAAATACCATTGCCGCATTTCGTCCGCGTCGGTGAATGCTCGCCAAACTCTCGCGACGGGCGCATTAAAGCTTCTTTCCACAATAACTGTACCCGTAACATCGCTCTTGGTTTTCATGATCTTTCTTTGGTTTTCGGTTTTATTTTTGTGCTGCTTGTTTTCTGTAAATACTTGGCAAGTTGATCGAACGAGCCCTCCCAGAATTTTCGATACTCTTCGACCCATTTGGCTGCTTGTTTGAGCGGCGTCGCCTCCAATTGCATTTCATGCACCCGACCGTAGCGGCGGCGACGAAGCAGTCCTGCTTTCTCCAAAACCCTTAGGTGTTTCGATACCGCCGGCAGCGACATGGCATGCGGTCTAGCCAGATGCGTGACGCGACTGGAACCACGGGCCAGGTGCGCGAGAATGCGCCGCCGGGTGGGGTCGGCCAGGGCGGCGAAGGTTCGGTTCAGTGTGGCGGCGGAATATTTAACCATATGGTTAACTATTTAACAACGCCATTTCGGATGTGCAAATACTTTTTTATGATACAGCCATCAGTGTGTGGGCAGTTCTTCAAGAACCTTGTGACGAGAACGTAATTCGAGCCGGGCCGGACACAGCGCCATGTTCGAAAGCGCGCGGCCGCTGGATTCTCGCCGCAACCATTCTCGCTTCGAGCATGGCATTTATCGATGGAACAGTTGTGAACGTGGCGTTGCCCGCGCTGCAGACAAATCTCAACGCCACTGCCGTGGATGTGCAATGGGTGATCGAGTCTTACGCGCTTCTGCTCTCTGCATTGTTGCTCGTCGGGGGCTCGTTGGGCGATCATTACGGACGGCGCCGCATCTTTTTGCTCGGCGTTGCAATTTTCGCCATTGCATCAGGCGCATGCGGTCTTGCCGGGAACATTCGTCAATTGATCGGAGCCCGCGCGATTCAAGGATTCGGCGCAGCACTTCTTGTCCCGGGCAGTCTTGCCATCATCAGCAATTCTTTCTCCGAGAAGGAACGCGGACGCGCAATAGGAGTGTGGTCAGGCTTCAGCGCGATGACCACCGCAATTGGGCCAGTTCTCGGCGGCTGGCTGATCGAGCACGTTTCCTGGCGAGCTGTGTTTTTCATTAATCTTCCGCTCGCGCTTGTTGTGATATTAATCTCGAACCGTCACATCGCGGAAACGCGCGACAGAGGAAGCACTCGCATCGACTGGTTCGGCGCGATTTTGGCAGCATTCGGTTTGGGTGCGCTCGTGTACGGATTGATCGAATCCTCGCAAACCGGTTTTAACGATCGCTCAGTGACCGGGCCGTTGACGGCAGGCGTTGTCGTTTTGATTTTGTTTTTGTTCGCCGAATCGCGTCTTTCGCAGCCAATGTTGCCGCTGACGCTGTTTCGTTCGCGGACTTTTGCCGGAACCAATCTCTTAACGTTTCTGCTTTATGCTGCGCTGGGCGGAACACTTTTCTTTCTGCCGCTAAATTTGATTCAGGTTCAGCGGTACTCGCCGACTGCCGCTGGCGCCGCGCTGTTGCCGTTCATACTGATCATGTCTTTGCTTTCGCGTTGGTCGGGCGGACTCGTTACCCGTTACGGTCCGAAGTTGACGCTTGTCGTTGGTCCTGTCGTGACGGCTCTGGGTTATTTGCTCTTCCTGCTACCGAAAATCGGCGGCAATTATTGGACAGACTTTTTCCCGGCAGTCGTTGTTCTGGGTTTAGGTATGGCCATCACCGTGGCGCCGCTCACCACGACCGTGATGAGTTCGATCCCGCAACACCGCGCGGGGGTTGCCTCCGGAGTGAACAACGCCGTCGCGCGAACGGCGAGTCTCGTGGCGATTGCCGTTCTTGGAGTCGTAATGCTGCACGTGTTCAAAGCCAATCTGGATCACAGATTGATGAGCACGAATTTGCCACGTTCAGCGGCGCAGTCCGTACAAACTCAGTCGACCAAGCTTGCGGCCATCGATATTCCGAAAAACGTCGATTCCGAAACGCAACAACTGATCCGTCGTGCGATCGACGAATCTTTTGTGTCTGGATTTCGATTCGTCATGGCGATCGGCGCCACACTCGCCGCCGCGAGCGCGCTCACTGCGCTGTTTTGGATCGGAGAAACGCCGCGCGTGCGCGCCGGCCAGGTAAGCTAAGCTACGCGCTGCTGGGGGTGATGCCGACCATTCGATTGTCATTCTGAAACGGCTGCTGTGAGCGCTCGAAGCGCGCGGCAATGGGGTGAAGCAATCGGAATCGAGTCAAGCGAGCGAAGTGGGAACCAGCGCTGGCGGTTCGTCGCGACTTCGCACAATCGCAGGCGATAGACGCGCAGTGTCACACGGTGATGTGTGAATGGAAAGATGGCCGTGTAAACCGGATGCTGTAAACTTGATTGCTTACAGGAGCCAGGTTTCAGCGGCGGCAGGATCCACATGCCGCGCCAGCGACTGGATGATTGTTCGAGCAGAATCTTGCCCCGACGTAACACAAACGCGTGCTTTTCGATGAGTCGCTTTGTGGGCGCAGGAGATTTCCTGACCGGCAAAAGTTGCGGATTTTTCGCGCCGCAGAATTTCTTTACCGGGCAAATGGCGCATTTGGGTTCGTGGGCAACGCAGACGAGCGCGCCGAGATCGATCAGTGCGGAGTTATAAACGCGTGTGCTGGATTTTGGAACGAGCACCGCTGCGTATCGCCAGAGCGTTTTGCGGGCCGCGCCAGAATCGATGGGTTTTCGAAAATCGAATAGCCGCGTTAGGACGCGAGCAGTATTTGCTTCAACGATTGGTGTTGGTTGATCGAAGGCGAAGCTGGCGACGGCGTGCGCGGTGTATTTCCCGATCCCTGGAAGATCCTGCATTTGCTCAACTGATCGCGGGAAGCGTCCGCGGTATCGATCTACGACGGTGCTTGCGGTGGCGTGAAGATTTCGCGCGCGAACGTAGTAGCCGAGTCCTTGCCACGCGCGGAGCACGTCGTTTTCACAAGCGGCAGCCAGCGAGGCAAAATCCGGGAAGCGGCGGAGCCACTCGTGGTAATAAGGAATGACAGCGGCGACCTGAGTTTGCTGGAGCATGAATTCGGAAACCAGGATGGCGTAAGGATCGCGCGTTTGTCGCCAAGGGAGGTCGCGGCCGTGGCGGCGAAACCAGCGGAGAAGGTAACTTCGAAACGCGCGAAGGTTTTGTGGCGATGTCACGGTTCGGGAGCGAACGTCCAACGTCCAGCGCTCAACGTCCAACCTTCAGTTCAGAAGATGATTGAACATTGAGCGTTGAGCGGTGAGCGTTGAGCGTTGAATTCGTACACTCACGCGCTGACGAACGAGCAGACAACAAAACTGCGTGCGCTGCTTGAAGAGCTCGGGTTCGACTTTTCACCGAAGCAATACACACTTTTCTTCGCGCAGAAAAACAAGTTGAGCGTGGCCGTTTACGAAAAAGGACCAAAGGTGCTGGTTCAGGGCCGGGATGTGGAGGAGTTCGTGCAGTTCGAGCTGGAACCAAAAATCCTGGGCGAAGCAAAGCTGGGATATGAGGAGGTGCATTCGCCAGAGATGTTCGAGGCGCACTTCGGCGTGGATGAGAGCGGGAAGGGCGATTTCTTCGGGCCGCTGGTAATATCTGGTGTTTATGTTGACCGCGGCATCGGTCGCAAACTTCTTGATGCTGGCGTAGTGGACAGTAAACGGATCGGCTCTGACACCCGGATTCGCGCACTGGCCGACACGATTCGGAAAAGTTCGTTAGGTCTTGTGGAAACAGTTTTGATCGGACCGGCGAAATACAACGAGCTCTACGAGAAATTTGGTAATTTGAACAAACTGCTTGGTTGGGGACACGCGCGGGTGATTGAGAATTTGCTGGCGAAAAAACCGGCGTGCCCGCGGTCGTTGTCGGACCAGTTTGCGGATGCGCGGGTGATTAGCGCGTCCTTGCTGAAGCACGGCCGCAAGATCGCCATCGAACAGCGCCCACGGGCGGAATCGGACATTGCGGTAGCAGCAGCATCGATCGTGGCGCGAGAGGCATTCATCAATTGGCTTGAACGCAAAAGCAAAGAGCTCGGTATACGATTAGAGCGCGGAGTATCGCCAAGCGTAAAAGACACTGCCAGAAAGCTCGTGGAAATGAACGGGCCGGACGCATTGCGCGAAGTGGCAAAGGTGCATTTCCGCACCGCGCACGAGATCGCGCCGAACGATTATCCTGCCCCGCCGCCCCGTGAAAATTGGCAAAGCCGAA
>WNGL01006546.1_pt1 | contig 13705 bp, 15 predicted proteins | sample 5400591 | NCBI WGS metagenome assembly WNGL01 (sample SAMN13153377, study PRJNA577476) | soil metagenome | isolation source: 80 cm soil or saprolite under Garry oak tree replicate 1 | place: USA:California | collected 2016-06-15
CGGAACGTTCCGTCACGATGGTCCACTGGGCGATGATCGACAACATGAGCCGGCGGCTTACCGGAGAAAGCACCCTAACCTGGCGAGACACCTCCGCCGAAACCGGCGAACCAACACCGGTGTAGCTCAGACGCCCTCTTAGGCCGGGCCACGCCGGACCCAGCCCAAGGACTGATGGGTTTAATCCTGCTGCCGGCCGTCGCGAACGCCTCGCCAAGATAGTGCCCAAGCCGTCCGCACCGCCGTGTCAGGATCTGGGTCAGGCCTGGTGACGATCGCTCCGACCGCAGCGGACCAGGGAACCTTCGCGATCGAGGTCACTGTCAATGTTCATGATTCCTCGCCCGACATGACCTACGGTCTCCCGAACCGTGGACCTCAATCCGGACAGGGTATGCACGCCGGCGTCCGGCTGGCTGGTCAATGGCCCGCTCGACACCTCGAGGGCAGGGCTGGAGCCGCACACTTCGAGGTGCATCGCGGCGCCCCCTTCGTGTCGGGCACGCAGTTCGATGCGGAATTCCGGGTCCTCGGCAACGACGGGTCAGAACTGCTCAGCGATTTGCCGGGCCTCTTTGCCTACTGGCGGCTGCCGCGGTCACCGCGGGCTGGACTGGGCAGGCCGGATGAGCGGAGCTGACCAGTCGGTGTTGGCCCACTGAGCGTTTTCGAGGTTCGGCAGATAGGTCGGTTGTCGCTCTTGGCGGAGTCTGACTGTCTCGTGGAGAAATGCGCCATCGGGGATCGGGCGCGTACGGCTGCCGATGAGCTTCCATACCCAGTTGTTCTTGTGGATCGCAGCTGTAGCGAACTCGGCGCTGACGGTGCACCACTTGGCGTATGAAGCCGCCGGATTCCCGTCTCGGAGACGAAGCTCGTGGCATATGCCATCGAAAACCCATTTGAGCGCGATGGTCGCCAGTTTGCACTCTTTGAACGTGCCGCCGACATCGCAGTGGACGCCAGCGAACCAGACTTCCTCGAAGTCCTGTGACTTGACGAGAAACTCGTGGAACGGCCGTCGACGTTCGTCGATCGAGACCGCGTGTCTGATCTTCTTGACGTTCCGCAACCTCTTCGTGCCTGGCCACCTGCCCTTGCCTATTCCCGCGAACCCCGACGCTTCGACCGTGTCCCAGATACCCAGGTACTCGACTGGGATGGCATGCACTCGGTCCTTGTCGTCGGGGAGCCTGCCGGGATTCATCGGGTGCGATCGAGTCCCCCAGCACAGCGCGTCAGCGAACGCCTCGACATCTTGATCGTTGACCATGCGCTTCTGTGCGTACTCCTTGACTGCATACTCGACCAGGTTGAGCGAACCGGAGCGCAGAAGCCCGGGTCGTGCGAGCATGCCGACGAGCGCCCGCGCGGTGAAAGCGCCACGGCTGAATCCGAACACGTAGATCTTGTCGCCAGGCTGATAGCGCTCCATGAGCCATGTGTAGCTTTGCATCAGGTTGGTCTTCATGCCGAACCCGAACGCCTGCTCACCGCGTCGCGATACCCACTGGCCGATCTTGCCGCGAGCTGTTGACGCTGGAAGCGTCCCGACCCCCGGGTCGTAGTACGCAATCTGCCGTAACTGCTCGTCCAGGTCGAGCATCTCGAACACCTTCGCAGGGTTCGTCGGACGCGACACGCCAATCTGGTCGTTCGTCCCGTCCAGGCAGATGACGATGTTTCTCGGCCCGGGTCGCTCCGACTTGGCTGCGTTGCTCACCTCGGCCGGGCCGTGACCAGCCGCCGGAGCATCGTCGCCGACGCTTCGGCCCTGCCCCCCGATCTGGGCCTTGCCGTGCTCTTCCGTCATAATCGCATCTCCTCCTCGGGAAGCGTACTTAAGGGTATTGCGGAACGCCCGGGTGGACGCACGATTCGCGGATGAATTCGACCGGCCCGCCGCATTTGCGTGCGTTCGTTCGGCGGGTCCGGCCCAATGCCGCCAGGCTGGGGTCGGCGCGTGCTTGGATGCGCGGGTTTTGCCGTCATTGACGTGAGAGGTCCATGACTTGCACGCTCTTGAATTGCCGGAGGAGCCGTCATCTGCTGCTCACCGCCTTCCATGGCTGGAACGCGTTCGTGACGCGGCGCATCGACGGCCGCAGTTCCGGGTAGTGCCGCAGCAGTATGTCCATCATGGTGGTGTCCTGCACCCAGTTCATCCCCAGGTGCGTGTACATCTCCGTGGTGAAGTCGGCGGTGAAGTAGCGGTCGCTGTTGAGGCGCCGGGACGCCATAAGGATGAAGATGCGGAACGCGGTGTCGGAGAAGCCGAAGCCCTGCGGTTTCTTCTCGGCGAACATACCCACGATCGTGTCGACCCGCTCGATGTCGCCGCCGTAGATCCGGCTTAGCTTGGCTGCCATCGCCTTGTCATCGGCCAGGTCCTCGAACGACCGGGCTGGCTTGAGGTGGAGCAGGCGGCGGAACTGGTTGTAACGGGGGACGCCGAGCTCGCGGGTGCGCAGGATGTCCGTGGCCGCCACGTCCATCAGCCGGTCGTTGTCGGGCCGCTGGAACTCCTGCAGGAAGCGGGGGTAGTTGTTCAGCACGAGCGCGCCGGGGTTGGCGATGCCGAAGCTGTAGAACAGATCGGCCAGCGCGAGCTTTCTGGCGACCTCATGGGCATGTGGTCCGGCGATATCTCGGAACGTGGACTGCTGTAGTTCGGAGTCATCAGTCACCGACCGGAACGAGTAGTCGTCCGGGATGAGCGGATGCATCCGGTACACGATGGAAAATTCCTCGGTGAGCGAGTAGGGCACGCCGAAATGGTCGGTGGCGCTACCTGGGATGCCGCTGATGAGCTCGCTCTTGCTGATGCGGCCGAACGTCTGGCGCACTTTTTGCCCGGCCAACCCCCACCAGTTGGCATGCAGCGCGGTCACGGTCGTCGGATGCGCGAGGATCGCGGGAGTCCACTCGGCGGTGTGGATCTTCGCGATCAGCGCGGAGATGATAAGCCGCGCCCGCTGGTAAAGTTCGTCATCGGTCCAGCCCGTGTAGACCCGCTGTATTGCGTCGCACACCGCGTTGTGCTCCAGGACGAACAGGGTGAACATCATCTCGAGGCCGAGCCACCAGCCGGGCACGCGATCAGGGCTCACCTTGGCGTCGTCGGGGAACATCAGCCTGCCGTCGGGCCCAACGATGAGCTTGCCATCTGTACCTGACCGCCGCGGCAGCCGGTCCTTGGGATCGATGCCGCCACCGTAGATCTGCGAGGCGTCCCACCACGGCGTCTCGTGGTTGATGTACGTCTGGGGACCCTCGCTGCCCTGCGGCCGCGTCGGGTCGCCAAGAGTCTTCAGCACGGTGAACGGCGGCTGCGGCCACGGATCGTCGCGGGCCAGCGGCAGCTCATAGGCGTGGTCGGGGTCGCCGTCGCCGTGGCTGAACCAATCCTTGACCATGAACTGGATCCAGGCGGCGGCGAGCATGTTTAGGCTGGTGGCGGGCTGGAACGCTGTCCGGGTCAGCAGTTCCCTGCTGACCGTCCTCGGGTTGGGCGACATCAGGTCGGCCGCCGGTTCCTGGTAGGCCTCTGACAGCGCGATATTACGCCCGAAGCGGGTGCCGGCCATTCCCATTGAGGCTCGCTGAAGGTCGTTGTAGGAACCGTCGGCCGTCCGCCCGCTGAGCGTGGCGGTGGTCTTTGGGCCTGGCTGGACCGGATTCTGGGTCGGCAAGGATGACGTGTCGTGCAGGTTCTGCTGGCGGAGAATATTCCGCAGGCCGATGATCACCAGGAGGCCGAGCCACTTGGGCAGCCGGGGCCAGCCGATCCAGTGGTCAATCGCCTGCGCTATCCCGTCGTAGGCTTTCCAGAACGGCGTACCCCGGTAGCGCTGTGGTGGCTGCTGATTTGCCATTTGCTTGCTCCTTTCAGGATCCCGCGTCCTGGAGGATTACATCGTTTGCCTTTTCGGCCAGCATGTAGACCGATGTGGCGATGAAGGAACCGGGGATGCGCGGGAAGACCGAGGCGTCCACCATGCGCAGCCGCCCGGCTCTGTGCACCCGGAAGCGGCTGTCGACCACCGAGCCGGGGTCGCTGGCCGGGACCCATCGGCAGCTGCACGACGCGTGGTGGCCCCACGCCTGGTCGCGAATCCAGCCGCGCAACTCCTCCCGGTCTGTACGGAGGGTCTGGGCGACACTTGCTCGGCGACCAGATCGCCGGCCCGCCTCATGACGTCCCGGGACGGCCGGGCCTTCGCCGAATTTCGAGCAGTACTCGGGTGGCCAGACATCCGGTGCGGACTTCCAGCCGGCCGGGGAAGCACTCGGCCAGGTCCCATATGCGCCCGTGGCTGCCATTCCGGTGATCACCGCGTACCGCCACGGGGATCTGCCACAGTCCTTCGGGCAGGTTGCGGACGCGCCAGTCGTTGGGATCGAACCAGCCGCCCGGGCCCTCAAGCGGGTTCAGCGGCCGACCGAGGACCTCTTCCAGGTTCCCCGTTGCCACGTCGAGCAGGAGGCCGCGAATCTGGTCATCGGCGACGGATAGCTGGGGATCAGCGTGCGAGGTGCTCAGCCAGCCATCGATCCCATGCTTGGCCTCGTCCTTGAAATGCTCCGACACCTGGGGCAGGTGCATGACGAGGGCCGCCAGCAGCGGGTTGGCCTGCTGTTTCCACGGCCGCGGCCAGTAGCCGCAGGCTTCAAGCAGCTCGAAGTACGCCCTCATCGAGTCGGCGGCCCAGGACGTGTCACCGGTCAGCGCTGCGATGCCGTCCCAGTCGTCGGCGTGAGGGTACACGGTGATCATCACGTTGCGGGCGGTGCAGTCGCCCAAGGTCGCGACCCGCGGATAGAAGACTCCGTACTGCGCGGCGACGTACTTCGCGTCGCGTTCCTGCTGATTGAGATCGGCGTAGTGGCGGCAAACGCTTGCCAGCTCACCTCCGGATCCTCGGTCGCCAGGCCGTGGAACGCGGGAACGGCATAGGTTTCGCGGTCGTGGCCGCGCGCGCCGTCCGCGCCAGCTTCGAGCAGCGGGACGACGCGCATGCCGCGAGCAACAGACCCGACGATGTAGTCGTACGTCGTCACGGCTTAGCCTCTCGTCGGACGTGGAGGCAGGCCGCAACGGCAAGCGCGGTATTGAGCGCGGAGATGAGAGTGAGCAGCACGGCCAGGCGCGGCCGGATCCGCTTCGAGGTGCCAAGCGCGGCGGCCGTCAGCGTGTCGCTGGCATGAATGAGGACCGCTTGTTTGAGGCTGTGCTCAAGTGGCTCGCCGCGCTGAATGATAAGATCAAGGCCGATCAGCACAGTACGCACGCCGAACAGCCGCAGGCCGTAGATGGCCGCCGCGTCTTTGTCAGGGTCCTCCCCGAATCGCTTAATGATCAATGATGGAGCCGCGAGCGCGAGCAGACCGTTTAGGATGCGGATTGTCGCTAGGGAATACCTGGCTCCGGACAGCATCGTCACAAGCACCTCCTGACCGGCTATTTAGTCATTTCCCCGGCGTTTCTCAGCCGCATGATCACTAGGCACCATGCATCGGACGTTTACTGTGAAGAGGGGCTGAACGCCCACCTGATACATCGCTGCGAAACCGGAGCGCGCAGCCACAGCCAGCGGTCGACGGCCAACTCAGCCCCGGTGTGTACCGTGGTGTCAGCGCAACGTCGGCGCGGCTGGCCTGACCGAAAAGCAGCACCCCGTCAGTGCAGTTTTCCCCGCGGCCACCCGTACCGCAAGTAGCATCAAGCGCCCGCAACCGTGCCCTGTTACCGCGAGCTGCCAATACATCCCTGCCAGCTCGGCGACTCCGTCCGCGACTTAAGCCGTGCACGGCTCCTCCCAAGTGGGTCCCCTGAGCCCTCATTGAAGCCAGACAAGCCTATACCGGAAACAGCAGCTTGACGAGAGTGGAAGGGACCGGATAGCCCATCCGGGCCAAGTTAGCACCGGAGTCGCTGTTGGCCGCGGTCGCGTCCCCTCGGGTGGCGTAAGTAGCTGGTCCTGACGGCGCGCCCGCGCAGCGTGCTGGAGGGCCGCCGTGTGATGGTCAGCGGAATCCGCGCCAATGGGTTTCGCGAAAGGACACAGACACAGGCTGGCCCTGGACCAGTCTGCATGTTGGAGAAATTCTGGAGGCGCTGAAGGCCGCTGAGTCGATCATGGCCGAAGTCTTTACACCCCCAGTGGCACAGGTTCATTGTGAGATAGAGGGTCGTGGCGGTGTAGCAGGGCCGTCTGGATGGCAGCAGGAACTGCGTTGTGCTGGTGGCTCGGGATGGCCGCGTATCGTCTCGATGCTCGTCCTTGCTGCTACTGGAGGGAGGGCTGCTGGCGGGAAGGTAGCCGACTGCGACGGGCGGCGTTGCCTATCCGCCAGAGGCGCAGCGCAAGCGGGTCCGTGAGTGGCATACGGCCACTTTGGGGGTGTTCGATGCCGTACCAGATTGGCGTGACGATACGGGCGGAAGTCGGCGCCGATCGGGTGTCGCAATTGCGCGAATGGCTCGCTGGTGTTGGCCGTACTAGCTTGGCCGGTCCGCCCTTAGCCTTCGCCCATCTACAGGGCGTCCACTTTGCTAGGTTCTATCTGCTTGAGGAGACTGCGGATTTCGACGGCCTGCCGATTCCAGCCAGCCTGGCCTTCATGAGCGACGTGGACGCGCCGCTGTGGCGTCACCTGGCCGAGCTAGTTGACGTAGCGGGGGACGGCATCGATCAGGCCTTCGGGCACTGCGCAGGCTACCCAGGCGCTGGGGCCGGCCGTTGGGTTCGGATCGCCTGGCTGCGCCGACACATGCTGCCAGCGAGCGCTTATTACGTCAACACGGTTGGCCGTGGGGTGGACCAGATTCGCCAGGAGGAAAAACTCCGGGAGGCACTGGAGAGTCATCTCGACCTCTGTGACTGGGCGGGACGGTCCGCAGCCGACGTGCGCAAGGACCTTCAGGACTACGTGGTCGGGCGCGGCGACCTGAGCTGGGCGTGGCAGCCGCCGGCGCCGCCGCCCTTGCTGTTCCGAATCCGTGAGACCGTGCACATGGTGGCCATGCCGGTGCTGCTCCTGATTTTGCTGCCAGTGTTGCTGGCGGTCTTCCCGTTCTGGATCGTGGCGCTCCGGATGTCCGAACTCGCGGACCGGCCGGTGATCGAGCGACCGGCTCTGAAGCACATGGAGGAGCTGGAGGCCCACGAGGACTTCGAGACGCAGAATCCTTATGCGGTAGTCGGCTTCATCAAGCCCGGGCGGTTGCACTTGGTGGCTATGCGCGCTGCGCAGCTGGCCACCAGCTACGGTGTCCGGCATCTGTTCACCCACGCCAGCCTGGCGGGAGTCAAGACGATCCACTTCGCCCGCTGGGTCCCGCTGGACGGCTGGCGCCGGATGACGTTCGCGAGCAATTACGACGGTGCAGTGGAGGCCTACAATGACGACTTCATCAATGAGATCTGGTGGGGGCTGAACGCGGTGTTCGGCAGCGCTGTCGGCTATCCGCCTACGCGCTGGCTGCTGTGGGATGGAGCCAAGCTGGAACAACCGTTTAAGTACACCCTGCGAAGTCATCAAGTGCCGGTCTCGGCGTGGTACAGCGCCTACCCGACGCTTAGCGCGGACAACATCGAGAACAATGCCCGGATCCGAGCCGGCCTGCGGGGCGAGATGAGCACGGCACAGACCGAGCTATGGCTCTCCCGCCTGTAGGCCGCTCATGACCGAAACGCTTGATCGAGCCGACATCCAGGGCATCGTCGCCCGCGGATACCGCGGCCTCAGGTATGCTCGCTTCACCATCTTCTCCTGTGACGGCGCCCCCGCCATCCACGCGGTGCTCGGCTGGCTGCTACCCCGGATCACGCCCGCGGCACGGAGGTTCTCGGCGCACACCGCGGCGCACGTGGCATTCACACCCGCTGGCCTACGCCGACTCGGCCTGCCCGAAGAGGCGGTGAAGGGGTTTTCGCTGGAGTTTCTCGCTGGCATGAGCGCCCCGAACAGAAGCCGCTTCCTTGGCGATGTCGGCGAGTCCGATCCGCGAGGATGGGCGTGGGGCGGCCCCACGGGGCCACTCATCGATTGCTTGATCATGCTCTACGCCAGCACGGCGGAACTGCTCGATGAGCAGCAGGCGGAACTGGCGCAGCAGCTCGCTGCTGCGGGCACCCGGGTCGTGGCTGTCCTGGACACCCTAGAGCGTCAGGACTACGAGCCGTTCGGCTTCCGCGACGGAATCTCCCAGCCACCGATCCACGGCCTGCCGGGGGCTAGCGCCGGTCGGCGTTCAGTGCCGACAGGCGAGTTCCTGCTCGGCTACCGGAACGGATACCGTCAGCTGACCGACCGGCCGTTGCTGCCCCTGTCCTCAGATCCAGAACAGCTGCTGCCGCGCGACCCCGGCGGCATGGACCGGGGCGACCTCGGACGCAACGGCACCTACCTGGTACTGCGGCAGCTTGAGCAGGACGTCGGCGGATTCTGGCGCTATGTCGCCGCGGTCACCCGGCGGCCGGACGGCTCCGACAGCCGCGAAGCGCAGGACGCATTTGCTGCGAAGATGATGGGCCGGTGGCGGAGCGGTGCTCCGCTGGTCCAGGCGCCGCACAAGGACAACCCGGCGCTCGCCAATAGCAACGACTTCGGTTACCACCGCTTGGACCCGCTTGGCCTGGCCTGCCCGCTCGGCGCGCACATCCGCCGGGCGAACCCCCGTGACTCGCTGGACCCGCAACCTGGCACCGACGCTTCCCTGGATGTCAACTCGCTGCACCGGCTTATCCGCCGCGGGCGCAGCTATGGCCCGGCAGGCGGCTCGCCTGCCGTCCGCGCCCCAGGCAGCAGCGTGCCGAACGGTCCTGGGGACGCAAGCGGATCGGGCGGGGCCGCGGCCCGCAGACCGAATGAGGCGACGGGGCTGTACTTTATGTGCCTAGCCGCCAACCTGGCCAGGCAGTTTGAATTCGTCCAGCACAGCTGGCTTAACAACCCGACCTTCAAAGGATTGTACGACGGCTCCGACCCAATTGCCGGGAGCCGTCAGTCCCGCGGCAGGACGTTTGACGTGCCCGCTCGCCCTGTGCGCCGCCGCTACCGCGACCTGCCGCAATTCGTGCGTACTCGTGGGGGTGCCTATTTCTTCCTCCCCAGCATCTCCGCCCTTCGCTACCTGGCAAAGCTGCCGGGATCCGCTGCTTCCGGACCCAGAACGGGGTGATCGCATGGCCGTACGCCGACCGCCGGCCTACCAGCAGTCCACCTTTCGGAGGCTTTACGATAACCTCGCTGAACTCCTTGACCACAGGATCGGCTGGCACCGGCTGCCGGTCCCGCTGGGGCTTGCCGTGCTCGGCGGGCTCTGCGATGTGCTGAGGCGGCACAACCTCTGCGACACCAGCGCCTTGCCAGCCGTGAATCTGCCAACGGCGGCGCCTGCCACCCCGCAGGTGCGGACCACCCGCACCATGGACGGCACCTACGCCGACCTAAATGAGCCCAGGGGGGGTATGGCCGGATCCCGGCTCGGCCGGAACGGTCCGATTGACCGCACGTACCAGGATCCGCCATCGGAATTCATGCAGCCCAGCAAGCGCGAGGTGAGCCGCGCGCTGCTGACAAGGGATCAGTTCATTCCAGCCACCTCGGCGAGCGCGCTCCTCGCCGTTTGGCTGCAATTCATGATCAAAGGCTGGTTCGGTCGCGGGACAGGCCCAAAGGACCGTCCCTGGAAGATCCCTCTCACCGAGGACGATCTAGCCCGGGCCGACATCAGTGACCCGGCCATCCTGACCGGCGCCACCAGGGCCGAGTTGGCGGCGTTGTTCCGGGCTGGCACCGCCAAAACGATTCCGAACGGCCGGGGCCGGGGAACGGTGCTGCTGGGCACGGGCGGATTGCTGGCCCGGCTGGCTGCATTGGTAGCCTATGCCCTTCTCTGGCGAGGCAAAGTGGTGAACGCGCAGAAGGGACGGCTGAAGAACCTTATCTCGGCGTTCTCAGTCGAGGCGATCGCGGCTGAGGTCTACAAGCAGGACAGCTGGTATGACGAGAAGCCGTGCATCGTGCTGGACTACTCCAAGACCTCGCTCGTCGCGCGCATGATCCGCGATGAGATCCGGGAGATCGCCCCCGGCATCTACCTCGGCCTCGTCTTCTGGGGTAAGCGCCATCTCCTGGACTTCGCCCTGGACTTCACCGGCCCGGTCGGGGCAGCCGAAGGATTACTATGATGCCGACAGCCCCGACCGTTCGGTCGCGCAGGCGCAGACCTGTTCTGCTGTTGCCCCATGGAGTCTTTGCCCTCCTATTTCTGCGGCCGCTGGGTGGGCTGTTTCTACGCCTGTCTGGCTCAGAACCCGGATGGAATACGCTGTCGGCCGCTGCTCGACCGGCGGCCGTAGCCGCCCCTGTTCGACTGCGCGCAGTCGCTTGCGGACGCGCTTCAAAGCCTGCCCAGCCTCCGTCAGGACCTACGGCGGCGCGTCCTTGTTCCTGCCAAGCCACAAGGCCCACGCTATCTCGCCGAGGTATGTAAAAAGCCATGAAATTCGACCAGATGGTGAACAACGTACTTGTCCGGGCCTTTTGGCTCGAGCGACGTATCGACCCCCACATACGTCCGATGATTGATCTTCTCGTGCGCCCGCCGGTGCAAGCACTAGTGCAGTGGATTGTCCGCTGCGGACTTCCTGACCATGGACTCGGTCTCGCTGAGGAGTATGTGCAGCCCGGAGAGTCCGAGGTCACCGCGCAAATCGTCACCCTGATGACGCGATTTCTCAAGCGCACTTACCCCAGCGGTGTCCACGCCGAGCGTGCAGGGAACACCAAGACCTACGGCGTTGTGCGCGGCGAATTCACAGTGCGCAACAACCTGCCGGATGCCTTGCGCCACGGCTTGTTCGCCGCGCCGGCGCGTTACCCGGCGTGGGTGCGCTTCGCCGGGCCCGGACCACTCGCACCACCCGACCTGCACGACAACGCCATAATGAGCATCGGTGTCAAGGTGATGGGCGTAGCGGGCGAGAAGCTGCTGCCGGACGAACACGCTACCCAGGACTTCCTTGCGATCAGCGCGCCGACCTTTACCACACCGGACGTAGTACGGAATCTCCTGCTGCAGAAGGAGATTGGAAACGGGACGCCTCTGCTGTACTTCATCCGTCCAAGCCATCCGCATCTATGCGACCTAATCATGCAGGCTTTGTACGCGAAGACGGCGGCGAGTCCGTTGCAAGAGCCGTATTGGAGCTGCGTGCCCTACCTGCTGGGGCAGGGCCAGGCAATGCAGTACCGGATCGTCCCGCGGCCATTCGCTCATCTGAAGGTGCCGCGCCGCCCAGGCCCCGACTACCTGCACGCAGCCATGGTGCAAACGCTTGCGCAGCACGAAGTGACCTTCGACATGCTCGTGCAAATACAAACCGATCCGCGCCGCATGCCGATCGAGAATGCAGGCGTTGTGTGGCCTGAGCGCCGCTCCCATCCGACCCCTGTCGCCGTGCTGCGCTTGCCACGGCAACGGTTCGATTCGCCAGCCCAGCTGAACTTCGCCGACGTGCTGTCCTACAACCCGTGGCACGCAGTTCCTGAGCATCGTCCGCTTGGCAACCAGGGACGTGCTCGCCGAGTGATCTACCAGGAACTAGCTGCCGTCCGGCAGCGGATGAACGGCGTGCCGCACATCGAACCGACTGGTGAGGAGACGTTCGAAGATGACTGTGTCAGAGACTGATACAGGAGAAAGGCACCGCAGACATGCGGTATCGGCTGAAAAAGTCGTCGCGCATGTACGACGAATACGAATCTTGGAAACGTCTGGGAGCGTGCACGGAGTAACGCGATGAATGTACTCGATACGCGCACCGCCGCACGACTGATCCTGGTAGTCCGGTTCATCCTAGGACCGGCTTGTGTACTGTTTCCGCGATTCACCAGCCGATGGTTGATGTTCACGCCACCTGCTCTCAACCCAGGGACACCATACTTCCTCCGGCTGTTCGGTGGCCGAGACACCTACCTCGGCGTAGCTGCGATGATCGCCAAGGAGCCCACCCGGAGTCAACTGCTGGGCGCGGCCGCCGCAGTAGACGCCCTCGACGCGTGCTCAGCGCTCGCCGCAGGGCTCAAAGGCAACCTGCCTAGGCGGGCCGCATTCTTCGCGGCGGCAGCGGGGATCGTGGGTTCGGCACTAGGACTGGCAGCCGCAGGTCGCGGCCCGCTGGCCAGACACTAACCCTTATCAGCTCCGGCAGGTGGATCTCCTTCGAGATGCCGCCCACCACGCCGGACCGCCACATACCCCCGCGAAGGAGAAGCTGGCTCCGGACAGAAACCACGGTTCGTTCAGCATGAAAGCTTTGCAGATCTTGATTTCCAAACGGGCTGTGGGGCACTGGCGGCAGGATCGGCGGCCCCGCGGCTGACCGGCTGCACGTCGCGGAGCTTCGGGGTTACGCCGCGTAGGCTTCCGGCCCAAGCTCGCCACGACCGCCCACGGCGGCTTGCTGCGGCCGGGTATGCCGACTGTACAGAAGTGGCCCAGTTGCCGGGCGGCGTCGCTGCAGACACGTATGTGCAGCAGGCATTGCGCCTCCTGGGCGAGCCTGAGCGCTCCTCTTCCATCCTGCGACGCTTGCGGCTCTGGCCTACAAGGGTCAGGTAGTTAGCGGCGATGAGCTCGGCGTCCGCGCTTGGCTTGGCGGCCAGGGGGGCAGCACATGAGCTAGGTTCGGGTGCCTGACTTGTCCTTGCCGTTCGTGGCGTGGTTCGTAAGAGATGTGGTCGCCGCGGCGATCCGGTATTAGACATGCCCGCCACGGTCACATGGCTTCACCCGCGAGGAAGAAAGGGCAGGTCAGTGGCGGCAGTCATGGTCGGGGTGGACCGGCACAAGGGGTCACACACCGCGGTGGCGATCGACAGATCGGAGAGGCAGCTCGGCCGGCTGCGGGTCCGCGCTAGCGCGGCCCAGGCCGGGCAGCTCACCGAATGGGCGGCGACGTGGCCGGACCGATGCTGGGCGGTGGAGGGCAACCGGGGAACGACTCTGCATCCAGCGCGGCCAGCTCACACCCCGCACGCCAGCTCTTCGGACCAGTGAGTGTCGTGCTCGCGCATCAGGCCCGCGACGGTGTTCTCGCTCACCCGCCAGCCCGCCTCGCGCAGCGCGGCGGTGATCCGCGGCGACCCGTCCTTGCCCCTGCGCCGCGCGAACAGCCGCGCGACCTCGGCTTTCAGCCGCTGGCGGCGCGCCGCCCGCGGCCGCAGGCGGCCATCCCTCCACTGGTAAAACCAGGACTGGGACACCCCCAGCGCCCGGCACGACACCGCGTGCGGGACGCCGTGCTCGTCCCTCTGGGAAGCGATGAACGCGGCCACGGCTACCTGCTGCCCATCGCATCGGAAACCCAGAGGGCCACGCTGCGCTTGAGGACATCACAGCGCATCTCCAGCTCCGCGCACTTGCGGCGCAGCCGGACCAGCTCCGCGCGCTCGTCCTCGCTCACCCGGCCGCCCTCGCCGTCCCGGCGCCGCCGGTCCAGCATGACCCAGTTACCCAAGGTGCCCTCATTGATCCCCAGCTCCCGGGCCACCTGCGCGATCGGCTTGCCGGTCTCCCGGACCAGCCGCACCGCGCCCTCCTTGAAGTCCTGATCGAACTTCCTGCGCGTCTCTCCCATCGGAGAACTCCTCTCCCTTAAGAGGATCTCTCCACGCTGGGAGGGGAAACCCA
>WNGL01006548.1_pt1 | contig 13704 bp, 9 predicted proteins | sample 5400591 | NCBI WGS metagenome assembly WNGL01 (sample SAMN13153377, study PRJNA577476) | soil metagenome | isolation source: 80 cm soil or saprolite under Garry oak tree replicate 1 | place: USA:California | collected 2016-06-15
CTGCGTTTCGCGAGCTTGTCTTTCGCAATTGGATCCGCCGCAGACGGGCGGGCGAGAATCATTGTCTCCAGCCAATGTCGCAGAAACAGGAACGGTTTAAGCAGACCGACGTGTTTGCCGCGGTGTCGCTTCAAAAGCCGGAAGCGATTGCGATGGAAATCGAGCGCACGATTGGCCGACCAGGCAGAGAGTTGCTCGAGATTATCATGGACGACGTGGTCGGAAGCGATGATCGCCATTTTCCAACCGAGCTTGGCGCAACGCCAGGCCCAATCAAGGTCGGTATCGGAAAAGGGGAAATTTGCGGCATCCAATCCACCGCTCTGTTCCCAAGCCTCGCGCCGAACCAAGAGTGGGCTGGTGAAAACCACATCGCACGTCCGCCAGCGAATTCCGTCGCTGAGGCGCCAGGCGGAATTGTTAGGAGCGTGCAGATTCAATCGGGCAGCGAGATTTTGGCCGAGCACGAATGATAAAGCGGTCGGAAAGCGCATTCCGTAACCATAGAACTTGCCGTCATGTTGTTTCACGGTGAAACCAGCGGCGGCAAGCTGCGCCTCCCGTTTCAGAAGTGATATGCCTTTCTCCAACGGCTCGGGAGTTGTCAGGCAATTGTCCGTTTCATAAAGCAAAAGCCAGCGACACTGTGGAAAGCGCACAATCGCCTCGGCGCACCCGATGTTCACGCCATCGCTAAACGATCGACGATCCGGGGAGGCTTTAATCACGACAAAATTCTCCCCAGAATGATTTTCGCACCACGCGTTGAGAAATTCGGAGCTGCCGTCGTTCGAACCGGCTTCAAAAACAATGATCGCCGAAGGAAATCGTGCGCTCCGCAGCGCCTCCGTTAGCGAACCGAGTGCGCGCTCCAATAGAGATCGTCGATTAAACGAATTGATGATTGCGACCAATTCGATCGGCCGTTCGGAATTCTGATTCATTGAGCACGGTTCAAACCAAATATCTTCGCGATGGCTTGGACCAGGGATTCCGAAGAAGAGTGCCGTTGATACCAATCATAAATGTCAGAAGCGATTTTGGCGCGCCTGTGCGCGTCAGGAATTTCGCAGCGATCTGGCTCAACAAAAAACGGACCGGGCAAGCGATCGCTGCCGAGCGAGATCACTGAGCCACGATGCGGAAAAACCGGAATCACGGCGTGCGCGCAAGCCGCCGCGAAAGCGCTCGATTTCAAAATAACCGAGGTCTCGACGTCAGGGCGGTGAAAATAATCGAACCAGGCGAAGGAACAGGTCCGGAGAATTTCCGATGCCTCGGCCGCGGCGATGTGAGGACGGTAATCCGACTGAACTGCAAGATCGACAAGCAACGAGCGTGTGACCGGATTTTCGTTGCCACCCAGGACGAACAAGCTGCGCGGAGCGATCGAATCAGGAATACGACTCAGAAGTCGACGAAACGATCGCAGGGAACGTTCGGCCAGCGCTGTGCCGCCAACGATCGCCCACTGATGCAGATCACGATCGACAATTTGATTCGGAGAAAGGGACGGCTCTTCCAATCCCGACGGCACCGGATGCAACTGAATGCGCGCGTGCGGGGCCATTCGCTTCAGTTCGGAGACAAAATTATCGCTGCTGACAATGCACGTGTCGGATAAGCGAGCAACTGCTCTTGCTAAACGGATTTGCAGCGGCCGCAACCAAAATGCGCTCGTCCACGGCGGTCCCGACGCATACAGCTCATGAAAAATCGTGACCATTCTTCCACGATGCTGTTCGACCAACGCCTGTAAGATCGTCAACAGACGAAATGGAACGCCGCGCTTTTGGAAGCCGTAGTTCACATAATGCAGGAGGACGTGGTCGTATTTTTGGATCGATCGCTCAAGTAAACCATCAAGGGGCAAGACTTCGAAGCCGCCAGGATTTTCGGACGACGACGTTTTGAAGGTGGCAAACACTGTGTCGCATCCGAATGTCTCCCGCAGTTTTTTGGCAATGGTGAGGGCATAATCACCAACGCCATCGATTCCTCCGGGAGCTTTGGGAACGATTTGGAGGAGCGTGCTCAAACGGAAACGGTTTGTGCTGCGCGCGTGTGGTTTCCCGAATTTTGCTGGGCAAGCGCGATCGTGTACTCCCGAATAGTATCGGCGGCGATTTCCTCCCAGCGAAACTGTTCGGCTGTTTGCCGGCATTTGGCGGACAGTGCGCTGTAATCACTTTCATTCATCCGCAAAATCTCCAGCGCGCGATCTGTCATCGCTTTGGCGTTGCCGGCAGGAACCAAAAGCCCAGCGGCGCTGGTATTCAAGATGTGGCGGGGGCCAGGCACATCGTAGGCGATCGTGGGAATACCGCAGGCAAGTTGCTCGAGCACCGAGAGACCGAATCCTTCAATGTAACTTGGAAAAAGTCCCAACGCGCAGCGAGCGATCAACTGGGGAAGTTCCTCAGGACCGTAGCTTGTCAGACAGCGGATGGTTTCATTCGACGAAATCCGCAGATCATGGAGGACTGTTTGTTCATCTGTCATGGTGCCGAGGAATGCGAATCGCGCGGATGGCACTGAATCCAAGATGCCGCGCACAATTTCCGGCCAATCGCGTGAACCTTTCCGCACGCTCCACATTCCCAAGAAGCAAATTTCTTTTCGGGCCAAACGTTCCGATGCTGATCTGGCAGCGCCAGCGAGACCGGCGCGCTCGGTTTCGTTTAAGCCATAAGGCAGAACAATGACCTGCGCGGAAGTGGAACATTGTTCAAGGGATCGCTTCTCTTCCTCGTTCGGAACATTCAACAAATCGCAATGAACCACTGCGCGGTCAGCGTGGCGCCGGAGCAGCCAGGACGTAAACGTGTAAAAGAGCCGGCCAAGAAATTTTCCGCGCGGCTGGTCCGGCCACTGACGCCGACTAAACCGGATGAATTCATCGTAAGCCAGATACAATCCGATCGAGCGTCCAACCAAAAGACCGTCGAAGCCGAGCGATTTTTTCGAGAACGGAAACGTGCCGATCAAACAATCGATCACATCGTATTTTCCGGCGTGGCGCCGAACGTAACGAGCGGCCCGATATGGAAAGACCGCCTGGCGCCAGGCCGAAAGAGCGCGCGAACGCGTCGGCTTCGGAAACGCGTCGCTCAGACAAAATTTATCAATTTTTTGGCCGGCTTTTTTCCATTGCTCGGACAGTTCGAGCCAAACGCGAGCGGCGCCCAACCGCGGGTCCCACGGAAGATTTACAATGCCGAGAATGCGAAGCGATTTTTCCACGATTTGTTTACTGAGAAGATCGACGGGCCAAGGCAGTCCAAAATTTATGTCGCACCGGATTGACGTAATGCCGGATAGCGAGCGAGTGACCGGCATATCGATCGCGGTAAATAAATTGATCATCCAATTGCAAAACGAACTTCCCCGGATCGAGCGCGACCCCGTTGTTCGCGTGCATACATAAATGGGTCACGGTTTGATTGGTGAAAAAATTTGGCGGACCGCTCAACATCCGTAATCGCTCCAAGCCAAGCGACCAATCCAGTTTTCGAAACAAGAGAATGAAACCGGTGTTGGTTGGGTTTAATTTCTCTGCCGGATCGAGAAGGAGACGTTCATCGCCGGAGAAGCGATAATCGGCCAGATAAAATACAGGAACCGCCGCGCTTTCGGACAGATTTGCGAGCTCACGCGCTCCCGGAAAAAAAAGAACATCAGAATCGGTGTAAAGAGTCGGGCCATTTGTTGGAAGCGACATTAGAAGGGCAAGTTGTTTACCGGTGGGATGCTCCCGGAGATAAGATTGAATCGTATCTGGCAATCCTGACGGCAAAATTGGCGGCGTTTTTTTGACACGCACGCAGCAGTCGATGTTTTCCAATAACTCGATGCTCGCAGCAGTATAAGATCCGTCGGAAACGACCGTGAATTGTTTCGGCCGGCCGGCGTGCGCAAGAAACGAGCGAATCGAAGCAACCTGTTCTGGAAGAGTGTTCTCTCCAGAATAGGCAAATACGTCCAAGGGAAGTTCACGGACGATGCGCGCGCGGTACCGGACGACTAGCCCCAGTGCGGCGCAATAGAGGGTACGGGCGATTTTTCCTTCGAGCCGCGCAGAATGGTAGGCCACGTTCATCCCGTCACTGGAGCGAAAGTGCGGAAGCCGCGGTAACTCAGAGCCAGGTTGAGAAGCACACTCGGCGCCGCCGATATCAGATTAAAGATGAGAACGCCCGAGACACTGGAAAAATCGGTGAACGGGATGAGGGCGAGCTGCGTGGCCAAGGTTAAAGGAATATAAAGCCACGCTCCGGTGATCCATGCTTTGGAAGCATTGAGTAGCCAAAGGGTCCCGCTCAACGCCGAAATTACCGCGACGCCAACCATTAAAAGAAGTTCGCGATGCAAATGCGCGTAACGATTGCCGAGAACAAAAAGAAACTGTTCCGGAAAGAATGCCGCACCAGCGATCACCGCCGAGCTAAAGAGAACCACTCCGCCGACAATCCCAATATAAAGCCAATGCAATTTTCGCTTGTCGTGGCACCTGGCGAAAGCGGGTACGAAGATATTTGTCAGCATATTCATCAGCACGGTGAAAATCATCGCGAGACGTCCGAGCGCTCCCACTTCCGCAACTGATGCAGCATGACGCCCGAAAAAACTGATCAGGAACACTGTGATCTGTCCCTGAAAACAATAGAAGAGCGAATTCGCGGCGAGCTTTTTGATTAGTCGCACGATTTCGCGGCGATCGTCGGCATTCTCGTTTGCCTTGAGATCGACGACTTTCGCGGCGTAGGCGCGGAGCAGGATATATTGCAAAAGAAAAGCGGCGCTGGCGATGGCGACGGCGAGTCCGGCGGTGGCGAAGAAATAAACCAGGCCCAGAATCAGCAGCAGGCGAAAGATCGCGCAGGTGAAATCGATCTTTTGAATCCGGCCAATATCCGAATGGAGGCGTGGCACCACGCTGAAGACATCGACCGAAAGCTGGATGGAAAATCCGGCGAGAACGAACGCGATCAACAGCAGCGTGTAGACCGACGAGGCGCCGTTCTTAGTCAGCATCGCGTACAAGATCGGGGCAACAATAATGACGCTGGCAGCGGCGAGTTTTCTGCGCACGGCCAGGCCGGTATTGATCAATTCACCGAAACGATGTCGATCTTGCCAAACGCGGCCACCGATAGAGACCAAACCCACGCTGATGCCGATGTCGGCGAGCAACATGAGCGCGGCCTGCATGGCGTTGGCGATGGTGTAGAAGGCGTACTCATGTTGCGGCAGCCAGCGGACGAGAAGAATTCCACTCGAAAAAGCAATGAGTTGGACGGTGGCCTGCACCAGCGTGTAATTGCCGATGCGCCGGGCGTGGTCGAAAGCTCGCCGTAGAATCGGACTCGAGCCTTCGTCCAAAAGAGGCGGGAAGACCGGGACGAGGAAGCTCATGGGCGAATTACGTGTTCAAGAGAGCAATGAGCTACCCAAGTGCCAAGAGGAATCTGCACGCCAGTTCGTTTCCGTCGAAACGCTGGATGCTGATCTAACTCCTCGAACGCGGCGACGTAATCGAACGATGCCGCCTATGTCGTCTCCATCGGCTTGGATCGCTGCCGACGGACGGGGGCGACTGCTTCGCCGTCAGGGACGCTCGTCGGTGTCGAGTAATATTCGGAGTATTGATAGTAATAGTACTCCGGCAGCGAAGTATCGACGAAATTCAAAATGACTCCGGGAATATTGACTTGCCGGCCGTAGAGAAGCTCGAGCGCTTTTTTAGTGAGACGAGCCGAAGTATAGGAAAGCCGAACGACAAAGATGGTGGCATCGATTTTCGGTGCGATGCTGGTCGTGTCGTCCACCGCGAGAACGGGCGAGCTATCGATGATGACGTAATCGTAATGCTGATAGAGTTCCTTGAAGAGCGCTTCGGTCGAATCGCGCAAGAGTTGTTCGCTCGGCTGGGACAAAGTCTTCCCTCGCGGTAACACGAAAAGCGTTTCATAGGCAGTCGGGACGACGACTTCGCGCCAATTTATTTCCTGCTTCAGGACTTCGGAGAAACCAATCTTTGACGAAATTCCGAATGCCTCGCGCAATGCCCCCCGGCGCAGATCGCAATCGATCAACAATGTGCGGGCACCGGAGAGCGCCATGGTAATGGCAAGATTAGCCGAAATAGTTGACTTGCCTTCGCTCGGAACTGCGCTCGTGACCAAAAAGCTTTTTGGCCGCGGGCCGTCGTAAGGCATGAAGAAAATGGACGAGCGAATGTTCCGATACGACTCAGCAAAGACATGGCGCGCGTCGTCCGGTTGAAGCAGGTCCACTTTGTCCTTCGTTTTTTCTTTGGGAATCTGGCCAAGAATGTTCTCGGAAAAGTGATGCTGGAATTCGCTGAAGGAGGCCATGCGATCATCAATGCGATCGAGCAGAACGAGAATGGCCAGTCCCGCGAGCGCGCCAATGCCGAAGCCGATGAGCAGGCTCTTGATCACTCCGGGACGGACCGAAACCGGTGGGGTTGCCATTTCCATTATCGATACCTGATCTTCGCCGCCCACGACTTGGGAAACGTCGATTTCCTTGAGGTTGTTGGTAAGACGATCGTACAACGTTTTTAGGCGATCCACTTTTCCCTTGATCCGATTAAACTGGGCAAGCCGCTGACTGAGATCGAGTGCCTTCGCCTCCCATTCCTTGATGTTGGCCTGGAGGTTTTCCATCTGCTTGCCGATCGATTCGCGGCGCGTTTTTAATTTCTCGAGAGTGTCGGCACGGAAAAGCTGGATCAGCTTGTCCTGTTTGGTGATTTCATCGTTGAGCTTGAGGATTTTGGGATGATTCGGCCGCAAATCTTTGGCCAAGGTTTCGCGTTCGGCTTTCAGAAGCTGGATCTGTTGCTTCGCCTTCAAGTAATCGCCCTCCGGTCCAACGTCCGAAAACGGCATACCCTGATTGTCAGAACCTTGACCAGATGCCGCCTCGGTTTTGTTTTGGGCACGGTCGAGGTTTTGGTCGAGATCAAGCAGGTTGAGCAAGTCGTACTCAGTCTTAAGCTGAGCGTACTGCTGATTCAATTTGACCAAATACTGAGCGGCGCTGTTCCCCTGTTCTTGGATGAAGCCGATGTTGTTTTGCTTCTGGAACTCGAGCATTTCATCTTCGCCGTTCCGCAAATCTTTTTCGACCTGAATCAGCTGCTCGGTAATTCCGGTCGTAATTTCGTGGCCGCGGTCCTCGCGCATTCCGCGTTTGAAATCGAGATACTTCTGCATGACCGCATTTAAATAGGCCTGGGTGTACTCGGGCGCGCTGCCGACGGCGGCCAGATCAAAAATGGATGTGCGCGGCTTTTGCAGAACGGTGATTTCAACCGGGACCGACTGCAATTCGGGATGCGCCGAGCGAACCAGTGACTCGGCGCTGTGCTTCACTTCTGCGCTCTGCATCAATTGAATCTGTGTCCCATAAAAATTGACACTGTCCTCGCTATAAACCGCGCCCTGCGCGATGTTCAATTTTCCCGCCAACATCATTTTACTGGCCGAAAGGTAGGAAGACGGCATCTGGTAAATGAGAAACGCCTCGACAAATAATCCGAGGCAGGTGGTTAGGACCGGAATCCACCAGCGCCGCAGAAAAAGCGCCTTGTAGCGGTGCAGCCGCGTGATAAAAGCGGCAGACCAAGAAGTAGAAAGATTTTTACCGACTGTCGCGACCTGCATATTACATGTTAATCAAGCGCTGCGGCACGTAGATCTGGTCGTCGGGCCCAAGCTCCAAGTCTTCGTCGGTATGTCCTTCTTCGATGACACGCTTAAGATCGACAGTGGACTCCTGACCGGTTTTGCGAGTCAGCTTTACCTTGCGCTTGTTGGCGAAGTCACCAAATCCGCCCGCCTTAATAATCGCTTTGCTCACCGTGTAACTCTCGTCTGGCGGAATTTCCTGCGGTCCCTGCGCTTTGACTGCGCCATAGACATAAATCCGGCCGCGGGATTTTTCGCTCACCCGATCTACCGCCAGGATGACAGTCGCGTGATAATAATATTCTTTTTCCAGCAACGCTTTAATCGTGTAAGCAAGTTCTTTGCACGATTTACCTCGAGCCGGAACAAGTCCGACATAGGGGACTTCCAGCTCGCCGTTATCGTTGACGCGCAATCGCTGGGAATCGTTATCCCGATCTTCGACGACTCTGAAGCTCACGTAGTCGTTTGATCCGAGCTTCTTTTTGTCATCCAGCACGGTCATCGAGTTTGTCCGCATCACCGTACTGGTCGCAGTTGAGGGCCCGTCGGATGAAGGCGGCTTTGGCGCGGCGGGCGCTGGACTGGTCGCGTCTTGAGCGAATATCGGGTTAGTCAGAAAAAGGCAGACTCCGCCGACCAATGGACACAACCAGACTCTCATGTTAACCCCCAATTTACCCCTTTTGCGTTTTTTAGAAACTGTAAGTGCCGTCGACAGAAATGCGGTTCTGGTTGTAATCGCGCAACAACAAGTTGGAGTCTTTGCTCGTGCCCTGATAGCGGACGCCGAGAGTGACGTGCGGCGTCAACTGATAGCCGAGGGTAATTGCGCCGCCGATGCGACGAAAATGCTCGCCTGTGCCCAATGGAACCGGACTGAAAACACCGGCGAAGCCGCCCGATTCTTCGGCGTCTTCAAAAAAGAACTCGGTCGAAAGCAGAGTGTTGCGGATCAGATTCCAAGTCAGGGTATGCCGAACGTAATTGAGCGTGATGTAGTTTGAGTTTACACCGAGTTGATTTTCGTGACCGGCACTCACGGTTTGGCTGAGCTGTGCGTTGATTCGGTGGCCAATTAGTCCGTTCACATAATAATCCTGCAGGTCCTTCTGATCGGGGACCGCGAAAACAAATGGGCCGAAGCGAAAATTGACGAAGTTGTGGTCGAAATCGATCCACTGATAGCCGCCGGCCGCGCGCACTTTCAGATTATTCGTCAACGCAAGTTCAACGAATCCACCCACGCTGTAGTCTTTATTGTCACTGAGAACGCTTTGGTCATAGCGCGTAAAGACAGCGTTGCCTTCTGCACCGACCGTGATCGTCGGATTGACGATAAAGGCCGCTGAGCCCTGCACGATTTCTGAATTGCGATTCAGATAATCGAACCTGTTGGTCGTGGATACGAAATTGTAATGATCGTAACCGACCTGAATGAGCAGCTTGTTTAAATCCCACAGGACTGAGAGGCCAGCGGTGTTTTCAAAACGGCCGTAATTTACCACGTTACTCAGCGCCCCTTCCTGAATCGGATCCTGTTGCAACTGCATCCGGTCATGAATGTTGATGCGGAAGTCGCTCACAAAAATGTCGAACGCGATCTGCGACTTCGGCGCGACCAATATATAATCGGTGTCGTTCTTGGAATGATCGAGATAAAAGGCGTAGCCGATACCGAGATCAAGACGCAAGGTGTTAAGTTGCGTTACAGGCCAGATGGCGTCGAGCGTCAGATTAGGAGTAACGATGACATCATCTTGCGAATTGGATCTTATAGTGATGAAACCAGGACCAATCGGGTTGGGGATCACAGCAGTGCCATCATCGGCATAGTTGATGTTGTCGTTGTACTCGACACCAACGGTTGCACCCACTCGAAATCGAACTGGGCCCAAGAGCAAATTATACGGAATGCGGGAAACATCCTGCTCCCGGGCATCCGAAGCCTCCTGGCCGGCCAACGACGGGCGCACCGCGTCCTGCGCATAAACACCCGCAGTCGCGACCAACATCGACGTCACGAACAAAAGCATGACCGATTTCCGCAACTGATCGCGTTGTAAGGAGCTGACACGACGAATCATAGGCAGGTCGATCAGATTAGGGTTCAAGCAGTTGGAGTACGATTCAAAAATCCCAAGCCGGTAACGCAACGCTTCTCAAACGCTCGCCTTCCGTCCAAGATCCTATCTTCTTGTCTCGTTATCAGTTTTTCGGGAGGTTTTTTTACGAAAACACAACCCTTGGAAGCAAGAGAAATCGGAGGAAACTTTACACGGTTTCATGAAAAAAAGACCGGCACGATCTGACCTGGCGAAGCGCGCCTCTTGAGCCGGAAAGTTTTCGCACTTGGCCCACTCTAAGCTGTTATTGCTCACATGCGTTGCGCTTGCCGGCGAATTAAACCGCGGTGGGCCAGGATCCTCCGGCGTCTTCCCGCCCTCCCTTTTCTCGGATTTCTGGCTGCAAATCACTCTGGCTACGCGGGCGGCTCGGCGAAGAACGGCGCCCAAATCGAATATATCGCACCGGACGGGCAATTTTCTTCCTTAACCGCGGCCCATCCCGCGCATTACAAGCCGACCGCGGCCTTTGTCGATACAGACACCATCAGCTGTTTTCTAAAAGAAGGCGAAACGACGTTCATCATCGAATTGCCAAACAATGCACCGCGGGACCGTTTCACCTTTCTGAACGAAAACGCAGACGCCTGCGGCGAACTCCGAATCGCAGTTTCCGATTCACAGCTGCCCGCGGACAGCCCCAAATGGACCGAAGTGGACGGCGTCGTCCCGTTTGCTCACAAGCGTCTCTTTAAATTGTCGATGTTAGGCGTGGAAACAAAATTCGTCCGGCTCTCATTCAAGGTTGACGGACAGCGCCAGGATTCCGCGCAGATCTCTCATCCATTTCGAACGTCCGTTCTCGCGGCGGAGATCAACTCAAATTTTGGCAGATTGCATGAATCCGGCCACGATCTGAGCGTCGCCGCGGTCTCGGTCGCGCCACTTCCGGCGAGACAGAAATAGATAATTTTTCGTCTGGACCGCCGCTTAATAAGAGGCCGCGCATGCATTCACGGGCGAAAATTTCAGAGGCATGGAACTAGCTCTTGAAAATCACGGCTTGATTGTTGTGACGCATGCGATTGGACAAAGAAGATCAGACCACAAAAACGCCGATTCAATCGCCTTTGCTCGATTTGGTCGTCGCACCTCATCTTGAGCAGATCTCTCATGAAAACAAAACCGCTCACTCCGTATCTGAAAGTCATTCGCCATCGCGCGATGATTATTTTGCGATTGTTGCCCGGGCTACGAACGATGCAGTTCGGGATTGGGATGTAAGAAGCAATGGGCTCTCGTGGCCGCAGGGCTTGGAACGTCTCCTCGGGTACGAGCCGTCAACCACTGCGTGCAACGACATCGGTTTCTGGCAAAAGAATCTTCACCCCGCTGATCGCGCTCGTATCGCTTCCTCGATTCGCGACACGTTTGCCGGTTCGTCCGACCACTGGAGCGGCGAATATCGCTTCCGCCGCGCGGATGGCAATTACATCAATGTCCTGGAACGCGCGCTGATTTTACGTGCCCACGACGGCACAGCCCAGCGTCTGATCGGTTCGCTCATGGATGTCACTGCCCGCAAACAATTGCAGGATCAGCTCTGCCGCTCTCAAAAAATGGAAGCGTTCGGGCAACTTGCCGCCGGGGTCGCCCACGATTTCAACAATTTTCTCACCACCATTCTCGGTTACGGCGATTTGCTTCTGCACGAGCGCCAGATCAAGGGTACGCTCGCTGATCACGTCACGGAAATTCGGGCCGCCGCCGCCCGTGCGTCCGCTTTGACTCAGCAACTTCTCGCTTTCAGTCGGAGGCAGCCGCTCGAACCCGTGGTCGTGGAAGTGAATTCGATCATCACCAATCTCGAACGCTCATTACTCCGGCTCATCGGGGAAAATATTTCCGTCGTTTGCCATCTTCACCACGAAAAGGAGGGCGCGCACATCAAAGCCGACCCGAGCCAGATCACTCAAATTATTCTCAATCTTGCGGTGAACGCGCGCGACGCAATGCCCAAAGGCGGGCAGCTCACGCTCGAGACCGCGATTGTCGATCTCACAAAGGAAATGGAATCGCCTTTCCTTTGCGGCGACTTTGTTTCGGGCCACTATGTTCTGATCAAAATCGCCGACAACGGAATTGGAATGAGTGAAGAGGTCAAAGCTCATCTCTTCGAACCATTTTTCACCACCAAGACCGATCAGGACAGAAGCGGCCTCGGCCTCGCAACTTGTTATGGCATCGTCCATCAGAGCGGCGGACATCTCCGCGTCGAGAGCGATCTAGGCAAAGGTACTGTCGTCCAAATTTATCTCCCTCGCGTCCCGGCGCCGCCTCCGCCTTCATACAAAAAGCCAAATAACAAGAAACCGCGGGGCGGGACCGAAACCATTCTCGTTCTCGAAGACGACATTAGTGTCCGCCACATTTCGGTGCGCACGCTTCGCGGTTTTGGTTATCAAGTTATGGAAGCGGCGAATGGCGCTGATGCACGGCGTTTACTCAGCGAAAACGGCGGACAAAAGATCGACCTTCTTCTGACCGATCTGATCATGCCGGAAATGAGCGGACGGCGTTTTGCCGATTCATTGCGCGCGGCTCATCCCAACATCAAAGTTCTTTTCATCTCCGGATATCTCGAAGAATCGCTTCAACCGAGCGATCGATGTGAGCCGGAAATGTTTTTCCTGCCAAAGCCATTCGATTCAGAGCAACTCGCCACCAAAGTTCGAGAAGCGCTTGGCGGGTAGGGACGTCGCGTCGCGGAGCGGCGTCCGGACATCGCGGCGCGATGCCTCTACAAGTTGTCCGTGGTCGCTTGGCCGCCATAGCTTGGCGAAGGCAGAATCTTGCCCGAAGCTGTAAGCGCGTGATCACGTTCAAAGAGATCCAGGCCGCGCGCGATCGCATTGCCTACGCCGTTTTTTATTCGCCTTGTCTTCCATCGATTCCCCTCAGCGAAATCACCGGCATGCAAATTTTCTGCAAGCTCGACAACTTGCAGCGCACCGGAAGTTTTAAAGAACGCGGCGCCCGGAACGCGCTCGCCCAGCTTTCAGCCGATCAAAAAAAACGGGGAGTGATCGCTGCTTCCGCCGGCAACCACGCTCAGGCGCTCGCGTATCAAGGAAAACTGCTCGGCATTCCGGCGACAGTGGTCATGCCCCAATACGCGCCGCTCATCAAAGTAAGCAATTGCCAGAAACTGGGCGCGAATGTCGTTTTGCGCGGCAACGATTTCGCGGAGGCAAAAGCGCACGCGGATGAAATCGCAGCTGAAAAAGGCCTCGCTTACATCGACGGCTACGACGATCCCGCCATCATCGCCGGCCAGGGCACGATGGGCATTGAGATTGTCGATCAGGTGGAAGATCTCGATGCGGTCGTTGTTCCCGTTGGCGGCGCCGGCTTGATCGCCGGGGTTTCACTGGCGGTCAAAAATTTGCGGCCGCAAGCAAAAATCATTGCGGTCGAAGCAGAGACCGTCGCCAGTTTTTCCGCGGCGCTCGAAGCAGGCAAACCAACCAGGATCGCCTTGCATCCAACGCTCGCCGACGGACTCGCTATCCCGCAAGTTGGCCCGAACGCGTTCGCGATCGCGCGCGAACATGTTGATCAAACAATCACGGTCACTGAGGAACAAGTCGCGATCGCGATTCTGCGATTGGTCGAGCTCGAAAAAACGGTCGTGGAAGGCGCTGCGGCGACGCCATTGGCGGCGGCGCTTTCCGGAAAATTGCCGGAGCTCGCCCAAAAACGGGTCGTTCTCCTGTTATGCGGCGGGAACATCGATCCGAACATTCTCAGCCGCGTGATCGAGCGCGGTCTGGTCGCGGACGGCCGTTTATCGCGATTTACCGCCGCGATCAGCGATCGTCCCGGCGGACTGGCCGATCTCGCCAAACGAATCGCGGCGA
>WNGL01008628.1_pt1 | contig 13704 bp, 13 predicted proteins | sample 5400591 | NCBI WGS metagenome assembly WNGL01 (sample SAMN13153377, study PRJNA577476) | soil metagenome | isolation source: 80 cm soil or saprolite under Garry oak tree replicate 1 | place: USA:California | collected 2016-06-15
TCGGCAATCTCGACGTGGTCCCGGTCGCCGCCGCGCTCGACTTCGCCCGCATCGCCCTCGCGCCCGTGGTGACCAGCGCCGCCGAGCGAACCGTCAAGCTCCTGCAGAGCCCGCTGTCCGGCCTCCCGGCCGGGCTTGCCGCGGAGCCGGACACCGGCGAGGACGCGCTCGCCGAGTTCGCTGTCGCCGCGCAGGCGATCGCGGCGGAGGCGCGCGCGCTCGCCCACCCGGTTTCCTTCGAGGTCGTGAGCTCGAGCAAGGCCGAAGGGATCGAGGACCGCATGACGATGGCCCCGCTGTCGGCGCGGCGCCTGACCGACATGGCCGACCTGGCCTCGCGGGTCGTCGCCCTCGAGCTTTTCGTCGCGGCCCAGGCCATCGACCTGCGCCGACTCCCCCGCCTGGGGGAGGGGACTGGGCGGGCGCTTCGCCTGCTGCGCGAGCTCGCCGCCTTCACCGGCCACGGGCAGGCCCCGCCCTCAGACCTCGAGCCACTCGTCGACGCGGTTCGGGCGGGCCGCTTCACCGATGCAGCCGGGCTGACCCCGTGACGCCGCCGCCGATGATCGTCAGCCGCCCGGCCAGATGTCACCCTCCCACGGCTGCACCGAGTTCGTCACCTCGCTGATCTTCACCCAGCGCCCGGCCGCCGCCGAGGTCTCCATCGCGTCGCAGACCGCCTGCACCGCCGCGCCCTCGCGGAACCCGGGCGTCCACGGCGCGTCCGGCCAGCCTTCCAGCAGGTCGGCGACCTGGTTCGCGAAGGATGCACCGTAGCCGACGCCCTGGCCGACCGGCCACCACTGCGCCGCGTACGGATGGCTGGGATGCTCGGCCCTGATCCGCCGCATCCCGTAGAGCCGCACGTCGTCGTCGGCACCGCCGTACCACAGCTCGTTCAGCCTGGCGTAGTCGAACATCAGCGTGCCGCCGCTGCCGTTCGCCTCGACGGTGAAGTCGCACGGCCGGCGCACCGCGGCCCGGGCGACCTCCATCGTGCCCAGCGCCCCGGACTCGAAGCGCAGCAGAGCGCTGGCCGCGTCGTCCACGGTCACCGGGATCCCGGACCGCGACCGGATGAAGGTGGCGGCCTGCGCGCACGTGCTCGCCACCGGTCCGGCCATGCTCAGCGCCATGTCGATCAGGTGGCAGCCCAGGTCGGCGATCGTGGTCCCGCCCATGGCCCGGTCGAAGCGCCAGTCGTGCGGGGTGGCCGGGTCGGTGAACTCGTCGGACAGCCACGTGGCCCGCCAGAGCCGCAGCTCGCCGATCGCGCCCTCGGTGATCATCCGCTGCATCAGCGCCACCGCGGGCAGCCGCCGGTAGTTGAAGCCGACCGCGTTGTGCACCCCGGCCCCGGTGACCGCGGCCAGCGCCGCGGCCGCCTCCCGGTAGTTCAGGGCCAGCGGCTTCTCGCACAGCACCGCCTTGCCCGCCGCCGCGGCCTGCCGCGCCATCTCGGCGTGCGTGCCGGGCGGGGTGCAGATGTCCACCATGTCCACGTCGTCCCGCGCGATCAGCGCGCGCCAGTCGGTGACGGTGGCCGGCACGCCGTACGCCGCCGCGGCGGCCGCGACCGCGCCGGCGTCACGGCCCGATATCACCGTGACCACCGGCGTCACCGGCAGGGGCCGCAGCATCGGCGCGACCCGATAGCCGTAGCTGTGCGCCTTGCCCATCGCCCCGTAGCCGATGATGCCGACCCCCAGCACGGGCCCCGCGCTCATGAGGCGGCCATCGCCGGGATCGCCGCCGTGACCTGCTCGGCGGCGGTCAGCGCCGCGGCCGCGTCCTCGGCGGTGGCGCCCTGGCACGGCGCGCCGGCCGCGAACTCCGCGAAGCTCTCGGCCTGCCGGCGCAGCGCCTCGAGCTGGGCGCGCTCGCCCTAACACCTCGGCCCACACCGCATCCCCGGCCGGGTAATAGCGGCCGAGCGAGATGAACCCGCATCCGCCGCCGGACATCGTGGCGATCGCCTGCGCGCCGTCGACGTCGGCGATCCCGTCCGGCGCCCGCCCGGAGGCCACCACGGCCAGGCTGCCGATGTCCTGCCCGGTCAGCCAGCGCAGCTGGTCGAACTCGTGCACGCCCATGTCGATCGCGATCCCGCCGCTGTGCGCCCGGAACTCCGCCGGGGGCGGCTGCTCGTCCCACTGGTAGCAGGTGACCAGGTGGATGACGCCGAGCTCGCCTGCGGCGATCCGGTCGCGCAGCCGCCGCAGCCCCGGCACGAACCGGCGCCAGTACGCCACCTGTAGCGGCGCCCCGGCCGCAGCCGCCGCCGCCGCGGACGCGCGGACGGCCTCGGCCGTCAGCCCGCACGGCTTCTCGCACAGGACCGGCAGCCCGCGCGCGGCCACCTCGGCGATGATGGCGCCGTGCTGGTCGGTGGGCGCGACGATGAGCACCCCGTCGATCGCGGCCGCGTCCAGCATCTCCGCCACGCTGGCGTGCAGCGTCACGCCAGGAGCCGCGACCGCCTCACGGGCCGCCGCCGACATCTCCGCGATGGCGGTCACCGCCACCAGGTCCGAGCCGGCCAGGGCCCGCAGGTGGGTGCGGCCCATCCGGCCCGCGCCGACCAGGCCGAGCCGGAACGGCGCCATGCTAAAGACCCCGCTCGGCCAGGAACGCGCGGTTGAGCTCGCCCAGGGCGCACTGGAGCGCGGCCGGATCGGAGTACGGCAGTTCCACGTACGCGCCGGCCAGGCCGAGGCCCCGCGCGGCCAGCAGTTCGCCGAGCCGCTCGCCGTCGCCCAGGTAGCCGACCGGGCCGAGGTCGATGCCGGCGTAGCCTGCCGCGGCCACCTGGTCCAGGACCTGCGTGCCGCTCGGCACGTTCGGGTCCTGGCCGACGGTCAGCTCGAACGCCCCGTAGCTGACCGGGGCGTTCGCCACCGCGATGTCATCGCTCATCAGTCCGTCCTCCCTGCGGGATCGTCGACGGGCACGCCGCGGTGGTGGCAGTCGATGATGGCCTGGCACAGCGCGATGTCGCGCAGGCCGTCCCGGCCCGCGGTGGCCGGCTCGCGGCCGGCGACGATCCAGTCGTGGAACGCCTCGAGCTCGCGCTTGAACCCGCTCTCGTAGCTGGCGACCTCCTCGGTGCGCCAGGCCCGGGCGGAGCCCGCCGCGCCGTCCTCGATCTCCAGGGTGGCGGGCTCGTTGCGCAGGAAGGGGGAGGGGAACGTCAGCCTGAGCCGCCGGTCCGGCGCGTACAGCGCGAACTCCATCCCGTACCGGGCGATGCCCGGCAGGTCGATCCAGTGGATGGCCGCCGGCAGCGCCCCGAACCTGAGCATGACGGTGACGCAGTCCAGGGCCAGGCTGGCGTACTCGAGCCGGGTCGGCTCGCCGAGCAGGCCGCGGACCGTGTTCAGCTCGTGTACCAGCGTGTCGAGCAGCACCGTCTCGTAGACCTGCCGCTCGGTGTCGGTGGCCTGGCCGGTCGCGGCCCTGATCCGCTCGTCGCTGTCGGCCCGCAGCCCGGCGGTGACCTCGGCGGGGAGCGGCGCCCGGGGGAGCAGCGGGTAGTGCTCGACGTAGGGCCGCAACGGCGCCTCGAACGTGGTCACCCGCAGCAGCCGCGCGCCGCTGAGCTGCGCGGTTTCCTCCCTCATCCGCGCGAAGGCCGGGTCGTACCGCTTCGGGTAGCCGACCATGAGCTTCACCCCGGCCTGCTCGGCGGCCGCGACCATGGCCCGGCCCTCCGCGGCCGAGAAGCACATCGGCTTCTCCACGAAGACGTGCATCCCGGCCCGGGCCGCGGCCTCGGCGATCGGGGCGTGGCTGCCCGAGGTCAGCACCATGACGGCGTCCAGCCGATGGCCGAGCAGGGCGCGCCAGTCGGTGAAGACCGCGGGGACGCCGTACCGTTCGGCGCATCCCCTGGCGCTGCCGGCGTCCAGGTCGCAGACCGCCGCGATCTCGTAGCGGCCGGCCAGCTCGGTCAGGTAGTGCAGGTGCATGACCTGGGCGATCAGGCCCGTTCCGACCAGGCCGATCCGTATCCTCACGCCGGTTCCATGGCCGCGTCGATCGCCGACCGCAGCAGCCGGGCGGCCTCGGGGACCCCGGTGGTGGCCGGCACGAACGGGTCCTCGTGCTCGATCGAGACGACCCGGGCCGCGGAGCCGCCGAGCGCGCGCATCAGGCCGGCCCACCAGGCCAGGTCGTGGCCGCGGCCGGGCACGGCGAAGGTCCACGGCATCTGGCCGGCGGGCTGCGGCCAGCGCCGGTCGAGCAGGCCGTTGAGGGCCAGGCTCTCCGCGTGGAAGACGGTGTCCTTGCCGTGGACGTGCCCGATCCGGTCGCCGAGCGCCGCGGCGACCTTGTGGCCGTCCATCCCCATCCAGAAGAAGTGGCTCGGGTCGAGGTTGCCCGCGATGGCCGGCCCGAGCGCGGCCACCCGGGTGAACGTCTCGACGTTGAACACGCAGGTGCCGGGGTGCAACTCCAGGCAGACCCGCAGGCCTGGGTTCTCCGCGGCGGCGAACTCGGCCAGGCCGGCCCAGTAGGGCGCGATCTGCTCCTCCCACTGCCGCTGGTAGACGCCCTCGAGATAGGGGAGCCAGCCGCCGGCCCCGAAGTGCGGCACCCGGTCCCCGGCCGTGCCGCCCGGGCAGCCGGCCAGCGCGACCACCCGGTCCACGCCGAGCAGCGTGGCCAGCCTGATGGCGTCGCGCAGCGCCTGGTCGTGCTCGCGGGCCAGGTCCGCGTCGGGGTGCAGCGGGTTGCCCCAGGCGTTCAGCGCGTCGACCTGCAGCCCGTGCCGGGCGATACCGCCCAGCCAGGCCGAACGGGCCTGCCCGCTGAACAGCAGCGCCGCGACGTCGCAGTGCGGGTGCGGCGCGTACCCGCCCGCGCCGATCTCCAGGTGGGTGACCTCGGGGGCCGCCTCAGGCAGCCAGGCCAGCACCCGCTCCAGCGGCCAGTCGCCGAACGCCTCGAGCACCACGCCGATCCGCAACCGGCCTCCCAACGCGGGGACAAGATCACCGATGTCTGGATACTGCCTCCGTCCGTTATGACCTGTCAAGAGTCTGTGAGTATGTGCAGACAAACTAGAATGTGAGTTGGAACCGGCAGGCCGGATCGCCCAGTTTCCGTGTTAACACTGCAGTGGTTACAATGTCCAAACAAATGAGCCTAGTGACCCGCCGGATGTCGACGATGCCTGAACGCGAACCAAGCACGAGCGGCCCGATCACCATCGACCGGACCAGCCCGGTGCCGCTGTACTTCCAGCTGGCTCAGCACTTCGAATCGGCCATAAGATCAGGCGCGCTCAAGGTCGGCGCCCGGCTGGAGAACGAGGTCCAGCTGGCGGAGATGCTCGGCCTGTCCCGGCCCACCGTGCGGGCGGCCTTCCTCTACCTGGCCAACAAGGGCCTGGTGGTGCGCAAGCGCGGCGCCGGGACCCTGGTGGCCAACGAGCGGATCGACCGCAACGTGGAGCTGACCAGCCTCTACGACGACCTCGTGGCCAGCGGCCGTACCCCGGCCACCCGGGTGCTCAAGGCCGAGGTCAGCCACGCCAGCGACCAGGTCGCCGACGCCCTGCAACTCCCCGAGCGTGCGCTGGTGATGTCGCTGGAGCGGATCAGGCTGGCCGACGGCGAGCCGATGGCCCTGATGCACAACTACCTGCCGGCCGGCCTGGTCCAGCTCAACGTCGAGATGCTCGAGGAACACGGCCTGTACGAACTGCTCCGCGCGTCCGGCATCGGCCTGTACTCGGCCACCCAGCGCATGGGCGCCAAGAACGCCTCGACCTCCGAGGCCCGCACCCTCAACGAAACCCGCGGCACGGCCCTGCTGACCATGGAGCGCATCGCCTACGACCAGTCCGGCCGCCCGGTCGAGTTCGCCAGGCACCTGTACCGCGCCTCCCGCTACGCCTTCACCACCAGCTTCCCCCGCCCCGAGCCCCCCCTCGGCTAACCGCCGCGAGCTGACCTGGACAGACGCGTGGCCAGGAACCACCAGTTCGCCCGGGCCGGGAACGTGACGCACGTGCCGGCGTGACATCGCGCTGCCAGCGGGCATAAGATCGCGGTCGTGTTCGGCGCCGCCCACATCCCGGCCGTCGTGGACTACCTCACAGAAACCTTCCGCTACTACGTCGGGGACGCCAGGTGGCTGACCGTCGCCCACGCACCCGACTGAGAGCTACCGTACGAGCATGGCGACTCTCGACGACGTGGGCCGGATGGCCTCGAAGCTGCCCGAGGTGACCGAGGGTGAGCGGCACGGCAACCGGACGTGGTTCGTCGGCGGCAAGGCCTTCGCCTGGGACCGTCCGTTCAGCAAGGCCGACATCCGGCGGTTCGGCGACCAGACCCCGCCCGAGGGGCCCATCCTGGCGGTCCGGGTCGAGGATCTCGCCGAGAAGGAGGCGGTGCTCGCCGCGAACCCGGGCGCCTTCTTCACCATCCCGCACTTCGACGGCTACTCCGCCGTCCTCATCGAGCTGCGCACGGTCTCCGCCCGGGCGCTGCGCGACGCGATCACCGACGCCTGGCTGTCCTGCGCTCCGCCCGCCCTCGCCGCACGGCACCTGCGATGAGGCGGAGAACCCAGCCCGTTCGGTTAAATCCGAGAGCAGACCGACCGCGGCCACCCGGTCGGCGAAACTCACCCCGTGGTCAGCAGGAAATCCAGGCAGGAACCGTCCTGCGCGAGCTCGATCACGACCCCGCGCAGCACACCGGAGGAGTAGTCGCTGCCCGGGTTGACGCACAGGGTCCGGCCGATCTTCTGCGCGCCGCGCGACTCGTGTATGTGCCCGTGCAGGCCAAGCACCGGCTGGTAGCGCTTGATGGCCTCGCGCACCGCATGGCTGCCCACGGGGACGATGCTGGGCCGGCCGCCGCGGATCACCGGCTTCAGCGTGGCATCGAGTTCGGGGGCGTCGTCGAGCCCGGAGGCGTACGGCGGGCAGTGCAGGTTGAGGACGCAGGGCCGGCCGTCGGGCAGCCGGTCGAGCATGTCGCTGATCTGCTTGGCCAGCTCGTCCTCTGTGCACTCCCGTTCGGTGTTCCACGGCGTGGTCGGCACCACGCCGAGGCTGGCCATGGTGGCCGGCCCGAGGTCGCACAGCTCGAGTTCCGGGCACTCCACCCGGCCGTGCGCGGCCAGCACCGCGTCCGCATCCACCGGGTCGTCGTTGCCCGGCGTGATGATGCAGCGCACCGAGGGGTCGAGCCGTTCGGCCGCCAGATCGCACCACCGCTGCAGCTGGGCCGCGATCTCGCTGCGGAACAACCGGTCGAGCGCGCGCTCGTCGGCGGACAGCCGGGCCAGCTCGGCGGCGTCCATCCGCACCGGGTACAGGCCGGACTTTCCGATGCCGGCCGCCAGCCGGTCCCATTCCGCCTCGGGCACGGTCACGTCCTCGCCGCCGACCCTGGCCCGCAGCGTGCCGTCCTCGGTGAGCACGGGGACGATGGCCTTGCCCGCGAAGTCGCCGCCCAGCATGATCACGTCCGCCTCGTATACCTTGGCCGCGGCCAGGAACTTGCGGAAGCAGACCTCGGACCCGTGGATGTCGGTGGCGAAGTAGATGCGCAGCTCACGCCGCTTGCTGCTCTTGGACTTACCCCACATCCGGCTACGCACCGTCCATCTGCGCTCTGCTCATCTATTCGGGCGGAAGCTCGCGCATGGCCATGTTCAGGTCGAGCGCGTTGCGCTGCTTGCGCACCGCCCGGGCGATCACGTAGATCACCGGCCCGGCGCCGAGCACGATGATCAGCGTCAGGATCGACTCCCAGCTGAACTTGCCGTACACTGCCCTGGCCGATCCTGCCGGAACCGACGCTTCACTGCTACTAGTCACTGGGCTACCTCCAGCCTCAGCATCACCAGGGCGAGGAGGCCGAGGTCGGCGCTGGCAGAGTGCTCTACCAGCCCAAACGGCTCCTCAGGCTGAGATCATGGTCAGGCCAGGACAAGTGATTGTCAATACCTATGAACATACGTCTGTTCCTACATAACAAGGGCGGTCAGGCCCCAGGTGTCACACCCCGGCGCGCGGCCTGGTTCAGCGCCCCGCCGTTATCGCGGCGGCATACTCCGGCATCTCGGATGTATCAGGCGCCGCCGACCCGCGCTCCTAGTCGACAAGGGCGCTCACGCGAACAAGGAGCGGGACGCGGGGGCGCCCAGCCCTGCCGGGCGGACATGCGGCGCCGCCCGGCAGGACTCCAGCAGAACACGGGGGGTTTACCGATGGATGCCATCGTGATGTTTCTCGACTGCCCGGCCTACATGGACAAGAGTGGTTCGGTCAGATGCGGGCTGCCAGCCGAGGTGGAAGACATGTACCTGATGAGGTCGACCGACGGCCCGCTGGAAAGCGCGAGGATCCGGTGTCCGCGCGGCCACTGGTTCAACGGCCCGATCGAGTCACTGACCCTCGGCGAACAGCCCGCCCTCCGGTCGCAGGTACCGCAGGCCGCCGGATCGAGGCAGCGGCGGCACGGCCGGCTGGCCCCCAGTCCGCCTACGAAGGAATAGCTCTCTTCCTCCCCAGCAGGATCAGCGCGGGGACGATGCCGGCGAACGACAGGGCGGCGATGACCCACCACCCGTGGCGGAAGGCACCCAGGGCCGCAGCGCCGCGGCCGGCGCTGCTGCCGAGCACGGCCACCAGGATGGCCACCCCCAGGGCCAGGCCGGTCTGCCGGATCATGTTGATCACGGCGGACCCGGTAGCGAATGACGGCGGCGGCAGCGACGCCGAGGCGGCCGCCATCAGGGTGGGCAGCGTCAGGCCGACCCCGATGCCCGTGGTGAGCATGCCGCCCAGGGCCCCCGACACATAGTCCGGGTGCGCCCCGATGGCCGCGGCCCACCACGCCACGCCGCCGCCGAACGCCAGGCAGCCCAGCGATATCACCGGGGCCGGCCCGTAGCGGGCGATGAGCCGGCCCGCCACGCCGAACGACACCAGCGGGACCATCAGCGGCCCCGGGGCGATGGCCAGCCCGGCCCGCAGCGCCGACCAGCCCCAGGCGCCCTGTTCCCACAGCACGATCGACAGCAGCATCGCGCCGAACGCGGACGAGAAGAAGATGGCCACCAGCGCGGCGCCGGTGAAGCTGCGGGACCTGAAGAGCGACGGGTGGACGAGCGGGTTGCCGGAGCGCAGGCTGTGCACGACGAACAAGACGATCAGGACCGCTGCCGCGGCCAGCGTGCCGTCGACCGAGGCCGAGCCCCAGCCCCAGTCGCTGCCCTTGACCAGCCCGAACGTCAGTGCCGCCACCCCGGCCGTGACCAGGATCACGCCGAGCGGGTCGGGTCGCTCGCCTCGGTGGCCCGGGATATGAGGCAGCCGGCGCCAGCCCGCGGCCAGGGCGACGGCGCCGATCGGCACGTTGATCAGGAAGACCCACCGCCAGCTGGCCGTGACCAGCAGGCCGCCGACGACCGGCCCGAGCGCGGCCGCAAGGCCCGAGGTGGCGGTCCAGGCCCGGACCGCGCCCGGCCGGCGTTCCGGGTCGTAGGCGGCGAGCACCAGGCCGAGCGAGGTCGGCGTGAGCAGCGCCGCCCCGGCCGCCTGGACCAGGCGGAAGCCGATCAGCATGCCGACGCTGCCGGCCGCGGCGCAGGCCGCCGACGCAGCCGTGAAGACGGCCACGCCGAGCAGGAAGCCCAGGTCCCGGCGGTACCGGTCGGCCAGCCGCCCGAAGAAGACGAGCAGCGCGGCGTACACGATGGCGTATCCGTTGAGCACCCAGGAGAGCTCGCTCAGGTTCGCCGTCCCGAGGTCCCTGGCGATCTGCGGCAGGGCCACGTTGACCACGAACAGATCCAGGCTGGCCAGCACCACCCCCGCTGACACGATGGCCAGCACTTCCCCCGGCGCCGTCGCCGTGGCTCCCGGTCCAGCCGTCGCCGTGGCTCCCGGTCCAGCCGTCGCCGTGGCTCCCGGTCCAGCCGTCGCCGTGGCTCCCGGTCCAGCCGTCGCCGTGGCTCCTGGCGCCGCTGTTCTCGCGGCCTTGCCTCGCAGAGTGCGTTCCGTCATAGAACTAACCGTAACAACAGCAAGTTCTATAAACAACCAACCTACGCGGGGCAGCCGCCGCTCGGGTAGGCGGTGTCGAACCACTGTGCGAAGAACTGGCTGAGCCGGTTCTCGCAGGCCGCGCTCTTGTCGGGCAGCCACTGGCGGTGCCGAGGATCCGCATGAGGGCGATGTAGGCGGCACCTGGCCGCTCGTAGGTGGCGGAGTTCGAGAATGGGCCGAACGGGCTTGGGTTCGACGGCCGCCGTGCAGAAACTGCCCGGCCGGGCGTACGTCGTGTCGACCTGCCTGATCAGGCTGTCGGTGAACGCCTTCCGGCCGGCGGGCCGTCCGCCATGTTGGCGGAGGTACGCTCGAAGTCCAGGCTGAAACTGGTCAGACACTTCGTGGCCCGGTCGGTCAGCACAACGTGGTTGCCGGGCAGGAACTTGTTCGCGGGGGCGTCGTAGACCAGGTGCACGTCGGTATGGACGCTGGCGTAACCGTCGTTGCCCGTCTCCGGGTACACGTGGGCCCCGTCGGGGGACAGCGTGTGCGCGCCGGGCGAGCACGACCCGGACCGCGGTGCCTGGCCGTGACCGGAGACAGCCTGAGCGGACCAGGCCAGCCCGGCTCCCGCCAGGACGAGGGACGAGACCGGCACCAGGACGGTGATCAGCAGTCGGCGTCGTGCCATTGCGACTCCCTGGGGGTACGCTCCATTGCGGCCTTGATGTTCACAAGATAACAACGGAGCCGCTTGCTCATGCTCAGCCAGGAACTTGTCGATTCCCTGTTCCCGCCGGACCTGCCGGAACCTGACCACTGGGAACTCCGCTACCCGCCGCGCGGGTTGCCGGAAGGGGCGCGCGTCACCCGCTTCTCGCCGAGCCCGACGGGTTTCCTGCACATCGGCGGCGTGTACGCGGCGACCATCGACGTGGATGTCGCGAGGCACTCCGGCGGCGTCTACCTGGTCCGCCTCGAGGACACCGACCAGGCCCGCGTCGCCGAAGGCGCGGCCGAACAGTTCGCCGAGGCGTTCGCCTACTTCTCCATCGGGCCGGACGAGGACGACCAGACCGGGCGCTACGGGCCCTACTCCCAGTCCGCGCGGGCCCGGACCTACCTGACCTACGTCCGCGAACTGCTGCGCCAGGGCCGCGCGTACCCGTGCTTTGCGACCAGGCAGGACCTGGAGGAGATCACCGCGCGGCAGCGGGCCGCGGGTGCGCTGCCCGGCTACTACGGCACGTGGGCGATCTGGCGCGACGCCGATCCGGATCAGGTGGCTAAGCGGCTGGCGGCGGGCGATCCCTACGTCGTCCGCTTCCGCTCCCCGGGCACCACCGGGGAGCGGGTGAGCTTCACCGACGCGATCCGCGGCGAGCTGTCCCTCGACGACAACCGCAACGACGCGGTGGTCCTGAAGAGCAGCGACACCGAGCCGCGGCTGCCCACCTACCACCTCGCGCACGCGGTGGACGACCACCTGATGCGAGTCAACCTGGTCATCCGCGGCGAGGAGTGGATCTCCTCGGTCCCGCTTCACCTGCAGCTGTTCGACGCCCTCGGCTTCGAGCGGGTCGAATACGCGCACATCGCCCTGCTGATGAAGCAGGAAGGCGGCAGCCGCCGCAAGCTGTCGAAGCGCCGGGACCCGGAAGCCACCGTGAGCTTCTACATCGAGCAGGGCTACCCGGCCCCGGCGGTCCAGTACTACCTGCGGGGCCTAGCCAACGGCCGGCTCGCCGAGATGCCGCTGGCGCAGGCGCTGGCCGCGCCGATCCGGCTCTCCGAATGCGGCACCGCGGGCCCGCTGGTGGACATGGTCAAGCTCGACGACATCAGCGCCGACTACATCGCCACCCTGCCCGGCCAGCAGGTCCTCGCCGAGGTCAGCACCTGGGCCAGGCGCTACGCGCCGGGCCTGGCCAAGGTTCTGGCCGCCGAGCAGGAGCTGGCGCTGGCCGCCCTGGCCATCGAGCGGGAGGGCGTCCCCAACCCGCGCAAGGACCTGCGCAAGTGGGCGGACTTCCCCGACGTTTACGGATGGTTCTTCGCCGAGCTCTTCGAGCCGGTCACCGACCCGGCCGACCCCCGTTTCGGCGGCCTCGACCCGGACCTGGTGCGTGCCCTGGCCGAGGCGTTCGCCCGCTCCTACCAGCCACCGTCGCCGGAAACCGTCTGGTTCGACCAGGTCCGCAGCCTCGCCGCCGATCTGGGGTTCGCGCCCAGCCCGAAGGCGTACAAGCAGGATCCTGACGCCTACCGCGGCGGCTCCATCCGCGAGGCGTCCCAGGCCATCCGGGTGCTGCTCACCGGGTCGCGGCAGAGCCCCGGCCTGCAGGATGTGGCGGCCGCGTTGGGCACCGATGAGGTCCTGCGCCGCGTCCGGGCCGTCGGGGGAGCGCCGTCCACGTAGCGTAGTCACAGGTTGCCTGTTGCGTAGTTCCGGCCCGTCGGTGCCTGTGTGTGATGCAGCCTGGTGGATTGACAGTACCCAGCGTGCGGCGTTCGCCGCACCCGACCGAAGGCTCGATCGTGTCCAGCACGGGCGCCCGGCACCGTAAGCCGCCGCGATCCGCGGCCGCCCGCTCCGGCGTGGCGTCGCGGCCACGGAAGGTTCCCGAAATCGCGTCCGCACGGCGGGGCAAGCGGGCCATGGTCGCGGCCGTCGCCGTGGCGGGCTCGGCCATCCTGGCCTCCGCCTGGCCGGCCGCGGCCCGCTGGATACCCGGGGCCCCCAGCGCGGCGTGGGTGAGCGAGGCTGACGCGCTGGGCCTGCAGGCGGCGGCCTTGTTGGGCACGCAGGTCAAGCAGCAGCCCGAGGTCGTCAGTGTCGGCGTCGCCGTCGTGCCCTGGTACAGCAATCCTTTGCGTGCCGTCAGCGGCCTGGTGCCCGAGCGCATCGACATGGGCGTCGACTTCTCCGGGGCGGGCCCGGTCTACGCTCTCGGCAACGCGGTCATCACCAACGCGACAGGGACTTCCTCCGGGTGGCCCGGCGGAGGGTGGATCACCTACCAGCTCACCGACGGCCCCGATGCCGGGCTGATGGTCTTTCTGGCCGAAGACGTCAGGCCGACCGTCCAGGTCGGTCAGCGCGTGTCGTCCTCGACAGTGATCGCCTACATGTTCCAGGGAGGCGACGGCATCGAGACCGGATGGGCGCGGCCGGACGCCCTGAGCGCGGAATCGGAGCTTGCGGAAGCCGGCGGCATCGGCGGGGGTGGCCCGTTCCCGACCGTGGTCGGGCTTAACTTCGACGCGCTGCTCCAGTCGGTGGGCGTACCCGCCGCGCCCAACAGCGGCCAGTCCGGTTACGGGTTCCTGCCGGCGAGGTACCCGGGCAGCCAGACCTGACCGGCGGCCGCCGGTCAGGAGGCTGGCGCGGTCACGATCCTTCCGCCAGGGCCGCGAGCCGGTCCAGCGAGGCCAGGAGCCTGTCGGCCGTGGTCGCCCGGGCCCGCGGCAGGCGCATCTCATCGGTCAGCCGGGTCCAGTCATAGGTGCAGGTGACCCGCGTGCCTGTCGCGCCGGCCGGCTCTAGCTCCCACCGCCACAGGTGCCCGGGCGGCTCCTGCCCCGGCTCGGCGGGAAGCCAGGCGATCCGGCGGCCCTCCTCGAACTCGATCACGTGGTTCTCCCGGATGGCGCCCCGGGTCAGCGTCATCGTGAACACGTCGCCG
>WNGL01015732.1_pt1 | contig 13704 bp, 12 predicted proteins | sample 5400591 | NCBI WGS metagenome assembly WNGL01 (sample SAMN13153377, study PRJNA577476) | soil metagenome | isolation source: 80 cm soil or saprolite under Garry oak tree replicate 1 | place: USA:California | collected 2016-06-15
TGGCCAAGCTCATTATCAAATTCATCAACAACCTGGCCGACGTCATTGACGCGGACCCAGCGACGCGCGGGCGGCTCAAGGTGCTGTTCCTGCCCGACTACTGCGCCACATTGGCCGAGCGACTAATCCCCGCCAGCGATGTCTCCAACCAGATCTCGACCGCCGGCTATGAGGCCAGCGGCACGAGCAACATGAAATTCATGATGAACGCAGCGTTGACCATCGGCACGCGGGACGGCGCCACGATCGAGATGGCCGAGGAGGCAGGCGAAGAAAACTTTTTCCTGTTTGGTTTGACGGCGGAGCAGGTGGCCAACACCCGGGGCTGGTATAATCCCTATTGGCACTACGAAAACGAAGCGGAGACCCGCCAGGCCGTGGACCTGATTTCATCGAACTACTTCAGCCCAAAGGAGCCAGGCATCTTTGCGCCACTGCACGATACTCTCCTGAAGCTCGGGGACCACTACCTGCACCTGGCGGATTTGAAATCTTATCTGGAAGCGGACCAGCGCCTGGTTGATTTATTCCGCGATAAGAACGCCTGGGCCCGCAAGGCGATCTTGAATGTGGCCGGTTCAGGAAAATTCTCGAGCGACCGCACCATTGCCGAGTACGCAAAAGAAATCTGGAAAGTCGAGGCGTGTCCGATTTCGTGAGCACCTTCAAACAAGTCAAAGGGATCCGAAACAATCTTCACGAGTGAACAAGGAACAGCACAATGCAATCAAGCTCTCACCCCTTGCGGGCAAACCGGCCCCCAGGGAGATGCTGGTTGACCTGGCGCGGCTCGAGCGGGAGTACTATGAGCGTCAGCCCGACCTAGCCGACCGCAACCAGTGGGTTGCCTTCGGCACGAGCGGCCACCGAGGCTCGTCATTGCGTGGCACGTTCACAGAAGCTCATATCCTGGCAATCACCCAGGCGATCTGCGACTTCCGCCGCATGAAGGGCACCGACGGCCCACTCTATCTGGGCAAGGATACTCACGCTCTCTCCGGCCCGGCGCAGCGAACCGCTCTTGAGGTGCTCGCGGCCAACCTCGTCCAGACCATCATCCAGCGCGACGATGGCGTGACTCCGACGCCGGTTATTTCACGCGCCATTATTGTCTATAACCGCGGCCGCAAGCAACGACTGGCCGATGGAATCATCATCACACCATCGCACAACCCGCCGGAGGACGGCGGCCTCAAGTACAACCCGCCCAACGGCGGGCCGGCTGACACTGATGTAACGCATTGGGTTCAGGGCAGAGCCAACGAGTTGTTACGAAAGCAGAATTCCGACGTAAAGCGCTTGCCGTGGCCCCGGGCCGCGAAAGTGCCTACTTTGCGCGAAGAGGATTTTGTTCTGCCCTATGTCAAGGACTTGCAGAATGTCGTGGATATGGCTGCTATACGCGCGGCCGGCCTTAGACTGGCGGTGGACCCGCTAGGCGGCGCTGCTTTGCCCTACTGGGAACCAATCAACTCGGTGTACGGTTTGGACATTAAAGTCGTGAATCCGAGTCTGGATCCGACCTTCTCGTTCATGACGGTTGATCACGACGGCAAGATTCGGATGGATTGCTCGAGCCCGTACGCTATGGCGCGGCTCGTCAGCCTGAAAGATAACTATCGCGTTGCGTTCGCTAACGATCCTGATTCGGATCGTCACGGGATCGTCACGCCTTCCGCCGGTTTAATGAATCCGAACCATTTCCTGGCGGTGGCAATTCGATACTTGCTCGCTCATCGCCCCCAATGGAGTACGCAGTCGGCTGTCGGCAAAACACTGGTTAGCAGCAGCATCATCGATCGCGTGGTGCTCAAGCTCGGCCGCAATTTGTGCGAGGTGCCGGTTGGGTTCAAATGGTTTGCTCCGCGGCTGTTCGACAGCTCCTTCTGTTTCGGCGGCGAAGAGAGTGCCGGCGCGAGTTTTTTGCGTCAGGACGGCACGGTTTGGACAACCGACAAGGACGGTCCGATCATGGATTTGCTGGCCGCCGAGATCGCCGCGGTAACCGGCAAAGAACCGGGTGAGCATTTTCGGGAGATCACGGCTGAGTTTGGCACGCCTTACTATAACCGGCTTGATGTTCCCGCTACAGCCGAGCAAAAAGCCAAGTTGGAGAAACTTTCGCCTGAAGCAGTCAAGGAATCCAAACTCGCAGGAGAACCGATCGCGGCCCGGCTCACCCGCGCTCCCGGCAATGACGCACCGATCGGCGGTTTAAAGGTCGTGACGGGCAACGGTTGGTTCGCGGCCCGGCCTTCAGGCACCGAGAACCTGTACAAGATTTACGCGGAAAGTTTAAGAAGCCAGGAGCACCTTGACGCAATTGTAATCGAGGCGCAGGAGATTGTGAACAACGCGTTGGGAGCGTCAGAGCAGGAACCCCACCGGAACAATTCAGTTGAACAGGAGATAACGGAGAAAACAGAGGCATGAATACGAAGCCAAACCGGGTTCTCCAAGCTAGAGGCTGCTCCGTGAATGGTGACGCTCGATTTCTCCCCCTGTCCTCCACGATGTTTTCGACAAATCTCCGTTTCCTCCGTTTCCTCCTGTTCCCTTCTGAATAATTATGGCTCAGTCCCGCGAAAGGAGAACGATGATTCAGAGTCAACCATGAATGTAGTCTCCGGCCGAACCGCTTCTCTGCGGAATGCCATCCAAAACGAAACCATACAAAAAATGAAAGCAACCGAACTACTTCACAACCTGGGCCAGAGTCTCTGGCTCGACAACATAACGCGTGACTTGCTTAACAGCGGCACGCTCAAACGCTACATAGATGAGCTGTCGGTGACCGGGCTGACTTCGAACCCGACCATTTTCGACCACGCCATCACGAACAGCACTGCGTACGATGCTGTCATCCGCGACAAGCTCGAGCAGGGCAAATCGGGCGAAGCCCTCTTCTTTCAGCTGGCGCTCGAAGACATCATCCGGGCCGCCGACCTTTTCCGGCCCACCTTCGACAAGACCAACGGCGTGGACGGCTGGGTGTCGCTGGAAGTGTCACCGCTGCTGGCCTATGATGCAACCAGCACCCTCGCTGCCGCCAGGGAACTGCGCGCCCGCGCGGCCCGGCCCAATGTCTTCATCAAGATTCCAGGGACGAAGGAAGGCCTCTCGGCGATTGAGGAGGCGATCTTCGCCGGCATCCCCGTCAATGTGACCCTCTTGTTCTCCCGCGAACATTATGTCGCTGCGGCTGACGCATTCCTGCGCGGCATCGAGCGGCGCATCGCGGCGGGGCTAAAGCCTGATGTCGCCTCGGTCGCCTCAGTGTTCGTGAGCCGCTGGGACACCGCTGTTTCTGGCAAAGTTCCCGCGCCTTTGAACAACCAGCTTGGCATCGCCGTCGCCAACCGCACTTACGCGGCTTATCGCGAGTTGCTTTGCTCGCCTCGCTGGCAACGCGCTTACAACGCGGGCGCCCGGCCACAAAGGCTCCTTTGGGCCAGCACGGGCACCAAGGATCCCAAGGCGCCGGATGTCCTTTACGTCAAGGCGCTCGCCGCGCCCCGTTCACCGTCAACACCATGCCTGAGGCCACCTTGAACGCTCTGGCCGATCACGGCGAACTCGGCTCGATCATGGCTGCGGATGGCGGCAATTGCGAAGCGGTGCTGGGGCAATTCGCGCAGGCCGGGGTCAAGGTTGAGATTTTGGCCGCTCAACTCCAGAACGAAGGCGCCAAGTCCTTTGTTAAGTCCTGGAACGAATTGCTCGCGGTCATTGCGTCCAAAAGCGAGGCGCTTCAGCAGGCGGCGTAACTGGGGCATTGGCCACTGTCCGCCATCGTAAACTTGCATTGTCCCTCTGAGGCATTCCTCGTGTTGAGCGCGTGTTATTCTGTTAGCTCGGCGGCGAATCTCGGTTAGGGACGAAACCCAGGAGAAGCGTTTTCTTAGCGCAGGGCGCGCAGCAGAGCTTTGGGATGCACAGGTCGGACCGGCGGCAAGTCCGCTTCGTCGCAGGCCAACAGCAAGGCGTCCTCGTCTATATCCAGCAGGTGCTTATCCGAGGTGACCAAAAGGGGGATTCCGGCGAGAGAGGTTTCTGCGAGGATCAGCCCGTCATGAAACTCATCCTCCGGGATGAGGCGCTGGTGCTGCAATCGCCGGGCAAACCGTTCTGCTAAGACATGATGGACCTCCGGCAGGTCGAACGGGGCGAGACGCCAAGCACCGAATTTGCCAGAAGCCACCTCCGCGAGCTGCCGGTTCCTTTCGCTGCCAAAGAGACAAAGAGAATTAGATATTCCAACTCCGCCAGCACCGTAGGAGCCAGCCGGAGGACATAGCCGCGCCGTTGAAATTCCTCCCTGAACTCGTGCGCGAAGTCCTGGGGCTCTGCCAAGTCGAGCGGCAGATTAGTGTCCAGCGACAGTTGCCCCTTTGGGCTGCCCGCCATAAATCTTGACCATGGCTCGCTTGAACAACTCCCGCCGCTGCTCCGCCGTGAGCTTGCTAGCCTCTTTGCGGACCGCCGCGGCGATCCGGCTCCCCTCGGTCTCGTTCGGGTAGGTAGCCTTTCTTTTAGCTTTGCTCGCAGCCTGTCGCATAAGCAGAACAAGTTCGCCTTTCTACGCGGGACTGTCAATGCCGGCTTATCCAGAAAAAAAGCATAAGCCCTCGCCCGGCCCACGCGAACGGCCCCTGTCCAGCCGATAGAACCACTCGAAGATTGTTACCGGAGGACGACAGGGCCTCCCAAAGAACTGGGACATCTTCCTTACAAGCGCGCGACGTTCGAAGATTACGTTGGGGTCCGTGGATTGGAGGAGCACGGAAAGAAGAAATGGCAACGGCATGTCGCTGACGTGGTGAAGCGCCTCATCGCAGCCCTCGAACCCGATGAAGTCGTCCTGGGCGGCGGAAACGCAAAGAAACTGGACGCACTACCGGCTGGCACTCAGGCCGGCGACAACGACAATGCGTTTCGGGGCGGGTTTCGGTTATGGGAAAAATTGGCCAAAGGCAAATCTTGGAAGTCTTAGGCCGGAGCGAGGCCATCGCCGTGGCAAATCGGAGGGGATTTGTTCACTTGCCAGGACTTTGGCGCCGCCCTCAGTGATTCATAAAGCGTTGCCTGAAGCAGCTTGGTTCGGCGCTTTCTTCAATATCACAACCACGCGCCTCCTGTGTTCAATATCACCAGAACGATAATCTTGGTAACCCGCTTTCCTTACAGAGATCCAGTGGATTGCTTGGGGGACCAACGGCAAGCGCTGATAGCATTCAGGCTCCGCGCGATTGGCTTCTGTGACATGCTGCCATCCTCGGCGCGCTCCGCTGAATGGTATCTTGAGCGTTAGGCGTAACAATTACATTCTGTCACCCGATTCGCACCAGCACGTCGGCGAGGGTCTCGGGCCGGCTGACATGCGGGCAGTGCCCGCCGGGCAGCTCAACGGGCTCCACTCCGAGCCACTCACGAGCAGCCCTGCGCTGCCATGCTGGCGTGATCGTCCGGTCTTCCGCGCAAACAATATAGGTGGCCGGCACAGCAGGCCAGGCGCTCAGTGGGCAAGGTTCCTCCATAGCTCGTTTGGCATAGAACAACACGCGAGTAGAAAGCGCCCAGTCCAGGCGCTCCGGGGGACAGTCGTGGAACACGAACTCCAACGCGAAGTTGTCCTCCATTGAGTTCTTGCCGACCCACGCGGGGTTGAACATCGACGGATCGGCTCGATACTGCTCAACGATACTCATGCCCGGGCGTGGAACCACCGCGGCTACAAACACCATACGACGCGGGTGCCAGCGCTCGGCCACTAGCGGGAGGTACATCCCGCTCCCAGAGTGTGCGACGCAGACGACCTCCCGTGATTGGAGGCCGGATCGCTCGAGGGCCTCCACAAGGGTCTCGGCGTGCCAGACCAAGCCTTCGTCAGTCCGGCTCACGTCCAGCGCAGGAGTCAGAACGCGATGACCGCGACGTTCGAGCCGCTGTTCCAAAAGCTTCCAGCCGTCGGGCCCCTGTCCGCTGCCATGAATGAGACAGTACGAGGTCATTGCTCCATTCGCTCCCGAGGCATCCACGTCTGGTTCAGCCTAACCTAATTATTAGGGCTGACACGATCCTGCCTAAGTAGACAATAGCCCGCAAACACGGAATGGACCATCCGAAGGGCTCACACCAGCGGTGCGCAATTTACAGTGATTTCGTTGCCGAATTGGCTGACTTCCGCCTTCGTCCGACTACGGCGCGACAAGTCGACGTCGCCGACGACCTCCCGACGCGTCGCGACGCGTCGGGATGTATTCGCGCAGTTCGGGTTTGCCGGCGACAAGTCGCGACGCGTCGAGATTGTCCACGTAGGGCGGCGAGGTGTCGCGGGCCCGCCTTCGTCTGACTCCGGCGCGGCAAGCCAGGAATTTGAAGTCGACGTCGCCATCGCGGGGCTGTAGCCCCGAAAGCTTTCGGGGTCCATGTTGACGCCTTCGCTGTTGGCGAGATTGAAGTCTATTTCGACCACGCCGCCTTTTTTGTCTTCGCCGGTAATTTGGGGCTTGAGGGTGCTGATGTCGGTGTCTTCGGGGCCGACGATGCCGAGGGCCCCCGGATTTGAACAGGAGGGAACGGAGAGAACAGAGAAATTCCATCTGCCTCTGTTTCCTCTGTTTGCTCCTGTTCCCGCTTTGTTGGCCAGGGCCGAGGTCTTGAATTGGGCATGCCAGACCATGAGTCGTGCCGTTGCCCTGCAAGAGGTCGGCATTATCATGGTGGTAATATACTGGGGCTTGGCAGAGAAGACCGTGCCCAAGGTCTCTTGCGGCTCCCGATCCAGCAATGTGGGATTGCTCTTGATCATAGCCGTGGTTTAGTCGTGCGGGAACCCTTTGATTTTGAGCGTATGGCGCGTGAGCGGCGGCGCTCAGAACGAGTGCGAAAACCACCCATACGCAAGCTCCGAAGGTTACCCGCAGAGAATGGATGCTCCTCTTCAACCCTCAGCATCTCCTCCCATGTCAGCAGATTATGGCCGTTCTTCTTCATGACGAAAGTTCTTACAGTTGCCCAAGGAATTCAAGCTTTGCCTGGAAGATTGGCAAATCCGCGCATGCAATGCTGGAAGATTTCGCCGGTGATGAAGAAGTGGTCTGTCAAGCTGGAAACATGCCGCTCCTCCAGAGCTTGGCTGAACTCTGGGGCTGTGCTGGCTATAAATCACCAACTGTTCGTTTGTCATTCCGCTCTTGCCTCGTTTTGGGTTGTGAAGTAAGAAACAGCGAACTTTAGTCTGAAAACGGGAGTAATTTGTCTATGGCGTACGCAGAGTTGTCGGTGAAACACCGCGGGTTTGGTCGAACCCTGCGTCGGGATCTGTGGTGGGCGCAACCGCTGCTGGTGTTCGTTGCGCTAAGCACGTTCGTGGTTTATGCGACCTGGGCAGCGGTCCAAGGGGACCATTACTTTTCGGGACCTTACGTCTCGCCCTTTTACTCTCCGGAACTGTTTGGGAACTCGCCTCACAGTTGGTTTGGGCACCAGCCGGGCTGGTGGCCAGGGTGGGCGCCGTTTTCGCCCGCGCTGCTCATCCTGTGGGCCCCGGGCGGATTCCGTCTAACTTGTTATTATTATCGGGGCGCATACTACAAGTCATTTTGGGCTGACCCGCCTTCGTGCACGGTGGGCGAGCCCCGACAGAAATATCGAGGGGAAAAATCATTCCCGCTGATTCTCCAGAACGCGCACCGCTACTTTCTGTACCTGGCAATTTTGTTCATAGGCTTTCTCAGTTGCGATGTGTGGAAGGCGATGTGGTTTGCCGATCCGGCCTCGGGCAAGGAAAGCTTCGGGATTGGCGTCGGAACCATCGTCCTGGCGGTGAATGTCGTGTTGCTCGGAGGATATACTTTTGGGTGTCATTCGCTGCGCCACCTGATTGGCGGATTCAGCGACCAACTATCGCGAGCACCCGCGCGGCAGCGGGCGTATCTGTGCGCGAGTTGCCTGAATCGCCGCCACATGTTTTGGGCCTGGGCCAGTCTTTGTTCGGTGATGTTCGCCGATCTTTACGTGCGGCTCTGTTCAATGGGCGTGTGGGGAGACATGAGAATTTTGTAGGAATCGTTGGACCGCGAAAACGTTGAATCAGCAATTCTCATTATGTGCGCCCCGCCGATTACCAATCGGCGATACAGCCGACTACCAGTCGGCGCTACAAGCGGGTTTCAACGGCATAATGAGAATCGCGGACGTTGAATTGTTGAATCGCTTTAAGGTTCGGATTCTTCACGATTCAACGGTCTAACGGTTTAGGAACCCTGATGGCTGAGTATCAAACCTTCGAACATGACGTGCTGGTGATTGGCTCCGGCGGCGCGGGTTTGCGGGCCGCCATTGAGGCCTCGGCGGCGGGCGTCACGGTGGGTTTGGTTTGCAAGTGCCTGCTGGGCAAGGCGCACACAGTCATGGCCGAAGGCGGGGTTGCCGCGGCGCTGGCCAACGTGGACGAACGCGACAATTGGAAAGTGCATTTCACGGACACCATGCGGGGCGGTCAATACGTCAACTCGCGTTCGCGAGTTGGAGGCTTGGGGCGCGGTGTTCGACCGCACGGCGGATGGCCGGATTCTCCAACGCAATTTCGGCGGCCACAAGTATGCGCGCCTGGCGCACGTCGGGGACCGAACCGGGTTGGAGATAATTCGCACGCTGCAGGACCACGGCGTTCATCGGGGCATAGACGTGCACATGGAGCTATGCGTCCTGGCGCTGCTCAAGGACGGCGAGCGCGTGGTCGGAGCGTTCGGCTATGAGCGCCAGCGCGGGCAATTCAGGGTTTTCAAGGCCAAGGCGGTTGTGCTGGCCACCGGCGGCATTGGCAAGGCCTACAAGATCACCAGCAACAGTTGGGACTGCACCGGCGACGGCCACGCGCTGGCTTACCAGGCGGGGGCAGAGTTGAAGGACATGGAGTTTGTCCAATTTCATCCCACCGGCATGGTCTGGCCGCCGAGTGTGTGCGGGATGCTGGTCACGGAGGGCGTGCGCGGCGAAGGCGGGATTCTGACCAACAAGGACGGCAAACGCTTCATGTTCGGTTCCATTCCTGACAATTATAAAGAGCAGACTGCCGACAATGAGGAGGAAGGCTGGCGCTACACGCAAGGCGACAGAGAGGCGCGCCGCCCGCCGGAACTGCTCACGCGGGATCACGTGGCGCGCTGCATCGTGCGCGAGATCAAAGAGGGACGCGGCAGCCCCCACGGGGGCGTCTATCTGGACATCTCCTGGATCAAGAACAAAATCCCCAATGCCGCCGAACGCATCCAACGCAAGCTGCCGAGCATGTACCAGCAGTTCAAACAATTGGGCGACGTGGATATTACGCGCGAGCCGATGGAGGTCGGGCCGACGACGCATTACATCATGGGCGGCATCAAGGTGGATTCCGATACTCAGGCTGCGACCGTGCCAGGCCTGTTCGCCTGCGGCGAATGCGCGGCGGGCATCAACGGCGCCAACCGGCTGGGCGGCAATTCGCTTTCGGACCTGCTGGTCTTCGGCAAGCGGGCGGGGGAGTTTGCCGCGAGGTTTGCGAAGGAGAACCAGCCCGGCCAGATCAATTCCGCACAAATTGAGCAAACCGCGCGGGAGGCGCTGGAACCGTTTAATCGCAACGTTAGCGGGGGTGCCGGCTTCGAAGGCCCTTACCAAGTGCAGTATGATCTGCAGGAGATGATGCAGGAACTGGTCGGCATCGTGCGCCGCGAGGAGGAGATGGGGCGCGCGCTGGAGGGCCTGCAGCGGCTGTGGGCGCGCGCGCGGCGCGTGGGGGTGACGGGCCACCGGGAGTTCAATCCCGGCTGGCATACGGCGCTGGATCTAAGTAATCTGCTGACGGTATCGGAGGCCATCACTCGCTCGGCGATCGAGCGGAAGGAAAGCCGCGGCGCGCAGTTCCGCGAGGACTATCCGGAGAAGGACACTGGTTTGGGAAGAGTCAACATTGTGTTGCGCAAGGGGCCGAGTCAGGAAATGCAAGTGCGGCGTGAACCGATTCCCCCATTGCCGGAAGATTTGAAACAAATTATCGAAGAGATGAAGTGATGAAACAAGCCACCTTCCGAATCTGGCGTGGTGACGCGAACGGCGGGAAGTTCGTTGATTATGCCAGTGAAGTCAGCGAGGGCATGGTGGTGCTCGATGCGGTGCATCGGATCCAGGCGACCCAGGCCAACGATCTGGCCTGCCGCTGGAATTGCAAGGCCGGCCGCTGCGGCTCGTGCTCGGCGGAAATCAACGGCCTGCCCAAGCTCATGTGCATGACGCGGCTCAGCCAATTGCCGCTGGACAAGCCGGTGACGGTCGAGCCGATGAAGGCGTTTCCGCTCCTTAAGGACTTGGTCACGGACGTTTCGTGGAACTTTGCCGTGAAGAAAAAGATCAAGCCGTTCAAGCCGCGTCCGCCCGATGCGCCGGACGGCACGTGGCGGATGGCCCAGCAAGACGTTGACCGGGTGCAGGAGTTCCGCAAGTGCATCGAGTGTTTTCTATGCCAGGACGTTTGCCACGTGCTGCGCGAGCACCAGTTACACGAGCGATTTATCGGCCCGCGCTTTTTGATTCATGCGGCCGCGCTGGAGATGCACCCGCTGGACACCGAAGACAGGCTGGAGGAATTGAAGGGTGGCCACGGCATCGGTTACTGCAACATCACCAAGTGCTGCACCAAAGTTTGCCCGGAGAGCATCGCGATCACCGATAACGGAATCATTCCGTTGAAAGAGCGCGTCGTCGATCAATTCTACGATCCTCTGGGCAAGCTGGCGCGGCTTTTCAAACGCAGGAAAAAATGACGAACGTAAGGCCAGAATCGCGAATGACGAACCACCAAAGACAGACGAAGCGCCTAGTCGGGCGCAGCTTGTCAGTACCAGCGTCAGCACCACCGGACGGAGAAAGGACGGCCCCTCACCCCGCCCTTATAGGGAGAAGACCCGGTGCGCATGATCGTCTTTGGGATTTTGGATTTCATGTGTCATTTCGTCGTTTAATTTAGCAACTATGTTCGAACTCAAGCCCCTGTCCAAGGACGCCATCCCTGCTGCGCTGGAGAAGGCGATGCGCTACCGTTTACTCAACGAGCCCGCGGAAGCCGAAAGCATCTGCCTGGATATTCTGCAAACGGACCCGGATAACCAGCAGTCGCTGGTCCTGCTGGTGCTGGCGTTAACGGATCGGTTCAGCAAGGGCTACGCCGTTGGCGACTCGCCGGCGCAGGAGATTGTGGCGCGCCTGCGCAGCGAGTACGACCGGGCATATTACTCGGGAATCATTTGCGAACGCCGCGCCAAGGCATACCTGGTCCAAGGCCTAGGCGGCTCCGGATTCAATGCCTATGAAAAATTGAGCGAAGCGATGCGGTGGTACGAAAAAGCCGAGGCGCTGCGGCCCCCCGGCAACGATGACGCGTTGCTGCGGTGGAACACCTGCGCGCGGATCATTACCCAGAACAAACTCGTCCCGCGGGCCGAAGAAACCTGGGAGCCGTCGCTGGAGTGAGCAGGCCGCTTCAGGGTTAAGTGAGTTAACTGGGTCAAAGGGTTATATATCGGCTGTCTTGGGGAGCTTGGCGCTCGCCGCAAATCTATACGGATTTTCGAGGCGCCCTAACTGTTACCGATTTCACGGGTTTAATTTATTCGACCCTTTGAGCACGGCTGCCCAGCGATACGAAATTTCGGCGCCCGTCCTCACTTCTCGTCTTTTAGAACCGCCAGGAACTGTTTCATGGCGGGCGAGAGCACTTTGTTCTTTTTGTAGATGGCGGCCAGCGGACGGAATAGGTCCGCGTCGTCGAGGCTGACTTGCGCGAGGGTCTGCTTGGACACCTCCTGCAGCACGGTTCTCTGAGGCACGATGGCCACGCCTGCGTCAATTTCCACTGCGCGTTTGACGGTCTCCACGTTGTCGAACTCCATCACGTGCTGAACTTCGACGGAGTGTTCTTTGAGGATTTTATCCAGCGCCTTGCGCGTGGGGATATCGGGTTCGAAGCCGATGAATTTCTGGCCGGAGAGGGTCTTAAGTTTGAGGGTTTTGTGCTTGGCCAACGGATGTTGCGGGTGACAGATGAGCACCAAGGGGTCCTTGCGCAGTGGGAAGATTTCCAATTTGTTGTCGCGCGCCGGATAAGCCACCAGGCCCAGGTCCACCACGTTGCTGAGGACGTCTTCGTACACCTGATTGGCGCGGCGATATTCGACGTGCACGTTAACGGTCGGGTAGCCTTTCAAGAATTTTTTCAAGTAGGGCGGCAGATCGTGCAGGCCGATGCTGTAAATGGTGGCCAGGCGGATGGTGCCCGAGATGATGTCTTTGATCTCCTGCAGCTTGCTGTGAAGGGCGTCGTAAGTCGCTGTGATTTGTTTGCTGTAATCGTAGAGCACCTGGCCCTCGCGAGTGAGGCGGAATTTCTTCTTGCTGCGCTCGATGAGCAGCGACTTGAAAGTCTTCTCCAGCGAGCTGACCTGCTGGCTGACGGCCGACTGGGTCACGACATTGATCTGCGCGGCTTTGGTGAAACTTTCAGTCTCGGCCAAATCACAGAAAACTTTAAGGCTTTCGATCTGCATAAGGCCGCTTGAATACTAGGGAAGGTTCAATAAGTCAACTAATGTTATGAAGCGCCACATTGTCATTCTGGGCGGCGGTTTTGGGGGCGTCAAGTGCGCGCAGACCTTGCGCCGGGGATTGCCGCGCGATTGCGCCGAGCCGCTTTTGCTCACGGCGCCTCGCCCAGACGGAAAAACTGTTGCTCACCAGTGGCGGGTACCAGGACCGTGATTTGGTTGCCATTCGTGGACTGCATTTGGGCTACGGTTAGCCAGGTGGCGCTTGGAGCCAGGCTCTCGCTGGATTGGAGTTCTAAACCCGCGGCGTAGCTCGGCCACGAGATCATCACGTTGGTGCCCGCTGCCGCAACGGTCAAGCGCGGCATGGCGGTCAACAGTTCTGTGATCTGCGTGGACCACGTGGACGGGCCTGAAGGATACATTTGTACCGTCCAAAAATGAGTCGGGTCGGACGGATCGACCGAGGTAGTGCTGTAGTCGCCCCAGCGGTTGTCGCTGCCCGAAGCGGTATTGTGGTAGCTGGCCACGCCGGCTTTGAGCAGCAGCAAATCATTGAAGGAAGTCACGCCGTTGACCGTCGCGCCCACCAGAGCATAAGCGCTCACGAAACTATCCGAGCTGCACCCGTTGCAACCGATGACCACCGTGCCGCTGGCGTTAGCGGCGATGGAGGGATAAAACAAGTCCAGATTAGTGTCGGTAATGGTGCCGGATTCGATGACCGTATAGTTCGTGGCGCTTAGGCGGTACCAGCGGATGGCGGCCCGGCTGGCGACCTCAGTGGAATGAACGGCATAAAGCACGCCACCAATGGTATAGACCTGCGCGCTCAACCGGGTATCACTGTCGTCGAGGTCGGAAGTGCCATCCGGTTGCGGGGGATTGATGGGCACAGAGTAAGGATTGACAGTGATGGTGGTCGGCGCGGCCAGTGTGGCAGCGCCGGGACCTGCGGCCGTGAGCACGGTGGAGGCTTTGAGCGTCGAGTGAGATGCATAATCCAGCCCAAGATCGCCGACCGCCAGCACATTGCCGCTGCTGCTTTGGTCAAAGCATATCGCCGGTTGGAGGCTTGCTCCACGACTGCTGTAGCTCAAGCTCCCGAACCAGGTGCGGTTCG
>WNGL01007095.1_pt1 | contig 13702 bp, 14 predicted proteins | sample 5400591 | NCBI WGS metagenome assembly WNGL01 (sample SAMN13153377, study PRJNA577476) | soil metagenome | isolation source: 80 cm soil or saprolite under Garry oak tree replicate 1 | place: USA:California | collected 2016-06-15
CGCGGTTTTGATTTGCTTCACGAACGGCTGCGATTGTCGATATGACGATCACGGCCGCCGACAGAAGAGCGACGCGCCGGACGAGCGAGACGATGCCATTCGACCTCGAAGTGCGGTGGCTGCCGGACCAAAGCGCGACCACACGGGTGTCAAACCCGAACGGCATTCCAGCAGGGGCTTCTTCGCCCGCCTGCGCGGCGGAGCGCAGCAATCGATCGATTTTTTCGTCCTTCATTGTTTTTCTTTTGCCGAAATCTTCGCAAGCTGTTGTTTCATTTTTTGTCGGGCTCGAAACGCGCGCACCTTAATCAGCGCCGCGCTCCAGCCGGTGATTTTTCGGATCTCTTCGACCGAACGTCCCTGTAAGTATAGCAAATCGATGGCCAGCCGCTCGACCGGTTTGAGCGCAGTCAAAAGATGCTCTACCAGTTGCCGCGAAGCCAACCGCCGGTCAGGGGCGAGCTCAGTAGAGGTCGCCAGATTCTCGATCACCGCTTGCTCCTCCACAGTCAAGTCTGCGTGCCGCAATTCAGGGCGGACTTTCTCCGACTCGATCTGGTTCAGACAAGTGTTCACCGCGATCCGCGACACCCAATGCTCAAGCGGCACGTTCCCGGAAAATTGACTTAGTCATGCTCAAGCGGCACGTTCCCGGAAAATTGACTTAGTCTCTGGAAAACTTTGATAAAAATCATTTGGCAAAGGTCCTCTTCCGCTGTTCGGCGCGGGCGATGGCTTCGGACGATTTTGGCCACCAGCGGATACAGTTTCCGCACCAGCGCGCGAGCTGCCTCATCGTCATGCTGCAACGCAGCCTGAACCAGCGCGCTTGCGTCAGAATCATCCATGTCGTCGAGATCGTATCCACACCATTACCAATGACTGCTAATGGCGCGTTGCGGTTACAAGTTTGTGCGTAGAGGTCGATGTGCCAAGCGCATGTCGCTGGTTCCGGCGCTCGCCGCGGCGAGCGCCTCTACAATTAACGGAACAAAGAAAAATTGTAACCGCTGCTCTGCGCATGCGGTCATCATCTTTGAAAGCGCGATGAGCGCACTAGGGAAAGAACAAACATGCATATGAAACGAAACGTATTAGCAGTTATCGCCGCCGGTGCGATTGCACTCGGCGGTTTTGCCATTGTGCAGGCACAACCGGGGCAGGGAGGCGCTGGATGCGGGCACGGGCACGCATTCGGCCTGCAGCATCTAACTGACAAGTTGAACCTGACATCTGACCAACAGACAAAGGTTCAGCCGATCCTTGATCAGGCCAAACCGCAGATCGCCGCCATTCATCAGGAGGCGATGCAAAAAATGAAGACGGTGATGGACAGCACGCTGTCGCAGATCCGGCCGCTGCTCAACGCGGACCAGCAGAAGCAGCTCGATGCGATTCAAAAGGCGCATCAGGACATGATGAACGCCAGAAAAGAACTGCACGACGCGATGCAGCAATAACGCGTCCCGATTTTGGGAGCGATGGGGGAACGGCGGCGAGCCGGAAGCGGTCGCCGCCGTTTCGTTTGCCAGGCCCGCAATCCTGCCTGCGATTACTCAGGGCGTCGAAGTCCCAGACAGGATTGCAGCTCTCCAAGCTGGCAGTTGCATTTGGAGTTTCGCTTTAACGCCGTTTACTGGAATCCGGCTACTGACGATGTTAAGCATCGCAAGAGCGTTCGGGGTTAAACAATGAGCGAGAAAACCAAAGAGCGTTCGCATCTTTCGCGTCTCGGTCGCTGGGCGGCCGAATTGCTGCTCGTGTTCGTAGGTGTTTACGCCGCGTTTTGGCTGAACAATTATCAGCAGCACGAGCAGGATGCGGAACGGCGCGACCAAATTTTGGCGTCAATCGAGCGCACACTGAGCGGAGGAATCGAGAGCAACAAAGTTAATCGCGTGGAGCAACAGCGGGAAGCGACGGAGTTTCGACGCGCGCTTGATGCCGGTGAAATGCCGCCGCTGCGTCCGTTCGTTTTCACCACCGACTACAGCCCCGGCGACTTCGCAGCGATCCTGCAGGTGGGCGGGGTCCAACTGCTCGATTTGGAAACGCTCAACGCGTTGCGCAACGATGAATCCGTCATCCGCTGGGGATTGAGCCGCATGGCGCGTTACACAAAGTTAAGTGACGAATTGATCGTGCCAAACCTCGACCAGGACGTTTCCTTTTTCTACGATCCTGCGACAAAAAAACTGCGGAGACGCTTTGAGATGTATCCTGAAGCTCTGGACGCCAGAGTGAAATTTGCCGACGACCTCGAACGAACGCACACCAAGCTGCTCAAACAAATCCAAGCGGAACGGCAGCGGGAACATTAACATGAATCCAACAATTCGAATCTTCGTAACTCTCTTATCTGGCCTGGCTGCGAGTGTCGCGTCTGCTGGCGATTATCCCCCATCGACAGAAGACGATTACACGATTCCTGATTTTAAATTTCAATCTGGCGAAACGTTGCCGGAGTTGCGCGTCCACTACCGAACGCTCGGCAAACCGGAGAAAGATGCGCAGGGCAAAACGACCAATGCAGTTCTCATCATGCATGGAACAACCGGCAGCGGCGCGCAATTTATTCGACCGGAATTTGCCGGTGAACTTTTTGGTGCTGGTCAGCCGCTGGATGCTACGAAATTTTTCATCGTGTTGCCGGACGGGATCGGCCACGGCAAATCGAGCAAGCCCAGTGACGGCATGCACGCGAAATTCCCGCGCTACGGCTATCTCGACATGATTGAAGCGGATTACCGTTTGCTCACTGACGGACTCGCGGTGAATCACGCGCGCCTCGTGATGGGAACATCGATGGGCGGAATGCACACGTGGCTATGGGGCGAGTTGCATCCCGATTTCATGGACGCGCTAATGCCGCTGGCGAGTTTGCCGACGCAGATTTCGGGACGTAATCGCGGTTGGCGTCGCACCGTCATCGACGCGATCCGGAGCGATCCCGCTTGGAACGGTGGCGAATACAAAACACAGCCGTCAAGTCTCCGCACTGCGGCGCAAATGCTTTGGTTCATGAGCAGCAACCCGGTGCTGCGGCAAAAAGAAGCGCCCACGCTGGCGAAAACGGATGAAGTTCTCGACAAATTCGTCGAGCAAATCGTGAAAGCCGACGATGCAAATGACGTGCTCTACGCCGTTGAAGCATCACACGATTACGATCCCGGCCCGAACCTTGAGAAAATCCGCGTCCCGCTTCTCGCGATCAATTCCGCTGACGACCTGATCAACCCGCCTGAGCTCGGGATTCTCGAGCGCGAGATCAAACGCGTCCCGCACGGGCGCGCGATCCTAATTCCGATGAGCGACAAAACCCGCGGCCACGGCAGCCACACGATAGCGACCTTGTGGAAAGATGAGTTGGTGAACCTGTTGAAGGAGACGAAGCGCTAAATCAGCCAGGTCAATCTGGGGAATAGTACGCGTCGCCGTAATAGCCGTACCACGGATAGTACGGGTAATAATCTGGCGCGTAGTAAGTGTTATAGCGGGCCTCGGGTGTGCGGTTGGTATCAACGTAGTAGGCTTCGGCGCATCCACCGAGGGACAGAGCAAAAAACGCAGCGCAGAGCAGCGAAAGAATCGCTGTCGACAAATCGCGAGGTTTCTTAGTCAGTGCTGTCACAAGCGTTTGGGGCGCTTATCTGAGGTGAGGGCTCACCCAAAGGCAAGCCCAAAAAATTGAACGCATCGGCGCAACCGCCACAATGCGGGGCGATGCACCGATGCGTCAACCAAGCGCGCGTTGCGAATTATTACCAGTCGCCGTAAACTGTCCTGTCGTAATAGCGCGGCCCGTAGGCGTCGTTATAGCGAACACCGGAGCGCACGATTGTACCATCATAGGTAGGCCCGTAATAGGACGGGTAACCGTAATACGAGTACGATGACGTCGTACGATACGGATAGTAACCGGTGTCATAAGCCGTCATGTAAGGTCCCTCTGCACATCCCCCCAGGAACGTTGCAAGGACGCCTGCGCAAAGAATCGACAGCAGCAATCCTCGATTGTGGCGCTTGGATTTCATTAGTGTTTTCATCAGATGCTCCCCTTTCTTGAGTTCTGAATTTCCCTTTCTGTTTCGCGAAGCCGCTGATGCGACTCGCGTGGGTCTGCCGGTCACGTCAGGCACGACGATTTAGCAGCAAACCCTTTTAGTATGATTCGCGTGGAATCGCTGAATCGGTTGCCCCCCGCTCAAGCTCGTCGGCTACAGCAGCCTGCCTCGAAATTGAGCGGTTACGCAAAATGTGGCGCTCAAATTTTCTGTCCTGTGGTCGAGACCAAGTCGACGATTCAATTCTTGCTGTGATTGCTGTTCTGAGTGGCGCCGATAGTCGCAAGTTAGTCCGCTCGCCACTCTTTGCCAGGTCGAGAGGCGTCGAAATATTTCTCGGCACCGCTGCATATTCTGCAGAAGTAGTACGCTGCCATGGCAAAACGAAGAGTAACAATGCCGACGCGCGCAGCGTTGTTTCCATTTTGATTTGCCATATCTGATCCCATGATCGGCTTAATCGTTTGCTTCTCTGTGGTGCGCGGCGATTCTTCCTATGTTCCATTTTGTATCTGACGGATTAAAGCCGTAATGATCGATCGTCGCTCCTTTCTCAAGTATGCCGGATTGGCTCCCTTCATAGGCGCGGTGCCGCGCCTGGCATGGGCCGCCAGCGAAATCACTACCGAAAAGGCGGATTACACTCTGCGCGTCGGCACGGGGCTAGTGGAGCTGGGGCCGGGTCACATCGTCTCGACCACCCTGTATAACGACCAGTTTCCGGGACCGCTGCTGCGACTCAAGGAAGGACAGCGGGTTGTCGTCGATATTCACAATGACACCGATACGCCGGAGCTGGTTCACTGGCACGGACAGATGATCCCGAGCGAGGTGGACGGCTCTGCCGAAGAAGGTTCGCCGTTCGTACCGCCGCACGGCATGCGCCAAATCGCGTTCGTTCCGAAGCCTTCAGGCTTTCGCTTTTATCACACGCATGTCGTTGCGGGAGGCGATCTGAACCGTGGCACTTACACCGGCCAAGCCGGCCTGGTCTACATCGAACCTAAGAACAACCCCGGTACCTATGACCGAGAAGTGTTTCTGTTGATGAAGGAGTTCGGACCCGGCCTACGTCGCGGCGGCGATATGCCGATGGACGTGCTGGCCGGAGTTCCCCTCAAGGAGCTGCAACAGATCGGTAAGGCGGCCGATGAGGAAAAGCCGCAGAAATATAAAGGTTTCGAGGTCGGATACGAGTTGTTCAGCATCAACGGCCGGATGCTCGGGCAGGGCGAGCCTATCCGTGTGAAGCAGGGCGAACGCGTGTTGTTCCATGTACTCAATGCCAGCGCCACCGAGATTCGTAGTCTTGCATTGCCCGGTCACGTCTTCCGCGTCGTTGCGCTCGACGGAAATCCTGTCCCGACGCAAGCGGACGTGCCCGTGCTATGGCTTGGGACAGCCGAACGCATTTCCGCGGTCGTCGAAATGAAACACTCCGGCGTGTGGGTGATGGGCGATCTGGAAGATGACGACCGCCGGCATGGGATGGGCATCGTCGTTGAATACGCAAGCCAGAAGGGCAAACCGCAGTGGGTCGAGCCGAAACTGTTCCGCTGGGATTACTCGCGATTCGGCAAGACAAACGCTGCACCAGCTTCACCCGACGAGACGATCGAAATGACGATCGTCAAGCACAACGCCGCCCTCAACGGCTTCAATCAATGGACGCTCAACGGCGAAGCCTTTTCGATGGACGCCATGAAGCCGATGTACACGGTGCATGATGGGCGCCGCTACCGGCTGAAATTCCGCAACGCCAGCGACGACATCCATCCGCTGCACTTGCACCGACACAGCTTCGAATTGACGCGCATTGGCGGCAAGCCGACGGCGGGCGTGATCAAAGACGTGGTGATGCTGGGCGGATTCCAGGAACTCGAATTAGACTTCGTGGCTGACAATCCGGGGCTGACGCTCTTCCATTGTCATCAACAGTTGCACATGGATTTCGGATTCATGGCGCTCTTCAACTACGCGTAAGCGAGGCGGAATCACATGCGACCGGGTGCTGGAATTATCGCCGGATGCCGGACTCGCTTCCCACGGGTACGAACTTCGCATCGAGCGACCATTTCTTACCAGCGCCGACAATGATCAGAAAAAGCAAACCGAACCACATTGCGAAATCGGTCCGAGCCTCGTGCACCATACTAAGGAATCCGTAGCGCGGAAGTTTTGTCAGTGAAAAACCCCAGAAGCCGTGGCCGAGGAGAATAGGAACCTTAGTGGAGACAATCGCGACGCTGATGTCGATGAGCAGAAGTATGGACGCGAGTCGCGTCAACAAACCTAGAATCACAAGCGCGCCGCAGAGGACCTCAATTCCGCCGACAAAGGGTCCAATGGTTTCGGGCATGGGGATGCCGATCTTCGCGAACCTGCCCGCGCCAAGATCGGCCGGGTAGAGAAATTTCTGAATGCCTTCTGTGAAAAACACACCTCCAACGACAATTCGGATAAGAACTGTGGAGGCGGGAGCTTCGGTCGCGAGGAGCGGACGCATGGTCAAATTTTCAGCGTGGACTGCGAGAGCTCGTCGATTCCGAGCTCTTTTCAATGCCGCCAACTTTGTCGATCATTTTTTCAAAACCATCTTCGCGGAGAAGTTCGTGCGCTTTCTTCTCGAAACCCTCGCCCGACGAATCATATTCGTGACTGCTCACGATTTTGCGAAACTCTGAATCTTCGGCAGGAGATACTTCTTCTTCCTTACCCTTGCTGTCGAGTCGAAAAACTTATCGACACACAGACTGTTTTTTGGGGAATATCCGCGGACAGGAGAAAACATGGCCATTAATCCTGTAGTTCCGAAAAAGGAGGACGAGAGGTCGAAAAGCGGACGCCACAAGCCGTTCAATTTTCATGACTATGTGGTGTCGATCCTGATCGCTTTGGTACTCACTGTTTTTTGCGGGGGGTATTACTGGGTTCAGCGCACCTATTTATTCAACGCTCCGCAGGGGATCGACGCATTCTATGTCCCTGATAAAGTGATCGCCTGGGTCGGCATAGTACTCCTTGCCTTCACCTTTCTTATCGGTCCAATCTATCGCTACTTCGATGCCTTCGACTATCTGCTCGAATATCGGAAGGAGATCGGCATTGTCGGTGGAGTTTTCGCGCTCTTTCATCCGGTCATGGCGTATTTCTTTCTTCCGTTGACGTTTCCCCAGTCCGAAATTCCCCTCACTTCAGTCACGTACGGCGCGGGACTGGCCGGGTCCCTCGTGGTCATTTTTCTCATCTTCATCTCGTATGAGAATGCAAAGATCCTCCTCGGGCCGAGCCGGTGGTGGTTGCTCCACCGCTTTGGGCTGCGGCTGGTCATCCTCTTCGCGGTGATCCACTTCTTCTGCATAGAATGGAGCACCTGGGTGCAGTGGCTGACGCAAAGTGCCGGCAAGCCGTCCGCCGAACTGCTGTACCCCTGGATGCCCGAACCCACAATTTTTGCGGGTTTGTTCATCGTTTGGGTCGTAATTATTCGCCTGTACGAGACGATTTTCCTCTACAAGGATTTGGGCCTGAAGCCCAAGGAGATCGCACCCGACGCGAACCTGCGTCTTCGCGGACGCCGATTTTTCATCTATTCCTTTGCGGTGCTGATCGCGTGCAATGTCTTCGTATTGGGCCGCTGGATGTACTACTTCAGCATACGCTAGTTCTCGAGGTCTATCGGCTGGCAGCCGTGCCTCTCTTTGTAGACAAGGTTCAGGTCGGCGGGACTGACAAGAATGTCTTCTTCAAAGCCGTAGCCGTCGACAGCGCTGACGATCGGATGACTGAGCCGTCCACGCCGCCGCGCACATCATCCAGTTGGCCACCAGCACCGTTCACGCTCTCATCAGTGTCCCCGAGGAATCTGAAAAATGGGAGGGAACGTCAGCAAGAACCCGGTCAGAATCAGCCCCAACGCCACCGCCCACCACAGGCGGAAAGAAACTTCCCGCCGCCGCAACGCCAGATGGAGCGCAGCCCACGTCACAAGCCACGCGATGACAGCAATGCCGGTTTTGCCAATCAGCGGCCCGGCGGGCGGCCACCAGTTCAATGCGTCGTTCGTGGCCGTGCTCACCTCGGCCAGCAATGTGCACAGGCCGAGCACGGCCACCCCGAGGCTAGCCGCGACGATCGCCGCCAGCGCCGAGCCGTTGGTTTTTTCAAATTGAACTGTCGTCATGATGCTTCCTACCGGATGGGCGCGACCTTGTAGATGAATGCGCCGAGCACGCCACCGACCGCCGACGCTGCAAACGCCAGTACGAAGAACACAATCGCCGCTCGACGCAGATCGTTGCGCGCGGCCAGCTCCGCGCCGTAGTACGTCACGATGAAACCCACGACAGTCGCCAGAATCGGCGACGCCCACGCGATGTGTTCCTTCCACTCCATTGCGAACGTGTGCCACGAGGCAAGATCGTGGGCGGCCAGCAACTTCGAGCGCGGACTGTCTGGCGACTTCGCGCGATACCACGGATAACTGACATAAGTGCCGGTAATCACCATTAGCCACACCACCACCGCCATGGCCCACACGCGGACCTTCAAGCGGTGCACCGCGGGGCTGAATTCCGGCGGCGTCAGCCCCTCGTGGCGCAGCGTCAACAACTCGAGCAGCCCACCGGCAAACGTCAGGAGGAACACCGGGACCAGTACAAACCCGTGCACCACCGTCCACCATCCGTGCATTGTCAATTTCATGTCGGGTCCTCCGTCAAAAATTCAAACTGAAGTATCGGCACCGTGAGTGTTTTCACTTACACCCTCGTAGGCAAGCCAAAAAATAGGTGGTCTGGCAGAGCGCCACGGGCGCGACATCGCGTGCAATGTGTTCATCTTCACCCGCGGGACGTAGCCGAAACGGATACGAGAAGTCGCCTCCATTTTCCGCTTTTTCCAAGTCCTGCGGATAAGCGCGCGACGGGCTGCTACTGATTACCAGTTCTACGGTAGCTTTCATTGATCAGTGGACCTCTGGGCGGACAGCCTACGGTTATGTAAACGGCATCATTCCACCGCGCATAGCGGTCGAGAGCAACCCCGGATTCGTCGGCCAACCAGAAAATCAGAAAACAATTGCTCAACGGTAACTCGTTTAGTAAGAAGCATTCAATGGCAAACAAAGCGAACAAGCAGCCTGAGAACGTTCCGGGCCCGTGGTACGTCGATGCCAGCTGCAACGTGTGCCGGGTTTGTCTCGATGAAGCTCCCAACTTGATCAAATATAACGACGACGAGACATACGTTTATTTTTTCAGGCAACCCGAGGCGCCGGAAGAAACTGCCGCAGCGCAGAGCGCTCTGAACGTTTGTCCCATGCTCTCAATCGGTAACGACGGGGTGAGCGTCTACGAAGTTTCCGCGCGACAATTAATGGCTACTGAGACTTCTGTCGCCTCGCGTTACACGCGCAGCAATCCGTTTCCGGCAAGGCTGGTCGTGAACCGCAGTTTGTGCGGCGAAGGTTCTGAAAAGGACACGCGGCACTTCGAGCTTGATCTCGAAGGCTGGGGCTTGAGCTATGAAGTTGGCGATTCAATGACGGTCTGGCCTACCAATGATCCGGCATTGGTCGCTGAAATCATCAAGAGGATCGGCGCTAAAGGCGACGAGCCGGTCAAAGGTCCCAACGGCGAGACGACCCTGCACGAAGCACTTTTCCGTGATTGTCGTATCACTCAAACAACGCCGAGATTCTTGAACACGATCGCCGAGCGCGCAGTTAACGGCGCGCCATTACTCAGCGAACTTCTGAAACCGGAGCGAAAGCAGGACCTCGATACTTATCTTTGGGGCATGGAGGTAGTCGATTTTCTCATCGAGCATCCCTCAATCACGTGGACGCCACAGGAGTTCGTGAAGACGCTCGCGAAATTGACGCCGCGTTTGTATTCGATTTCCTCGAGCCTCAAGGCGTACCCCGAGCAGGTGCATTTCACCATCGACGTGGTGCATTACGAAAGCCGTGGCCGCATGCGCAAAGGCGTTTGCTCCACTTTCTTGGCCGAGCACGCACAAGATGTGCCCGTGCCGGTTTTTCCAAATACATCAAAATTTCGTCTGCCCGAAGACGGGAACACGCCCATCATCATGGTGGGACCCGGCACAGGCGTGGCGCCGTTTCGCGCATATTTGCAGGAACGAAAAGCAATCGGCGCAAAGGGAAAAAACTGGCTGTTCTTCGGATCGCAGCACCGGCACTGTAATTATTTTTACGACGACGAATTTGAGCAGCACCGTCGCGACGGACTTTTGACCCGGCTCGATCTCGCCTGGTCACGCGACCACGTAGACAAATCGTACGTGCAGCACAAGATGTTGGAGCACGCGGCGGAAATCTGGAAATGGCTCGATGCCGAGGGTGCGCACGTTTTCGTGTGCGGCGACGCGCGGCGCATGGCCAAGGACGTTGACGCCGCGCTACGCAAAATCATTCAGGAGCACGGTGGCAAGACGGAACCGCAAACCAACGAATACGTCGAAAAGCTCAAGACCGACAGACGCTACAAACGGGACGTCTATTGAGTTGTAATTACTAATACCGCTCTCTAACGAAAACCGCTCTTGGCAAGCCAGGCAAAATCGCGGCACAGAGGCATCTGTTCGGGTCACCTCTTAGGCGGGCTTTTCAGCTTCGCAAGCTTCGCGCATTCCTCAGCGCATTTCCGACAGGCTTCGCCGCAACGGGAAAAAGCCTCGATCTCGAGGTGCTCGTCGCAGGCTTTGGCAAGCTCCTCGCAGGCGCGTGCGCAGATGTCACACAGTGGATAGGCGTACTTCGAACCGCGCTCAAGCAGTTGAGTTGTGAGGGTCGCGATCCGCGCGCAGTCGCGCGCTACCACTATTGTCGCCACGACCACGTTGACATCGCGCTGCGCGAGAGCCGTCGTTACTAAACGCTCACAGCGGCGTCGCGCGACGTTACATGCGTCTATGCAATCGCTAAATTTCGGAGGCCACATATCCAGTCAATCCTTACCTAATCGTTCCCGTTGCCGGTTTGATGGGCTAGGCTTTGTTTTCATTGCCAATTACCTTCGTTAACTAGAGATTCAGGGTCATCCTGGGCCGCAGCTTGTTCTTTAGTTGCGCCAAAAAGTGATATGTGCGTTCTCAGTTTGTTTAATACTGGTTCGCTATGTTTCGAATCATAGAAGCGTGTCGTCTTGAATCAAGAGTTTAACGGTATGTTACCGGATCACACTGGTAGCGTAGTTGCCAATGTGGCGTTCAATTTTTGTGTCCTATCGTCGAGACCAAGTCGACGATGAGCGAATCGATTTTGCGCAAATCTTTGCGACGGCCTTTTTCTGGTTTCAATTTGCGATTGCGCACAACAATCGTCAGATCGCGGATCTGGTGCAGCATTTCCCGAGGCACCTGTTCCGATTGGCCCGTAGGACGTGAGCGCGGCAAGGCAGACGAGTAGATCATTTTCGAGGCGAGTGATGTAAGCCTTCGCAATCATACGGAGATCGCGATGTAGCGCGCGAAGTTCGGATTCAAGCATCGTCACCGGCGAAGATTCCCGTGATCTTCGGCGACGGACTCGTTTGCGCTTTGCCTTTGCTTTCATGCGACGGAAGCAATCGCGATGCAGTGAAAAAAGCCCGCCGGGGAGCGGCGCTCCCGGCGGGCTTTGATACACCTAACCGTACTAAAATTTAAAGCTCAGATCCGCCTGAAATATTTGATATTGATCGAGCGGATTGATACCGATGTCGCCGATGCCCCCGGTGCCAAGATCGTTGTCGATTCGCCAGGCATAGGCCCACTGGAGGTTGAACACTACGGCATCAGCCAGCATGTACCCAGCTCGCGCAACCACGCCTTGCATGTTCACCCTGCTATCGAAGAAGTCCGAATCGACGAGGTTCGGATCCAGCGCATACTGGTCTGTGTGTTGCCACCAAGCCTCGATCTGCCAATCGTGCTTCTTCTTTAGCTGACCAATACCGAGCCCGATTTCGTACGCATAACGGTCGCCGCCCTTCCCGGAATGTCCCGCGGCATCGGCTCGATCGTCGGCTTCGAAGTTGACCGCAAAATCTCCGAAGATGCGCATCGGAATTTTCCCAACCTTCCAACCAAGTTCCATCGGCATATCGAAAACCAAAAGACTGTTAATGCCCGTTTGATTACCATTCGGATCGCCTGAGAAGTGGATGTTAAAATTGTCGCCGTTGCCGGTGTAGTTGTAGAGCGTCGGCGCAAGCTGGAAGTAAACGATGTGTGGGAAATCAAATCTTGCTCCTACCTGCCAGCCAAGCAGGAAGGCATCGTGGTTCGGGGTAAGCTGAGTTTCGCCGCCTATCGGCTGCGTCGTTGTAGGGCGAGGGCCGATTGGATTTTCCGGGTTCGCATCGTCGTAAACGAATTGGCCGAAGTTTGCGAACAAGTCGAGCTTCAGGAAAGGCTCCGGTGGCGGTCCGGCTGCAACTGCTTTACCATCCTTGCTGTAGGACGGAGGTGGAGGCGGTCCTCCCCCAAAGACAAATGTGCGTTTATACTGCTCGGCCAAGCCTTCTGGATTGATGTCGTCGTCCCACACCAGTCGCGTGTTGACGAAGGGGTTCGGCATTCGGCCGCCAGTGAACGTAAAGCCAGGGAAGCCTTTATATCCGCCATACGCCTGGCCGACGAAGATACCGTCGTTGCCTTTTGCGAATGGTCCGCCAGATGTCTCGTCGCCGAACGTTACGTTTGCCGAGCGGGCACTGGCATTCCCCTCCAATCGAAGGCCGAAGAACCAATCATCGAGAAGCGTTCCGCGAAGGCCGAGACGAAGACGGTAACGTTCACGCTCGCGCTCCTGCCAATCATTTGGATGGGCCGGATCATCGCCGGGAAGCCTGCCACCGCGGTACTCGTATCGGATACGCATGTCACCAAAGAGTTCCAATTCCGTGATCGCTGGAAACAATTTCCATTTTGGGCCGCCCAAATCCGGAACCAATTTCTCGACGTAGGTTTTTCCGTCATAAGTGACTTGCGTCTTCGTCTTCCCTTCGGCAACGGCTGCAGGTGCAGGCGCAGTGTGTTTGGATTTGAGACTCTTGACCTCGGCCTGTAATTCGGCGTTCTGTTTTGTCAGCAATTCCACTGCGCGCTCGAGTTTTTCGATTCGCGCGGTGTCGGATGATACCTGGGCGCGCAGTGGCTGCGCAGTTAACAGTACAATTGCAGCCAGGCTCGCGCCCGCCGCCCGTAAGATGAATATTTTAGTGAACATGAATTGCTCCTTGTGTTTAATGGTTGGATCGAGAGGTAGAACCGCTCGGGTTAAGAACTGGTTATCCGAACGCGGGCGAGACTAGAAGCGTTTTGTTACAGGCGTATGACGAAAGTGTGACGATTCGGCAAACTTTTCCAAACGCGAGGCAGTTTGCGCGGCACGATTTTGTTTGCGAAGGATTAACGAGCTGCTAGCACCCGTTCGAGCGCGTAACCGATTAGGCCGCTTGCTGGGAGGGTGAAAACCCAGGCCCAGACAATTCGTTCAACCACTGTCCAGCGCATTCCGCTGAAACGTTTCACCGCTCCAACACCCATGATCGACGTGGAAATTACGTGCGTCGTTGAGAGTGGAATGCCGTAGTAGCTGGCGCCTTGAATGATTAACGCGGCAGTCGTTT
>WNGL01006552.1_pt1 | contig 13699 bp, 16 predicted proteins | sample 5400591 | NCBI WGS metagenome assembly WNGL01 (sample SAMN13153377, study PRJNA577476) | soil metagenome | isolation source: 80 cm soil or saprolite under Garry oak tree replicate 1 | place: USA:California | collected 2016-06-15
TACAGCCCGCGCTCGATCGGCAACATCACCGAGGAAAGTCGCCGCAAGCTGCCTCCGCCCGGCATCCATCCGCTGGTCCGCACGCATCCCGAGAACGGCCGCAAGGCGCTGTTCCTCAACCCGGTGCGCATGGAATCGATCGTCGGCATGGAGGACGCCGATGCGCTGGCGCTGATCGATGACCTGATGCGGCACGCCACTCAGAAAAAATACGAATATCGTCACCGATGGCGACCTGGCGACTGGGTGCTGTGGGACAACCGCAGCGTCATGCACCAGGCCAATCCCGATTACGACATGAACGAGCGGCGCTACCTCTACCGCATCCTGCTCAAGGGCGAAGCGCCAGTCTGATGGTCCTGGTTTCGGGAGGATACCATGTATCGAAGCATTCTGACCCCGCTTTCGGCGGGCGTAATCCTGGTCGTCTTCGCGGCGCTTGCGCCGATATTGCCCGGCTCCACGACGCTGGGTCTTTCCGGTTCTGCTCAGGCGCAGAAGCTGCCCACGACGGACGCCACCAATCTCAACTCCTCCAGATCGAACGTTAACCGCATGGGCGGTGGAGGCGGCGGGAAAAGCAACAAGCAGCGCAAGGCGAAACAGTCCAATACTCCGGATGGGCCAGCCGGCATAGCCGTATCTGACCCAGGCTCGGAAGGCAGCAAGCCGAGCAAGCCCAAGACGAAATAGCGGCGGCAGAGCCAAGCCGCCTCGGTTGGTGGTATGACAGGCTTTATGAATAGCAAGAGCCAACAGGAACTTCCTGCCGAGCGTGTGCGAAGCTCCAAGGCGCTGATCGCGGATGTCCGCAAAGAACGGGCGCTCCTGCTGGAGCAAGTCCGCCAGAGCCAAGAGACCATCGAGCGTTCCCGTGTATTGATCGCCCGCTTGGACAAGCTGTTGGCGGGCCTGGAAGGCGCGTAATCGCCCTAGTAGGTAGCTTCAGCCAAAGTGAAAGGATTCATGTTCCGATCGCTCCGCCAGTAGTTACGCTTTGTGCCGGCCTGCGATCCCGTCAATTTTGCTGAAGCAGCCGACTAGGGTGAGGGCCTGAAACCAGCATTGTAATATTCGGCGAGGTTGCTGCCGAGCCATTCGGTCGGGATCGTTTTGTTGCTGCCCTCCTGCATCGCTTTGCGGTAGAGGATTCCGCCCGCCGCAGCGAATTGGATCGCAAGGCCGGAATTGTTCTTGTAATAGATGATTCCCTTGTCCATCGCTCCCCGCGGCGGCTGGCTGATCGAAACCGTTCCATTCACCAGCGCGCCGAGCTCGTGGATCCGATCTCGCCTGATCAATCCCTCGTTGAGCGGGTCGAGCAATTCGGATTGGTCGTTGTCGATCACGCTTTCCCAGTCGTTCACGACGATGGCGCTCGCCCGCGCGTAGGTCCGCCGGTCGACCTCGGAGCGCTTGTTGGTGACATCCGAGTTGGCAATGGAGACGACGAGTTGCCCGTCCTCGAGCCAGTCGCCGTCGAAGACCGGCTTCATCGCGGTGGTGCAGCAGCAGACCACATCGGCGCCCGTCACCGCCGCCTTTGCGTCGGCGACCGCCGCCACTTCGATCCCGTCGCGCGCCATGTCGCGGGCGAAGGCGGCGCGATGCTCGGGGTTGGGGCTATGGACATTGACGCGCCGGATCGGACGAACGAGCGTGATCGCCTCGAATGCGTTGCGGGCCTGCTTGCCGGTGCCGAACAATCCGAGCGTCGAGGCATCCTGGCGCGCGATCTGGTCGACCGCCATGCCGGTGGTCGCGCCGACCCGCATGCCGGAAAGATGAAATTCGTGCAGCAGCGCCAGCGGCTCGGCGGTCTCCAGGCTGTAGAGGATCACGATGCCCCAATTGAAAGCCTGCGGATTCTCGTAGACTCGCCGGTCGACCTTGGCGCTCGGCGGCCTGATGATCTGCGAGCCCGCCCGCACGCAAGCCATTCCGTAGGACGGGACCGCGCCCACATGCACATTGGCCAGATACTTGCGCTCGGGGTCGGAGTGCTCCGCCAGATAGCGCATCCGCGGCCGGTTGACCGCGCTGCCCTCGGCGAAATCGCGGAACGCCACCCGCATCGCCTCGATGCAGTCCCGCATCGGCAGAAGCCGCTTCACGTCGGCATCGGTGATGATGATGGTCACCTCGATCTCCACCCCATCCGCCGCCAATGCCGTTCTAGAACACGATCATCGCCGCCCGCACTGTCAAGACAAGCAGGACAAGCGACGTGGCGATAAAGACCACAAAGCGCGGTATCAGCACATTGACAAGGGCCTGGATCAGGCTGTGCGCAATACGCAGCGCGACATAGGCCCATGCGAGAATGGCGTTAACGCCGGCGCCGGCGCCCAAGAGCGCCAGAGAAAGAGCAACCGCATAGAATACAGTCGGCTGCTCCATCAGGTTGTTGTAGTTGTCTGCCTTCCACCTCACATTTGGCGGCAGGCGCGCATGGAACTCGTCGGCCGGACGGCGAGGATCGTACACGATCTTTCCCCGCGTCACGGCGGGGATGCGGGTAGCGTAGAGCCACGCCTCCATCACGAAGGACCAGAAGACAAGGGCGAGCAGAGGCATGAGGATAGGGCTGTTCATCTCTTGCTCCTCGTAGGGCTGAAGCCGCGGAACGACCGACGCCGGGCTCAAGCGCCGAGATTTTGCATCGTATATTATTCGATCGTCACCCCGGGCTTGACCCCATAGGCGCTAAGAGCGCGGCGGTCTCTTCTCCCTCTCCCCGCTTGCGGGGAGAGGGTTGGGGTGAGGGGGACTCTCCAAAGACTGAGCTCGTGGAGAGTCCCCCTCACCCGGATTGCGCGCGAAAGACGCGCGCAATCCGACCTCTCCCCGCAAGCGGGGAGAGGTAAAGGCCCGCGCTGCAGCCGCTTATCTTAGCGGAATAGGGTCAGCGGAATCCGAAAATGCCCTAGCTGCGAGGTTCTGCCGGTTTGGTGTAGATTGGCCCGAGCCGGGCACGCCTAGGCTCGACTATTTCGGCCATTCCTGGCCTCTCGTGGTTGAATGCATCCTGGATGGGAGAGGGACAATGAAAACCGTTCTTGCACTGCTGTTCGCGTTCGGCGTCGCCGGTGAGGCGCAGGCCCAGACCCCACCGGCGGCCGAACACCTGCCGCGGGGCATGGCGCTGGATATCACCAACGCCGAAATTTTGGCGACGGTGCAGAAGACCGCCTCGGCGCCGGTGAGCGATCAGCAGATACGCGTGGTGAGCATCAATGGCGAGTACAACGTCGGCGTCGGGGTCGTCCATCGGGCGAAAACCGAAGGCCGTGACATCGGATTCGGCGTCGAGCACAGTCAGATCACGGAAGTCTATCACGTCATTTCGGGCAACGGGACCTTCGTGACCGGCGGAACGATTGAGAATCAGAGGGAAATTGCGGCCAACAGCCCAGTGGTCACGACGCTCAATGGCCCGAGTTCGGGCGGCGGCAAGGTCCTCGGCGGGCAGAGCCGCAAGATCGGCCCGGGCGACGTCGTGATCATTCCGCCGAACACTCCCCATTGGTTCACCGAGATCACTTCGGACCAGATCGTGTACCTGGTGGTGCGGGTCGATCCCCACAAAGTCCTGCCCGCAGGCTACGGGGCCAAATAGAACGCAGAACGGAATGACCAGACGGAGGGAGGAAACATCAATGTCCAAATTCGCGTCGAAGGAGAGATTGCAAGTCGGACTCGTGGGCGGCGCCTTGGCCCTGCTGCTTTGCGCCGGCGCCGCGCTCCGGCCTGCGCTGGCTGCCGAGGCGGCGGGCGAGGGTGCATCGGTGCCCAACTTCACCCCCGACAGGGGCGCCGCCTGGGTCCCGGACCGCCCCACCGGCGACGACTTTCTCCTTCCCGACCGCGGGCCTGGCCCCGTGATGTCCGCAGCGGACCATCCCTATGTTCCCAATGGCGTGGGCAGGCAGCCGACCTACCGGATTGCGGACCTCACCAATCCGATTTTGCAGCCCTGGGCCATCGACCGGATGAAGAAGGCGAACGACGAGGTGTTGGCGGGGAAAGTGCCCTACATCACCCGCGAGCGGTGCTGGCCCGCGGGCGTTCCCGGCTTCATCGTCTATACCCGCGTCCAACCGATTTATTTCCTCCAGACCCCCAAGGTGGTCTTCATCATCAACGAGCTCAACGCCCAGGTGCGGCATATCTATATGAATGTGCCCCATTCGGCGAATCCGAAGCCGTCCTGGTACGGGGAGTCGGTCGGCCATTACGAGGGCGACGAGCTGGTCGTCGACACGATCGGGCTCAACGACAAGACCTTCGTGGACAATTACCGCACCCCTCACACCGGTCGGATCCATGTCGTGGAGCGCTTCAAGATGATCGAAGAGGGCAAGACCCTGCAGGCGGTCGTGACCGTCGACGACCCGGGCGCCTTCAACATGCCCTGGTCCGCGACCCAGCGCTGGCGGCGGGTAGCGGACCGGCCGATGACCGAATCGATCTGCGCCGAGAACAACTACAGCTTTTTCAACTACGAGGTCGTGCCGATTCCGCAGGCGGACAAGCCGGATTTCTGATGAGCCGCAGCGGAGGAGACTGACGCCATGCTGGAGAAGCTCGACCCGCCGTCCGCCCGGCTGGCGCATGCCCCAGCCCCCTACGACTGGGACGAGCTCGTCCAGGAGGACCGGGTCCATCGGCTGATCTATACCGACCCCGCGATCTTCGCGGCCGAGATGACCAACATCTTCGGCGCGGTCTGGGTCTATCTCGCGCACGAGAGTCAGATTCCGCAGCACGACGATTACGTCACCACCAGGCTCGGGCTGCGCCCGGTCATCGTGCTCCGCGACTCGCAGGGCAAGCTCCGCGCCCTGTTCAACCGCTGCGCCCACCGCGGCACGACGCTCTGCCGCAAGGACAGGGGCTCGGCCCGAATCTTCACCTGCCCCTATCACGGCTGGAGCTACCTCAACACCGGCAAGCTGCGCGCGGTGCCCTGGCCCGACGGCTATGCCTGCGACTTCAAGGAGGCGAAGTTCAATGTCGCGCAGGCGCCCCGGGTGGAGAGCTATCGCGGCTTCATCTTCGCCACGCTTAATCCCGATGCGCCGCCGCTCCTCGATTATCTCGGCGCGATCAGGGGCCCGATCGACGAGTGGCTCGATCGGCATCCCGGCGGCAGGATCGCGGTCTGCGAGGCGAACCGGCTCAAATACAAGGGCAACTGGAAGCTTGCCTACGACAATTCGGGCGACGGCTACCACGTCGTGTTCTCGCACCGCTCGCTGCTCGAAATGGAGAACCGCCTGGCCGATGAAGCCAACAAGGGCATGTCGTTCTACCGCGGCAGCCCCGACCAGGCGCCGATGTACATGCGCTACACCGGCAACGGCCACCACTTCAAGGACAAGCGGCCCAATGTCGAAAAGCGCGCCGGGGGACTCTGGGCGATCGAGGGACCGCACCCGGGCATGGAGCACTATGCCGAGGAGCTTGGCCGCCGCTTCGGCGCCAAGGCGCAGGAGATTCTCGATCTCGCGTCCTCGGAACCGGTCAACATCAATGTGTTCCCGAACCTTTCGCTCCTCGGCAACCACATCCAGGTGTTCGAGCCGGTGGCGGTCGACGAGACCAACGTCACCTGGTACGGCACCGCGGTGGTGGACGAGGAGGGCGCGCTTGGCGGCGCGGTCGAGGAGGTCAATGCGCTGCGCATGCGCACCCAGGAAAGTTTCCCGAATTTCGGCGAAGTCGACGACCTCGCGAACTTCGAGGAGATCCAGCGCGGCCTTGCCTGCCTGGAGGACGAATGGGTCTACATGCACCGCGGGCTGGGCATCCCCGGCCGCGTCCGCAGCGACGAGAACGGCATCATCACCGCGCCCGCGACCGACGAGGCGTTCATGCGCGAATACATCAAGGAGTGGAAGCGGCTGATGCAGGCCACGCCCCACCTCGTGGTGCAGCGCGAGCCGTAGGATGGGTTGAGCGGAGCGAAACCCATCATCTCTCCCGCACACCAACGCGATGGGTTTCGCTTCGCTCAACCCATCCTACATGCCGCCCATGCAACCCACCCACGACCCCTCGCTCACCTCCTACTACATCACCGACGCGTTCTATCGCGAGCTGGTCGAGAACTTCTCCGACTGGCAGCGCGACGAGCTTGCGATCGGCGACCCGGCCGAGCGCGACCGCTTCCGCGCCCTCCTGGAGCGGGAGGCGCGGCTCCTCGACCAGCTCCGCCTGGACGAATGGCTCGCGATGTATTCGCCCGAATGCGTCTACTGGGTGCCGGCGACGCCCGCGGGCGGCGACCCGCGCCGCGAGGTCGCAATCTCGTTCGACGATCGCCGCCGCATCGAAGACCGCATCTTTCGCCTGCGCACCGGCTATGCCTGGTCGCAGGCGCCGAAGTCACGCACCGTGCGGATGATCTCGAACGTCGAAGTCTTCGCCACCGGCCGGGAAACGATCCGCATGGTCCGCTCAAATTTTCTGATCGGCGAATTTCGAGTGGACGGCACCCGCTTCCTCTCCGGCTGGTGCGGTCACCGCTTCGTGCAATCGGAGGCGAGCTGGAAAATCCAGGTGCGGCAGGTCAACCTCATCGACTGCGACCAGAACCTGCGCAACCCGAGCATCATTCTCTAGAAGCGGGTTTCGATCAGGTGGAATTGGTGTTTTGTGTCCGCTCGTCCCCGCGAAAGCGGGGACCCAGGGCAGCGGGCGCAGGATTCGGAGCAAGCGGCCCCTGGATTCCCGCTTGCGCGGGAATGAGCGGATGAGGGTTGTGGATCAACTCGACCGAAACACGCTTCTAACGGTTTTCCATCAGGCTTGCGTTTCGAGATCGGTGTCATACTTCCTGCCAAGAGTGACCACCGGCGTTGGACCGGGTTCCCCTCCAAAGAGGCTCGCACCTTGTTCCCCTTCATCGACACCGCTCCGCGCGCAGCGCGTCCGATAGCGGTCCTCGGACTCATTGCTGTCAATGCAATCGTATTCCTTTGGATGTGGAGCTTGCCCCCACGTTCGCAAGACGCGGTCTTGGTGCATCTTGCGCTCATTCCGATTCGCTACACCAACCCCGCATTTGCGATCCGCGTCGGCCTTGATCCCTCGAATTGGTGGCCGCTCATCACCAACGCTTTCATGCATGCGGGATGGCTGCATCTGATCACGAACATGTGGTTCCTATGGATTTTCGGCCCGGCGATGGAGGCTCGTCTCGGCCGGATCGTGTTCTTGGTTCTCTACCTCGGTGGCGCGGTCGCGGCGAGCGCGGTCCATGTGATGACCCACGTCGGCTCGACCGAGCCGGCGCTCGGAGCCTCGGGGGCGATCGGGGCAGTCATCGCCGCCTATGCGGTGACCTACCCGGCCGAGCGCGTGATCACGATCATCCTGATTGTCGTCATCCCCCTCTTTGTTCCCATTCCCGCCATCATCTTTGCGCTCGTCTGGTTCGGCCTGCAGGTGATCCAAGGAACCTCCGAGCTTGCGTCTCCGGGCATTGCGACGTCCGTTGCATGGTGGGCTCACATCGGCGGGTTTGCATTCGGAGTCCTTTTTGCGCTTCTTGCCGATGCCATTGGCCTACGGACCAACGTGCGGACTGCCACCTGGACCTCGCGTCGAAGGCATGTTCCGATCATCAAGCCACGGACATGGCTTTAGAGCGAGTTTCGATCAGGCGGAATCGGTATTTTGTGTCCGTTCGTCCCCGCGAAAGCGGGGACCCAGGGCAGCAGACGGAGAACTCGGAGCAAGCGGCCTCTGGATTCCCGCTTGCGCGGGAATGAGCGGATGAGGGTTGTGGATCAACTCGACCGGAATACGCACTAGCGAATTGAATAACGATCGGCGCACCCTTCGCACGGATGGGGTGATCGCGATTGGCGTGTCTCCCTCTCCGGGCCGTCCTGTGCTATGGTTTAGCATGAACACTCAGGATGCTCTGGCCACGCTCCGCCGCTATGAGAGCGCCTTGCGCGCGCGGGGTGTGCGTCATGCGGCGCTGTTCGGCTCGATTGCGCGCGGCGACAACCGGCCCGACAGCGACATCGATATCATGATCGAGGTCGATCCCGAGGCTCACATCACCGTTTTCGATTACGTCGGATTGAAGGAATACATTGCCGGACTTTTTGACGGCCCGGTGGACGTGGTGAGCCGCGACGGGCTGAAACCCCATGTCCGTCCCGCTGCGACCGCTGACGCCATCTATGCCTTCTGATTCCGCCGACATCGCGCTTCGCGACATTCTTTTTCACATTGACCTTGCCGTGCATTTCGTCGCGGGTCTCGATAGCCCCGCGTTTCATGAGGATTTGCGCACGGTATACGCTGTCACCCGTTGTCTTGAGATCATTTCCGAGGCATCGCGTCGTCTGCCCGACGAACTTAAGCAGCGGCATCCGTCGATTGCATGGCGGCAGATGGCCGGAGCGGGCAATGTCTACCGGCACGATTATGAGGACGTGGCCGCTCAATATGTGTGGGATACCGTGCAGCGCGCCTTGCCGTCCCTCCGGGCTGTGGTGGAGCAAGAGCTCGCCCGGGCCTGAGGACGGATCCATGTCCTGCAGCGCCATGCGCGATGTCTGACTTCCGCCATCCGGTCACGCCTCCGCCGCATCCCGGGCCGCGAGCACGGCCTTGAGCGTGGCGAGCGTCGAGGGATCGAACACCCCATCGACCCGGGCCGGACGGAAATGGCGCTGGAAGGCCGCGACGGCGTCGCGGGTCGCGCCGTCGAGGTAGCCGGAGGGGGTGACGCCGTAGCCGAATTTGGCGAGCAGCACCTGCGCCTCCTCGATCGCCGGGTTGCTCTCGCCGAGCACGTAGATCGGACCCGGCGCGATGCGGGCGGGCTTCACCCACAGGCCGATGCCGGAATCGTGCAGGATGCGCCAGGGGAATTTCTCGCCCGGGTCGCGCTTGCGGGCGGGCGCGACATCGGAATGGCCGAGCACCCGGCCGGCCGGGATGCGGTGGCGGGTGAAAATGCCGCGGCAGAGCGCGGTCACCGCCGCGATCTGGCGCCGGGGGAAATCGGGATAGCCAAGGTCATGGCCCGGATTGGCGACCTCGATGCCGATCGAGCACGAATTGATGTCGGTCTCGCCCGCCCATGAGGCCGCGCCCGCATGCCAGGCGCGGCGCGCTTCCGGCACGCACTGGATGATGCGGCCGTCCTCCAGCACGACATAGTGCGCGGAAACCTCGCTCCCCGACGTGCACAGGTGCTTGAGCGCGGCCTCTGCCTCCGGCATCCCGGTATAGTGCAGCACCAGCATGTCGGGCTTGACGCCGTCCTTGCGCTCGCCATGGTTCGGCGAGGGCCGAACCTCCGCGACCACGACTGAATCGGCATGAAATTCGGCTACCCGGACCATACGCAAAACCACGCTTCTTCGGAGGGACCAACGCGACGGAAGTCGATTGTCGCGCCCGGCCGTTAACGATCGTGTAACACTGATGGCCGGGGGCAAGCCAGTCAGCGCCCGGGATGATCGCCGGCAACAGATTTGTGGCCTTTGTTGCGCGGCGGCCTCACTCAAGGGTTGGCCACAACTACACGTCGCACCCCGCCCGCTTCGCGTGCACGCAAAAGCGGTGTAGCCTGCCCGCAGAGCTGCCAGCGAGGACCTCCCCGCAACGGAGGACTGTCATGCCTGGAGCGGAAACACGATGAAACTTCCGCGCCGCAAATTCCTGCGTTTGGTCGCTGGCGTTGCCGCGTTGCCGGCCGCATCACGCAGCGCGAGCGCGCAGGCCTATCCGACCCGGCCGGTACGCATCATCGTCGGCTATGCCGCCGGCGGCGGGGTCGATATCGCCGCGCGCCTGATAGGTCAATGGTTGTCGGAGCGGCTCGGCCAGCAATTCGTCATCGAGAACCGGCCAGGTGCCGGCACCAATATCGCCACCGAGGCGGTCGTGCGGGCGCCCGCCGACGGCTACACGCTTCTACTCGTCAATGCCGCGAACGCAATCAACGCGACTCTCTACGACAAGCTCAATTACAATTTTCTGCGCGACATCGCGCCGGCGGGAAGCATCATTCGGGTTGCTCTGGTCATGGTGGTCAACCCATCATTCCCGGCCAAAAGCGTTCCCGAGTTCATCGCCTACGCCAAGGCCAATCCAGGCAAGATCAACATGGCGTCCGGGGGCGCCGGAGGCCCCGACCATGCGTCCGCCGAACTTTTTAAGATGATGGCCGGCGTCGGTATGACGCACGTGCCGTATCGCGGGCTGGCGCCCGCGCTCTCCGATCTCATCGGCGAACAGGTGCAGGTGATATTCAGCACCGTTCCTGCGGCGATCGAGTACATCAAGGCCGGCAGGCTGCGCGCGCTCGCGGTGACGACCGCGACGCGCTCGGAACTGTTGCCGGACATCCCGATTCTGGGCGATTTCGTGCCGGGGTACGAAGCGAGTCAGTGGTACGGCATTGGCGTGCCCAAAAACACGCCCGCCGCCATCGTCGACAAGCTCAACAAGGAGATCAACGCGGCTCTCGCCGATCCTAAGCTCAACGCGCGAATTGCCGACCTGGGCGGTTCAGTGCTGGCGGGCTCGCCCGCCGACTTCGGGAAGCTCGTCGCGGATGACACGGAGAAGTGGGCCAAGGTCATTCGGGCGGCCAACATCAAGCCGGAGTGATCCGGGAGAGTTCCATTACGAGTCATTCACGGGGGGAACGCCATGAAATTTCCGCGCCGCCGATTTCTGCATCTGGCAGCGGGCGCTGCCGCGCTCCCGGTCGTATCGCGCTTCGCTTGGGCGCAAGCCTACCCGACGCGGCCGGTGCGCTGGATCGTGGGCTATCCCCCCGGCGGTTCGACCGACATCCTGGCGCGCATGATCGGCCAGTATCTGTCGGAAAAGCTCGGACAGCCGTTCGTCATCGAGAACCGCCCGGGCGCCGGCAACAATCTCGGCACCGAGGCGGCGGTGCGGGCCCCCGCCGACGGCTACACTCTGCTCCTGATCAATCCCGCGAATGCGATCAACGCCACTCTCTACGACAAGCTCAGTTTCAATTTCAGCCAGGACATCGCGCCGGTCGCGGGCTTCATCCGCGTGCCCAATGTCATGGAGGTGCATCCCTCGGTTCCGGTCAAGACGGTGCCCGAGTTCATCGCCTACGCCAAGGCCAATCCCGGCAAGATCAACTTGGCGTCGGGGGCGATCGGCTCCTCGATTCATATGTCCGGCGAGCTGTTCAAGATGATGACCGGCCTCGACATGGTGCCTGTGCATTACCGCGGCTCGGCGCCCATGCTCACCGATCTTCTCGGCGGGCAAGTGCAGGTCACCTTCGACAATATGCCCTCCTCGATCGAGCACATCAGGGCCGGCAAGCTGCGCGCGCTGGCAGTGACCACGACGACGCGCTCGCAGGTGTTGCCGGACGTGCCTGTGCTGGCCGATTTCGTGCCGGGCTACGAGGCCAGCGCCTGGTTCGGTGTCGGCGTCCCCACGGGCACGCCTGCCGACATCGTCGAGAAGCTCAACAAGGAGATCAACGCCGGCCTTGCCGACCCCAAGATCAAGGCCCGCCTCGCCGACATGGGCGGCATGGTGCTTGCGGGCTCGCCTGCCGACTTCGGCAAGCTCATCGCCGAGGAAACCGAGAAATGGGCCAAGGTGGTCAAGTACTCGGGCGCCAAGCCGGAGTGATTCGGGGAATCCCATCGCGAGCACTGCAGAGAGGGAATGCCATGAAACTTCCGCGCCGCAGATTCCTGCATCTGGCCGCGGGTGCTGCCGCGCTGCCGGCAGTGGCGCGGCTCGCATGGGCGCAAGCCTATCCGGCGAGGCCGGTGCGTTTGATTGTCGGCGTTGCGCCGGGAGGGGCGAACGACACGGTCGCGCGCCTGGTGGCGCAATCGCTGTCCGAGCGGCTCGGCCAGCAAGTCGTGGTCGAGAATCGGCCGGGAGCCGGCGGCAGCCTCGGCACCGAAGCGGTCGCCAATGCGGCGCCAGACGGTTACACCTTGCTCTTCGTGACGTCGGCGAATGCGATCGGCGCCAGCTTCAACGACAAGCCTGGTTTCAACTTCGTTCGCGACATCGCGCCGATCGCGAGCCTCGTGCGCGGGCCGCTCGTCATGGAGGTGAACCCGTCGTTCTCGGCGAAGACCGTTGCCGAATTCATCGCCTATGCCAAGGCCAATCCCGGCCGGATCAACATGGCGTCGGCCGGCATCGGCAACACCACCCACGTCGCCGGCGAGCTGTTCATGATGCTGACCGGCACCAAGTTCACGCACGTGCCGTATCGCGGCGGAGCGCCGGCGGTGACCGATCTGCTGGCCGGGCAGGTGCAGGTCTATTTCGACGGGATATCGGGATCGCTTGAACATGTCAGGAGGGGGAAACTGCGCGCATTGGGAGTGACCACTGCGATGCGTGCCGACGTGCTGCCGGATGTCCCGAGCCTCGCCGAGTTCGTACCGGGCTACGAGGCGAGCGGCTGGTATGGCATCGGGGCGCCCAAGGGGACGCCCGCCGAAGTCGTCGACAGGCTCAACAAGGAGGTCAACGCGGGGCTTGCAGATTTGAGATTGAAGGCGCGGCTCGCCGACCTCGGCTACGTGACGGTCGCGAGCTCGCCCGCCGAGTTCGGCAACTTCATCGCCGAGGAAACCGAGAAGTGGCGCAAGGTGGTCAAGTTTGCGGGTATCAAGACGGACTGATCCATCCTTCCCGTCAGCTAGCCCTTAGGCTCGGCCGCGAGCACCCACTGCGCCAGGTCACGCCGCCGTGCGAACCAGACCCCCTCGAAGCCGAGCGCGTAACGGATGGCGCGTTCGAAGACCGGCATCAACGTCGGCCGTCCCCCGAGATCGCAGTGGAGCAGCAGGTCGACCCACTTTGGTTGTCCTCGCTGACCTTCCTCATAGAGGTAATCGAAGGTCTCTTTGAAGCCTTCGTAATAGGCGCTGGGCGGATTTTGCGGCTTCTGCCAGATGATCAGGTCGTTGGTCGGAAAGTTCACCCGCGGCAGGATCATCAGCGGCTTGCCGCCGATCGACCGCAGGAATGGCAGATCGTCCGACGCATCATCGCCGTTCCACAAGAAGCCCTCGTCGACCATATATTGCATCGTTCGCGCCGAGCCCACGCTGCCCGGGCTTACCCAGCCGATCGGCTTCTCGCCATAGCCTGCGGTGATCGCGGCAACCGTATCGCGGATTGATTTCAGTTCGCCTTCGGGATCGTCGCCGCTGACATGCACGTCGTTGGCCCAGCCGTGGCCCGCAGCCTCGTGTCCGCCGTCGCGCATTGCACGCATGATGCTCGGGTGGCGTTCGGCAGCCAGCCCGCCGACGTCGAAGGTCGCCTTGATACCGTGCCTGTCGAGCGCCTGGAGGATGCGCCAGAACCCGACCTTTGGCCCATACTCGGCGTAAGACAGGGAGAAATGGCTCACCTTGCCCGGCTTCGTCGTCGCATGTCCGTAATGGCCATGAAACAGGAAGGCCTCGAATGCGATCGTCACGCTGACGCAGATGCGCGCATCGTTCGGGAATTTGATCGGCGGCCGCGGACCGGAGTAAGTGTTCATGTCGTTCCTCCTTCACACTATGGCCACCATCGGCGGATTTCGTAGGAGCGGCGTAAGCAGAGGTGCTATTCGACGACAAGAATACTCGGCAAAATGCGTGGGAGAAGGACAATCATGAAGCGCCATCGTTGCAGTTTCGCG
>WNGL01006555.1_pt1 | contig 13698 bp, 14 predicted proteins | sample 5400591 | NCBI WGS metagenome assembly WNGL01 (sample SAMN13153377, study PRJNA577476) | soil metagenome | isolation source: 80 cm soil or saprolite under Garry oak tree replicate 1 | place: USA:California | collected 2016-06-15
AGGCGGACCTTGTCGCCTTTCACGGCCTCGATCGTAGGGCCGGGAGACTGGCCGTTATAGCCCCACAGATGCGCGACTTAAGCAGTCGTTGTATTCGGATGGCAGCGTCCCCGCTACCCTCGTCGGCGTTGATTTTTTCGACGCTTACGCCAAGCGCCGGCGTCACGACTGTGTTCACCGCATTCATGCCGCCGTCGGATGAGAAGGAGGTGCAGCCGCCAAGCAAAGCCGCGCTGCCAAGCGTGCAGCACAGCATCGCTCCTAATCGGAACGGGCGCGCAGACCACCGATATGCAAGCATAATCTCCAATCCTCCGCGCAATCGGAGAAGGGCGCCGCAATAGCGGACGCAATTCGACTCAGATCAGCAGAGATTTTGGAGGGCGATCGAGTTGGCCAGGAGCGACGCCAAGCCCGATGTCGGTCAAGCCGACGGCGAGCTGCTGACCGCGGGCAACCAACGTGTCGAGGGCAATCGGGGGAGGAAGAATACCCGCGAAAATTAATGCACAGCAGTGGTCAGCGCCATCTTTTTTGTCGTGATTACCGTGATGATGATGGGACGGCCCTCGGTCGCCGTTGTGCTGGCCATGGTGGTGATCGAGGTGAAGAGCAACTGCGGTCGAGAAGTTTCGCGCACTAGCGAGCGGCGACGTTATGATGCCGGCGAACTGGGCGACCACGAACAAGGTGACCAGCACGCGAACGAAACAACTTATGGTCCGTAACCACTGCATTTGGCGTGTTCGCTCAATCAGCAGTCGATTGCGACATGAGTTTGTGGGCATTCGGCCTTGCTCGTCAATCCCAATGCCTCATTGTAGGAATGAGTTGATGACCAGGACGGCGCTTGGCAGGTCGAGGGCATCGATCTGCCGTTACCTGGCAATTGGATTGCCGGCGTTGATGCGGAGCTTGGTGCCCGGCGTCGGCTCGCGCTCAAAGCGCCAATCGTCATCGAGCCGAAACAGTAGTTCAGTCCGACGCACAATTGGGGCCGCCGGCGGCGGAACTGACGCTGCCGCCGCCGGCGAACGGCTTTGGTTAGGTGCCGGAGCCCGAGAGCACCTCGCCGAAAAGCTGCCAAGTCGTGCCGTCAAACTTCTGCAATTGCATCTGTTTGATCGGATCGAAATCGGTAGCGCTGGTCGAGAGCGTAATGCCGGGTAGCATCATTGGCAGCTTCAAGTCATGAAGGCTCGCCGCCTGCTTCATCACATTCTCGCGGGTGAGATTGTCGCCGCACTTTTTAAGCACTTCGACCATGGTCTGTGCGTAGGAGTAGCCAACGGCGGCCTGAACGTCGGTAATACTGCCCGACAGGCCATATTTGTTCATGAAGGCAAGCCACTCTTTATATTCCGCCGTGTTTTGCCACTGCGGATCGGTCGGATCCTTGATGTAGGTCGCCGAGATGATGCCGACGCCCTTCTCCAGGCCCGCGGGCTTCATCACCGTGCCGACTGAATTGCCGACTGAATTGAGGAAGTGCGTCGGCCTCCAGCCGATGTCATAGACTTTGCGAACTGTCTGCGCGGCGAATTTGGGAATCGCTGCCGTGAGCAGCACGTCCGCCCCGCTGCCCTGCAGCGCCACGACCTGCGAATCGATCGTGGGATCGGTAGTTTCATAGGATTGCGTCGCCACGATCATTTTCGCGGCTTTGTCGCCGAGCCCGGCGCGCAGCCCATTGAGATAATCCTTGCCGTAATCGTCGTTCTGATAGAGCACGGCGATCTTGGCATTCGGCAGGTTCTTGAGAATGTAATTGGCGTAGATGTGCGATTCGATGCCGTAGCTCGGCAGCCACATCATGGTCCAAGGAAAGTGCTTGGGATCGTTCCATTGGTCGGCGCCAGTGGCGACGAACAATTGCGGCACCTTGTTTTCGTTCAAATAGTCGTGGATTGCCATGTTCGGCGGCGTGCCGAGCGTGCCGAACAACACGAACACTTTGTCCTGCTCGACCAGTTGGCGCACCTGCTCCACGGTCTTCGGCGGACTGTAGCTGTCATCGCGGCTGATATAATTGATTTTGCGGCCGTTGATGCCGCCCTGTTCGTTGATCATGGCAAAGTAGGCAGCATGCACTTTGCCGTTAATGCCGTAGGATGACGCCGGGCCACTATACGGATTGGTATTGCCGATCTTGATTTCGGTATCGGTCACGCCGGGGCCATATTGGCCAGCGGCATAGACAGAACCGGCGGCGAGTACCAGCGCGGCCGCACATAGGCCGCCTATGATCGTCTGCTTCACACTCATGCAAACCTCCCTTTGCGTCAGTTTTTCGCGTTACATTTTCTTGGCGTCTCGCGCCGCTCGAAACTGTTGTGTTGCTCGGACCAGCCAGTGCCTGGTCAACCATGGCCCCAGCGTACCAACCACGCCACGCGGCATGACATACATGAACAACAGCATCGCCATTCCGTAGATCGCCCATGGTGCGGCATCGGAAATATCGTTGGCGAAATTGGGCACGAACTCGATAAAAAACCCGCCGACAACCGCGCCGCCGATCGTGGCGATGCCGCCGACCGCGGAGCCTACCAGGAAAGACAACGACAAGAACAGGGTGAAGCTTTCAGGGGCGACAAAGCCGATCACGATGGCGGCAAGGGCTCCGGCGACGCCGGTAAACGCCGTGCTGGTGCCGAACGCCAGCGTCTTGTAGCGGGCGGTATTGATGCCCATGGCGGCCGCCGCGATCGGGTGATCACGGATGGCGACGAAGGCGCGCCCGGTCCGACCGTTGAGTAGGTTGGCGGCAATCCGCATTGCGATGAGCAACACAACAAATACGAGAAAATAGAGCCAGCGATCGCGGTCGATGCCAAGCTCGGGCGGCGGCATCGGCTTAGCCAATCGGATGCCTTGCTGGCCGCCGGTCCAGGTGTCGAAATATTTAAGCAATTGCGGCATGGCGACGGCCATCGCCAGCGTGACAAGGGCAAGGTAGGGACCCTCGAAGCGCAGCGCCGGCAAGCCGAACAGCACGCCGAGCGCGAAACACGTAAGCGCTGCTGGCGGCAGCGTCGCCCAGTACGGCACGCCATAACGGTGCATCAAGATTGCGGCGGTATAGGCCCCAGCGGCGAAGAAGCCGCCATGTCCGAGCGAGATCTGCCCGTTATAGCCGGTGAGAATGTTAAGCCCGAGCACGGCGATGGCGTAAATCATCACCTGAGTCAGTTGGAAAACGTGATAATTGCTGAGCGTGAAAGGCAGCACGACCGCGAGCGCAATCAATACGGCGCCGCCAAGCCATCGCCAGGCGGCTATGCTCGCCCCGGACTCGCCGGATAAAGCGAGTTTTTCAGTGGTGCCGGCGGGAACGGTTTCGCTCATGGTTACACCCGCCGCACGACCGCCGTGCCGAACAAGCCATTCGGCCGGAATACAAGCACGATAATGATCAATATCAGCGCCACAGTGAGCTTGAGCTGACTGGCGATGAGGTAGGTGCCGACCAGATTTTCAGTCACGCCGACAATCAGGCCGCCGATCACGGCGCCTATCGGGCTTGTGATGCCGCCGAGCAGCGCGCCGGTAAAGGCATAGAGCAGTACGCCGCTCATCATGTTCGGATCGAGGAACAGAACGGGCGCTACCATGATACCGGCGACGGCGCCGATTGCGGCGGCAAAGCCCCAGCCGACGGCCAACATCCATCCCACAGGAACCCCGCACAACCGCGCCGATTCCGGATTTTGCGCAGCGGCCCGCATTGCCAGTCCGGTCGCCGTGAAGCGGAAAAAGCAGAACAGCGCTACAAGCATCATGAGCGTCACCGCGATCACGCCGAGGTCGCGCGTCGTCATCAGTGCGCCGAACAAGGTCCGATCGGGAAACGGGCTAGGAAACTCCTGCAATGTGTAGCTGTAGATCCAGCCGGCAAGCGAATTAAAGATCAACAGCAACCCAATGGTGACGACCACCGCGGTGAGGATCGGCGCGTTTTCGACCGGGCGGATGACAATCCGCTCGACCGCCATGCCGCCGACGAACGAAACCGCAAGCGTGATTAAAAACGCGCCCCAGAACGGTAACCCGGCATTGACGAGCGTCCAGGCGATATAAGTGGAGAACATCGCCATCTCGCCTTGCGCGAAGTTCACGAGATCGGTGGCGCGGTAGATCATCACCAGCGCGAGCGCGAGGCTCGCGTAGACGGCGCCAGCGGCCAGCCCGGAAAATATTTGCTGCAGGAGCTGGTGCATCGGCGCGCCTCAATATCCGAGATAGGAGCGGCGTATCTGCGGATCGTCCGCCAGCGCCTTGGCGCTGCCGGAGGCCACGACATAGCCGGTTTCCAGGAGGTAGGCACGATCCGCCATTTCGAGCGCCAAGCTCGCGTTCTGTTCAACAAGCAGCACGCTGACCTGCTGTTCCCGCTTTATCCGCTCGACGATGCCGAAGATAGCTTCGACGACCCGCGGCGCCAGGCCGAATGACGGCTCATCGAGCACCAAAAGACGCGGCGACATCATCAAAGCGCGGGCGATGGCCAGCATCTGCTGCTCGCCGCCGGACAGCGCGCCGGCCTGCTGGCGCCGCCGCTGGGCAAGAATCGGAAAATACCCGTACATGAGTTGCATGTTGTCGTGCGGCCGGCCGGTGGCCGCGTAGGCGCCGATCCGCAGATTTTCCTCCACCGTCAGCCCGATGAACGTGCCGCGCCCTTCCGGCACGTGGGCGACGCCAAAGCCAGCAATCTGTTCGGTTGTGCAGCGCTCCAGGCGCCGCCCGGCGAACAGGATTTGACCTTCGCTGCGCACCATGCCGCAGATCGCGCGCAACGTGGTGGTCTTGCCGGCGCCATTGGCGCCAAGCAGCACGGTCATGCCGCCCTGTTCCACCGCCAAATCGATACCGTGCAGGACTTCGGATTGGCCATAAAACGCCTTGACCGCGCGCAGTTCGAGAATCGCCGCCATCAGTGCCGCGTCCCCAAATAGGCTTCGGCGACCGCCGGATTGCCGCGCACTTGGTCGGGCGGCCCGTCGGCAATCACTCGGCCGAAATTGAGCACGACAACCTGATCCGACAGGCTCATCACCAGACCCATGTGATGCTCGACCAATAGGATGGTGATGGCGAGCTTATCGCGGACCGAACGAATGAGCGCGCCGAGTTCCGCCACCTCATCGTGGTTGAGGCCGCCAGCCGGTTCGTCGAGCAGAAGCAAAGACGGCCGCACAGCGAGCGCGCGCGCGAGTTCGACGCGTTTGCGCGCGGCGAAGGACAGGCTGGCGGCCGGCCGCGCCGCCGCGCTTTCCATTCCGACGAAAGCCAGCATCGCGCGCGCCGCTTCGTCGAGCTCGCGTTCTTCGCGGCGGGCCGAAGGCAGGGTCGCCGCATCGAGCAGCGCCCCACTGCGGCCGCGCGCATGGCCGCCGACCTTGACGTTGTCGAGCGCCGTCATGGAAGCAAACAGCGCCGGGCTCTGGAACGTGCGGCCGACGCCAATTGCGGCGATATCCGACGCGGCGCATTGGCGTAGCGATCTGCCGTTCAAGCGGATGTCGCCCCGCTCCGGGCGGTAAAGCCTGCTCAGACAGTTGAACAGTGTGGTCTTGCCGGCACCATTCGGCCCAATCAACCCGGCAATTCGGCCCTTGCTCACCGTGAAGCTGACGTTTTCAAGCGCGACGATACCGCCGAAGCGCATCGTCAGCTGCGCAATTTCCAGCAAAGGTGTAGCGCGACCGGCAGTCGCTCCGGCTATCGGCAGCGGGAAAGTCGTCATGCCGATCGGGCCGTCATTGGAATACGCATCCTCCTCGGCCCCGCTTCTATTGTTTGTTTTTGGCCACCTAGCGGAAACAGGGCAGCAAAACGTGACACGGCGCACATTGGCGCGTCAACGCGAGGGCGGCAGGATAATTTGGACCCAAGCTTGGAATATTTCCCAGCACGCGGGGTTCGGGGCGGCGCCTAAGTTGTCAGCTTCCTGCGCGCGACGACGATCGTCCATGCCTTGCCGAGTTTGGGGAGATCACGATGCGGCAGTGGTCGGATCGATCATCCTTTTAACTTCAGTGATCTTTGTGGCGGGAAATCCGCTGATCTCGGCGTGCTTGCGGATGATCGCTTCATCTTTGGCAAGATAGACGCAGAAGGTTTTATTATCGGCAACATAACTCTCGACCCATTGAATGTCGGGGCCGAGTTGCCGCAGCACATCGTTCGATTTTGCCGCCGCTTGCCGCAACTGTTCCCGCTCGAAAGTGCCGACCTTGGGAATGTCACGCTCGATGACGAACTTCTGCAAAGCCATGGCCGCTCTCCTCTACGTTTACAACTTCAAGGCACCAGGAAGTGTCGCTTGCGATCCTCGATCAACCTTAAGAAACAGCGCCCAGCAGCGGCATAAGAATGCCCGGCGACGAGTTTTTGCCGAAGCAGCGTGTAGCGTATCTCGCGCATATGAAGCATCAGACGCTCGAATATTTCCTCGGGCAATCGATCGTCGAATTTTTCGACAAGCGCGCACACTGCGCTGATTGCATGCGAACTGCCGCCGATTTGCACTTCCGGTTCAGGCAGCGCCGGGTTCCAATCGGCATAGAGCCACAGGGCGTCATGGAATGCCTTCCGCAATTGGTCCGGTATGGGATCAGGCGGCAACGCAGTCGTCGACTTTGTCAGCCCCACTGTTGCGCGTTTCACTGCGACGGCCTTCGCCGCGAGGTTAGATCGCCGCTTCGGAATCGGTATCGAAGAAGTGCAGACGCTCCGGCCGTAGCGCAAAGCGCAACTTGTCGCCGCGCTTAGCCCGTACGTCCGGTTCAACTGATGCGACCATGGTCTGTTGGCCAACCTGCAGATCGAGCAGAATCTCGGCGCCTAGTCTCTCCACCACCTCAACCATCGCGTCGAAGCAAAGTCCTGGCGGGTAACTGCCATTGGCGAGTTGCAAGTCTTCCGGTCGAACGCCCATGATCACTTCCCGGCCGGCATAAGGCTGAAGCCGCGGACGGATTTCGGCGGGCACATCGATGCCAAAGCCGGGGTTGTCCGCACGCAAGCCATCTTTACCGTTGCTCACCCGGACAGGGGCGAAATTCATCGCCGGTGAGCCGATGAAGCCGGCAACAAAACGGTTGACCGGAGTATTGTAAAGTTCGAGCGGGTCACCGACCTGCTGCACTAGTCCGCCCCGCATGACCACAACGCGATCGCCGAGCGTCATCGCCTCCACCTGGTCATGGGTGACATAGATCGCGGTGGTGTTAAGCCTGCTGTGCAGCTTCTTCAGCTCGACGCGCATCTGCACGCGGAGCTTTGCATCCAGATTGGAGAGCGGCTCGTCGAACAAAAAAACTTGCGGATGGCGGACGATGGCGCGGCCAAGGGCGACGCGCTGGCGCTGTCCACCGGAGAGCTGTCGGGGCTTGCGCGCGAGGTAATCGCGAATGCCGAGGATATCGGCCGCGTCCTGGACGAGCTTGCGGATTTTCGCCCGCTCAACTTTCCGCATTTTCAGGCCGAACGCCATGTTGTCATAGACGCTCATATGCGGATAAAGCGCGTAGTTCTGGAACACCATAGCGATATCGCGGTCCATCGGCGCCAAGTCGTTCACCACTGTGTCGCCGATCAGCACCTGACCCGAGGTGATCGTTTCCAGTCCGGCCACCATACGCAGCGTGGTGGTCTTGCCGCAACCGGACGGTCCGACCAACACGAGAAATTCCTTGTCGCGGATCTCAAGGTTCACGTCTTTGACGGCGTGAAAGTCGTCATACATCTTATTCAGATTGCGGATCAGGACGCGCGCCATCGCCTCATCCCTTTACTGAGCCGGTGAGGCCGGCAACGTAATGTTCGACGAAGAAAGAATAGATAAAAGCCACCGGAATCGAACCGAGCAGCGCGCCGGCCATCAATTGCCCCCAATAGAACACATCGCCGCGTACAAGTTCAGAAGTGACGCCGACCGAAACCGTCTTTTGCTCGGCCGAAGAGAGAAAGACGAGCGCGTAAATGAATTCGTTCCACGACAGCGTGAAGGCGAAAATACCGGCCGACATGATTCCCGGAACCGCGACCGGGATGATGATGTATACCATCGCTTTCCAACGTGTCGCGCCGTCGATCCTGGCGCACTCTTCAAGCTCCCGCGGGATCGCTTTGAAGTAGCCCATAAGTAGCCAAGTGCAGAACGGGATGAGAAATGTCGGATAGGTCAGGATCAGCGCCCACGGTGTGTCGCCGAGGTGAAAGTTGCGAATGATGTCTGCAAGCGGGATGAACAGCAGTGTCTGCGGCACGAGGTAGGTGATGAAAATGCCGGTGCCCAGGCTGCCGGCGAAGGGGAATTTCAGCCGCGAAAGCGCGTAACCGGCAAAGACACCGCAGAACAGTGAGATCAGCGTCGAAACGATGGCGATCAACAGTGTGTTGAGCATCCACCTGTTGAACAACGTTTCGGTCAACAGGTCGGTGATATGGACGAGCGTCGGATGCGCGGTCCAGAACGGCGTGTAGTTAGCAGCGGTCCACGGACGATAGAGTTCGCGATCCGGCCGGATCGACGTCACCAGCATCCAGTAGAATGGGAACAGCAGCCAGAAGACGAATCCGCCCAGCGGAATATAGAAGTAGACCCAGCGGCGCCACTTTGCCCCTTCAATCATAGTTCAGTGCACCTCAACTCGGCGGATGTAGAGAAGTTGCACCACCACGACGATGAGCAGGAACGGGAACATGGCGAGCGAGATCGCCGCCCCCTCGCTCAAGAGACCGGTGCCGACGCCAATCTGATAGGCATAGGTGGCAAAGAGCTGCGTGGCATTGGCCGGACCACCGCCGGTCAGGACATAGACAAGCTGAAAATCGGCAAATGTCTGAATCACCGAAAACAGCACCACGACCATGGTCACCGGCAGCAACAGCGGCCAAGTAACATGCCAAAAGCGCTGCCAAGGACGCGCGCCATCGATCGCAGCGGCTTCCTGCAGTTCGGGATTGATGGTTTGTAGCCCGGCGAGCAGGCTGATGGCGAAGAACGGCACGCCACGCCACACATTGACGATGATGACCGAAATCAATGCGAGATCGGGATCGCCGAGCCAGTTGATCCGGCCGTGAATGAGGCCAAGCTGAAACAGTGTCCAGTTGATAACGCTGAAGGTCGGATCGAACATCCACTTCCAGGCGAAGGTCGAGAGCACGGTCGGAATAATGAAGGGCAACAATATAAACGCGCGGGTAAACGCCTTGCCCCTGAAATGCCGATTGAGCAGCAGCGCCAGCCATAAGCCCAAGGCGAGCTTGAACACGGTCGCGACTGCTGTGTACACGAACGTATTCCAAACGGCGGTGCGAAAGATGCTGTCGTCCCACAGCGCGATAAAGTTCTGCAGGGCAACGAAATGGCCCGGGATACCTACCTTCGTATCGGTGACGGCCAGCAACACGCCTTCGACGAAAGGATAAGCAATAAAGAGGCCGAGCAGCACGACCGTCGGCAATAGCAGCGCCGCAGCGAGCCAGCGTTCATCCTCAAGCAGTCGGGTGGCCACACCACGCCGTGGGGCCCGCACGAACGGTCGTTGACCTACGGCCTCGCTTATTGCCATTGCCAACTCCTCACCGGCTCGACGCCGGCCGCGCCATCCCGACCTATCGACCAGGCGGCGCGGCTACGGGAGTTCGAACGGTCACCGATCATCGCGCGGCAAATCAGACGTAAATCTTGCGCAGCTCACCGGCTGCCCACTTTACGGCATCCTCCGCCGGCATGCCCTGCACCGCCTTGGCGTACATGTCGACGATGACGTACTTGCTCAACACCTCGCCGGACTTGCGATCCGCCGATCCGGCATAGCCGGGGAATTGTCCGGAGCGACCAGCCAGGCGGAACGGCAGCATGACCGGATCCTTCTGCCAGAGCGGGTCCTGCTCCCAGACGGTCGTTGCGCCGACTGAATAGCCCTGCTGCGATTCGAACCACGTCTGGTAGACCGGTTTCGAGGTGATCCAAGCGAGAAAGTCCCGGGCGGCCTTTTGCTGCTTGGAATAGCCCATCAGCATGTTGGTCATTGGCAGCTGATAGCTGAACTGCCCCGCAGGGCCCTTGGGCAGCGTACCATGCAGGATGTCTTGCCAGAGTGGGGTACCCTTGTCGCTTTGATAGTTATCCGGCTTGCGCTTGGCTTCGAGATAAATCGAGGCGCCGTTCAGCGTCGACGAAATCGTGCCGGAAAGGAAGGCGCGGTTGTTGCTGGAATCGTCCCAGGCAAGCCCGCCTTCGTCGCAGCATTCTTTCCAGAATGCGGTCCAGAATTTGATCGACTCGAGCGTCTCCTTGCTGTCGAGCGCTACGGTCTTGCCGTCCTTCTCAACTTCCTTGCCGCCCCAAGACCACAAATAGGGATAGAAGAAGGTCGGCGGATCGCCGAAGCTGTGGCCCATTGCCTGGCCGATCGGTTGGCCCTTGGCCTTGAGCTTCTTGCCGGCGGCGCGGTAATCGTCCCAGGTCTCCGGAAACTTCGTGAACCCAACCGCCTCAAACCACGATTTGCGATACGCGTTCTCGTTGCCAAGGATGCACCAGGGAACGCCGACCCATTTCTTGCCATTGTTGCCAACGGCAATCGATTCTTTGTAGAAGCCGCCCTGATCCTTGCCAATTTTCTCGGCGACGTCGCTGACGTCGGCCGCACTATCCGCATAGAGCTGCGGCCAATTATTGAGCGCGCAAATCACATCGGGCCCGGTGCCGGACTGAATGGCGGCCGTGGTGCGCGCCTGGATGTCATTGCCGTTGATCATTTCAATATTGAGCGTGATGCCGAGATCCTTGGCGGCGGCCGGCACAATTTGCTCGCGCAGCACCTTATCGGATGTGGGCACGAAATCGTTCCAGCGCAGCCAGTGCACCGTGGTGCCCTGCGCATAAGCAGGCGCTCGCCCGGTCGCCAGAATTGCAGCAAGTCCTCCGCTCGCCGCAGCGACGGCGCCGGCACCAGAAAGCTTAAGCAGTTTTCGCCGATGAATCCGAGCCATTGGAATCCTCCCTTTGGAACGTCAGCTATCGCGTTTCTTATCGGTACATTCTTTTAGCACGTTTTGTGGCCCTGGGGTCGAGAACCCAGACGCAATTGAAGCCCATTTTGGGTCGCCGCAGCGGAGGCGCGATACCGCAGTCAGGCCATTCGCCAAGCCATGTTTGCCGTCTGGACAAGGCCGACACCGGCACAGCACCTCACGGCGCGGCAAAAAAGCCTTTGCCGCTGGTCTGCCGGTCGAACAGCCGGTACGCCTCCTCGGCTTGAGCCAGCTGCCAGCGATGCGTAAACAAATGATCGACCGCGATTTTCCGGTCAGCGATGAACCGGGCGCATTCTGCCTGCCCGATCGTGGAAAAGGTCCAAGAGCCGATTATCGTGAGCTGCTTGCGCAACAGGTCACGGCTGACGTCGAGCGACACGCCGCCGCCCTCGCCGACAAAACACACCGTTCCCCATGGTCGCGTCGCGCGCACCGCGGTCACCCTGCCCTCTGGCGCGCCCGACGTGTCCAGCGCCAAATCGGCGCCGGCGCCATGGGTGAGAGCCTTGATCGCCCCAATCGGATCGGCAGCCTTGGGATCGATCAGCGCATCGGCGCCGAATTCCTTGGCACGCTTTAACCGCTCGGCGCTGACGTCAAGCGCAATCACGCGCGCGCCCATGGCCACGGCTAGCTGCGTCGCGGACAGCCCGACCGGACCCTGCCCGATGATCGCGATGGTCTCCGCCCCGCTGAGATTCATCCGGCGCAGCGCGCCATAGGCAGTGCCGGTGCCGCAGGAAATCGCTGCGCCGGTCGTAAAGCTTAATTGATCGGGCAAGGCAACGAGCGTGTGCGCCGGAACTTTCATGTAATCGGCATGCGCGCCATGCGCGGTGACGCCATAGATCGTGCTTCCCGTCGCGCACATCTGCGACCACCCGCTGCGACAATGCTGGCAGGCGCCGCAGCCGCTATAGTGATGCACCATGACGCGAGCGCCGACGCTAGCGGCGCGGTCCTCGACCTTGCTGCCCACGGCAGCGACAACACCGCATGGTTCGTGGCCGGCGATCACGGGACCTTCTAGCTTACCCAAGCCGAGCGCCGCGGTTTCCCCGCCGGTCGCGCGATAGAACTTGAGATCGCTGCCGCACATGCCGGACGCCTTGATTTCGACGACGACATCGTGAGGACCGGGCGCGGGGTCGGGAAAGTCCGCAACCTGCAATTTGCGCTCGCCAAGAAAAGTCACGCCACGCATGAGAAACCTCTCCCGAATTGGCAATTTTCAACGCTCAATCTCGATCGCGCGAGTAGCAAATCGCATGCCGGAAGTAAGACACTTATCCACAGGACGCTTGACCAGTACCCGACCAGCCGAGCAAGCTTGCGCGTCCTTAAGGAGTTCGCGAGCATCCCATGTCTGACCATCTGGCCTCGGCGCAACGCTACCGTGATCGAGCGGCCAAGTGCGAGCTCTCGGCCAAGAATACGTCGTCAATTGAATTTGGTGAGTGTTACCGTTTGCTGGCGCAACACTATCTTGTCCTCGCCAATCTTGAAGAAGATTACGCGCGGCGCCGGCCGCTACCTCCCCGCCACGCGGATAACAAGCCCGCGGATAACAAGCCCGCAAATAAACCATCGACCCCCTCGGTCTCGGCGCGGATGTTCGCGGTGCGGCAATTGCAAACGGCGCCCCCGACTGCGCTGCCCATGGCAATCGGTCAAATGCCAGTTCCGGAATTCGGCCGCTAAACGCACGGTTGCAGCCAGGCGGCCGGCTTTGCTGCGGTGCATGGTTGCCAACCATCTCAACATATCGAAATATTATTCCGTCTTAGCGCTCGCTGATGATACGCGCGCGCTACGGATGGCCTGCAAAATGAAAAGATAATGGAGCAGTAAACTGGCATCCTTGCACAGCCGTATGCGCATGAATCGGTAATCGCAACTCACACCGTGGGGCCGCGCGATGACAAACGTAGGGTCGTTGGACCCGAGCCGTGAGACAGCAAGACCCGAACGCCTGGGGTGGAAAGAACTTTATCTGAAAGAGGACTGGTGGGCCGTCTGGCTCGGTTTCGCCTTGATGGTCCTTTCGATCCTGTTATTCCAAGCCGGCAGCAGCAACATTCTCAAGGCGCTAGCGATCAATCCTGGCGGGCTGAAATGGACTTCGTTCGGTCAACTCGCCGGCCACTTCGCGCAAAACGCTCATCTCTATCTTTATCAGTTCGTATTCTGGCTCGTTTTGTTTGGAGCCACGACCGCGATCATGGGCGCGAAGCTGAAAGAGTTCGTGCCGGCGTTCATTTTTCTTTATGTCGGCTCCATCATCATGTTCGCAATCGCCGGTTGGGTCAATGCGGCGCAGTTCAATCTCGAAGCGCCGCTGGTTGCGCTCATTCTCGGACTTATCATCGCCAATGTGTTTCGCTTGCCGGCATGGATGGACAGCGCATTTCGCGTTGAATACTTCATCAAGACCGGGATCGTTCTGCTTGGCGCCACGTTCCCGATAACGCTCGTGCTCACGGCCGGGCCGGTCGCCATCGTCCAGGCAACGATCATCTCGCTCGTCACCTGCCTGGTGATCTATTTCATCGGCACTCGCGTGTTCGGGCTCGACAAACGGCTGGCGGCGGTGATGGGCGTCGGCGGCGCGGTGTGCGGCGTATCCGCCTCGATGGC